>Ga0335078_10002022_pt1 | contig 30726 bp, 28 predicted proteins | sample Lox_Sample_32_FD_206711 | JGI IMG/M metagenome (GOLD analysis project Ga0335078, IMG submission 206711) | Soil microbial communities from Loxahatchee National Wildlife Refuge, Florida, United States - Lox_Sample_3.2 | ecosystem: Environmental > Terrestrial > Soil > Wetlands | place: USA... | reverse complement strand
GCCGTCGAGGAGCGAGTAGAGGGTGTGGAGGTGAAGGTGGACGAAGTCGGCCAAGGCGCGCGCCCGCGAGGCAGGGGATTCGTCTCTTATCAGGCGCGTCTGACGGTTGCCAACGGCTTCCCCGGGCGCAGCCGCGAGCCGGAGCGCTCGATCGGCGGGTCCGGCGCGGGCGCGGTCCCGAGCCTCCCGTCCTCGCCTGATGGTGAACGGGTTCGGGGGAGGGGAGGCCCGGGGACGGGGCGGGTCGGCCTCCCGGGGCGGCGAAGGTCAGTACTGGGACCGGTAGGCGTGCCACATGTCGTCGAGGAAGGTGTACTGGGGGAACTCCCCTTCGAGCCAGTACTCCGTCTGCCCCTGCCGCTCCCAGCTGGCGCTGTAGTCGAAGCCCGTCTCGCTCAGGATCTCCGCCACCGCCTGGGTGTCGTCCTCCGTCATCCACCGGTCCGCGTAGTCGAAGAAGGGCGGGTAGTTCCAGGCGCCCCGGGCGCCGAGTATGCGGATGGCGAGCGCCTCCCCCACCCAGGAGACGGAGGTGCAGCAGCGGCGGTACGCCTCGCCGAGCTGTTCGCCCGGAGGCGTGAGCAGCGGCCACTGGGGCGGCTCGAGCTGCTCGTAGGGGCCGTAGAGCCCGACCGGCGGGCCCGGGCTCACGGGAGTCCCGTTCGCGAGGACGCCGTAGTGGCCGCCGTAGATGACGGTGGCGCCCTGCCAGGCCTCCGCGTAGCCGCCCGGGATGTCGGCGATGGAGACGGTCTGCATGTCCTCGCCGAACTGGTTCGGATAGTCGGCGGAGACGCTCTGCATGGCGGTGTCGCCGAGCAGGACGCCGGCGAAGACGATGGGCATCTTCCGCCCGCTGCGATGGCCGCCGAAGGCGGGCCAGCCGTAGCCGGCCCGGACGCAGCCGTAGAGGTCGATGCCGTACTGCACGAGGTAGTTCGTCAAGTTCACCTTGTCGGCGGCGGGGAAATCGAGCTCGAGGAGCAGGCCGGCGTAGGAGTCGGCGAAGGCGATGTGCTGCCCGTAGCTCGGCATGTACTCGGCGGGCGCGTCGAAGAGGAAGGGGTTCGTGTCGATCCAGGGGCGCCGGTACCAGCCCTCGAAGACGGAGAGCGCCGGGGTCGCGGCCGGGTCCGGGGCCGGGAGCGACGGGAGGAGGCTCCGGTTCAGGTCTCCGGCGCGGTAGAGGATCTGGCCGCGGTCGCAGTAGGAGGGGCGAAAGGCGTCGGCCGGCGGGGCGGCGCCGAGCACGGTGAGCACCGACGCGCTCGCCACCGGGCTCGCGCTCATGTCGCTCGAGCGCATGACCTCGGGGACGGAGTGGATCTCGGGGAGGCTGATGGTCGAGACCAGGGCGTCCCCGGGCGCGAGCGCGATGGGCGGGTAGGAGCGGAGCGTGGCGTCGAACCACCAGGACTCGTCCGTCCCGTCGTTCAGGCGGGAGTCGAAGCCGCTCTTGCCGCTCGAGGTGGGCAGGTTCAGGACGGACCCGTTCTCGTAGGGCGTCGAGGTCTCCGGCGCCGGGTCGATGGCGACCACGGTCACGGGCCCGACGACGTACCAGTCGCCGTTCACGAACTGGCCGGCCGGCACCGGGCTCGAGAACGTCCAGGTGACGCCGTCCTTCGAGAGCGAGGTCACGGTGCCGGGGGGCAGGGGCGCGGAGGAACCGCCGCCGCAGGCGCAGAGGGCGGGGACCGCGAGCAAGAGAGCGCGGAGACGGGACACGCGGCACCTCCGGGTTGCGTGAGCCAGGGGGTGAGCCTACCACCGGCCTCTCGGCGGCCGGCCCCTCGCGGCGAGCGCAGCCGCTCCGCTCCTGTGGGCCGCTCTCCCACAGCGCTCCTTGCGGCGCCCCGGGGCCGAGCGAGCGCCTCCTCTCCTCGTTCGCCCGTTGGTGAACGAGGCGGATCCGGACGCCGCCCGCGCGCGCTGCCCCCTCGCCCCACCTCCGGCGCGCTCCGGCTGCGGAGAGGGGACCGGGGTCGGCCCGTCCCGCGAGGGACCCCCGCGAGTCGGGCGGCCCGGCCCCCTCCGGGGCAACCGCCCTTGGCGCAGGCGCTTTCGCCCTCGACGTGCTAGCGGTGGAGGCCGAGGTCTCCCGGGGGGATCCGCCATGTTGAAGAAGGTGCTCTTCGCAGTCCTCGCCGCGCTCGTCGTCTTCGCGGCCTACGTTGCGGCGCGGCCTTCCACCTACCGCATCGAGCGGGACGCGCCCATCGCCGCCCCGCCCGAGGTGGTCTACGCCCAGATCGCCGACCTCCACCGCTGGTCCGCCTGGTCTCCCTGGGCCAACCTCGATCCGCACATGAGCGTCCAGTACGGGGGAGCGGCCTACGGCCAGGGCGCCACCTACGAGTGGAGCGGCAACGAGAAGATCGGCCAGGGGCGCATGTCCATCGTCGCGGCGCGGCCTCCGTCCGAGATCGACATCCAGATCGAGTTCTTGAAGCCCTGGTCGCAGACCAGTCGCTCCCAGTTCCTCCTCCAGCCCGAGGCCGGCGGGACGCGGGTCTCCTGGGTGATGACCGGCGAGCAGGACTTCATCGGCAAGGCCTACGGCGTCTTCGTGAACCAGGACAAGCTCGTGGGGGACCAGTTCGCGAAGGGGCTCGGGAGCCTCCGGCTCGTGGCCGAGGAGGCCTCGGTGCAGGCGCAGCGCCCCTCCCAGGCCCTGCCGTCCGCGCCCTGAGGGCTCTCGGCCCCCCTCAGTGCTTCAGGCCACCGGGGTGGGTGTCCTCGTCGTCGAGCCCGTGCGCCACGAGGAAGTGGTAGACGGCGAAGGGCTCGTCGCGGCCGCCGCCCACCACCTCGAAGAGGTACTGCGCCTCCGAGCCTTCTCCCTCCCGGGTGACCTGGACGAAGAGGGCCTCGCGCACGTCGAGGACCATCTCGGAGAGGACCTCCTTGCCTCGCACCGTCTGCACCGTCGGGTTGCGCTCCGGGTCCTCGTCGAGGTGCCAGTGGAGGTCGTCGTGGTCGTAGAGCCAGACCTCGCTCGTGCCGGCACGGAGGATGCAATTCGCGTGCTGCTTGAGCCATCGCCAGAAGCGGTCGAAGGTGACGGTGGCGCCCGACTGAACGGTGACGGACATGGTGGCGACGAATATAGCTGGTGCGGGCCGAACGGGTGCTACGATCCCTTCGGACCCCTGATCCGAGGCGAGGGCATGTCCGAGCGCGGCGTTCCGAGGTGCCTGGCGAAAGCGGCGGTCCTCCTGGCGATCATGGGAAGTGGCTGCGCTGGGACGCGCAGCTTCACCATCCCGCCGGTGGCGCCCGCCATGCGCGAACCGGCGCACAAGGTCGCGGCCGGGATCGGCCTCTACTTCCCGCCGGACGTGCCCGGCCGAGTGGCCACGCAAGAGGTCGGCGGCCCCGAGGGGCCGACCACCTACCACTTGCCGGTCGGCGATGCGGTGGTCGACACCTACTCGGCCCTGCTGCCGCGGATCTTCGAGCGCGTGGAGCGGGTCTACGCGCCCGCCCCGGCCTCCGGCTCGGACCTGGCGGGCGTCCTCGAGGTCGAGCTCACGAGCGTGCAGGTGGCGCTTCCCACCGCCTTCGAGACTCGGCCCTGTCAGGTCTCGGTGGAGCAGGCGTTCACCCTGCGGGATCGCCGCGGGGCGGTGGTGGCGAGCTGGACCGGCGCGGGCAGCGGCGAGGAGCCGAGGGGAGCCCTCGTCGAGTGCGGCGGCCGGGCAGCCTCGGCGGCCCTGGAGGAGGCGGCCGAGAAGTTCGTGCGCGGGCTCGCCGACGATCCCGGAGCGCGCGCCTGGATGGCGGCGAGCGGCGCGAAGGGGTGGACCCCGGAGGAGCCGGGGGAGACGCGCCGGACCCTCGCCCGGGCGAGCGAGTCGACCGACCTCGAGCACCCGGCGGCCCGCACCTTCGGCGTCTACGGGGGCGTGGGCTACTTCCTGCCGGCCAACAGCTCGGGACTCCTGTCTCCGCAGGGAGGCCTCGGGCTCCTGCTCGGGTGGACCTGGCGGCCGCTCCCCTGGGTGGGCCTCAACCTCGAGGCCCAGAACCTCTCGAGCACCTACGGCACGAGCCCGACCGGCTCGCTCGACCGCATCGACCTGAACCAGACGACCTTCGGCGCCCTGGCGCGCCTCGCCTGCCCGGTGGGGGTGGTCGAGCCCTGGGCCGCCTTCGGGCCGGCCCTGGACTTCGCCTACCTGAACGGCATCCCCGGTGAGACCACGACCGTGAGCTCCTACGAAAGCCGCTTCCTCTTCGGCGCGCAGGTGGCAGCCGGCGTGGAGGTGGCGGTCAGCCGCAACGTGGAGTTCGGGGCGCGCTGGCAGTGGCTCTTCGCCTACGCGTCGTTCTCCTCCCTGAGCAGCGGGACGGCGCCCATCGGAGGACAGGCGTTCACGGTCACGGGCGGGTACTTCTGGCCGTAGAGGTACGGGCCGCCTCGCCGAGGGACCTCGGCTGGAGAGATGCTCCCCCCCGTGCCGGGGCCGCGGGTCGCCGCTATGGGGAGGGCGAGGTGAACCATGCACTCCCGGATCGCCTGGAAGGCGCTTCCCCCGGCCGCGATGCTCCTCGCGCTCGCGCTCGCCCTTGGCCTGTCCTCGAGGACAGCCGCCGCTCCGCCGCAGGTCGCCCGCGTCTGGCACGGACGCACGCCGAACGGGAAGGCCGCGGAGTACTCGAAGTACCTCGCCGAGTCGATCCGGAAGTTCCGGACCATCCCCGGGAACCTCGGCTACGAGATGATGGAGGAGAGGGTGGGCGACGAGACCCACTTCCTGGTGGTGAGCTACTGGGCTTCCCGGGACGCCATCCACGCCTACGCCGGCGCGGACATCCAGAAGACCCGCCCCCTCCCGCGCGACGCCGAGTTCCTCGTCGACCCGGAGCCGACGGTGAAGAACTACCAGCTCGTGGTGCGGGACCTGGCGCCGTGAGCCGGGCGCCGCCGCTAGGCGAGGCCGAGCGGCGGGTGGGCGATGGAGACGGCGTTCCCCGTCTGCCAGATGAGGGGCTTCGAGATCCAGCTGCAGCGCCCGCAGTAGCCGCGGATCGACCCCGGCAACATGCGGACGGCGAGCACGCCGCCGCAGACGACGCAGCCGCCGGCGAGGGTGAACTCCACAGGACCCCCGAAGACCTCCTCTCTCTTCTCTTCCTGCCTCATTGGTAGAAGGGTAACCACGACCCGGGCAAGGGCAAGTGGCCCGGTTTCGTCCGAGATCCGGACGCTTGGCGAGGGCCCGGAGCGGGGAGGCCGGGGGTGGGCCCCTCCCGGGTGAACCCGCCGAGGGGCTCCTCTAGGAGGAGGCCAGGCGGGGCGCGAGGTAGGAGAGGGACCGGTCGTAGCGGTAGGAGACCTCCCGGTGCCCGTCCTCGAACTCCTCGTGGACGAAGTCGACGCCGGCCTGCCGCAGCGACTCCGCCACCATCCGCGCTCCCCAGCGCAGCTGGAACTCGTCCCGCGTCCCGCAGTCGATGAAGAGGCTCCGCAGGCGCCGGAAGGCGCCGAGGCTCCTCGGCACGAAGCGGACCGGGTCCTCCGCCAGCCAGCGGGACCAGACCTCTTCCCGGATGCGAGCGGTCTCCGGTTCGAAGGGGAGGTCGAGCCCGGCGGGAGCGGAGGGGTCCGGGGAGTAGGCGGCCGCCATGGCGAGGAGGTTCAGGGTCGGGTGGTCGTCGCCGCGGAGCTTCGTCTCCCGCGCCCGGCGCCGCATCTCCGCGAGCCACCGGGCCGCGTCCGTCCCGAGCAGGGCGGCCGCCGCCTTCCCGAAGTCCGGGAGGTAGCAGTACTCGAAGCCGGCGTCGCCGGCGTGGCAGCCCACGTGAGCGAAGACGTCCGGGTGGTGGCGGCCCATGACGAGCGCCCCGTAGCCGCCCGAGCTCTTCCCCACGACGGCTCGCGCCTCCGCCCGGGGGAGGGTGCCGAGGGTGCGCTCGACGAAGGCCACCACGTCCCGGGCCAGGTAGTCGCGGTAGTTTCCGATGGCGGCGCTGTTCACCCACTGGCTGCCGCCGAGGGCCGTCCAGCCGTCCACGAAGACGCCCACGAGGGGGGGCAGGGCGCCCGAGGCCACCAGGGCGTCGAGCCGCTCCGGCACCGTCCTCGCGAACGGCTGCACGTTCACCCAGGAATGGGCGCAGCCGCCGAAGCCGTGCAGGAAGTAGACGGCGGGGAGCCCGGGGCGGTGCCCGGGGGGCCGGTAGAGGTAGACGGGCCGCCGCGCCGGGTCCCCGAGAGGGTTTCCCTCCAGTGCCGGAGAGCGGAGCCAGTCTAGATCCAGACGACCTTCCATGGGCCTTGCACCTCCCCCAGAGGTTCTGCCTACCATGGCGCCCCCTCCGGAGGGACGCCTCGACATGCCCGAGTACGCTTTCTACTGCCGTTCGTGCAAGAAGCCCTTCACGGCGATGATGACCATGGCCCGCCACGAGAAGGGCGCCGCTCCCTGCCCGAAGTGCGGCAAGAAGCGCGACGTGGAGAAGCGGATCGCCGTCGCCTACGTAGTGACCTCGAAGAAATCCTAGCGAGAAGCCAACGGGGCACTAGGCGAGCACCACGAGAAGGTCGTCCTTCTCCACCTTGTCGCCTTCCCGGAACTTCACCTCGGCGACCCGGCTCGGCGCCTTGGCCTTCACGTTCGTCTCCATCTTCATGGCCTCGGTGACGACGAGCACGTCGCCGGCCCGGACCTCGTCGCCGGGCTTCACCGAGACCTTGAGGACCTTGCCCGGCATGGGCGCGCCCACGTGCTTCGGGTTCGCCTTGTCGGCCTTGGGCCGGGAGGCGTGGGCGCTCGCCGCGGACTGGTCCCGCACGGTCACGGCGCGCGCCTCGCCGTTCAGCTCGAAGTAGACGTTGCGGGTCCCGTCCGCCTGCAGGCTCCCCACCGTGTTGAGCTTCACGATGAGGGTCTTCCCCGGCTCGATGTCGATCATCGTCTCCTGGCCGGGCTCGAGCCCGTAGAGGAAGGTGGGGGTGGGGATGACGGAGGTGTCGGAGTACTCTTCCAGGTGGCGGCGGAACTCCGGATAGACATGGGGGTAGAGCAGGAAGCTCATGAGCCCCTTGTCGTCCACCGGTCCGCCCACTCGCTCCGCGGCCTTGGCCCGCTCCGCCTCGAAGTCCACGGGCTCGAGGAGTTCGCCGGGCCGGCAGGTGATGGGCTCCTGCCCCTTCAGGATCACCTTCTGCAGCCTCTCCGGGAAGCCCCCGTAGGCCTGGCCGAGCATGCCGCGCATGAGCCCGACCACCGACTCGGGGAAGGCGAGGTCCTCCCCCTTCTCGAAGACGTCCTCGGGCTGGAGGTTGTTCTTCACGAGGAACATGGCCATGTCCCCGACCACCTTGGAGGTGGGGGTCACCTTGACGATGTCCCCGAAGAGCAGGTTCACCTTCCGGTACATCTCCTTGCACTCCTCCCAGCGGTCGAGGAGGCCGAGGCCCGCCACCTGGGGGCGGAAGTTCGAGTACTGGCCTCCCGGGATCTCGTGCCAGTAGACCTCGGCGGTTCCGCTCTTCAGGCCCGACTCGAAGGCGCCGTAGTAGTCGCGCACCGCCTCCCAGTAGGAGGCGAGCTCCTGCAGGCCCGCGGCGTCGAGGCCCGGGTCGCGCTCCGTGCCGGCGAGCGCCGCGCACAGGCTGTTCAGGTTGGGCTGGGCGGTGAGCCCGGAGAGCGAGGAGAGCGCCGCGTCCACCACGTCCACGCCGGCGAGCGTCGCCTCGAGGAGGGAGGCGGAGGCCACCCCGGAGGTGTCGTGGGTGTGGAGGTGGATGGGGATGGCGAGCTCGTCCTTGAGCGCGCGCACGAGCTTCCGCGCCGCCATGGGCTTGAGCAGCCCGGCCATGTCCTTCACGCCGAGGAAATGGGCGCCCATGCGCTCGAGCTCCTTCGCGAGCGCCACGTAGTAGGAGAGCGGGTACTTGTCCCGCTTCGGGTCGGTGATGTCGCCGGTGTAGCACATGGCGGCCTCGCACACCTTGCCCTGGCGGCGCACCGCCTCCATGGCGACCCTCATGCCCTTCGTCCAGTTGAGCGCGTCGAAGACGCGGAAGACGTCCACGCCGCTCTTCGCCGCCTCCTCCACGAAGCGCTCCACCACGTTGTCCGGGTAGTTCGTGTAGCCGACCGCGTTCGAGCCGCGGAGCAGCATCTGGAAGAGCACGTTGGGGATGGCCTCCCGGAGCCGGTGCAGGCGCGCCCAGGGGTCCTCCTTGAGGAAGCGCAGGGCCACGTCGAAGGTGGCCCCGCCCCAGAGTTCGAGGGAGAAGAGCCCGGCGCCGAGCACGCTGGTGGCCGGCGCGATGCGCAAGAGGTCGTGGGTGCGGACCCGGGTGGCGAGGAGGGACTGGTGCGCGTCCCGCATGGTGGTGTCGGTGAGGAGGAGCCCCCGGTGCTCGAGCGCCCAGGCGGCGAGGCCCTCCGGCCCCCGCTCGAGGAGCAGGTCGCGGGTGCCCCGCGGTCGCGCCCGGGCGTCCACCCGCGGGATGCGCGGCTCGCGGAGCTCGGTCGGCTTGAGCGGCTTCTGCACGCCCGGGGAGCCGTTCACGATGACCTCGCCGATCCAGCCGAGGAGCTTCGAGCCCCGGTCCCGCTTGACCGGCACCCGCAGGAGCTCGGGGTGCTGGTCGATGAAGGAGGTGTCGCACTTCCCGGCCAAAAAGACGGGGTGGGTGACCACGTTCTCCAGGAAGGGGATGTTCGTCTTCACGCCGCGCACCCGGAACTCCTGCAGGGAGCGGTGCATGATGCGGGCGGCGTCCTCGAACCCGAGGCCCCAGGTGCACACCTTGACGAGCAGAGAATCGTAGTGCGGGGTGATCTGGGCCCCGGTGAAGCCGTTGCCCGCGTCCAGTCGAACCCCGGCTCCGCCGGCGGTGCGGTAGGCCTTGATGGTCCCGAAGTCGGGCGCGAACCCGTTCTGCGGGTCCTCGGTGGTGATGCGGCACTGGATGGCGAAGCCGCGCATCTGCACGTCCGCCTGGTCGGCGAGCCCCACTTCCGGATCGGAGAGCCGGTAGCCCTGGGCCACCCGGATCTGGGCCTGGACGAGGTTCCGGCCGGTGACGAGCTCGGTGACCGTGTGCTCCACCTGGATGCGCGGGTTCACCTCGATGAAGTAGTGGCGTCCCTCCGCATCGAGGAGGAACTCGACGGTGGCGGCGTTCCGGTAGGAGACGGAGCGGGCGATCTTGAGGGCGTCCTCGCAGAGGGCCCGGCGCCCGTCCGGCGAGAGGGAGAGGGAGGGGGCGATCTCCACCACCTTCTGGTGCCGCCGCTGCACCGAGCAGTCGCGCTCGAAGAAGTGGACCAGGTTCCCGTAGGCGTCCCCGAGGACCTGGACCTCGATGTGCTTCGGGTTCTGGACGTAGCGCTCCAGGAACACGGCGGCGTTGCCGAAGGAGGCCTGGGCCTCGCTGCGCGCCGAGACGAGCCCCTCGAGCAGCTCCTTCTGGTTGCGCGCCACCCGCATGCCGCGCCCGCCGCCGCCGGCGGCGGCCTTCACGATGATGGGGTAGCCGTGCTTGCGGGCGAAGAGGAGGGCCTCCTCGTCGTGGGCGATGGGGTCGGGCGTCCCCGGCACCACCGGCACGCCGGCGGCGACGGCGGCGCGGCGCCCCGCCACCTTGTCGCCCAGCGCGCGCTGCATGGCGGCGGTGGGGCCGATGAAGGCGAGGCCGGCGGCCTCGCAGGCCTCGGCGAACTCGGCGTTCTCGGACAGGAAGCCATACCCGGGGTGAATGGCGTCCGCGCCCACGCGCCGCGCCAGCTCCACGATCTCGTCGATGCCCAGGTAGGCGTCGATGGGCTTCTTCCCCTTCCCCACCAGGTAGGCCTCGTCGGCCTTGTAGCGGTGGAGCGAGAGCCGGTCCTCCTCCGAGTAGATGGCGACCGTCCCGATGCCGAGCTCGGTGCAGGCGCGAAAGATGCGGATGGCGATCTCCCCGCGGTTGGCGGCGAGCACCTTGTGAAAGGGGCGAGCGGGCATGACCGCAGAGAAGACACGATCGCGCCGGGGCATGTAAAGTGATTCCGGACCTTTCCCACATGCCCGAGTCGCTCCGGACGCGCCTCACGCGCCACCTCTTCAACCTCGCCCCGGTCTACCGCGGCAGCGGCGGGCGGGTGCGCTACATCGCCCGGGACTGGAGCGAGGTGCGGGTGGAGGTCCCGCTCTCCTTCCGCACCCGGAACTACGTGGGGACGATCTACGGGGGCAGCCTCTACGGCGCCGTGGACCCCTTCTACATGATCATGCTCCTGAAGCGCCTCGGGCCGGGCTACGTGGTCTGGGACCGGGCGGCCACCATCCGCTTCCTTCGCCCGGGGCGAACCACCCTCCACGCCTCCTTCCGCGTCGACGACGGGGAGCTCTCCGCCATCCGCACCGCCCTCGAGTCGGCCCGCTCCGTCGACCGGAGCTACCTCGTCGAGCTCGCCGACGAGGCGGGCACCGTCCACGCCACCGTGGAGAAGCTCGTCTACGTGAGGCGGAAGGACCTCTCGGAGGCCAGGGGAAAAGCGGAGCCGGGACCGACCTCCTCGCCGGAGGGGACCGGGGGAGGGGGGCGCCGGGCCGGCGCGGCCCGGCTCGGAGCGCTCCTCCTCCTCGCGGCCCTGTGGGGCTGCCGCGACTGGCGGGCGCGGGTGGAGCCCGGGCGGGCGTCCGGAGAGCCGGAGCAGGTCGCACTCGCCGACGCGGAGCCCGTGGAGTACACGCTCCGGGGATTCTCCATCCGGCTGGAGCCGCGGGCCACCTACCGCATCACCGGCTACGCCGTGGACACGAGCACCGAGCTCCTCGACGAGTGGGCCTTCGTCGTCCCCATGGACGTGGCATTGGTCTGGGGCCCGGTGGCGGACCCGGCCGTGCTCCGCCGGCTGTCCTTCCACCTCTCCGAGCGCTACGTGAGCTGGCGCTGGGAGGGGCCCGACCCGCTCCCGCGCCCCGTCCTGGAGACCCACATCGCCAACAACCACCTCATCCCGGCGACCGGGGAGGTGGAGCGGGAGATGAGGCGCATCCGCCGCGGGGACCTCGTCACCCTGGAGGGCAAGCTCGTCGACCTGGAGATCCGGGACGCGAAGGGGGCGCTGCGCCGGCGCGCGCGGACGAGCCTGAGGCGAGACGACGTCGGCAGCGGGGCCTGCGAGCAGATCTGGGTCGAGTCCGTGGCCCGGGAGTAGCCCTCACCTCGCCTCGGCGGGCGCGTCCGGCTGCCGCGAGGGCTCGCTCTTCGCGAAGGCCTCGAGCCCCCGGCAGGCCTCCTCCACGCGGAGCAGGGTGGGGAAGCGAGCGACGTCCAGGCCCAGGCGGCGCGCGCCGTAGAGCTGAGGGACGACGTAGAGGTCCGCGAGCGTCACGGCGTCCCCCTGGCAGTAGCGTCCGGCTCCGGGGCGGACCGCCTCCTCGAGGTGCGCCATCCCGTCGCCGACGAAGCGAGCGACCCAGTCCTCGCTCGGGGCGGCGCGCTCCTTCATCCACTTGAGCACCTTGCTGTTCTGGTAGGGCTGGATGCTCGAGTTCACGTGCTCGGCGATGGCCCGCACCCGGGCGCGAGCGCCGAGGTCCTCGGGGAGGAGGGGCTGGTTCGGGAAGCGCTCCTCGAGCCACTCCAGGATGGCGACGGACTGGGTGAGCCGGGCCTGCCGCCCGTCCTCCTCGACCTCGAGGACCGGGACGTGCCCCATCGGGTTTCGCGCCTGGTGGGCCTCCTGGAACTGCTCCCCGGCGAGCAGGTTCACGGCCTGGTAGCGGAAGGGGAGGCCCTTGTGGTGGAGGCCGATGCGGACGCGCCAGGCCGAGGAGGACCGCCAGTAGGAGTAGAGGGTGAGTTTCATGATGAGCCCATTCCTAACGCGGGTTTCCCCGGCCGACGAGCCCGGCCGCGGGCCCCCCACGCGCTCGGGCCGTCGGCCCAGGCGGGAGCGCGCCCTCCGAACCCGGGGAGCGGGGACGGGCCCGAGGATCCCGGGCCTGCTTTGGGCAGGGGGCGCCGGGACGGCCGGGGGAGGCGGCGCCGCCCTCGCGGGAAGCTCACCCATGGCGGGCACTTGCCCGAAGCCCCCGCTGGGACCGCGAAGGCGCTTTCCGGGCCCGGGGGGAGCGAGTAACGTCGCTCGACGGAGGTGCACGATGGCGGACGCGAAGGGGATTCTGCCGGAAGGCGAGTCGCTGCGCCGGGCGCTCCGCTGGCTCGGGGAGCGCCGGCAGGAGGACCCGAAGGCCCAGCGCGCGAAGATCATCTCCGAGGCCTCGGAGCGATTCGACCTCTCGCCCGTGGAGGAAGAGTTCCTCCTCAGGGACTGGAAGGAATGAGCGCCCTCGAGTGGAAGCGGATCCTGTGCCCGGTCGACTTCTCGTCGGCCTCGCGCGACGCGCTGCAGGTGGCGGCGGACCTGGCGAAGCGCTTCGGCGGAGACGTGACGCTCTTCCACGCCTACCCCTTGCCGGGCTACACGCTGCCCGAGGGCACCGTGCTCCCGAGCTCGCGGATGCTCCAGGACCTCGCGGATCAGACCGACCGCCTGCTCGAGGAGTGGAGGAAGATGGCGCTCGAGTTCGGGGCGCCCTCGGCAGCGTCCTCGAAGTCCGTCGGGGACCCGGCCGTCGAGGTGCTGGACCTGACGCGCAAGGGAGGCTTCGACCTCCTCGTCATCGGCAGCCACGGGCGGACCGGGCTGGCGCACGCGCTGCTCGGTTCGGTGGCCGAGCGGGTGGTGCGCAAGTCCGCCATCCCGGTCCTGACGATACGCCCGAAGCACTGAGGGGAGAGGGTGGCCCGGCGCCGGGCTCCATGCCGCGCTGCGGCGCGAGCGGCTTTCCTGGAAAAGACCCTTCCCAAACCCACCCCCGGCGGGCGAGGATAGCGCCCCGTACCGACGACTCGCGCGCGCGTCAAGGACCGCCCCGCCTGCAAGGGAGATCACCGCATGGCCGACCTCTCGACCCGCTACATGGGGCTCACGCTCTCGAGCCCGCTCGTCGTCGCCAGCTCCTCCCTCACGAACAAGATCGAGAACTTCCAGGCCGCCGAGGCGAGCGGCGCCGGGGCCATCGTCCTCCGGTCGCTCTTCGAGGAGCAGATCGAGGCGGCGGAGAGCGAGCTCGAGGAGGCGGTGGCCTTCCAGTCGAACGCGAACCCGGAGGCGCGCTCCTACCTGCCGCCCCAGCGGGTGGGCCCGCGCGAGTACCTGCGGCTTCTCGACAAGGCGAAGAAGACGGTGCGCATCCCCATCATCGCCAGCCTGAACTGCGCCGCCCCCGGCAGCTGGAGCGAGTACGCGAAGCAGCTCGCGGACGCCGGGGCTGACGCACTGGAGGTGAACATCTACGCGGTGGGCGCGGACCCGAGCGTGAGCGGCGGGGAGATGGAGCGTCAGTACCTCGACGTGGTCTCGTCCGTGCGCCACGCGGTGAAGCTGCCGGTGGCGCTCAAGCTCTCGCCCTTCTTCACCTCCTTCGCCAACGTGGCGAAGAAGTTCGACGACGCGGGGGTGAGCGCCCTCGTGCTCTTCAACCGCTTCCTCCAGCCGGACATCGACCTCGACCGGCTCGCGCTCCACAGCTCCATGCAGCTCTCCCACTCCTGGGAGATGCTCCTCCCCCTCCGCTGGACGGCCATCCTCTACGGCCGCGTCAAGGCGGACCTGGCCGCCTCCACCGGGGTGCACGACGGCGCCGGGGTCGTGAAGATGCTGCTCGCCGGGGCCACCGTCGTGCAGCTCGCGGCCACCCTCCTCCGCAACGGGATCTCCCACCTCGCGGCGCTTCGCTCCGACCTCGACGACTGGATGGAGCGGGGCCGCTACTCGAGCCTCGACGATTTCCGCGGGACCCTGTCGCAGAAGGAGGCGAAGGACCCGCGAGCCTTCGAACGGGCGCAGTACGTGAACCTGATCCTCTCCCAGAACATGTGAGACTCCGCCCCGGAATGGGCAGACTCCCTCCCTCGGGCGGGGGGGGACCGTCCCTCTTTTCTCCGCGGGCGGCCGGAACTTGTGACGGCTGCGGCCGGCAGGTACCGTTTGGGTACGGGCACGCGCCCGGGAGGAGGATCGAAATGGGGGCCGCCGCCGTTCTCACCGGGCGCCGCATCGACGCCGGGCGATGAGCGCCCTCGCCGGACTGGCGCTCGCCGCGGCCCTCGCCGCCCCGGAGGCGAGCGGGACGGGAGCGGTGGCGCTGCGCGCGGCCGCGAGCTCCCTGCCGCTCGACCTCTCCCTCGCGCTCGCCCCGAGCGCCGAGGAGAACCCGCTCCCGGCCCTGTCGTTCCGGGAGGACGGCGAGGGGCTCGTGGGCGAGGCCAAGGACGCCCTGCGGGAGGTGCAGGTTCGCATCGTCCCCCGCGGCGGCGGCCTCGGCCTGGAGGTGAGGGTGCGCTACCTCGCCGACGTGCTCGAGGAGCGCGAGGCGGTGCGGTTGCGGATGAAGGGCCCGGTGCGGGCGGTGGCCCAGGACCTCTCCTGGCGGCCGGTGGCGAAGCCCCTGCGCCTGGACCGGGGCACTCCCATCGTCGTCGCCGGGGCGGACCTCGCCGTGGTGGGAGGGGCCGGGCTCGCCGCCGCGCGCGTCGCCCCGCGCCCGGACGGCGCCGACCTGGAGCTCATCCTCGACGACGAGGTCTCCCATCCCTTCGCCGTCTACGAGCAGTGCCTGCCCCGGCTCCCCGAGGACGAGGACGGCCACGTGTCCTACGCCGCCCTGGAGCACAAGCGGGCGGAGAGCCGCATGCCCCGCCGCCGGGGGGAGGAGGTCCGCGGCGCCGCCACCCTCTACCTCCTCGACGGATCCCCCCCGCTCCCGCTCGTCCCGGAGCGCTGGCCCTCCGGCACCCGGGCGGCCGTGGTGTTCACCGACCACGCGGACCGCACCGACCCGGAGGCCCTCCGGGCCCTGCTCTACGGGGACTCCCGTCCCTTCTGCCGCCCGCAGGGGCCGGGCGGATTCCTCGGCCGGGGCCTCCGCCTCACGAAGAGCTTCTTCGTGCACGCCCAGCGCGGGGGACTGGACGACCCGGAGACGGCGGCCCTGGCGCGGGAGATCGAGCGGGCCGGGTCGGAGGTGGCCTCCCACTCGCCGACGCCGCAGGCGGACGACCGGGACGTCGTCCGCTCCGCCCTCCCGGTCCTCCGCCGCTTCGGCGCCACGACCTGGATCGACCACCAGCCCTACACGAACTGCGAGGCGATCTCCGCGGAGGGCTGGCGGGCGGGAGGGACCTACGGGGTGAGCGACCTCCTCGCCGACGCCGGCTTCCGGTGGGTGTGGGCGGCCGGGGACGTGGGCGGGTTCGCGCGGGAGTCGTCCGTCGGCAACCTCTTCGCGCCCGGCCTGGCGCCGGCCCTCTACCCCTTGCCCGCCGACACTCGCCTCTGGGTCTTCGGCTCCACCATGTTCCACGGGACGCCGGAGGCCCTGGCCCGCGCCCTCTCCGACGCCGCGCTCGATCGGCTGGAGGCCGAGCGCGGGCTCTTCGTGGCCCACACCTACCTCGCGGCCGCCCCCCGGACCACCACTCGCCCCGACCTCCTCGCCCGCCTCGTGGTCCGCGAGGTCCCGGGCGGAGGCCTGGAGCTCGACCCCGCCTTCGACGCGGCGCTGGGGCGGCTCGCCGGCCGGGCCCGGGCCGGGAAGATCGCCTCCCTCACCTGGGCCGAGGCCGGGAGCCGGCTGCGCGCCCTCGCCGAGGTGGAGGTGACCTACCGGGCCGACGGAGCCGCCGAGGTGGCGAACCGGGGGACCGCCGCGGTGCCCGGCCTCACCGTGGCCGTGCCGGCGCCCGATCTGGAGCTCGAGGTGGAGGGCGCCGAGGTGGAGGACTCCGAGCGCGGGGCCGCGACGCGCGCCTGGTTCGACCTGCCGGCCGGCGCCTCGGTGGTGGTCCGCGCCTCCCGGGCGGGGGTGCCGGTGCCCCTCCTCCCGCTCGCCTCGCCGGCGGCGGCGGTGCTCGCGAGGTCCCCGTGATCCGCCCGCTCCGGCCCGAGGACGTCTCCCGCCTCGCCGCCGCGCTGGCGCGGCTGCCGCTCCTCGTGCGCTACCGCCGCGACGCCCGGCTCCTCGGGGACGACCTGCGCACCGGGATGGAGCGAGGGGACGGGCTCCTCGCCGAGGAGCGGGACGGGGACGTGCGCGGGCTCGCCTGGTTCGTCCGCGGAGGCACGCTCGGCCTGGGGGGCTACCTGAAGCTCCTCGCCGTGGCGCCCCAGTCGACCGGGGAGGGCGTCGGGGCCGCGCTCCTCGCCGCTTTCGAGGCCGAGGTGGCGAAGGCCAGCCACCACGCCTTCCTCCTGGTCTCGGACTTCAACGAGGGCGCGCAGCGCTTCTACGAGCGCCACGGGTACGTGCGGGTGGGAGCCGTCCCCGGGCTCGTCCTCCCGGACGTCTCCGAGGTCGTCTACTGGAAGAGGCTCGCCCCGGCCGCGCCCCGCTAGCTAGAGGGCCTTCCGCCTCGGGTGGTCGACGTACTTCTTCACCGAGGGGCGCGCCCAGACGGCCTGGGCGTAGCGGCGCAGCCGCTCCGGGACGGGGTCGCCGCTGTGGACGAGGCGCTGCAGCGCCAGGGCCAGATCGGCGTCGGCGAGGGAGAAGCTCTCGAAGAGCGAGGCGGCGCCGGCGGGCAGGAGCTGCTCGGCGGCCCGGTAGAGGGCCTCGACGGACTCCTTCGCCTCGGGCGGGAGCGGCTTCACCTTCTCCCCGAGGAAGAGGGCGGAGGTGGGGCGCGCCTGGCGGAGCGGCGCGAGGTCGCTGCGGAGCCAGGCCTGGACCTGGCGGGCCCGGGCCCGCTCCCGGGCCCCCGGCGGGTAGAGGCGCGGCCACTGCGGCGGCGGGAAAACGTCCTCCAGGTACTCGCCGATGGCGGAGGACTCGGAGAGCCAGAAGTCGCCGTGCTCGAGCGCCGGCACCCGCCCGGTGAGGGAGCGCAGGGCGTAGTCCCCCTTGCGCGCCTCGCCGCGCGAGAGGGAGAGCAGCCGCATCTCGTAGGGGAGCCGCTTCTCCTCCAGGGCCACGAAGGCCGAGAAGACCCAGGGGCTCTCCCAGAGGCTGTCGCCCCAGAGAACGAGCTTCGCCGCTTCGTCCGCCATTCTCGCTCACCTCCCAGTGACGAGACCTTCTAGGCCCAAACCGCCGGGCGGGCAAGCGAAAGCCCTTTGCGGGCCCGGGCCGGGGGCGACCTAGAAGGAGTGGCCGGCGATGGCCTTCACGACCCACTGCTGCGGCGAAGCGCTCGTGAGTCCGCGGCCCACGCCCAGGTTGAGCTCCCAGGCGCTCTCCGCCGCCCCCGCCGGCGGCAGGAGGTCCGCCGCCGCGAAGAGGACCTGCTCCCACTGCGCCGGGCCGGGAAGCGCGTCGAGGAAGCCCATGGTGGTGTAGTACTCGAGGCCCACCCCGAAGCCGAGCTGGGTGTTCAGGTCGACCTTGGCGCAGGGGCCGAACTCCACCCGGTAGGCGCCCGTCCCGCCGAGCGCGAACCCGAGGATGGGATTCACCGACAGGTACACCCAGTCGCTCGACCACCCGAGGATGGGACGGAACTCGGTGCTCCAGGCGTTCTCCTCCACCTCCGGCTGCACCTTCCCCACCTCCACGTTGAGGCCGTGGATGAAGTCGCCGGTGAGGCGCCGCGGCACGATTCCCTTCGCTCGCACCTTCCACCCCCCGTACCGGTAGCCGAAGTCGGGCGCCGAGTAGGTGAGGAGGTAGGCGCCGAGCTCGAGCCACTCCAGGACGCCGAGCGCGGCCTCGAGCGTGTAGTGGCCGGAGTGGTCGAGCGGGACTGCGCCCGGGTAGGCCGGGACGCTCGACCCGACCGGGGTGAAGTTCAGGTGGAGCTCGAGGCCGAACTCTCCCGGGCCGTTCAGGTCCGGGCCGTAGACCTGGATCTCGAAGCGGTCCATGGCCCGGGCCCGCCCCGGGAAGGCGAGAAGGGCCAGGGCGGCGGCGAGGGCGACGCGGCGGGCCACGGGCCCTCTCTCCGCGCACCCGGGCGGGGCGCGGGACTGGCCTGTGCCGGCCTACTTCGAGGCGTCCGGCGTGACGTCGAGGAGCTCGACCTCGAAGACCAGGGTGGAGTTCGGCGGGATGACGCCCCCCGCGCCCTGCTGGCCGTAGGCGATCTCCGGCGGGCACACGAGCTTCGCCTTGCCGCCCGGCTTCATCTTGGAGACGCCCTCCGTCCAGCAGGGGATCACCTGGTTCAGCTTGAACTCGATGGGCTGGCCGCGCTTGTAGGAGCTGTCGAAGACCTTGCCGTCGATGAGCTTGCCCTCGTAGTTCACCTTCACCTTGTCCGCCGGCTTCGGGGAGGTGCCGCTCCCCTCCCGCTCGGAGATGTAGACGAGGCCGGAGGCGGTCTTCTCGGCGCCCTTCTCCTTCGCGTAGTTCTCCACCACCAGCTGTTCCCGGGCGCCCCGCGCCTGGCCGGAGGCCGCCATGCGCTTCTTCGCGAACTCCTGCACCTTGGGCTGGTAGGCGTCGGTGTCGACGGCGAGCTTCTTGCCGCCGAGCGCGTCCGCCATGCCGCGCTGGACGATCTCGAGCTCCTTCGGCGTCAGGTTGAGGTCGGCGAGCCCCTTCGAGGCGAGGACTCCCAGCGTGTAGAGGGTCTTGTCCTCGTCGGTCTTGAGCTCGTGGCCCGCGGCGAAGGCCGGGGCGGCGAAGGCGAACAGGGCGAGTGCGACGGCGGTGCGCATGGGCTCTCCTTACTCGGGTCCCGGGCTCATACCGCGAATCGGCCGGAGCCGGAAGCGGCTTCTCTGTGGCGGATGTCGAGGCGGCGGGAGGCCCCCGCCCGGAACTGGAAAACGCCTCGGCGGGCCGGGGCTATTCCTCGAGCGTGGAGACGTCGCCCTCCGGCAGCCCCTGGGCGCGGGCCTTGAGCACCCGGCGCATGATCTTCCCGGAGCGGGTCTTCGGCAAGGTGTCGACGAAGGTGATCCGCTCGGGGCGGACGATGGGGCCCATGTGCTTCGCCACGTGGGCCTTCACCTCGTCGGCGAGGTCCTCGGACGGCTTGAAGCCGGCCCGGAGGATGCAGTAGGCGTAGATGGCCTGCCCCTTCACCTCGTGGGGGACGCCGATGACGGCGGCCTCCGCCACGGCCGGGTGGGAGACGAGCGCGCTCTCCACCTCGGCGGTGCCCAGCCGGTAGCCGGACACCTTGATGACGTCGTCGGTGCGGCCGATGACCCAGAAGTACCCGTCCGCGTCCCGCTTGGCCGAGTCGCCGGCCATGTAGCGGCCCGGGTAGCGGGACCAGTACTGATTCACGTAGCGGTCCGGGTCCTTGTAGATGGTGGTGGCGGCGGCCGGCCAGGGGTTCTTGAGGGTGAGGTAGCCCTCCTCGCCGTCCGGCACGGGCTTCCCCGCCTCGTCCAGGATCTCCGCGTCCTGGCCGAAGAAGGGGCGCGTCCCCGACCCGGGCTTGAGCGGCACCACCGGGGTCGGGGTGATCTGGAACATCCCCGTCTCCGTCTGCCACCAGGTGTCCATGATGGGGCAGCGCCCCTTGCCGATGACGCGGTGGTACCACTTCCAGGCTTCGGGGTTGATGGGCTCGCCCACCGACCCGAGGAGCCGGAGGGTGGAGAGGTCGTGCCGGTTCGGCCAGGACTCGCCGAAGCGCATGAGCCCGCGGATGGCGGTGGGCGCCGTGTAGAGGATGGTGATGCCGTACTTCTCGACGAGGTGCCACCAGCGGTTCGGGTAGGGGTAGGTCGGCGCGCCCTCGTACATGAAGGTGGTGGCGCCCATGAGCAACGGACCGTAGACGATGTAGGAGTGGCCGGTCACCCAGCCGGGATCGGCGGCGCACCAGTAGCGGTCCTCGTCCTTCACGTCGAACACGTACTTGAGAGTGGCGTAGACCCCGACCATGTAGCCGCCGTGGCAGTGGATGAGCCCCTTCGGCTTCCCGGTGGTGCCCGAGGTGTAGAGCATGTAGAGGGGGTCGTAGGCGTCCATCACCTCGGTGGCCGCCACGCCGGTGGCGAGCGGCAGCTTCATGAGGTCGTGGTACCAGTAGTCCCGCCCCGGCTCCATGCGGATCTCGTGGCCGGTGCGCTGGATGACGATCACCGTCTCCACCGTGGGCGCGTGGCGGACGGCGTCGTCCACGGTCTTCTTGAGCTCCACCACCTTGCCGTTCATGAACCCGCCGTCGGCGGTGACCACCACCTTCGACTCGGAGTCCTCGATGCGCCCCTGCAGCGCGTCCACGCTGAACCCGCCGTAGACGACGGAGTGGATGGCCCCGATCTTGGCGCAGGCCAGCATGGCGATGACGATCTCCGGAACCCGCGGCATGTAGATGGTGACGCGGTCGCCCTTGCGCACCCCCATGGCCTTGAGCACGTTCGCGAACTTGGAGACGTCCCGGTTGAGCGCGAAGTAGGAGTAGGTGCGGACCTCGTTCCGCTCGCCCACCCACACGAGCGAGAGCTTGTTCTTGCGCCAGGTCTTCTGGTGGCGGTCGAGCGCGTTGTGGACGATGTTGCACTGCGCTCCCGCGTACCACTTGAAGAAGGGCTTCTTCGAGTCGTCGAGGACCTTGTCCCACCTCCGGTACCACTCGAGCTCCTCCGCCTCCTTGGCCCAGAAGCCGAGCGGGTCGGAGAGCGCCGACCTCGCGAGCGCGTCCCAGTCCTTGACGCGCGCCTGCGCCACCACCTCGGGGGACGGATAGAAGATCTCGCCTTCCAGTGCGGGCTTGCCTGCCATGGTTCCTCGCGACCTCGCTCTTCGGCTGGAGTTTAGAAGACCGGCCAGGGGAGCCTAGCAAAGCCCTCGCCGCCGAAACAATGAAGGGCGGTGGGTTTCGGCGACCTCGACCCGGCCGGGATCCCCGGCTATGCTCCGGGAGCGTGCTGCGCCCCCCTCCCCTGAAGCGAGGCGACGTCGTCCGCGTCGTCGCCCCGGCCGGTCCCTTCGACGCCGACCTCTTCGAGAAGGGGCTCGAGGTGCTCCGCTCCCGCCTCGGCCTCGTCCCAAGGATGCGCCCCGACGTCACCGCGCGGGACGGGTACCTGGCGGGCGACGATGCCCGGCGGCTCTCCGAGTGGCTGGAGGCGGCGAGCGACGGCGAGGCGCGCGCCATCTGGTGCGCCCGGGGCGGCTACGGCTCCCTGCGGCTCCTGCCCCGGCTCGAGGCCGGGCGGCTCTTCCACCCGCCCAAGGTGGTGGTGGGCTTCAGCGACATCACCGCCATCCACGCCGTCCTCAACCGGGCCGGGCTCGTCACCGTCCACGGGCCGGTGGTGACCCAGCTCCCGCGCCTGGGGCCCGGCTCGCTCGATCACCTGGAGGGGCTTCTCTTCGGCGGCGCCCCGCCGCCGACGGAGCGGCGCAGCCCCACGCCGGCCCCCGGGAGGGGCATCGTGGGCGGCGCGGTGCTCCGCGCCGGCGTGGCCTCCGGCCCCCTCCTCGGCGGCTCCCTCACCGTGCTCTCTCACCTCTGCGGGACCGCCTGGCAGCCCAGGTTCTCCGGTGCGGTGGTCTTCCTCGAGGACGTGGGGGAGAGGCCCTACCGCATCGACCGCATGCTCACCCAGCTCCGGCTCTCGGGGGCCTTCGAGCGCGTGGCCGCCATCTGCCTCGGTCAGTTCACCCAGTGCGACGACCCGGACCTCCCCGGGATCGAGGTGGCCCGCCGGGTGGCCTTCGAGCTCAACGTCCCCGCCATCGAGGGGATCCCCGCCGGGCACGAGGACACGAACCTGGCCCTCCCCATGGGCTCGATCGTCACCGTGGTCGCCCCCCGTCACCCGGAGGAAGGGCCGGCGCGACTGGCCTTCGAGCAGGGCGCGACCGCATGACGCCGGGCTCCCCGGAGCTCCCGGGAGTGTCGGAGGTGCTCGAGGACGGTGTGGCGGCCGGGGTGGCGCCGGCGGCCTCCGCCGCGGTCCGCCTCCAGGGCGAGCTCGTCCACCTCGAGTTCCGGGGGGCGGCCGAGCTCGAGCCGGCCCGCCGGGAGCTCGAGGGGAGGGACCTCTTCGACCTGGCGTCGCTCACCAAGGCCCTCGCCACCGCCACCGCCGCCGCGCTCCTCGTGAAGGAGAATCGGCTCTCCCTGGAGGCGCCGGTGGCCCGCTACCTCCCCGGGTTCGAGGCGGCAGGCAAGGAGGCCGTCACCGTTCGCCATCTCCTCGCCCACTCGAGCGGGCTCCCCGCCTGGCGCCCCTACTACGAGCGAGCGCGCGCCGACGCGGCCGCGGGCCCCGCCTTCCTCGAGCCCGGGCGGCGCCCGCCGGCCCTGGCGGCGGCCTTCGCCCGGGGCCGCGCCCTGGTGCGGGAGGCGGTCTGCCAGGAGCCGCTCGAGGCCCCCGCCGGCACCCGTGCCGTGTACGGGGACCCGGGCTTCTTGGCGCTCGGCTTCGCGCTCGAGAACGTGCTGGGGGCCCCCCTGGACGCCTTCTTCGCAAAGCGAGTGGCGCGGCCGCTCGGCCTCTCGGACACCTTCTTCGTCGACGAGGCGCGCCGGGGGGAGGGGGTCGCCGCGGGGCGGCGATTCGCCGCCACCGAGCGCTGCGAGCACCGGGGCGAGGTGAACTGCGGGTCCGTGAACGACGACAACGCCTACGCCGTGGGCGGCGTGGCGGGGCACGCCGGCCTCTTCGGGACGGCCGCCGACGTCTCGCGGCTCGCCCAGGTCTGGCTCGACGCGCTGGCCGGCCGCCCCGGGATCCTGGACGGGGCCGTGGCCGGAGAGTTCGCGCGCCGGGACGACACCCCGGGGAGCACGCGGGCGCTCGGCTGGGACACGCCCACGCCCGGAAGGTCCACGGTCGGGTCGCTGCTGGGGCGGGGGCCCAGGGGGGCCATCGGACACCTCGGCTACACGGGGTGCTCGCTCTGGCTGGACCTCGACCGGGGCCTCGCCTGCGTGCTCCTCACGAACCACGTCCACCCCACCGGGAGGAGGCCGGCGGAGCTCCTGCGCTTCCGCCAGCGCTTCCATGACGCGGTGGGCGAGGCCCTCGGCCTCTAGAAAGGGAAGGATGTCAGGGGAGCGTGCCATCGACTGGTCGGCGGTCCGGCGAGTCCACCTCATCGGCGTCTGCGGCACCGGCATGGGTTCGTTCGCCGGGATGCTCAAGGCCGCCGGTTACCAGGTGACGGGTTCGGACGAGAACGTCTACCCGCCCATGTCCACCCAGCTCGAGCGCTGGGGCATCGAGGCCTTCTCCGGGTACCGGGCGGAGAACCTCCTTCGCGCCCGCCCCGACGCCGTGGTCGTCGGCAACGTGGTGCGCGCCGTGAACCCGGAGGCGACGGCGATGAGGGAGATGGGGCTCCCGCACGTCTCCTTCCCGCAGGCGCTCGGGGAGCTCTTCCTCGCCCCCCGGCACGGGGTGGTGGTGGTGGGGACGCACGGGAAGACGACCGCGAGCGCCCTCATGGGCTTCCTCCTCTTCCAGGCCGGGCGGGACCCTTCCTTCCTGGTGGGGGGCGTGACCCGCGACTTCGACGGCAACTTCCGGCTGGGCGGCGGGCCTCACTTCGTCGTCGAGGGGGACGAGTACGACACCGCCTACTTCGACAAGGGGCCGAAGTTCCTCCACTACCGCCCGCGAACCGCGGTGTTCACGAGCTGCGAGATGGACCACGCCGACATCTACCGGGACGAGGCCCACTACCGGAGCGCCTTCGAGCGCTTCGTCCGCCTCCTCCCCCCGGACGGCTACCTGGCCGCCTGCTCGACCTGGGAGAGCGTGGCCGCCCTCGCCCGGCAGGCCGCCTGCGCCGTCGAGACCTACTCGGTGGAGCGCCCCGCGGACTGGGAGGCGCGCGAGCTCGCCCTCGGGCCGGACGGGGCCCGCTTCGTCCTCACCCGGGGCGGCCGACCCCTCGGGAAGGTCCGCCTGGCGGTGGGGGGAGCCCACAACGTGGAGAACGCGCTCGGGGTGGCGGCGGCGGCCACCCACCTCGGCCTCTCCTTCCCGGAGATCGCCGCCGGGTTCGAGAAGTTCCGGGGAGTGAAGCGGCGCCAGGAGGTCCGGGGCACGGAAGGCGGCGTCACGGTCGTCGATGACTTCGCCCATCACCCCACCGCCGTCTCCCGGACGCTCGCCGCCATCCGCGGCAGCTTCCCGGGCTCTCGCCTCCTCGCCTGCTTCGAGCCGCGCTCGAACACGAGCCGCCGGAGCCTCCACCAGCGCGAGTACGCGGCCAGTTTCGGGGACGCGGCGCGGGTCTACCTCCTGCGGCCGGCCCCCAGCGACCGGGTCCCCGAGGCGGAGCGGCTCGACGTGGACCGGCTGGCCCGGGAGATCGGGGCCGGCGGGCCCCCGGCCGAGGCCTGCGCCACGGTGGAGGGCATGGTGGAGTCGGTCCGGGCCGAGGCGCGGCCCGGCGACGTGGTGGTGGCCATGTCGAACGGGGCCTTCGGCGGGATCTTTGAGAAGCTCCTCGCCGCCCTGCGGAGAGGCTAGCCCGGAACCCCCCCCCGGGGAGGTTCGAGCCCGAACGGAGAGGCGCCCGCCCTCGTCGGAGAGCGGGCGCCTGGACGACAGGCTGGTTTCGCCGCCGGTCCCTAGCCGTGGCAGACGACGCAGACCGACTTCGTCGTCATGTCGGCCTGGGAGCCCTTCCACCCCGGCGGGTGCGGGTTCACGCCGTTCGGGGCGGCGTGGCAGTCGACGCAGACCGGGCGGGGCTGGCTGTGGCAGGCGGCGCAGGAGGCGATGTTGCCGCGGGCGATCGGCCCGTGGGCGACGGCCCAGTTCCCGGGGTGGGGATTCATCGGGTTCGGGCCCTCGGCGATGTTCTGGAAGCTGTGGCAGCTCTGGCAATAGCCGGGGCCGTGGCACTTGAGGCAGCTCGCCGGATCCGACTGCTGCTCCATGGCGTGGCGGGAGAGCCAGTCCCCGCGGTGGATGAACTGGGCGGCGACCTTCTCCGGGAACTGGACGTCGGGCGGGAGCGGCCGCGTCGTCGCCGTGTGGCACTGGGAGCACATGGTCTGGTCGTGGCAGGTGGCGCAGGCCGCGATCGAGTCCCTCGCCCACTGCCCGTGCGTGGAGAGGAAGTTCGCCGCATGGGTGTACTCGGCGATGGGCTTGAGCGGGTACCTCTTCAGATCCAGGTGGCAGGGCTGGCAGCGCCCCACCGCGAAGTCCTGGGAGTGCTGGTGGCAGCTCGTGCAGGCCTTCATGGGCGGGACCGGCTTCGCCAGGTCCCCGTTGTCCGTGTACTTCACGTGACACTTGGTGCAGTCGCTGTTCACCCGCGGCAGGTGGGCAGCGTGGTTGAAGTTCACGGCCGGCTCGAAACGCTGCACCGGGGTGTAGGCCGGGATGGGGTCGTGGCAGGCGCCGCAGACCTCGGACTTGGCCGGGAGCTTCACCTCGATGAGGTTGGGCTGCAGCCGGGTCGAGGAGGGGATGGGGGAGTGGCACTCGAGACAGGCCACCCCGGCCTCGATGTGGGTCGGGTGCGGGAACTTGTAGGGCTGGGGCGGGCTCTCTTCCGCCCGCTTGCCCTGGTTCAGGCAGGCGGCGGCGAGGAGGAGGGGCGCGATGAGGAGCCGGGTCTTCATTAGTACACCTCGCGCGTGCGGTAGCTCTGGTTGTAGACGAGCTTCACGAGACCGCTGAAGTAGTTCTTGAAGAAGGGATTCTCTCCGCCGGAGACGGCGCCCACCACGGAGAGGCCGTGGCCCACCTCGTAGCCCAGGGTGGCGTAGCCGACGAGGGAGCTCCACTGGCCGTTCACGGGCTGGGTGTACCAGTAGCCCTGGAAGTCGAGGGTCCCGGTGAGGCCATACCCCTTGAGCGATCCGAAGGCCCGGGCGTTCCCGTACCCGGAGGCGGTGCCCGTCCAGCTCTCCCCGGAGGGGACGTCGAGCCAGGCCCCCTCCACGCCCACCGTGGCGGCGGCCGTGGGCCGGTAGCGGGCCCCGAGGAAGAGCTTGTTGCCGGCGGTGGCGCTGCTCACGAAGGCGTCCTCGAAGACGCGGCGGTACCCGAGGTCGAATTCGACCGGCGCCTTGAGGTGGAAGGCCTCGAGGCCCACCCGGGCGCTCGCGCCCACGTACTGCCGGGTGGAGTCGCTGAAGACCCAGAGGATGGAGTTGTAGGGCAGCAGGAGGGCCGGGACCGTGTAGGAGTAGTCGGCCGTGAACTGCAGGTGAGGCAGGACCGGGAAGACGGCGCTCGCCGTGCCCTCGGCGAGCTGGCTCCCGAGCCCGGTGAAGTAGCTCGCCGCGAAGAGGCTGTAGTCCACGTAGCCGAGGAGGTAGGCCCAGGAGACCGGGGAGAACTTGAGGTCCGCGGCCACGTCCTCCCGGGTGGCGGTGCCCGAGTCCCAGGCGAGCCCGGTGGAGACGCCGAAGGTCACCCACTGCTGCCAGGCGAAGCCCAGCCGGCCGCCCACCGCCAGGTTGCCGATGGTCGGGTTCGCAGAGTAGAGGTTCCCGTAGGCGGTGAAGCGCTGGGTGGTGGGGGCGCCCACGTAGCCCTCGAGGGTGAAGAGGCTCGCCAGGCGGGCCGTGAAGGAGCCGCCGTCGAGCTGGAGCATGCGGGAGTTTCCGTACCCGACGCTCATGCGGCCGAGGCGGACCTTCAGGTCGCCGCCGAGCCAGGATCCCTGCACGTACGCGAGGTTGAGGTCGCCGCTCCAGGCGCCGGAGTTGTCGTAGCCGTTCCACCAGCCGCCCGGGAGGGTCGCGGTGGCCGCCGCCGGCGAGGCGAGGTCGACCCCGCCCCAGATGTCGACCACGAGCTCGAGGTCGCCGCCGGGGATGGTGACGCCCCGTCCGGAGAGGGAGAGGAACTCGTAGAGCGGCACGACGGCGGTGTTCCGGCCGGCCTGCCACTGCTGGGCGGCGTTCAGCTGGGTGTTCGAGTAGACATCCAACTCCGTCGCGCTTCCGGCGCCCGGCGCGAGGGCCGCGGCCGCCGCGGCGAGAGCGATGACGAGCCTGTGTCTCATAGAGAGGTCCGTCCAGGGTTCGGGTGTCCTGCGGCAACGGCGTGCGACGTCGATCCCCTCAGCACGCCGGGTTCATCGCATACCGCACAATGAGCTGTTTTGACAGATTTTCCTCGCGGCTGCGGGCTCGGGCGCCTTCGCCCCGCAGCGAAGGCGCGCGCCGCAGCGGCGGCCGGCCCGGTGCGCGAAGCGCGGCGGGTGTGCGCCCGGCGAGGCCCTCCAAGGTGGGAGTCCCCCCCGTTGTCGCCAGGGCGCTGCGGGCCTCGGTCGCCTCCCCTGGCGAGGGGCGCGCCGCGGAGTCTGCCGCGGCGAGCGCCCTTGCTACGCCGGGTCGGGGCCGGGGGGCGGCGCCTCCGGGAAGACGAAGTGGGACCGCTCGGCCTCGTGCCGCACCTCTCCGGGCTCGGCGAGCGGCTCGCGGAGCCAGAAGGCCATCTCGTCCGGCTCCCAGGCGTAGGGCTCTCCGTTCAGGAGGACGCGCCCCTCGTCGATGGCCTGGGTCGCCTGGACGAGGCTCAGGTTCGCGGGGAGATCCCGCACCAGCGCCTCGAAGCGCCCCTGTCGCGCCGGGTCCACGAAGGTGAAGTGATGGCGGGCGGGAAAGGCGGTGTGGAAGTGCGCCGGGCGGTAGACGACCCCGGTGAGCCCGAGGCGCAGGGCCATGAGGGCGAGCATCTCCACGATCTCCCGGGCGATCCCCAGCCCGGGGACGTCCTGCCCGGGCAAGCGGGGCCGCCGCCCGCTGAAGCGGGCCCGCGGGTTCCGCAGGGACAGCCAGTGCACGTAGAGGACCGGATTCCCGGCCGCGCGCCGCCGCTCCAGGATGGTCTCGATGAGGAGGTGCTCCCGTCCGTCCGCTTCCCCGAAGAGGCGGACCCTCTCCCCCAGCTCGGCGCGGTCGAACTCCACCCGGAAGTCGCCGTAGCCGAGGCGGGAGAGCTGGCCGAGGATCCCGAAGCGCTGCAGGGCGAACTCCATCCCGGAGGCGCTGTAGAAGCCGAGGAGCAGGCGCTGGCGCGGCCGGCGGATCCCGAGGGCCTCGGCCAGGTCGGCCTCGGTGAGCTCCCCGGTGTCGGAGAGGAGGTCGTCGGGCAAGGCCCGCGCTATGCCGGCGAAGCGCGCCGCCAGCGGGTCGTAGTCCTCGGGGATCTCCCGGGTCCAGCCGGTGGCGAGCGCCAACCCGGCGCTGGCGAGGGCCTTCCAGGCGTTCCGGCTGTAGCCTCCGCCCGGGAGCCACACCGCCGGTACGCCCTCCAGATGGGCCGCCACGGTGACGTTGCGCCAGCGCACCCCGTTGAGGGTCAGGGCGAGTTTCCCGAGCTTGTCCCCCTTGAGCACGTCTCCCCCGGCGATGACGAAGGCGAGGTCGGCGCGCGGCATGCGCTCCAGGAGCTCGCCGAGCGCCGCGAGGTAGTCGTCGTCGCCGGTGCCCTCGGGGAGGACCGTCTCGTCCACGTCCGGCAGCGGACCCCAGTCGGACCCGGACAAGGAGCCGATCCAGCGGTCGGGGTCGGAGGCGAGGCACAGGGCGACGCCGTCCGGTGGGTGGGCGTCGAGGTCGAGGACCGCCGCCCGGCCCGCGAAGCCCTCCGCGCGCACGGCCGCGAGCGCCACGGCGATGTCGTTCACCGGGCAGTTGCCGCCGGCCGACGTCGGCCCGCCGTGGTGGAACCCGCCGAGCAGGTTCAGCCCGGGCTTCCGGGTGCGCAAGGTCTCCCGCGCCGCCTCGACGGTGCCGCCGGTGGCGAGCCGCACCGTGCGCATCACCTCGTCGACCGGTACGTCCGTCGGGTCCACCCCGAAGATCCCGGCCAAAGTCTCGGCGCGCGAGAGGGAGTCGAGCAGCTCGGGCGCGTGCACCCGGGCCAGGTCCGCGTAGCTCACCCGCTGCGGGCTCCGCCACCAGGACGGGGCGACCGCCTGGCTCTCCCGGAGCCACCAGGCGGCGAAGTCGGCGCGGCGGGAGTCGAAGCCGGTGAAGTCCAGGCCGGAGAGCGGCAGCCGGTAGGCGGGGTGGCTCCAGACGTCCACCTCCCGACGGCGCCAGAGGCACCCGAGCCGGTAGAGGACTGCGCGGGGCCCGACGCCCATGGACGGCGACTTCCTAGCGCGGGGTCGAGGCCGGAGGCGAGGCCGGCTCCTTCTCCTCGTGGCCCCGGCGGCTCCTCCTCCAGAGGACGACGCCGATGTAGGCGTCGAGGCCGGTCCAGGCCACCGCCACCGCCGCCGCGAGGATGAGCGGGGCCATCACCCGCCGGATCTCGGTGCGGGAGAGGATGGCCTGGGTGTCGGCGTTGGCGAAGAGGAGGGGGATGTACGTCCAGGGCATGGCGAAGAGAAGCAGGTAGAGCGCGAGCAGCACGAAGACGGCGGCGCGAACCACGGTCAAGGTCTTCACGGGGGCCTCCCGGCCCGATACTTAGCACGGGCTGCGTCGGCGCGAGATGGCGGCTATCGTAGGACTCTCTGCCAGGAGGGACGGTTGGGCGAGATCGGCGATCTCATGGAGGCGGCCTGCGAGGCGGCGCGGCGCGGGGGCGAGGTGCTGCGGGCGCGCTTCGGCTCGAAGCGGACCATCGACTACAAGGGGGGGATCGACCTCGTCACGGACGCGGACCGCGCCAGCGAGGAGGTCCTCCTCCGCTTCCTCGGGGACCGCTTCCCGGGCAGCGCCATCCTCGCCGAGGAGTCGGGGGCGAGCGGGGGGCAGGAGGCCGGTCTCCGCTGGTTCGTCGATCCCCTCGACGGGACCACGAACTACGCCCACGGGGTGCCCCACTTCGCCGTGAACGTGGCGGTGGCGGACGGCGAGGGCCTCGCCGCTGGCGCCACCCTCGATCCGCTCCGGGAAGAGCTGTACGCGGCCGGGAGGGGGCGCGGCGCCTTCCGCGGGACGGAGCGCATCGAGGTCTCGCCCACGAGCGAGCTCGGCCGCGCGCTCCTCTGCACCGGGTTTCCCTACGACATCCACGAGGACCCGGAGCCGGTGCTGCGGGTCTTCCGCGCCTACCTGGCGCGTGCCCGGGCCATCCGCCGCTTCGGGTCGGCGGCCCTCGACCTCGCCTACGTGGCCGCCGGCCGCTTTGACGGCTTCTGGGAGATGAAGCTCAAGCCCTGGGACGTGGCCCCGGGGGTGCTCCTCGTCCGCGAGGCCGGCGGGCGGGTCGCCGACTTCGCCGGCGGGGACGACATGCTCTTCGGCGGGTCCATCTGCGCCGCCAACCCCAGGCTGCAGCCGGTCCTCCTCCAGGTGCTCGCCGAGGTCAGGGAGGAACGGGGGCGCTGAAGCGCAGCCGGTAGACGGACTCCGGGGCCACGTAGAGGTCGAAGAGCTTCGTCCCGAAGTGGAGGTGCGGTCCCGTCACCCGCCCGCTCTGCCCGACGCGCCCCACCACCTGCCCGCGCCGGACCCTGTCGCCGGGCCGGGCCTCGAAGCTGGAGAGGTGGAAGTAGACGGTGAAGAGGCCGGCTCCGTGCCAGAGCACCAGGCTCTTGCCGGAGGCGTAGCAGTCCCGCGCCAGCACCACGAGCCCGTCGTTCGAGGCCGCCACCGGGTCCCCCACCTGACCGGCGAGGTCGGTCCCGTAGTGCTGGGACTGCTTCTTCCCGTTGAAGACGCGCCGCTCCCCGAAGGCGGAGCGGACCTCCGCCTCCCTCGGAGGGGAGAAGGCCTCGCCGAAGAGCGGGGGCTCGAAGGGCTGGTCGAAGGCCTTGCGAAAGGCCTCCTGGTCCCGCTCCATCTGTTTCCTCTGGCGCGGGGAGGGGCTGACGAAGCGGGGGGCGACGCGGAGCCGGGCCTCCGGGAAGTCCGGC
>Ga0335078_10002021_pt1 | contig 30729 bp, 25 predicted proteins | sample Lox_Sample_32_FD_206711 | JGI IMG/M metagenome (GOLD analysis project Ga0335078, IMG submission 206711) | Soil microbial communities from Loxahatchee National Wildlife Refuge, Florida, United States - Lox_Sample_3.2 | ecosystem: Environmental > Terrestrial > Soil > Wetlands | place: USA... | reverse complement strand
GTGCGATCTAGACTATAGTCCCCAGATGCGATTGGCCCCCAAGACGAGGCCAAACGTTAGCGCGGCAATCAGGATCTCGCCCAGGGCGCCAACGACGAACGGGCGCAGCCCCTGTTTCGACATTTCCCGCAAGTTCGTCCGCAACCCGACGCCGGCAAACGTCAGTAAGAACGCCCATCGGGAAAGGTTTCCCAGAGATGCGACTTGATCTTTCGTAAAAGCGTGCAGGCTTACAAGAACTGAGATCAGCAGGAATCCCAGCACAAACTTCGGAAACTTGTTCCACAGAAAGGCAGCCTTATTGCCGATGCTTTCCGCTTGCCCGCGTTTCGCCCAGTAGACTGCGTATGCCAGTACCACAAAACCGATCATGGCATTGCGCGCGGTCTTGGCAAGAACAGCGACCTTTCCGGCAGCGTCGGAATAAAGAGCGCCGGTAGCGGTAGCTTCGGCCGTATTATCCACGCCGAGACCTGACCACAGACCGAACGCAGTATCGCCCATGTGTACGCCGTGGCCAATTAACGGAAAGGTGAACAGCGCGAGCGCACCGAGGGCCAGGATTGCCGAGATGGCAAACGTCGAGTCTTCGTCATCTGCGTCGATGGCGCCTTTGGCGGCAATGATCGCCGATACCCCACAAATCGATGACCCCACGGCAAGCAGGCTGGTGAGCTTCGGTGGCAGCTTAAACGCCCCGCCAAGAACATGCATGAGAACGAGGGACAGCGAAATCTCGACCACAACCAGCGCCAGACTGATTCCGCCCAGCTTGAGAACATCGGCCAGAACGAACCGCGATCCGAGCAAGACGATGCCGACTTTCAGCCAGAATTCGTACGTTGCAATTCCGGCCTGGAAGATCTTGGGCACAGTCACAAGATTCGAAATCACCAGCCCAATTACGATTGCCCACAATACGTATTCGATATTGGGGAACGTCCAGTGGTGCGACTTCGCGTAGCCGTTAAGGAAGTTTTCCAGGAATTTTCCGGCGTACCCGACAGCTACCAGCAGCAAAATTCCAGGAACCAGACGCAGAATATTCGACGGAGTACTGCTTGATTCGACGCGTGTAACAGCGATTGACGATGCCATACTTAGCTTTCTGAGATGAGGTCCCCGTGGCCCTACCAAGGTACTTTCTTGAGAAGATCAAATCGCACCGCTGCCGCCAGCAACAGGGCCAACAATACAGCCCAGGTATCGAGCCCGAGCCCGAAGCTTGAGGTTGAACGCGAAGACTTATCGGACACGTAGTTTTCTCCGCAATAAAATGCAAATGACGTTAAAGGTTAACACCGCCGGCCCGGAAAAGGAGAGTAGCCAAAACCGGGCCGGCAGCGATTCTGAAGGAACAGGTCTCCTCCAGAAAATTGCGTCCTACGGCAGGTAATAGCGGAACGACAGGTATTCCATGTTGTCGATTCCGTACGGCTGTCCGCCTACGCCCGACCAGGCAAAGCGAGAGACGTATGAGTAGAAGGCGCCTACACGGAAACTGCCCCGGTTGCCGTTGTAGAACTTGTACCAGAACCCTCCTGTCCCCTCGAGCACAGTGCGCGTGTCGGCGATGCAATTGGCAAGTGCGCCCGGTGCAAATCCACCCGAACCCGGCACGGTTTCGCTGCCGCAGCCAGAGTTGTTAAAGGTAGGCGCGCCATAACCCACAATAGTGCCCGCTCCCTTGTTGCCGAGAGGATCGAAGCTGGCCGTACGCCCGGCGTACTCGAACCCACCATAACTGTTGAAATCCAGCTTCTTCGTGAGATGAGCCTCCAGAGTCGTCAATCCCATGAAGTTCTTCACCAGGTGGAGCGTGCCATCGCCGTTGACCGATACGTCGGGAAGTCCTCCCGGTCCATAGCGGCCGATTCCGCTGCCTCCGAAGCCCTTCAACGCGAAGGTCACTCGATGCGCGATATCCCAACGAGCGCTGGCCCCGATCCCACCCCCATTCTTGGAGGAGTTGTACGCCCCAGCCGGACTCGCGGCGGTGAGGGTTCCGCACGCCGCGCTCGCGAAATTCTCCACGCATGGAAACACGCGGTCGGTGAAGCGGTCGAGCAATCCAAACACTTCGTAATGCCCGACTCCGGGATCGAACGCCACCTTAACGATGATGTCGGGAGACGGGTTAAAGGAGTAGTTGGCGCCGGTGTTATAGCTATTGCTGGCTCCAGTCGATCCCAGCAGATAGTTAGCGGCATTGCCATGGGTTGTGAGCGTGGCCTGCGGATTTTCCACCGCGAAAGCGACCGCGACCTTGTCGCCGAACGTTTTGGTGAGGCGGAACCCAAACTGACGCGCATAGACAAAGCCGACGTTATACGACGGATCGATTACTTTCGGGCGGGCGTCGTTGGTCCGGCCAAGATCGTCATCGATCGCGATGCTCTTGTTGTTTTCCGTTACCAGACTCCACGACTGGCCGGCAAGGAACGACCAGCCATTGTCAAACTTGGCTTGCCCCCACGCCTGCCGGATGCGGAAGGTGTAGCTGTTTGTCTGATTGGAATTCGATGTGACACCGGCAGAGAGGAAGTCGCCTGAGACGTAGCTCGACAGGTTCACACTGCCCAGTCGGCCATCGGCGAACAGAGTCGTCTTCGACTGCCGGCCAGAGCCGAAGAACTCCGACATCTGGTTCTGCGAGGCGCCCGGCATCGGCACCGAGTTAAATGGCGTCGGCAGATCCGCAGCCAGTGCGTGTGAGCGCTTGACGAAAGCTCCTTCCGCGTATCCACCAGGAGTGAGGTTGATGCCGCGGAAATGGATGGTGAGCGGACCCTCCATCTGCTTGTTGAACGTCTGCGGAGCGTCGTCGGACTTCGGGGCTTGCGCTGCCGCCGCATCTTGCTGCACCGGCGAGATTGCGTTGAAGCCAGCCGTACTGGTCTGGGCAATCTCCTTTGGCGCGTTCACAGGCGTCGCTTCTGCCGCTCGGATCGCGAGCTGCGTGTCCTGCAATTGTTGCTGGTGTTTCAGTTGCTCGGTCAGTTGCTGGATTTGAAGTTGCTGGGCGGCAAGCGCATCCCTCAAAGCCTGTACGTCGGCAGCCGTGACTGGGGGTGCAGGTGCGGCCGGAGCCGCAGCCGGAGTTGCTGCGGGATTCGCGGGAGCCGTGTTCGATGCGGTCTGGGTTTGTGCCCAACCACCCGCTGTTAAGGCAGCGAGAGTTAGGGCAGTTATCGACAGTCTCTTGATTGCTTTCATGGGAATGCAGTCCTCTCCTTTTTCGTTTTTGTTTCGGCGTTGTACGGAAGGGGAAGCAGCCGGAGGTTCTCGTACGCTCAACAGGCGCCTGGGATTTTCGAAATGCTGAATGGCGTTGGCAAGCAGGAGTTCTCCAAATACTATTGATATAATTAACACTATAAACGTACTAGAGATTAATGCAAACTAATTGTTCCTTGGTTAACGCCGGGTTAATTTCCAGCCCCCCGACCACTCTTTAGCTCGTTAGTTCGCCGGCGCCAGTCCCCACTTGTTCTGCAGATGGCGCTCCAGGCCTTTGAATATGACTCCGTCGACGATGTAACCGATGGCGATGATCAATAGCATGACGGCGATGACGGCGCTCATGTTGCTGAAATCGCGTCCCATCATCAGCACTTGGCCCAAGCCCATACTCATATAGAGCATCTCGGCGGTAATGAGCGAGCGCCAGGCAAAGGCCCAGCCTTGCTTCAAGCCGGATACGATGAAAGGCAGACTCGCCGGCAGCAACACGTACCAGAAAAGCTTGAATCCGGAGGCGCCTAGATTACGACCGGCCTGCCCAAAGATCTTTGGCATTTGCCTGCGGCCGTCCTCCATCGCGAGCGTGACGGACAACAGCGATCCCATGATCACGACGAAAAGAATGGCATTCTGACTCAGGCCAAACCACAGCAGCGCCAGCGGCCACCAACAGATGCTGGGGAGACTCTGCAAGCTGACCAGCAGTCCGCCGACGGTTTCTTCGAGAAACTCACTGCTCGAGACCCCGAGCCCCAGCATCATGCCCAGCACAACAGAAATGATGTAGCCGGCCAGCACTCTTCTCATGCTCACGGCGATTGCAATCCAATACGTGTGGTCTTTGAACCCGCCGTACAACTCGTCCCATACACCCCACGGAGTCGGAAACAAATATGGCGGCCAAATTTTCAGCTTCGCCAGCAACGCCCACGCGCCCAGGAGGATTCCATAGAAGATGATGTAGCGAAGTGCGCGTTTCAAACTTCACCTCCGGGCTCGATATGCGGTTTCACGCCTTCTTTGTATTCCGCCTCAAGCGAACGGTTGATCTCGTCTCGAAGCTCATCGAGCACTTCGCGCGCGGCGAGCGCAACTTCAGGATCTTCCAGGCTGCGCGGGCGTGGTAGATCGACCGGAAATTCATTTTTCACGCGCCCCGGACGGAAGGTGAGCAGCATAACACGGTCGCCTAGTCGCACCGCCTCGCGAACGTTGTGAGTGACGAAGATGATCGTTCGTCCCGTATCGCTCCAGATGCGCTCGAGCTCGTCGTGCAGCAGGTCGCGCGTCTGGGCATCAAGCGCGGCGAACGGCTCATCCATCAACAGGACGTCGGGTTCAGTGGCAAGCGCACGTGCAATGGCGACGCGCTGGCGCATGCCTCCCGACAGTTGATGGATGTAGCTCTTCTCGAACTTCGCCAGATGGACCAGGCGCAGGTAGTGCTCGACTCTCTCCTTGCGTTCGGGCTTCGCGATGCCCTTCATCTTCATCCCGAACTCGACGTTCTGTGCGACCGTGAGCCAGGGAAAAAGCCCATGCTCCTGAAAGATGAGGATACGATCGGTCCCGGGGCCTTGGATAGGTTTTCCATCAACCAGCACCTGGCCCGAAGTCGGTGACTGCAAACCCGCCATCAGGTGAAGCAATGTGGATTTGCCGCATCCCGAAGGGCCGACGATGCAGACGAATTCGCCCGCTCGCACTTGCAGATTGATGTTCTCCAGTGCCTGTAGACGCTCGCCCGCCTGCGTGCGGTAACTGAGCGAGATGTCATGAAGACCGACCTTTGCGACAGACGGTGCGGCAACAACTGTAGGACGTCCAACCGATGCCGGCCCGATCTTGACGCCACGAGAGTAGCTGCCGGGTAAGCGCGGCTCTAGCGGAATGGGAAGGGAAGCTGGGACGTTACGCGGGCTTGTGCTCATTGGATCGCCTTCCGTTTCTTCTCGGCAAGAACTTCGTTCAGTAGCGTGAGATCGTAGAGGTGGGAGAGATCGGGCATCTGCCGTCCGAGGAATCCGTCATCAAATGCCTGCTGTGCGGCGGTATTCAGCGCCGAGTGCAGCGGATCGTAGGTGATCTGCAGTCGCGAGAACGCTTCGTCGAGGACAGCCGCCGGCAGCGCTTTTCCTGTCTCGCGCTGAATTTGCTCGTTGAGAAGTCTCTTGGCGTCGACCGGATGCATGTTGATCCAGTCAGTCAGGTCGATGTTGGCGCGGATCCAGTTCTTCACCAGATCCGCGTGCGCAGCAAGAAACTTCGAATTGACCACCAGCAGTCCGATCACGAACTGTCCGTTCGGCCACAGCGAACGCTCATCGACAAAGAGACGTCCATTGCCTTCATGAATCAATCGGGTGGCCCAGGGCTCAGGAGCCCAGGCAGCATCGAGATCTTTTCTCAGGAAGAGCGTTAACTGATCAGGATTGGCCATCGGAACAATCTGCACGTCTCCGCCGCGGTCGTTCGTCTGCAGACCATTCTTCTTGAGCCAGTTGCGCAGGGCGACGTCTTGCGTGTTGCCGAACTGTGGCGAAGCAACGCGCTTGCGGTGAAAATCCTCGGGCTTGTTGATGCCGGCATCGTTGCGAACAACCAGAGAAGCTCCCCCGCTGGCAGCTCCGGCAACGACGCGCAATGCCTCACCGTTGGAGCGCACATAACCGTTGATCGCCGGATTCGGGCCCACATACGTCATGTCAATGGCGCCCGCAAATAGCGCTTCAATCGCTGCAGGTCCAGCGTTAAAACTGGTCCACTGAATCTTGACCTGCGGTCCCATGGCTTTGTCGAAAAAGCCATTGGCCTTGCCGACCATCGCTTGCGCATGCGTGATGTTGGGGAACGCGCCAACACGAATAGTGGTCTGCGCACCTGCGTGGCTGACGAGCATCATCAGGGCCTGCAGGGCGTAGAGACCTTTCGGGGCGATTTTCATGCGTGCATTATTCCATAAAGTCTATTTTAGTAATAGACATTATTTACATAATGACAATGCACGTCAAATGCCATACCGTGGACGGTCTTGGCGCAACTATTACCTTGATGCAGAACGGGTTATGCCCCGCAGGCGGCTCGATTATCTAACGCTGGTATGCACGAGGTTGCAGTTTTGAGGTCCGAAACGTCCTCACAGGTTGTGGAAAAAGGAGTGCAGTTCCTGGCACATTTCCAGACACTCAACGGCAGGCAGCAACGCGCAACACCACGACCGTAACGTTGTCCGGACCGCCGCGTTCGAGCGCCAGTTTGACCATTCGGAAGCATGCGTCAGCGGGAGGATCCGTGCGGGCGAAGCTTGCGAGTTCCTGGTCGGTGACAAGACTCCAAAGTCCATCCGTGCATAGGATGAGAACGTCGCCGTCTTTGATTGGCATGGGCGACACTGGCACGTTAGGCATAACATCGCGTCCTGACCCCAGGGCTGCGGTCAGGATGTGGCGCTGAGGGTGCGACTCGGCATCTTCCGAGCGCACAATGCCGCTTTCCACCAGCCGGCCGACATAGGAATGATCGCGTGTGAGCCGCTTGATGCTCTCACCGCGAACCATGTATAGCCGCGAGTCGCCGATGTGCGCGAAATAGAGTTGGGAATCCACAATCGTAAGTGCTGTGCACGTAGTGCCCATGCCATGGTATTGCGGATGCTCCACGGCGAAGCGCTGAATGCTGGCGTGGGCCGCTTCAAAAGCGGAGACCAGCGCCTGCTGGGGATCGCCTTTGAAATCGCGGTCGTAAATGTGGCGAACGGTTTCTACCGCAATGCGGCTGGCTTCCTGTCCGCCCTCATATCCACCCATGCCGTCGGCCACGATAGCAAGCCGGCCTTTGCGGAGGAATTCATCTTCTGAGTCCGGCTCCCAGTAGAGGTAGGAATCTTCGTTGTTCTCGCGAAGGATGCCGACGTCGGTCAGGCTCGCCGCTTCGAGTCCGGGCTTAGGATTCTGGCAATCAACAGACATAGTTGCGAAGCGCGAGCGATGCTCTCGGAACCCGGACAACCAATCGCTGATCCAGAGAATATCTTCTGGAAGCGATTGAGACTCTCGTCATTATAAGGGCATATCCGCTCGCGAGAGCCTGTGTAGCCTATCACTTTCCGGGGGCATTTGGGCAAGAGGCTGAGTCTTGTCCGCAAAAGAAAAAGCCGCGAAGACTGCGGATCTCCTTGTTGTGGCGCAGCCCGTTGGGGAGGCGTGATATTGTCGATGCCCGAGGGATCCTGATTGATGAAGATGATGACAATCGTCCGCCTGGTGTTCGGGTTTGCAGCGATCTGGGCCGGGCTTACCTTTTCTCGATCGGCACTGGGCCAGACAACAACCTTGCCGAGTGAAACTCCGGAGAAGTTCACACCGGTCACCGACAGTTTCGACTATACAAAGCGGGAAGTGATGATCCCGATGCGTGACGGTGTGAAGCTGCACACCGTCATCGTGATTCCGAAAGGTGCGAAGAATGCACCCATTCTCCTGACGCGGACCCCGTACAATGCCAGCGCTCAGCTCAATCACGCCGCGAGTTCGCATCTCGGCCCAATTCTCAACGGGTACGACAATGCCCTGGAAGTGATCGTCGGGGGCGGCTACATCCGAGTCGTGCAAGACGTGCGCGGAAAATATGGCTCGCAGGGAGACTATGTGATGACCCGGCCGCTGCATGGGCAGTTGAATCCGACCGCAGTTGATCATGCGACCGATACTTATGACACCATCGACTGGCTAGTGAAGAACATTCCCGAAAGCAATGGGAGAGTTGGCATTCTGGGAATCTCGTACGACGGATTCTTGCCACTGATGGCGCTGGTGAATCCGCACCCGGCACTCAAAGTTTCAGTGCCCATGAACCCTATGGTAGACGGATGGATGGGCGACGACTGGTTTCACAACGGCGCCTTTCGCCAGCAGAACCTGCCCTACATCTACGAGCAGGAAGCCACGCGCGACAATAGCGCGCAGTGGTGGACCGATCACTTCGACGACTATGACTTCTACATGGTGGCCGGGTCCGCGGGCGAGCTTGGCAAGCGGCATGGCCTGGAGCAAGTTGGGTTCTGGCAAAAATTGCTTGAGCATCCCAGCTACGACGCCTGGTGGCAGGAACAGGCGATGGATAAAATCCTCGCTGCGCAGCCTCTGAAAGTGCCGGTAATGCTCGTCGATAGTCTGTGGGATCAGGAAGACATCTACGGAGCACCGGCGGTGTACAAGGCGATTAAGCCGAATGACACTGCGAACGACAAGGTGTTTCTCGTGCTCGGGCCGTGGCACCACGGCCAGGAAATCGGGGATGGCAGTTCGCTAGGAGCATTAAAGTTCGGCAGCGACACCGGGCTTTATTTTCGCGAGCACATTCTGCGGCCCTTCCTGGATCAGTACCTGAAAGACGGCGCGCCCAAGGCGGATATCGCACCAGTTACCGCATTCGAGACCGGCGCGAACATCTGGCGTCGTCTGCCGGCGTGGCCAGCGGGATGTGAGACCGGATGCCCGGTCGCGATGAAACGCTTGTATCTGCGAGCGAGCCTGAAAGTAAGTTTTGATCCGCCAGCGAACAACGAGGGGACCTTCGACCGGTATGACTCCGATCCCGCGAAGCCGGTTCCATTCCGCGCGCGGCCAATCCAGCCCGTGGGATACGGTGGCGAGTTCACCTGGGCGCAGTGGCTGGTCGATGACCAACGCGAAGCCTCGGGGCGGCCGGATGTGCTGGCCTTCGCATCTGACGTGTTGAAGGAACCAGTGAAGATCAGCGGTCAACCCGTCGTGAATCTGATTGCCTCGACCAGCGGCACAGATTCGGATTGGGTCGTAAAAGTGATTGATGTCTATCCGGATGAAGTAGGTGGCGACGCAAAGATGGGTGGATACCAGCTTATGATTTCGGCAGACATCTTCCGCGGACGGTATCGCGAAAGTCTGGAGATGCCGAAGGCCATCACGCCCGACCAGCCGCTGCTCTACAAGTGGACTTTGCCGACGGCAAATCATGTCTTCTTGCCCGGGCATCGCATCATGGTGCAGGTGCAGTCGAGTTGGTTCCCGCTGTACGACCGTAATCCCCAGACATTTGTTCCGAATATCTTCTGGGCGAAGCCGGGAGATTACAAAAAAGCAGTACAGTGCGTTTTTCATTCTCCAGCACAATCGAGTTTCATCGAGTTGCCGATAGCGGAGATGAAGTGACTGAAAAGCAGAAAACAGATGTCATCCTGAACCCCGCGCCAAGCGGGGTGAAGGACCCAACGACGGCCGGCAGCCATGACGCAGTTGCTGCATGCACACCCTTAAGACGACGATGATTCTCAGAAGAAGCCTCTCGACCGCTGCCGTTTTGTTCATGCTGGCCGCGCCACTGTTCGCCCAGGGCAAGCGGCTCTGGGTGCTCCGCGCCCCAGGCGAAATGACGGAATACGATCCGACAACATTCGCGGTGAAGCATACGGTCAAGGTGCCAGCTGACGCCGTGAAGTCGCCTGCGGCCGTATCGGTCAACCGGCTGGGGCAGATTCTTTTCGCTCCGGTTGTCACACTGCCTTTAACGGATCAGGATGTCGCAGCCCATTACAAGGTCTGGATCTGGGATAGCCACTCCGTATCGACGATCGATCAAGGTGTGACGCAGAAGACGGAGAAGACGGGCTCGAACGACGCCATCACTGAAACGGCTCCGACTCCTCTTCTCGTCGCAGACGGGACTCACTTATTCTGGTTCGCCAATCAGGAACGAAGGCTGCAGCGCGAGGTGGTTGATCTGTCCATTGGAACCACGTTGCAGTTGTGGCAGACCGATCTCAGCGGCGCCGGCCGTGAAGAGGTCGCATCAGCAAAGCTCCCGGACTGCCGTTGCCCCACCGGCAATTGCGAAGAGACTTGCCCGTCCGGTTCAGTGTGGGCTCCCGAAGGTGGAGTCGAGAAGTTCTTCGTGGTGCTGCAGTCTTTCTCCGCACAGACCGGCACGGTGTACAAAGCCAGCACATCGTATCGCCTGGATGCCGGGAACCTGGATGCCGGGAAGTGGAGTGCCGCCCCGAATCCAGAGCCGCTGCAGCGCGTCTTGGACGCAGACGCGAGCGGCACAATGATTCTCGAAGCCATCCCGGACACGGCCTGTTGCGGCTGGTCGAACCAGAGCAACGATCAGACACTGGTATTTGTTAACGGCAAGAAGGTGATCGTATTCGATGAGCAGGCGACGTACAAGAATCCTGACTATGACGTGAGTTTCTTCACTTTGACCGGGCGTTTATCGCCGGAAAGCGGACGCGTCGCCATGACGATCGCGACCACCGCGCAGATCAACAAGCCGATTCAATTGTCGGAGGAGGGCGCGGCGAGCCCGGAAGAGTCTCTGCGGATCCGCAAGGCGGTTGCGGAAATGCCAGCTGTCGTCGTGAAGACCGTGGAGGACAATCCGAAGCAAATTGCCTTCTTGCCCCACACCGCTCTCGTGGGATGGATCAGCGAAAAAGAATTGCTGATCCTGGAAGATCATCTTCTGGTCACCTATAACGTGGAAACTGGAGCTCGAAAGAAGTCGACCATCAAGGTTGAGGATGCCGCGCACGTGTTCTTACGCTGAGTTCGCGGCCTTCCTGCCACCCGCCTGATAGAGGATCCACCCGAAGCCATTAGCGGCAATCACCACAAAAACAATCTTCAACGAATACTTCCACAGGCTCGCAACCTCAATCAGTGGCACCACCGATAACACCACAAACAACAGAGTGACCAGAAAACCGGCGAAACATCCCATCTGCAGCCATCGCCCCGGCCGCAGGCCCTTGTCTTTTGCCGAAATCAGCGGAATCGCGAACATCGCCAGGTACGCCAGGCCATAAAACGTCCAGCCCCAGGTTTGCAGAAGGGCGAACGATTCCTGGTTACCAGCTCCAGCGAGGACCGCCACGCTCGCCGCCAGCGCCACCCCGCCCATGAACAGGATGGAGTTAGTCGGCGTTCGATACTTCGCGTGCAGCACAGTGAACCAGCGAGGCAAAAGATGGTCCCAACCCGCAACCATCGGCAGACGCGCGTTCGCCGAAAAATAGAGCGGGTAGCTCGAAAGGTAGTTCAGCAGCAGTAACAGGATCACAACCGAAGCGATCGTCTCACTTACTCTCGAATTGACCGCTCCGAACATCGCGAATCCGTGCGCCAGAGCCTGGGGAACGGGTCCGATAACATCAATCGCATCGGGCGAGACGAAGGCCAGAATCGAACTCGTGCCAAGAATGTAAAGCAGAGCGATCACGGGCGCGGTGACCACGATGGAGCGAGCTATGTTGCGGGCAGGATTGTGCGATTCACCGGCAAAGATCGCGATCGTCTCGAAACCTGACAATGCCCCGAACGTCATCTTGCTGAAGACGCTGAGGCTGAAAATCGTCATGGATGGCAACACCAAAGGAAGCGGGTGATACGACGGCAAGCCTCCGCGCCAAACGTGGAAGTACGGCAGGACGATCAGGACTGTCAGGATTACTACTGTGAAGAAGCTGCCGGTGTTGCTTGCCCATTTGCCCACGCGGAGACCAAACAGAGCCAGGGCCATCATGAACGCAATTAAAGCAATCGAAGCAACCACCAGCGCCCAAGGGCTGTTGGCAATCCATGCCATGCGAGGTACGGCATAGGAAACATAAGTAGTTGTGACCAGAGCAATCTGGGAAACCTGGATAGTCTGCAGCAGCCAGATATTCCACGCTGAGAGAAATCCCACGCGATCGCTGAAGGCCAATCGCGTCCACTCGTAAAGTCCGCCTTCGAGCGGCATCAGGCGATTCAAATGAGCGACCAGGAACGCCAGCGGAATGAAAAACAGCACAATCGCCAGCAGCCACAACACGACGTGCGCGTTCCCGGCCTTCACCGCAGTGCCGAAGAATTCAGGGACGATGATGATCAGGATTTGGGCAAATACGAGATCGACGATGCCAAGTTCGCGGCGAAGTTCTGTGCTGTGCGATCGAACGTCAGCCTCGGCGGCTGCGAGGGACGGGTTAGCTGCGGTGGCCAAGGGCTAGAGGTTGCTCGATCGGAAGTCCATATCAAGAATCTCCACTTCTCGCAACAGGGGCGAAAAGTGGGGCTCCCACTCTATTTCTTCTCTGCGGCGACTGCCGGCTTCAACAACAAATCCTGATAGTCAAAGCTGAAGTCCGCCAACGGCGACACGGCCGCCATCTTCGCGCTTTCGATCGACCCATCCGGATTCAATGAAAACGTAATGAACGCATCTTCGATCGTCCGCGCGCGCCAGTGCGCCTTGAACGTGTCGTACTGCCAATGTTGCAGGTCGCCGATCATCGTGGGCGTGTGATCGAACGTGATCACCAATCCTCCGTTTTCGAAGCGGATCGTGATCGGGCCATACCACACGTCGTTATACACGCCGGCGTATTTCTCGAGTGGCAACGACGGCTTGGAGTTGGCCGCCCGCGCCCCTTCGGCTTTCTTCATGGTCTCCGCGGCGTCCTTTTCCTCGGCGTCTTTCAAGCTTTTGAACGCGCCAATCCAATCGGTTGGGGGCAAATGGAAGTAGTGGTCGAGCACGTGGTAAAGAATCGAATCAAATGCACCACCCTCTTCCGCATTGGTAAGAATTACGACCCCAAGATTTTCCTCCGGCACGAGCATGACGCGCGAAACAAATCCCGATAGCCCTCCCGTGTGCCCCACCAACTTGCGTCCGTGATAGTCGCGCAATCCCCAGCCTAGCGCGTAGTCAGCGAAGTTGGACTTGAGCCCAGCCAGCGCCGGTGGCGGATTGCCCGTCGGAAGTATGGTCTGCGGCGTCCACATCTCGCGCGAGCGCTGCTCCGAGAAAAGGTAGCCCTCGCGATCCACGAATTTTCCGCGATTGAGTTGCAGTTGCACCCACTTCGCCATGTCCGATGCACAGGAATTGATCGAGCCCGCTGGTGCCGCATTGTCGAGAATTTCAAATGGAACCACCTGCAGTTTTCCGTCGACTCGCGAGTGCGGGTAAGCAACGTCGTCTCCCGGTCCAATGTGAGCATTGGTCACATTGGAGTGCGTCATGCCGAGAGGCGTAAAGATGCGCTGGCGCACGTAGTCGTCCCACGACGTGCCCGTCACCGCAGGGATAATCTGTCCCGCAGTCATATAGAGAAGATTGTCGTAAGCATAGTGGCTGCGAAAACTGGATTGCGGTTTCATGAAGCGCAGCTTGTAAATGACTTCTTCGCGCGTGTAGGTCGTGTGCGGCCAGAACAGTAGATCGCCTTCGCCAAGCCCCATTCCGCTGCGATGCGTGAGCAAATCGCGGATGGTCATCTCGTGCGAGACGTACGGGTCGTACATGACGAATCCGGGCAACCGCTGATACACAGCATCGTCCCAGGAGAGCTTGCCCTCATCGACCAGCGTCGCGAGCGCTGCAGCGGTGAAGGCTTTGGTATTCGAGCCGATCCCAAACAGGGTGAACTCGTCGACCGGCGTGCTATCGCCAAGTTTGCGGACGCCATAACCTTTAGCCACCAGAATCTTGCCATCCTTGACTACCGCGACGGCCATTCCGGGGACTTCGAAGGTCTTCATCGATTGCGCGACATAGGCATCGAGATCGGCGGGAGGCGCACTCGTGGTGGGCGATTGCCCCAGGGCAGAACTTACGAACACGAAGAAACTGAAGACGGCCGCGATGATTCTCGCGTGAAGTTCAGGCATGCGTCTCTCCGATTGCAGCGAGTCTCACAATCAAGACGCGAAGATTAGAACACAAATCTTTAGAATCCACATGCCCTGCGGTTTCGCCCCAGTCCCGTCTGTACAAACCTCCGGGCTTCGTATACAACCTGTGAAAGTGGGCAGTGGTGCGGGGCCGCGGGGGATCTAATCCTTTGTATCTCATGCCAAAAACGCTGGAGGAAGCCGTCTCGGTGTTGGCCGCTTCCGGCGGACAGATTCTCGCCGGCGGAACGGACTTCTATCCGGCTCTCGGCGACCTGCTGCCGCAGGGTAATGTCATCGACATCAGCGCGCTTCGCGAGATTCGTGGGATTTCTTTCGACAAAGACCACGTCCGTATCGGAGGCCTGACAACCTGGACCGAAGTTATTCGCACTCCGCTGCCTCGTAGCTTCGACGCGCTCAAGCAGGCAGCGAGGGAAGTGGGCTCGCTGCAGATTCAGAATCGCGGCACCGTGGCGGGGAATCTTTGCAACGCTTCGCCCGCGGCCGACGGCGTTCCCCCATTGCTTGCGCTCGATGCTGAGGTCGAGTTGGCTTCGGCTACATCGACGCGACGCATACCGCTGAAACATTTCATCACTGGAAACCGCAAAACGCAGCGCAGGACTGACGAGATTCTCGCCGCTGTATTGATTCCGCGAGCCATCGAAAACGCCGCATCCTCATTCTTGAAGCTCGGAGCACGTCGCTACCTGGTGATTTCAATTTCCATGATCGCAGCGGTTGTAGAGACCGACGACGAAGATCGAGTGTCGGATGCGCGAGTTGCAGTCGGGTCGTGCTCCGTTGCAGCGCGACGACTCGAAGAACTGGAGAAGGACCTCCTTGGAACGAAGATGGGGCAAGGAATCGGCAGCCTCGTCCAACCGAAGCATCTTTCGCGGCTCTCACCGATCGACGACATTCGCGCCACCGCGGTATACCGGCTTGATGCTTCACTGACTCTGGTGCGACGCGCGCTGGAACTTTGTGTGGGGAGAGCGTAATTGGCCATCGCACAAAACCTGCCAGTCCCGGCCGCCGTTCAATCCATCTCATTCTCGGTGAACGGGCGCAGGGTAGAAGTAACGACATCTGGTGTTCGACGATTGTCGCGCGTACTGCGAGACGATCTGGAACTCACGGGCACCAAGGTTGGATGCGATGCCGGCGACTGCGGTGCCTGCACCGTTCTGCTCGATGGCGAGCCGGTCTGTTCCTGCCTCGTGGCGGCTGGACAAATTTCCGGATGCGAGGTCACCACCGTGGAGGGACTCGCCGCCCGTGCACCGCTCCATGGCCGCTTGCAGGAATCGTTTTTGGCCCACGGCGCCGCCCAATGCGGCGCCTGTACGCCAGGAATGCTGATCGCAGCCACGGCCCTGCTCGAGAAGAATTCCTCGCCCAGCGAGACCGAGGTCATGGATGCGATCGGCAGTGTGCTCTGTCGCTGCACGGGATATCAGAAGATCATTCGTGCGATCACCCAGGCAACAACCTTCGACGCTGCAGCAGCAAATCCCGTCCCCGAGACAGGGTCAGCCGTAGGCGCCCGTCTCGTCAGGCTTGATGGCCGCAAGAAAGTCGACGGAACCGAAATATTCGGTGCCGACCAGACTCCGTCGAAATGCTTAGGCGTGCGCGTAATTCGCTCTCCACATCATCGTGCGCGATTTCAGTTCGGCGACCTCGAAGAGTTCAGAACAACGCATCCAGAAATCGTGCTGGTTCTCATCGCGAAAGACGTCCCTGGTACCGATTGCTACGGTGTAATTCCGCGCTTCGCGGATCAGCCAGTCTTTGCGCACTTCGAAGCTCGATATCGGAGCGAGGCAGTTGCGGCGGTCGTGGGCGACGCGGACGCGCTGGAGCGGCTCAATCTCTCAGAGTTCCCGGTCCAATGGGAAGAACTGCCGCCGATCAAGACGATCGACCAGGCGCTTGCAGAAGGCGCCCCGCGAATCCACCTGCATCGCGAAGGCAACGTGCTGGTGCACGGGCGCGTAGCCTGCGGAGACGTCGACGAAGCTCTGGCAAGTTCCGACGTAGTCGCGCAGGGTGATTACGAGACCGGCTTTGTCGAGCACGCGTACATCGAACCTGAAGCCGGATTCGCCCGCCGCGTAGGCGATACGATCGAAATTCAGGCCTGCACCCAGTCTCCCTACATGGATCGCGCAGACATCGCAAAGATCCTCGGCATCATGCCGGAAAACGTCCGCATTGTTCCCACGGCTGTTGGCGGAGGATTCGGTTCCAAGCTCGATCTCTCGGTGCAACCGTTCATCGCGCTCGCGGCATGGAAACTGAATCAGCCGGTGCGCATGGTGTATTCGCGGACCGAGTCGATCGTCTCGACCACGAAGCGGCACCCGGCACGGATGCGGCTGCGCGCCGGCGCAACCCGCGATGGAAAGATCACGGCTCTCGATTTCTCCGCAGACTTCAACACCGGCGCCTATTCATCCTGGGGACCGACAGTCGCGGGCCGGGTTCCAGTGCATGCGTCGGGACCTTACTTCGTTCCGAACTATCGCGCGCTGACTCGCGCGGTGCACACCAACATCGTGCCGGCCGGAGCATTTCGCGGCTTCGGTGTGCCGCAGGCGGCCATTGCCCAGGAGCAGATCTACGACGATCTTGCCGACGCCGTAGGCAGGGATCGCCTCGAATTCCGGATTCTAAATGCGCTAACCAATGATTCGCGGACCGTCACCGGACAAGTGCTCGGCGAAGGCGTCGGCATTCGCGCGTGCCTTGAGGCCCTACGGCCGGGCTGGCTGGATGCTCGTGCACGAGCGGCCGCGTTCAATGCTTCGCCGGGCCCGCTTCGCCGCGGCGTGGGTGTAGCCGGTATGTGGTACGGCTGCGGCAACACATCATTACCGAATCCATCAACCGTGCGCATCGGACTGAAGCGAGACGGCCGCATTGCCCTGCATCAAGGCGCAGTCGACATCGGCCAGGGATCGAATACCATCGTCACCCAGATCTGCGCCGACGCGCTCGGCGCACCCATCTCGCAATTTGACCTCGTCTCGGGAGACACCGCGATCACCCCGGACTGCGGCAAGACCTCTGCCTCGCGGCAGACCTTTGTCACCGGGAAAGCCGCGCAGATGGCAGGCAGCAAACTGCGAGAAGAGATTCTGAAGCTTGCTGGATCATGCCAATGCGGAGTGCTTGATTTCGGCGACCGCGCACTCACCGTCGTCGAAAACGGCCAGCATAAGACGCTTGCGTTGAGCGACTTTCCGCTTGATGCACGCGGATATGTCATCACCAGCGAGGCGACGTTCGATCCACCAATTACTCCCCTCGACGAAAATGGCCAGGGCACTCCGTACGCTGTTTACGGATTCGGCGCGCATATGGCCGAGATCGAAGTCGATACTGATCTAGGCACCGTGCGGGTCCTCAAAGTCATCGCGGCACACGATGTCGGCCGTGCCATCAATCCAACGCTGATCGAGGGACAGATCGAAGGCGGCGTCGCGCAAGGCCTCGGCATGGCATTGATGGAAGAATTCTTCCCAGGCAAGGGAGAGAACCTTCACGACTATCTCATCCCGTCCGCCGGCGACGTTCCTTCCATCGAATCGATTCTGATCGAAGATCCATCATCGATCGGTCCATTCGGCGCGAAGGGAATCGGCGAGCAGGCAGTAATCCCGACCGCGCCCGCCATTCTCAACGCCATTCACGACGCGATCGGAGTCCGCATTCACAGAATCCCGGCCACGCCCGACCGCGTGCGCGCCGCCATTCTGGCCAAAGCTGCAGGAGGCGTGCGTGGCTGACGACGCGATCCGCTGCGATGCCTGTCCCGTCCTGTGCTACATCAAACCGGCACGCACCGGCGCCTGTGATCGCTACGGCAATCATGACGGAAAACTCGTGCGCCTTGATCCCCATGTTGTGCTCGATCGCGCGGTCGAGCGCGGCGACTCGGTCGTGCCGTTTCTCGATCGCACCACGGAATGGGACGGCACTCTGATTCGGAATAACGATAGCCAGAGCGACATGTTTGTCACCGCGATCGGTGCCGGCACGACATATCCGGACTACAAGCCCGCCCCATTTATCATCTCGTCGGAGGTTGCGGGTGTGGACATGGTCACGGTCGTGACCGAAGGCATTTTCAGCTACTGCGGCGTCAAGGTGAAGATCGACACCGACCGCCATCTGGGTGCAGAATGCAGCACCGTTCGATCGCAAGGGGAAGCCATCGGTCACGTGACCACCAGCGAGTATGGCTCACAAATGTTGTCGCTCGGCGGCGTGCGTCACCTGACCGGAGGCAGTCGGCGCGAAGGCACGGCTACGTGCGATGCGCTGCTGAATCTGTGTAACGGCAAGGCCGTCGAACTGAAAATTGACGATGGCGCGAAAATTGTCGTGCAGGCAGGGAAGCCCCCTGTCGTCGACGGCCTGCTCGAAGAGCGCATGCGCGTCGGCTGCGGTTCTGCCACCATCGGCATGTTCGCCAAGCAATGGTTCGGCAAAGTCGATGAAGTCGTTGTGGTCGACGATCACATCACGGGCGTGCTGTCGGAGCATCAGGCGGGAAAGTTGCTCGGCGTGCCCGAGACAGGGATCAAAGTAAAGGGAAGACGTTCGACGCCGGGAAGATATTTTCAGGTTGCCGAGCCGGGTACGTCATGGGGCGGAACAGATATCGATGATCCGCTCGAGATACTCGGTAAGTTCAACGCCAAAAAAGCGTGGTCCGGCATGCGCCTGCTGATGGTGAGCACGACGGGCGAGCATCACGCCTATTTTGAGCTTGACGAAAATCTCAAGCCGAAGGAAAAGAGCCTGCCCGCGGATTTGCGCGATTCCGTGGCGAGGATCAGAGAGAACTGCGAGCCGGCTTTGTGCACCGTGATGTTCATGGGAGGTGCAGGAGGATCGCTGCGCGCCGGAGTAACCGAGAATCCGGTCAGACTCACCCATTCGGTGCGCGACGCGCTGACCCGCGTCACCTGCGGCGGCGCGCCCGTCTATGTCTGGCCGGGTGGTGGGATCACGTTCATGGCTGACGTATCCCGAATGCCTCAGAATGCCTTTGGGTACGTGCCGACGCCCGCGCTGGTAGCGCCGATTGAGTTCACGCTGAAACTTGCAGACTATGCAGCGCTGGGCGGATACATGGAGAGCGTGCGTCCGCTGAGTTCGATATCGACTGGATCTGATCAGGCCGGGCCCCGCCGGGTTTCGGCGCGGAAGGACAATCCATGGCCGCTCGAGGCGCGTCCCGAGGCAAAGAAGACATGAATACGCGCGTGCAAATTCAAATGCTGCCCGACGGCCACCGTCTCCATCTGCACGATGGGCCCATCGATTTGATCATCGAGGCATTCGGGGCGCCGGGAGAAATCCACGCCGCGTATCGGGCTGCATGCGCGCGCTTTGAAACTGTGCTCGACGAGCTTTGCAGCGAGTTGGCGTTCTTGCGCCAGGCTTGTCTTCCCGAGTCCGGCTGGCCACGTGGCCGAGTTGCACGAAGGATGATGGCGGCGACCCTGCCCTATGCCAGCGAGTATTTCATCACGCCGATGGCAGCCGTTGCCGGCGCAGTCGCAGAAGAGATTCTGGATGCCATGGTCTCGCAGGCCGAACTATCGCGCTCTTACGTCAACAACGGCGGCGATATCGCTCTGCACCTGAGCGCCCGCGAGCAATTCGTCATTGGAATGGTCGAGCGCCCCGATCGTCCTTCTCTATCTGGCACCACAACCCTCAGATCAAGTGATTTCATTCGTGGCATCGCGACCAGCGGATGGCGTGGCCGCAGCTTTTCACTCGGCATCGCCGATGCGGTAACCGTCCTCGCCGACCGCTCATCCGCAGCCGATGTCGCCGCCACCATCATCGCGAATGCCGTCGACTTGCCTGGGCATCCCGCTATCGTCCGCGTGCCTGCTTGCGAGTTGGCGCCCGACAGCGATCTGGGACGCCGGCTGGTCACACAATCTGTCGGCGAATTGACTGCCACCGAAGTGGCGCATGCGCTGGCTTCCGGTACGCAAGCGGCCGAGAGCTTGCGGCGAATCGGCCTGATCCGAAGCGCGGCCCTTCATCTGCAGGGAGAGACCCGCCTGGTGCCAGACGCCGACCACAATCTCACAACCGCCGCCGTAGAAAGGAACCTCGTGCATGCCTGATGTAGTCGTGCGGAAGAAACTCACGTGCCTCGAGGAAATTTTCCACGAAGGCGGACCGGTGGCTCAAACGCCACTGCGCCGTGCGGCAGCGATCGCTGTGATTCGCAACCCCTTCGCAGGATCCTACGTCGCAAACATCGAAGGATTCATGGACGACCTCAAGCCACTCGGCCTGGAGATGGCCAGAACTCTGGTCGCGGCGCTTGGTGGTGATCCGAAGGTCGTGGAAGGCTATGGCAAGGGCGCGATCGTCGGGTCTGCTGGCGAACTCGAACACGGTGCACTCTGGCATGTGCCCGGCGGATATGCCATGCGCGAAGTGCTTGGCGGCGCGAAAGCAATTGTCGCTTCGACCAAGAAAGTTGGCGGCCCTGGCACTCGTCTCGACGTGCCGATCACGCACATCAACGCGTCCTATGTGCGTAGCCATTTCGATGCGATGGAAGTTGGCGTCAACGACGCTCCCCGCGCCGATGAAATCTTGCTGGCTCTGGTAATGACCACCGGGGGGCGCATTCACGCGCGTGTGGGCGGACTCAAGGCATCTGAGATTAAAGGCGAAGACGGGCTGCGTTGAGGACGAAACCATGAAAGCGAAAATCCGCAAGATCGCGACATTTGTGGAAGAAACCCGAAGCGAAATGGATCGCAAGGTTTCTCCCCCGACCCGCAAAGCAGCGGCGGTCGCCGTCATCGAAAATCCATACGCGGGAAAGTATGTCGATGACCTTTCCGAATTGATGTCCATCGGAGAAGAACTCGGCGAGTTGCTGACTGCTCGGGCCGTGGCGGCGTTGGGAATTTCCGGGCCATCCGCGGAGAGCTACGGCAAAGCCGCGGCGGTCGGAGAGAACGGAGAACTGGAGCATGCTGCCGCGATATTGCATCCCAAACTCGGCACACCCGTGCGGCGGGTGCTCGGCAAAGGCGCAGCCTTAATTCCGTCATCGAAAAAACGTGGGGGACTCGGCGTGGTACTCGACATTCCTCTGGGTCACAAGGATGCGGCGTTCGTCCGCAGCCATTTTGATGGGATGGAGGTCCGCCTGAACGACGCTCCACGCGCCAATGAAATCATGGTTGCAGTAGCCGTGACCGATAGCGGTCGTCCGTTCCCGAGAGTCGGCGGGCTCAGTAAAGATCAGATCAAAGGGGAAGACGGACTTCGCTAATTATGAGGTGTGGGAGTAAGCAGCCGCCGCATCAGAAAAGAGAATCCATCCACTTTGTAGAGCACCTTGCCCGCAGAATCCGGAGTCGCCGCCACCTTCCCTGCAAGCACCGCATCGAACGCCGCCACCAGCCGCGGAAGCACGTCAGGCGGCGCGACTGGAATATTGTGCGCGCCCAGAACGAGCTTCACGTGCGGCTCTAGACTAGCCAGCCGCCGTATTGAGGCAGCGTAGGCATCTAGGTCAGTCTCAGGGCGGTACAGCCAGATCGGAGCGGGATAGTACGTGTCTCCGGTAAATAGCAAGCCGTCGGCACGATCGAACAACGAGATCGCATCTGGAGTATGACCAGGCGTAGTGATGACTTCGACCGTACGCCCGCCCAACTCAATCCGATCGTCGTCCTTGAGATAGGTCGTGATGGTCCACGGTTTTGTCGAATACGCCTTGGAATCGAAACCCTTGGGCAACGCGCCGCAAATTTCATCCGGAGCAATTTCGGCCTGCGCATCTTCCCGAGACCCTTTCGCATTCTTCCGCGTGAAATCGGTGTCCATTCCGTAGATTGTGTCGAATTGCCAGTTCCCTCCGACATGATCGTTGTGCGTATGCGAATTCACCACCACGATAGGAAGTCTCGTCAGTTCTTCGGCGACTCGCTTAATATCACTGATGCCCATGCCCGTATCGAAAAGCAAAGCACGCTTCTCGCCGACAATCAGGTAGCTGATGACTTCCTCAAACTGGTGGGGTTCGTAGATCGCGAAAACGCCGCGCGCGGGCTTGTAGACCTCAAACCAGGAATCGCTTACAGAGACACGTTCCAGCGTCTTGTACTCCGGACGCGGCAACGCCCGGCACCAATCTGGCGTAACTTGGGCGCTCAACGCGCACGCACACACCGATAACCAGGCAGCAACAGCGCCAACTTTAAGCACGAACCACCTCCGCCACGCGCGTTGCAGGCGGCGTATTGCGGCTGCGTTGAATGCTGACCGCGCCATCGGTGACGACCATACCCACACCAGGCAGATCGCCTTTCTGAATACTATCGAGCAAATTCTTGCCCGAGGATTGCTGCGCTGTGTCGAGAAAAACAAAGCTGGCTTCGCGTCCCGCCGCAATCAGCCCGCAGTTCAAGCTGCGCATCTTTGCCGTGTTGCCGGTGGCGAGGCAGATCGCAACCTGTGCTGGAATCTCACCAAGCGATGCAAGCATGGAAATCATCCGCAGGATGCCCAGCGGTTGCACGCCAGACCCGGCGGGCGAGTCCGTCCCCAAAATCACGCGATGAAGCTGCTTCAATTCCTTGGCGGTCCGCAACGCCAGCAATCCCGCTCGCTCGTTTCCGTTGTGCACGATCTCAAGAGCGCGCGGCGAACGCTCGCATAATTCCACAATCTGATCATCCGGCAGAGCAGTATGCCCGCCGTTGACGTGGCCGATCACATCGGCGTCAGTTTCGAGCACCATGTCTTTATCGATGAGGCTTGACCCGGGAATCGATGGTCCACCCGTGTGAATCGTGCTCTGGATGCCGTACTTGCGAGCCCATGCGACCATACGGCGTCCCGTCGTTCCGTCTTTCACGCTACCGAGTCCGACTTCGCCGAGAAGCTTGACGCCAGCTGCGGCCAACTCTTTAAAGTCATCCTCCACCATGCCTTGTTCCGGCACAGGAGCACCCGCATAAATCCTCACGCCGCCGGGGCGGAACAGGTGAAACGCGCGTTGCGCAAAGATCGCCATCGCCTTGAGCCCGACGATGTCTTTCGGACGACCCGGAGTGTGCACCTCGCCCGCCGAGACCATCGTCGTTACCCCGCCGTGAAGGCAGCTGTCGATCCATCCCAGCTGGTTCTGGCGTGGCGTCCAATCGCCGCACACCGGGTGCACATGGCTGTCAATCAGTCCGGGAGCGAGCGCAGTATCCTTCGCGTCAATCGTCGTCGTCGCACCGGTCGTATCGATATCTTTCGCCTTGCCGACGGTCTGGATCACTCCGTCGACGGCAACCACTGTGTCAGCGTCCAGAATAGGGCGATCGAGCTCTCCGCTGAGAAGCAGTCCGATGTTTCGAATGACCAGTTTGCTGGATGCGGGTTTAGCCGGGGCGTCGTGACTCATGGTGAATTCGATGATTCGAGTCCACAAATCATACGCGACGCTTCTTCGCGGGTGAAGCGGCACGGTAGGCGATGTTCAACAGATCGGGAAGCGCATCGGCTCGCACCTGAGCCAGACTCACCAGAATCCACGGATACTCGCGATAATGATCCGTGATGAAGTACGTCTGCGGATCTGCCTCCATCATCTCCTCGCGCCGGTCAAACGGCATCTTCACGACGATCTTGTCCAGATCCTGATGCAGACGCACAAACAGCTTCCCGTTCACCTTTAGTGCAGGTGTTCCATACGAGGTGCCCTCCTCCACATTCGGAAGCGCGAGGCCAAGACGCCTCACAACATCGTAAGTGACGCCATTCTTCATGCGGGAAGATGCTCCTCAGTTCCTGTAGTGATAGGTTTCCTTAGTGTACCTTCGTGCCCTTCGTGGTTGATGCCTTGGCATTTGTCACTGCCAAAACATTGATGCTACGCTCGGCTCTAAGAGGAGATCCATGGTTTCGCAAGACTACATTTTCTGGGAAGTGGATGTGCAAGCCGACTTCATGTTGCCCGGCGGTCATCTGTATGTGCCCGGAGCGGAGAAGCTGCTGCCCAATATTCGTCGCCTGACCGACGCAGCGCGGCAGGGGCGCGTCTTCCTCGTCTCGCACGGTGACTTTCACCGCCCCAACGATCCCGAGTTCAAGATCTTCCCGCCGCACTGCGTGAAGGGAACTGCCGGAGCGGAATTAGTTCCCGAAGCTCTGACAGAAAAAGTCGCGCGCGTGCCCAACGAGACTAACGCAAAACTGCCGGAAGACCTGTCAAAATATCAGCAGATTCTTCTGGAGAAACAAACCCTCAGCATCTTTGAGAGCAAACATGCCGACGCGCTCGTCAAGAGACTCGGAAACCAAGCCGAGTTCGTGGTGTTTGGCGTGGTCACGGAGTATTGCGTCAGCTTTGCGGTCAAAGGACTGCTCGAACGCGGACGCAAGGTCGCAGTCGTGCAAGACGCCATCGAGACTCTAAAACCAGAAGATGCTCAGAAGACAATCGCCGAGTGGCAACAACACGGAGCGAGATTAACCACAACCGACCAGGCTCTCAAAGCCCTCTCCGTGTAGGGGCGGACGCATTCGTCCGCCCCGCCGAGCGGAGCGAGGCGCAATCGCACTACAGAACCCCGCCCTTGGTTCGCCCCCAACGTTTTCACTGCGGCAGCCCCTAGTGGTGATCGTGGTCGCCATGGTTGTGGCGCCAAGTCCAGTATTCCTTTTGCTCATCCTTGGAAAGCTTGCGGAAATCGCGGCCACGATCCCGATGCGTCTCGTCCGCCCAGCGATGGTAGTAGCCGACTTCATCATCGTTCCACACGTGATAGTCGGTGTAATAAGGGTCATAGACGCGGTAGTAGTGGTGCGCCTCACAGGCGATTCCGGCAAACGACGACACTAACGCCGTCGCCAGCAATAGCTGTCTCAGGGGATGCGAGCCAAAACTCATGTGATGTCCTCCCAATGCAAAAACCCTTCTGCATGCCGTTAGTTGCATATCCAAGCCTCACGGTTTCGGGGAATTACATAGAACGACTAACGTTTCCTTCCGAATCCGCTTTCCTTTCATTACGAAAGCTTTTCAAGTGATCCCACCTTGCGTTAGACTACTGTGTCTTTCGGATGGAAGGAGACTGTCGTTTTGGGGAATCCCCTTCAATCGTTACTGGAGTTGCCGGAGCACGAACGTGTCGAGCGCGGCCTGCAATACACCCCGCGCGAGATCTGGCAACAGCCTGAGACCTGGGGTACCACCTACCGCGTCTGTCAGAGCAAGCAAAAAGAGTTAAACGACTCCCTGCGACGAGCGGGCGTGGGCCGGGGCAACACAGCCTCTCCGACGGTGTACCTGGTCGGCGCGGGCACTTCGGATTATTCCGGGCGAGCCCTTGCTCCCCTGCTTCGCCGCCGCTGGAACTGCGATGTCTGGCCGCTCCCCAGCACCACGCTCCTCACCGAGTTCGAACAGTTCCATGCCCCAGGCCGGGAGTATCTCTGGATTTCTTTTTCACGCTCCGGGGAGAGCCCCGAGGGTGTCGCCCTTCTCGAACGAGCGCTTGGTCGACATCGCGCCATTCATCATCTGGTGATCACCTGCAATCCGCAAGGACTGATGGCACAACTCTGCGTCCAACATCCTGACCGGGCGTTCGCGCTTGTACTCGACGACGCAGTCAACGACCGCGGCCTCGCCATGACCAGTTCCTTCAGCAATATGCTGCTCGCGGGGCAGTGCGTTGCACATCTCGACGACCTCAGTGAATTCGGGAATACCGTGTCGCAAATGTCTGACTGCGGCAGGCAGTTTCTCCCCGTGGCTGCGGAAGCCGCGGCGGACGTAACAGCCCTGGGATGCACGCGCGCATGTTTCGTAGGATCGGGAGCGCTGCGCGCCGTAGCCGACGAGTGCGCGCTGAAGGTGGTCGAACTGAGCGGGGGCAAGGTGACAACGCTCGCCGAGACGCCACTCGGTCTGCGCCACGGACCCATGTCGAGCGTTGACGGCCAGACAGTCTTCGTCGGCTTCCTCTCCAGCGAAGCGCGGAGGCGCGGTTATGAGCTGGACCTTCTGCGCGAAATCGATCGCAAGCGGTTAGCCAGAGTGAGATTGGCCGTGACGACCGGGGAAGGTAAAGATCTTACGGGACTCGTCGACTTCGCTTTGCCGGTGGGATGCCAGTCCGATTTCCCCGATCATTATCGGCCCGTGCTGGACGTAGTGCTCGGACAACTGCTGGGCCTGTTTACGTCCATGCGCTGTGGTCTAAAGCCCGACCAGCCAAGCCCCAACGGCGCCATCACCCGCGTTGTACAGCCCATCAAGCTGTATTCCTGAGAGGTAGCTCCAGCAGGCTGCTGAAAACTCGTTTCTGGATGATGTTTTGAAAGGGCGCGGTTTCGAGCCGCGCCGTCAGTGCCGCGAGATCAATGGCGGCTTTAGCCGCTGTCGGAAATTGCGGCGATGAGAAGAAGTTTTTCGGCGACCCGCTACGCGACGCGCACGACCACCAGAGTCGCATCGTCTCGGAAGTTGCCCCCGCAAAACGCAGTCACTCGCTGCATGATGGTGCGCTGTGTTTCCACCGCTGTCGCGTCCGGCGCACTCGCCGCATCGAGTAGCCGCTCCTCGCCGAACTCCTGCAGTTGCGCGTCCTCTGCCTCCGTGATTCCGTCGGTCGAGAGCAGAAGCTTGTCGCCGTGTCGAAGCTCCACGCTGTGGTCCTGATAGACCCAGTCTGGTAGCGCGCCCAGCACCGCACCGCCTCCGCGCAGCGGTTCCGTCTCTCCCTTGCCCCGAAGCAACAACCCGGGCGTGTGTCCTGCATTTTCATAGGTGAGGGTGTGCTTCTCGGCGTCAAGAATGGCATAAAAGAAGGTCACGAACTTGCCCGCCGCAATATTGGCGCAGAGAAACTTATTCAGCTTCGTACAGACAAGCTGTGGAGTGGCATCCGCTACGGCAAATGCGCGAAACGATGCCTGCAGATTCGCCATCAGCAGAGCCGCCGTGATTCCTTTGCCCGCGACATCGCCGACGCAAATCCCCACCCGCTTTTCATCCAGTTGGATCACGTCAAAGTAGTCTCCGCTGACCTCGCGCGCCGGCTGCCAGGCGATGGAAATCTGTGCGCCGGCCACCTGAGGCAGCGTGCTGGGCAACAGCATCTGTTGGATCTCCCGCGCCCGCTTCAGTTCCTCCTCCTGCTGCTGCAGCGCAATCGTTCCCTTCTCAACCGTTTGCTGCAGCAGTTCGTTTTTGTCCTGCAGCTTTTTCTGGATCTGCTCGATGGCGAACATGATCGCGCCTGCAACTACCGACACGACGATGCACAGGTTTCCAACCCGTTTGAAGACATCCCGAAACGGTTCCGGATCAATCTTGGTTACCTGCAACAAAAGGACACACAAGAGGGCGCACAGCAACCCGAACCCGACCTGCACCGGTAAGAAAACCACCCAGTTCCACGGAAATGGACGGTTTACGAACAACCGGCGCACGGCAAAAGCAACCGGGATGAGAAGGTTTCCTACCAGCAAGATGGAGAACATCATGACCCAGAGCGGCGGGCGCTGGTCGAGGGCCACCAGCAGGGCGTAAATCACCAGCCCGATGAAAACCAGCAACTGCTCGACCCGCAGCACGTGCTGCAGCCACGGGTAACGCTTCTTGAGATGGATGAGAGGATTGCTCACGTCTCGCTCAGCTGAAACTGGAACAGGAAGCTTAACCCAGGGTTCCACAAAAAGTCATGAAAGAACGTGGCCGCGCAATCCGCCAAAGCGCTAAGATGTCGCGGAGAGTGGTTTCACGAGACTTGTCATCCCGACCGGAGTTCCCGTTCCCGAAGGGAACGGAAACGGAGCGGAGGGACCTTGTGTTCCCGCGGACGACTCCAATTATGAAATCGAACTAAGTCAGGAGACCACCATGACCAAGGAGATCTCGCGTAGAGAGTTTCTGGAAAACGTTGGATTGGGAGCCGCAGCCGGCACCGGTCTCATGCTGCTGAAAGACGTCGCCACCGCGCAATCCGCGAACAACGTTCTACCCTCGAGAACTCTGGGACGCACCGGCGCGAAGGTCTCGATCCTTGCCTTCGGCTGTGGCAGCCGCTTCCTGATGTACAAAGACGAAGACTCCGCCGCCGCGATCCTCAATCACGCCATCGACCTCGGCATCACCTATCTCGACACGGCCTATGCCTACGGAGACGGCCTCAGCGAATTCCGCGTTGGCAAGGTCATGGCGACTCGCCGCAAAGACGTGTGGCTGGCCACCAAGATTCCCGATCGCACGCGCGACGAATTCCTTCGCCGTTTAGAGGCCAGCCTGAAGCGCCTGCAGACCGACCACGTCGACCTTGTTCACATCCACAGCCTCGGCCAGGCCGACGATCTCGAAAAGATCGAGGCCAAGGACGGCGCGCTCAAAGGCCTGATGGAAGCCCGCGAGCAGAAGATGGCCCGCTTCGCCGGCATGACCAGCCATACAAACGGCGAAGTCATGGCCAAGGCAATCGAACGTCATGATCTCGATTGCGTGCAGATGGCGCTCAATGCCTCGCGCAACGGACACTTCGAAGAACTCGCCCTGCCCGCAGCCAACAAGAAGAACCTCGGCGTGATCGCAATGAAAGTCACGGGGCAGGAATTTCTCGTTGGCGAAGGAGCAGGGAAGGCCGACATGAACTCGCTCCTCCGATATTCGATGAGCCTGCCAGTCACCACCGCTGTCGTAGGCATGCCAAAGCCGGATATGCTCGCCCACAACGTCGAGGTCGCGCGAGCCTTCTCTCCGCTAAGTGATCAAGAGAAAGACCACCTGAGGCAGCAACTCGGCAACGCGCGCGAAGGTTTAGAGAAGCGCCTGGTCGGCCACCTCGACGGCCCGACCGCAAGTCCGGAGCTGTTTCTGGCGTAAGAAGGCGTTACCGCGAATAAGTGTAGGGGCGGACGCATTCGTCCGCCCCGCCGACTCTGAGCGAAGCGAAGAGGAGGCGTGAACCCCGCGATGGCTCCCGGCTAACATCTTTACTGCGGATCACTCCGCCGGATGCCCGACCTCGTTCGCCTGTGGCACGAGCTGCCGGTACACGGAATCCGGCGCGTCCCCGTTCCAATACCGAGCAGTCTTGGCAAATCCCACAATCCCAAGAAACAACACTGCGATTCCCGCAGCGAGCGCCCAGGCAGGCAGCCTCCCGTCGCGAGGAGGTCGCGTCCAGCGCGGGAGCGAAAGATCCAGCGCACCTTCCGACGGGCAGACTGCAACGCATTCCAGACATCCCGTGCACTCCGCAGACTTGATCGTCACCAGTTTGTCCACCGGCAGCGCTGCAGGACAAACTTTCGCACACTTTGCGCAATCAATGCAGGCATCGGCTGTCCGCCGGATGCGCAGCGGACTGAAGAATGAAACGATCCCCAACAGCGCCCCATACGGACACAGATAGCGGCACCAGAAGTTCTGCACCACTACAGACGCGATCACCAACACGGCCAGCACAATCGCCGCGGTCTCCCCGAGGTAGCGGAAGAAATTCAGCATGCGCACATCGGCGATGGCGCCGTAGGGAGTCCGCATAAACTGCACAATGTCCTCGGCGGGCATGTTGGCTACGGCCCACACGAAAAATCCCAGCAGAAGATACTTCAGTCCACGCAACGGGATATCGATCCATCGCGGTAAGTGAAAGTTGCGCCGAAGAATCTGCCGCCCCGCTCGCCACAGATATTCCGAGAGAGTCCCCACGGGACAAAGCCAGCTGCAAAACGCTTTGCGCAGCAGAAATGCGATCGCTAGGAACGTCACAAACAGAAACATCGCCGCAGGATGCGTCGCCGGCAACCTGCCCGTGGTGAGCCAGTACTTCAGGTTCATCATCCCGGCGATGGGAAGCCAGCCCTCGACTCCGGCAGGGCGGGTTGCAGTTCGCAGTGCGCCCGATTCATATCCCCGCACCCAAAAGTAGAACGCAGCGCCAATCCAGACGTTGAGCGCCAAGAAAGCCAGCTGAAAACTGCGGCGCCAGGCTTGGGAATAGTCGGGAGTGGCCCGCCGTACAAGCTTCTTTCTCAAGCTCGCGAGCTTGATGCTCGAATCACTCACTGGACTCTTGGCCGGAGCCTCAAGCTCCTCACCCAGCGATTCACTCTCCTGAGCCTGAGATGCCATGGGATTCGGCCCTTACACGGCCGCCGGTTGGTGCGCCGGCTCATAGGGGCAGAACGGATCGGTGCCGAGTGCGTCGCCGGTGTAGGCATAGGCGCGCGCTCGCGATCCGCCGCAGATGTGGCTGTACTCGCACGCTCCGCACTTCCCGTGAAACTGTTCGGGTGAGTGCAATCCGCGGAACGTCTCCGAGTTGCGGTAGATGTCGACCAGCGACCCGTTGCGGACATTGCCGCAGCGCAGCGGCAGGAATCCCGACGGATAAACATCGCCGAGGTTCGAGACAAACACGATTCCGTGCCCGTCGCGAATCTGGAATCCCTTGTACACTGAACTCGATTTCATCTCCGGCGTCGGCACGTGCGAGGAGCGCATTTGCTCGATGGCGATGCGGCGATACGAAGGCGCTTCCGTAGTCTTCACCATGAAGGGCGAATGCTGCGACAGGTTGAACACCCACCGCATGATTCTCTCGCCTTCTTCCGGCGAAACTTCATTCAACGCCTTGCCGCGCCCAACAGAAATCAGCATGAACAAGCTCCAGCGCATCACCGGGAAGCTGGTGCGCAGCAGTTCGTAGATGGCCGGCAAATCGTCGGCAGTTTCTTC
>Ga0335078_10002020_pt1 | contig 30732 bp, 42 predicted proteins | sample Lox_Sample_32_FD_206711 | JGI IMG/M metagenome (GOLD analysis project Ga0335078, IMG submission 206711) | Soil microbial communities from Loxahatchee National Wildlife Refuge, Florida, United States - Lox_Sample_3.2 | ecosystem: Environmental > Terrestrial > Soil > Wetlands | place: USA... | reverse complement strand
TGGGATGATGACGACGCCTCGCTTGAAAAGACGATTCCTAACTTCCCGAAATAGGTCCGAGGCTCGGATGTAGGTGTACTCGCCGTTGTTGCCTTCTTTGGCGACATCACCAATTTCAGCAGCGGCTTCAGCAATCTTTTCAGCCAATGTTTGCGGCATTGCTTTTTTCTCCCGTAAAGCGTGGCGTGCATGAGTCCGTTAGTTCCCTGCGTCGGCGGCGTCCGTTTCTTCATTCGCTCCCTCTCGATTTACTCGTTCCCGGCAATCCTTGCCAGTACACAAGTAGGCGTGTAGCGGATTATTAATCAGAAGAACGGTGTGCGGCGACATGTTCATGTTCTGTTTCAGTAACTTCAGAAACTTCTCGTCGTAAAATATCGTCATCGCCATCTCCCATCAGCCACATCCACAACTGGATAAGTGTTTTTCCGTCCGGCACGACACCCTTCTCGATTCGCCGCAACGTGGACTCGGTAAGCCCGATCATCGCAGCCGCTTCCTTGCACTCCATGTTCGAGACGAGCCGCCATTTCTTGATTACTTGTCCGATTCGCACGCTTCCTCCAGATATTTCACGACTGCGTACCGAATCAGGCTTGACGCTGTGCGCTGCTCCGCTTTGGCTCGTTTGCCAATACGCTTCAGCAGATCGGCGTCAATCCTGAGCCTTATAGTTTCCGATGGCTTTGTCATGCGGGAACAAAATTACCGCAATGTACCACATTGTGTCAAGAGGAAAATAGCGTCGATTGAAAGAAAAATGTTTGTAGTTCTGGCGGGGCGTTCACTCGTTGCACATTTTCAGGGTAGGTATAGCAGGTAACCAGCTTGGTCCGCATGGGGATTGCGACCGTCACGGTTCCATCGGCATTTGCCTTTACATGTCCGCACATCCGGGCGCACGGGCCTGTCAGGACGCGCACAAACATGCCAGGGTCGATCATTGTCTCTACGGAGTGCTCGTACTTGAGGAGTTCTGCAATCCAGTTCGAATCGGCAGCTTCCGGTCGGATGAAGTCAATTCCCGGCGTTCGCGCCAGCCGTCCAAGGGAACCATTTGCGCCTCGGACGTAGACATGCTCGACAATCCATTCCGGGTCGCCGTCCGCGTTGCGCTTCATGGGCACAAGAGCTTCGATTCCCGGTTCGTGGATGCGTTTCAGTTCTTTGGCAAGACGAAGCGCGAGCACATCGGGTGATTGGCCGAGTGCGACTTCCAGAATCTTCCACGGCTCAGACGAAGCAACCTTGCCTTTAGTGAGCAGCATTTTTCTGCCCACTATACCATACAGCTTATCCCTTATCTGGGGGATCGGGCGGTTTGTTCGGGTTGTCGTCGTCCGGTTTCGGGTCAGTTGGCTGTTTCGTTGGGTCGGTCATCGCGTTTTATCCTGTATCCGGGGTGAGTGTTAGCTACGCTCACACAGCCCCATTTGTGCTCGACTTTTAAAATCAGAAGCGTTTGTCCAGGCGAAAATTCCGGCTCGAAATCGTGGCAAAAGTTCAGGTATGTGAGCGGCAAGGCTTCGCCCGACGCGCTATGCGGCTTTATCCAATAGCGATAGGCTCCATCTGGATTGCTCACGACTAGGGCATTGTAGTAAGTGTCAATGACGTTGGCTTGCACTTCCGAGGAACGCATGGTGTAACCGACGAAAGCCGCTGCGCCCAGAACGCCGCAGAAAACGACGCCGAGAATCCGTCCCATTCCGCGCCTAGTCGTGGAATCGTCCGTGTGACCCTGAAAAATTCGCATCGCAGCGGCCCTTAAGTTCGGCAACCAATTCGCCCGTTTCTGTCTGGGATGTTTCAAGACGTAGCACACGATCTCGTAAATCACGAACAACGAAGCCAACAAGAGAAACCACGACGCCAGATACGATAGTGATGCCAAGCCTGATCCATTCATTCACGCCGCCTGTCCCTTCGATCCCGTCCGCATGTACTATTGTTTGAAAGCACGACTGGTGCTACATTTAGGCCATGTACAAAAGACAGGACAAAGTTTTCAAAGAGAAATTGACGAAGCGTGCAGATGAGATGCGAAAACAGGAACTCGCGGCCAAACTGATTTGCATCATGGACGCGCTGCGAAAAACTACTCCTCATCTTTTGGCTTCTTGCCAGCCAACTTCATCTCGGCCTCGCCAATAGATTTGATTGCATCCTGCGTGGCTTGCAGTTGCTTCTCGAATACTTTTCGCAATCCGCCGTGCTGTCCTCGATTCTCAAATTTGGCTTCGCGCTCGGCTTCAGTTTGTTTCGAGGTTGAACTTTCGCCGCGATCTAGCGGTTTGTAAGGCGCGATCTTTTTGAAGTCTCCGTAATTGCCGTACTTCTTTGAGAGTTCGTCTTGGGTCTGCTGTAAATCTTCCATTTGCCGATGCGCGGTGCGCGAGTCTGCCGTCTCTCCGTTCGGGATCTGATCGGTGATCGACTTGAACATCTGCGCCGCGCCGCGCCCGATCTTGCCGCCCTGCATTTCCATCTGCATCGAGATGGCTTTGTCCTTCATCGCCTTGTAGTCGGCGATGTACTGTTTTACCGCATCTGCCGTGGTCCGATTGAGTGCCTTGTTTTGCAGAGCGGTGTTAATCATCGCCCCCATGCCAGAGGGAAGTGGTACGCTGCCGCCCGTTCCGGCCACGAGGATTCCTGCCGAGGCGCGGTCGATCTGCTCCAACGTCGTTGCGAGGATATTTCTCGCTGTCGAGTTGTCGAACAGTTCAGGATGCTCATCGATGTCCTGATGAACGCGGTTCAGCGATTGCTGCACGATGTTCGAGATGTGAGCTTCGGCGGTGTACTGCGCGAATTCCTTTTCGCCGCCGATGGGCGTTGCTTCCACACCTTCAGGCACTTCGTTTCCCTTGCCGACGTGCGTCTCACCATCCGATCCGACCCAATGATAGTAATTCCCGGCCTTTGCTCCGCTCTGTTTTGCTTCGGTTCTAACTTCCGCTCCGGCTCGCGCTTGCTGCAATTTCTCTTGCTGTGCGCGTTGGTGCGCCCCGCGAAGGGTCGTGATCTGCTGATCGACTGCGGCCTTGTTTTGCTGGTAGAGCGGGGTGTTTTGTTTTTGCTGGGATTCGAGCCAATCTGCAACCCCGCTAGCCTTCTCGTCAGTCACGGGTCCGAGCGCGTCGGCCATTGCCTTGTGTTCGGCTTTCGCCTGTCCCTGTGCACCCTTCTGTTGCGCTTCGACGAATTTCCCCAGCGCCCCGGACATCGGCGTGCCTGCCGGAATCGTCTGCTCGTTTCCGTCAGGATCAGTCCATTTGAAATCGCTTTGCAGTGTGTCTTTTGACGGAACGTAAACTACATCAAACTTTGCTTTACCGCTCGCGTCCATCGTCGGCAACGAGTAAAAACGTCCCGCGTGTCCGGTTGCTCGCGGATCGGTCGCGTTCATGTGGGTCGCTTGCGCGTCTGAGGCTTTCTCGTCGTCACCCTCTGCTTCGACGTTCGCGCCCTCTTTGATGAGATTTTGCTTGAACTGCGAAATGGCGTCGAGATGCTTCTGCTGCTCCTCTTGCGGCATCCGCTTCAACAGGTATTCATATTGGAGTGCCTTCATGCCAGTAATCGACACCTGCATCTTGGCGAGATCGGCTTCGCTCTGCGCCTTGGAGACTGCCGCCTGTTGCATGGCCTGATTGTTCGGCGAGGCTGCCATAAAGCCCCGGTCGAGGGCATTGTTCGGGTTTCCCGGCGCGTTGCGGACTCCGGTCAGGACGCGGCCCAGCAGTCCTGCTAGAAGTGCCATATGAGGGTGAACCTTCTGTTTCGTGTCTACCTGGATTGGAGGAGTGGCCGCAGTTGCGCTGGGAGTCGCTTGGGGCGCACTTTGAGGCGCGGGGGGTGTCTGAGTATCCCCGCCGATGCCAAAGGCCGAGAAATCGCCTGTATTGTCATCCTGCTCGGAATCTTGGAGCGCCGTATTTTGAGGTTCGTCTGCCATTATCCGAAAGCTCCCGCCGCGAAGCCGCTACCGAAACTCTGCCCTTGGTTCAATACTGAATTCAGGCCGCCCTCCAAGCCTCCGGTTGCAACGCCTATCCCAGTATTGATTAATCCGCCAAGAATCCCGCTCATCAACTGCGAACTCTGTTGCTGCTCCGTGTAGGCTTGCTGGAATGCCTGATTCTCGCTCTGATTCTCGACCTGTCCTAGACTTACCGCCTGTCCGCCCGCGTTCGCTTCCAGCCCGAGCAATTGGGCCTGTGCCGTGGTTTTGTTCTGCTGCTGGAGTTGAGCGTTCTGGAGTTGCACATTTTCCGCATTGGATGCGACCGTTCCCGCTGCCGCGCCCTGCAAGGCCGCTGTTTCGCTTGCCGCCACGCCTGAAGTCAATCCCGCCATGTTCTGCGAGGCGTTCCGCAGATTCAGTTGCTTCTGCACATTCGCGTACTGTGCGCCCGTCGTGTTGACGTTCGAGGCGTTCAGGTCGGCCAGTTCCTGCGGAGTGAATCCTGTCGGGTTGGCGATCTCCGCTTCGAGCATCGGCTTCAAAGTGGAGAACAGGTCTTGCTGTTCGGAGTAGTTCGTCGCCTGCTGCTGCATGTACTGCCGTGTCTCGGCGGCTTGCTCCGACTGCAACTGCTGTTCCGATGGTGAAGGCCCACCCATGATTAGTCAATCCTCAAAGACATCGTGATCGGCTTGACTTCCGCAAAATGAAACCGTCGCTGAAAGAATCGCGTCACGTCCGGCGACTGCGTGTTGAAAATAATCTCACGCACATGCCGCGCCTGCATGATCTTCACGTACGTCCAAAATCCTTCGTACAGCGCACGCGAGTTTCGTTCGTGATTCTGGGTCAGGAATTGAATGTCGCTCCTGACGATGTTCTGCGTTTTTAAGGCGACTACCGGGCCTTCTGCATCCTCGTAGAGAATCGAGTCTGCTGGTTTCCAGTAGTCTCCGGTTAGGCCGATGGCGGCGTGATAGGGATCGGCCAAAGCTGCCGCATTCAGCAAATCCCTGTCACGCTCCTCGACATGCCGGACTTTGAGCATTACCACTCCGTCTTGACCCGCAAGCTTTCCAGTTGCGAGTACGTCACATCCGTACCCTGCACTTGGAGAAGATTCTGTACTGCCCCTTCGATCAGCGTCACGACTTCTGCCGGAACGCCGCCGACCTTCGCTGCGCTGAGAACCGACTGGAGCAGCGAGAGAACCAAAGCGATGAGTGTCGAGGCTCCCATTAGAGTGCTCCTTTCAGTTCCACGGTGAGTTGAGTTGCATTGCCGATGGCCGCGCTGAGTCCAGCCTGAGCCGTTTTGACCGGAACGCATTTCGCGCTCGTGTCGGACGGAGGCGCGGTCGTAGACCATCCGCAGTAAGTTTCGGTTGCGGTGATGAGCGCATTCTCGGCGGAAATGCCCTTATTGATGTCCTGACAGACGGATTGCGCCGAATTTGCGACACAAGAATCGTGGTACTTGGCCTGAGCCGCCACAATCACGCCCTGAAGCGCGGCGGCGGTGTTGCGAGCCTGTTGTTCAATCGGAGAGCAAGCCGTCAACACTAGGATGAACGGCAGCACGTAAAGCAGCTTCTTCATTCACTTTCTCCCGGCTGGGATTTTGTCTCCTCGTAAATACTTTGAAAGCACGGCCTTACTGCGGTTGCAGGTTAATCGCATACAGATTGCGCTGATTCGAGACGGCTGTCAATGTTCCCGTTCCCGGTGACCAATAAAGAGCATAGATGTGCGTCCCGGTCGGCGGATTGTCCATCGCGCTCAATTGCACCAGGTTGGGCGCGTTCGTCGCTGCCGGAAACTGGTGGGTCAAATGGTTGCCCAGCAGTTGCCCGTCCCGGTAGATGGCAAAGGCGATATTGTCGTGCGCGGCGGTCGATTGGCATGTCAAATTCGCCATGATCATCACAGGCCCTTTGGCATTCACGGGAAGGATCATCTGAGGCACCGATGACCATGCCGAGGCCGGTGCGACGGGATTCTGCGGGATTCCGCCCTGAATCGCCGCAATCGAGTTATTGCTCGTGTTGCCTGAACTCGTCAGGTTGGTCACGGGCACGCTGGCCTGTTGTTGTTCGAGAATCGACCACTGGTAGCGCGTGCGCCCCGGTGTCAGCCCATCAGTCGGATTGTCATAGCCGATGCTGTCCTCGTTCGCATCCGTGGCCGTCATGTAGGTTCGAGCGGGAGTCAGGACTGGCCCTTTCCCCATGGGGATCAGGCCGTCTTTCGTGTTATTCGCCTGAATCGCGGACGTGATGCGCTCTGCCAGTGTCGGTTTTGCCATTTACTTACCCTGTAGTTGCGGCAGTTGGCCCGAAGCCTCTGCCTCTGATTTCTGATCTCCAAAGATACCAAACCCGATGAGTTCCGTTGCAGTGTTTTCGGCTGGTGCGGAAATCTGGAATTGCATATGCCGGACGAGGCCGCTCAGTCGCTTCTTCAATCCCGCCATGTAGTAATAAAGCGTTCGATAGTTGACAGTCGGCTCTGCGAGAGTTGGAATGCCGGAGATCGGATAGCCTGCATTGAAGCCCGTAAAGGTTCCCGTGATCTGTGAGCCTACGGCATTCGTCAGAGTTGCGCCGATGTCGTTGAACAGGACTGAGAGAGTCGGTGCCGTTCCCGCATTCGTGTACTCCAAGCACATACCGCCGCGCCCTCCAAACTTTGCGAGGTTCCCCGGATCGGCCAACTGGATTGAGCCGAACACGGCATTCGGAGCATAAGCGGTTCCGAGATCGAGAAAACTTGACAGGTCACGGTAGGCGAGTTGCGTCACTCCTGAATTGGTCGAGGAGAGCAACAATCTCCAGACTCCCGGCGAAGTTTCGATGCTGCCCATTGCAGTGCAGGCTGCCATCTGAAGGATTCCCGGCAACTGCCAGCACTGTTGATTTAGGTTGAAGTCATAGTAGACGTTGTTCACCGTGTCCAAGATTCGCACGATGGAATCAAGGCCGTAGCGGTTTACCGAGACGTAGCACGAAGTCGAATCGACGTTGAGCAACTGATCGGCAATCGGCAGCCCAATATCTTCCGCCCCGGATGGTCCGAGCATGATGAACTGGCGATCTGAAGTAAACACGTAGAGATTGGTGCCATCCGTATCGACGGCGTTGTATGTACGGATGCCGAAGTCCTTCACGAATTCGTTGACCGTGTAGTTCGTGATGTCGGTGCCGCGCACGATGTACGAGTCATCATTCGTGAAAACGATCATGCCGTTCGGACTGTTCACGTTGCGGACAATTGGACCCGGAATGACCCACTGAAACTCGGGGTTCCAGTTTGAGTTTGGCGCGGTGCCGGAAAGCGTTTCGGGTCCGGTCGAGGCGTAGAGCAGATTGTTGACGCTGCCCCACATGCGGCCTGCGAACCATTCCAAGTTGACGATGCCAGCCGGAGGAGGCGTGTTTCCCAGATTGATCTCGGCTTGGGATGTTACTTGCAAGCTGGTGTCCGGCGTTGTGTCCTGAATCGTTGTGCTCGTGTTGGCAAACGGCGAATTACTGATCTCGAAGAACTGATTGCCGCCGCCGCTGTCTGTCGTGCGGAATACCCTGATTTGATTCACTTGCGGATCGGTCGAAGCTGTGACCGGAACTCCGACATACGATTTGCTGCTGAATGGTCCCGTGTTCGGTCCGGGCACAGAAGCATTCGAGATTTCACCTGAGATCGAATTGCCATACGCGACGACGTAGGTGAATCCGTTCACCGCCGAAAATGAGCCTGATCCTGTCGGCGTGCCCGTCACTCCTGCATTGACATAGATCGTGATGTTTACATTGTTGATTTCGTTGTTCGTCGCCACTGAAGGAAAGCCGCTTCTGATCGAGATGCCAAAATTTGTGTTGTTGACATCGGTCGCTGCCCACGTCGCGCCCCACAGATCGGATGCCGTTCCGAGGGTCAATGCGATGGGGCTGCCGGAAATCGCGACCGTTTTCAAAGTCCCAACCGCAACCCCGGCCTTCATCAAATTTACCTGCAACTGCCTGCCTGAGTTTTGGGCGTTCATCGTCACGACAATTCCAGTGATGTTCGATCCGGTCGGCACCGAAAAACCGAAGGACGTTGCAGTCAAAATCTGTGCGGTTTGAGATGAGGAGAGACTGACAGTGGCGAAACTCACAGCACTGGTGACGTTTGTCGGGTTTGTCCATGCTACGCCGCCGCCAGAATTTGCGCCCGTTCCGGCGATAGTCGGCCCGTAGGCTGTGGCGTTGTTTGTGATGCCCCAATTCGTCACTCCCTGAATGCCATTCGGCCCGTCCCATTTGAAACTCTGCTGAGGATTTCCGACATACAGATAGTCGCCGATTCCCAGAATGCTCGATTGCAGATTTTGTCCAGAATTCACTGCTTTCGTGTTGATCTGCACTGTTGAGCCGCTACTCACGTATTCGACATCCTGCAACGTATCAACGATAGGAATTGTTCCCTGCGTATTCGACTTCCACGAGTAGAGTTTCATCGCCGCATAGGTGATGGTCACGTAAGCGGTATGCCCCGCCCGACGTTTCAGTGACAGCCACGGCGTGATTTCCCAATCGTTGCCAGCGATCAAGGCATCATAGAGTTCAATGACTCTCCGGCCCATGACACGGATCGGCGTCGTCGTCTGATTGCGAAGCGTGATCCAACCCGTATAAAGGCGCTGGATGAAAATAGTCGCGACTTCACTGATGAATGGCACTCTGTGCGGCTCCTGTCGCGCTATCGGCGATTGCGGCGATGCTTGCTAAATCGGCTAATCGTTCGTGACGATGCTTTCGCAGTTCGTAAGGAACTGCAATGGAAATTGCTGCCGTGCTTCCAAAGTATGCGACCTGTCCTGTCGTGGTCCGAACAAAGGGGCGAGCAATCGGATCGAACTCGACCCCACGGCTTGCGAGTTGCTTGTGCGTGAAATACGCATCACTTCCTGACGCTGCCAACTGGAGGACAATCAGCAAGAACGTTTTCATGGTTTCTTCCACCAACTGATGTGACTGATCCCCGAAGGCAACACGCCGCCGAGGATTTCAAAGAAACATTTCACGAGCGCGTGTTTTCCATTGTACGGCCCGATACAATCATCGACCGCCACGATTGCGCCCGATTCCAGATGTTCCCACGCGGCTGCGAGTTCTCCCGCATGATTGAGCGCCGAATGAAACGCAGTCTGTTTCGTGTAATCCATCGAATCCAGGTACAGCAGATCAATTTTGTGCTCGAACTCTGCGTTGCTCAGAAATTGGATAGAATTCGCCTCGTAGATCGTCGTGTTTGGTCCGACGCGCTCACGGGCATAGGCGCAGTTTTCAGGATTCATGTCGATGCTGATAGCCTTGCCGCCCGTCATGGTCGCAAGATAATCCCAGACGAGTGTGGATTGTCCATCTTCAAATTCGTGATCCGGTTGATTGGGCGCACGCATACATCCCGTTTCGCAGATCATCACAGGGCGCTCAAGGGCGCACAATTCCTGAGCGATCAGCATAAAGGCATTTCGTCGCCATGCGAAATTGTAGGAGTCGAGAAATTCGGCGAGAGTCTTTTCGGCTACTTCCATTTCGCTCCATTCGGCTAGGACTGTGGGAAATTTTCAGAGCGCCTAGGCACAGTCACTTTACTTTGAAAGCACGGCCTATTTGCAGAATGCTCCCCAACGCACAATTCCATCCGTACATCCGCAGACTTTCGTATTGAACGAAGCGACAGGCTCGACAGTCGGCGCGGCATCCTGAATGACCATCGTCTTGATCTGTACTGTGCAAGTCGGAGAAGGGGATACGGGCGCTTGTGGCGGCGGGGCAGCGTGCACAGAACTGCACGCTGCCAAAGTCGAGATGTACACTGTTGCCGCCAGAGCACGATAGAATCTGCGGCGACGGTCCTGCAATCCTCTGCGAGTCGAAACCTGCGAGCGGTGCAAGCGCATCGACGCGAGCGCCATCATTCTCATCTCGAACGCATAGATGCGGTTAATCATGTTGATTTCGGCGATGTTCAGATTTTGGGGCAGAGTTCCATATTCGCGCAGCAATCATCCTCCAAACATTAAGGGTCTATCTGGAAACATTGTTTGGCTGGGGCGCTCTTGGTCGCGAATCTCTCTCACCTGATCGAGGCGAGTCTGAAACAGTTGGTACTCCTGAACCGATCGTGGGTCCTCTACGAAGTCGAGCGCAAAGGCTTTCACGCCCTGCCGCACGACGTACATCAACTCGTCCGGCCACACTCCCCACACGTTTTGCAGGTCGGTGAAAATCGTGGGCTTCATCTGGTAGTCGATCATAATGCCCCAGATTTGTTGTGAGGGTACAGGCCATGTCCTGAACACTGCTGTCGTGCTCGGCAAAGTCGCGCCTGCGGCCAATGACGAGTCTGTCAACGTGTACTCGTAGGAAAGTTTGAAAGGCGGCTGAACGATGGATTCGAGTTCAAGGTTCATCGTCACTTCAATCGAGTGACGCGGCTTCACTGTAGAAGTGTTGGCGAAATCCTCGAACACTGTTTTCGTGATCCATCCAATGTCGTTGATCCCCGGTGCGCCATAGGTGCCAGCCGTAGCTGCGGTGTTGAAGGTCAGGGTCGTTGCCGTCGGCGCGGACGCGACCGTGAGCGCAGTGCCGTTGATGTTTCCCGAAGTGTCAGCGACAAAGACCCCGTTCGACCACTGCCCGACGTTGAGCAGGTAGAACGTGTTCCCGGCCACGTATCCGTGAGGCCAATTCGTTGTGAGCGTGCCGACGCCGCCCGACACCACGAGTCCGCTATTGGCGACGGTCGGAATGTGCACGACGTTGCCGCCATTCGGAAAGGGTGCCGGATAGGGATTGTTCACGTTCCCCGCATACTTCACGGGGCTGATGTTCGCGTTTGTCAGTTGGTAGTCCTGCTGATATTGGATGGTCGTCCAGTACAGGATTCCCATGCCCGTTGTTGCGGCGTTTGCCCGATTGAAGCGCCACGTCAAGGGCTTCTGCAAGACTTCCTGATAGACATCGTTACAGATCGACAGGGCAGGCTCGTTTTGAATTCCGAGAACGTCCTGCAAGTTGACGCCGCGAACGTTGGTCGTCACGTAGTCGATGACGGATTGGAGCGAGATGTTTGAGGGCATAGGCTTATGGCTCGAAATATGCTGATATAAAGGCAGCGGTCGCGCTTGCTGCACTATATGTGGTGATGACGCCGATGGTTGACGGCAACGCTCCCGCCGTCGATGTATTCGCAGCAATACCCAATCTCGGAGCCGTGACGTTCGTCGGCAACATCGGGAAGTTACTGGAAACTCCGCTCGGCGCAACTACCCATGTCGGAAGTCCAGAGCCTATCTTGAATTCGCTGGTGGATGCGAACAAATAAGCCCCCGGAGTTAGAGTCACAGCCGCAATCGTGTTCGTCATCACAGTGTAAATAGCGGACGAACTCAAGACGGTGAACACGCCAGAATCAACCAATTTCGTGTTTCCGTCGCTTGAATAGATTCCCACAGATGAACGATGCGCGGATGCTGTCAACATTTGACCGTCGCGCACCGCCGTAATTGATCGAATTGCCCATGTATTTTGCAACGTAAATTGCACGACGTTGACTTGTCCGTTGTTGCTTCCAGTGGAGCCGCCCGACCCGGCATTCACACCACACAGCCACGTAAGGGCATTCCCTGTTAAACCCATTGAGAAAAAGCCCGGATTTCCTGCTGTGGTGAAAACCAATCCGCCGGAGCCAGTTGCCGCTGTCGCAGTAACGGTTACCTGTGGCGAGCCTCCCGGTGGGATGATATTCAGATTCGCAGCCGTGCCTGTGAGATAGTACGTCTCATTCCAGACCTGTCCGCCATTTCGCGCTTTCACCGAAAGCTGGTAAGTCGTCGATGCTCCTGCCGTCGTGCTCAAAACATCGTTGAACGCAAACGTCGAGGTCATGTTCCCATTTGCATCTAAGGTTCCGCTGATAACTGGAGGGGCCACGCACGCGGCTGTGCCTGAGAACAGAACTGCATCCCCTGAGAGCTTCCACTGGAAGGAAGCATTTGCTACCGGAGAGCCATTAGCGAATTGAAAGACGCCTGTGACTACGCCCATGCGCTTATCCTGGCGGAATTTTCGTCAAATCCGCAAACGTTCCAACGAGAGTGTAGGTGCCATTGAATAGTTGGCCGCCCTTCAAATCCTTCACGGAAATCTGGTAGGTTGTGCCGAATGGCAGAATCTTATCATTGAAGGCAACGAGCGCCGTCACGGTCCCGCCATTCACCGAGAAATTTACCGGGACAGGCACGAAGCACGCCGAGACTCCGTTGCGCCCTTCGCCCGACAACTTGAATTCCACGGTGCCATTGATAGCGACTCCGGAAGGATCAGTGAAATAGCCGCTCACCAATCCCAGACTGCTCGCCGCCGTGCTGCTCAAAGCTGTCTCAGTAAACGTCACTGGCGAGAAACTCGTCGCCGCTGCCGTGATCGAATAGACCTGCGGAGTCGAGGGCAAGGTCGCAGTCGTCGAAGCAACGCCCAGCGCATTCGTTGTACTTGTTCCCGGCGCAACACTGCCAGCCGGAGTCGTCCAGACAACGGACACTCCTGAAGTCGCGGTGCCGTTCACCTTCGCTTTGACAACCAATGGAGCCGTCAGAATTGCGCTCACACTTCCGCTCTGATTGCTGCCGCTCACGATAGACAGGACATTCGTCGTCGATTGAGCAGTCTCGGCGAATTGCGCGGTCGTGTATCCGCTGGCAGTCGCAGTAATGGCAATGCTTCCCGGCGAATTCGGCAAAGTGTAGGTCGAAGTTGCTGCCCCGTTCGATCCCGTGGTCGCTGGATTTGTGCCGAAACTTCCGCCCGATCCTGTCGAGAAGGTGACCGGAATTCCCGCCGTGAGCGTCCCATTGACTGAAGCATTCACGACAAGCGGATTCGCCAGAGTCGCATTCACGAAGCCAGTTTGATTGTTCCCGCTTGCCACGGAGAGCGAGAGAACATTCGAGTTTGCTGTCTCGTTGAACGTTGCCGGATTGAATGGCGTGCTCGTCGCGTTGATGACGATAGCGCCGGGAGTCGCGGGAAGTTTATAAGTCGTGGACGCGAGGCCGCTCCCGTTCGTCGTCACAGGATTTGCGCTGAAAGTTCCTCCCGCCCCGCCGTCCGAGAACGTCACGACAATGCCCGATTGTGCCGAGCCTCCCGCAAGAGCTTCGACGACAAGCGCAGCCGGAAGAGTGGTGCTCACGGTTCCTGACTGATTGTTGCCAGAGCTTACCGTCAACTGAAGTTCTGTCCCGGTGCGTGCGCCCTGAATCGCAGCCGCGTACGATGGCCCGTACTGAGCGTTGTATTGGTTGCTTGTGTCGTAGGCGACTTGCCAGTCTTGATAGTAGAGTTCGAGCGAAGTTGCGCCCCGTTGAAGGGCATAGGGAATCAGGGGAATCAGTGAGCCGGGGGAATTTGTGTTCGTCGGGTCCGACGCAGCGGAAGTCTGAAACTGGTAGATCGGGACTGAATTGTTTGCGAACGTGTAGGCGTGGTCCATCGACGTATATCCGGTATAGTTTGACCCGCCTGAGTTCGTCTGATGGTTTGTGAAAGCAGTGATGTCCGCGCCCTTCAAGCCTTCACAACCGATGCCTAGACTATTCGATGCCGCGAGAGACGCTTCTGAATCGGCCCACGAATACGGAATGTGGCTGTTCGCAAATCCCGCGTCCGTCGCCTGCACAAATTTGAACGGAGAGGATAGGCTGACGAGCGCGGCCTGTGTGCTCGACATGTACTGATTGATCCATGTCGTCGAGAGCTGAGTGAGATTTGTCGGCCCTCCGGGGATCGTCAGAAGTCCAGCCGTGCCGATTGCTGTTGCAAACGGATTCCATTCACCGCCTGCCCCTCCGCCCACGCGCACGTAAGCGATCTGAGACGCATAGGTCGCAGTCGCCATGTGATTGATAGCCGCCGTGAATGCCGACTTCCACGCCTGATAAAACGCTGGCATCCACGTTGCCGGAAATGCGGTATTGTCTACGCCCTGTGCCGAGTGACCTTGCGCGATGGAACCATTGCCGGGATAGTCCGACCCTGCCGCCGTGTAGAGTTGCGTGAATCCCGCCGTGGCTGCATAGCCGGACGTGAACACATAGTTCGGCGTCGTTTGATTTCCTGTGCCAGTCTTGGAGTTGTAGAAGCTGATCGGTTCGAGGACAACCACAACCGAGGATGCGCCAAAGGAAATCTGCTTCGAGATGACGTTATCGAACTGAGTGAAGGAATATCCGGCGCTCGCGGTGCTCGATACGGTCGATTCCCAGCCGCCATGACTTGCCGGGAGAACGTCAGAGGACCATGGAATAGAAACGATGCCGCCATCCGCATTTGCGTAGATCGTCCCTAGCGCACTGGTGCTCGAAGTCGGCGGCGTAAAGACGTAGCATTTCGCGGATGCCATGCTACTTTATTTTGAGGGCACGGGTTAGGCGACGTACCGGATATTCTCTTTTCGTCCGCGAGGCCGCTTGCGCTGCTCCTGGTAGAGCTTCGTCATTTCCTCTTTGCGCTCTGGAAACAGTTGCGCGAGTTCTGGGGCGATGGCGCAATCGCAGTGCGGACAATATCCGCGTTCGACTCCATCCGATTGCACGGCCCACGCGATGACACAGGTTCCATCTTCGCGGGAATGCAGGCAACGTGTGAGTTTGTCGAGCATTCGCGCCCAACGCTCCTTGTTGCCTTCGTTTTTCATTTTCTCTTGACGAGTCTTTTGGGCTTCCTTGATGGGATCGACGGGCGGTTTGCGAATCTCGGCTACGAGCGTGCGAAGGATTGATTCAAGCTGCGTAGCCGAGAGGCTGAGATTTTCTGCCAAGATTAACTCTCCATTGCGATCAGATCGAATCCAGTTGCAGCGGTAGTGTACGCCGCGCCGGACGAAATCTGCAAGAGGATCAGCGGATGATTGCCAGCCGCGTAAGAGCCGGACCCCGGACCTTGCAGCCATGAGTTTTCGATTGCCACGCCAGCCGCAGCCGCCGTCGCATAGCCGGACCCAGCGCCTTCCGGTGCCCAGACTTCCACCATGCCGTTACCCTTGAAGTTGAAGGCAGCCGTCAGGGTGATCGTCTTTACCTGTCCCGCAGTGAAGGTCAGGTTCCCGGTTGCCGTCCCATTGGACGATGCCGGGAAATACTGCACCATCTTCTGCGGACCAGCAACGCGAGTCCAGTTCGGTTTTTGGAATGCCGCCCAAGCCATAAATCCCCCTTAGTTGCCGTTGGACTGAAGGAACAGGAGTCGCGTCCCAGCCGTCAAGGTTGCTGTCGCTCCCGCGTTCACGAAAGACAGAGTAAGCGTTCCGGTTTCCGTGTAACTCACCAGAGATGTCGCGGTGTTGGTCGATTGCGCGGTGACGCCGAGAATGACCGAGTTGATTCCGATTCCGCCCGTGCCGCCGCTGGCCGCGACAGCGCCAATGTTATTGGTCCCGTTGATGAGCGTCGAGTAGGCAGAGCTTGCCGCCGACGTCGCGGTCGTCTGTGAGAGCACGATGCACGCGAGGGGCAACGAAGGCTGGAACACACGGTTCGAGGTATTCGAGTACACGATGGTTCCGGTCGTCGTCGAAGTCCCGGTGACGGCCTGAGCAGAGGCGAGAGTGCATTCACTCCACCAGCCAACACTGGACGGGGCTGAGGTTACGAGAGTTCCGATGACGGCCATGTGATTGTTCTCCTAGGTGATTACACTTTACTTTCAGGGCACGAGAAAATTACGTTCTGAATTCTGAAGTGTGCGCGGCCCATTGCTTTGCGCGGTCATCCGCGATGTAGCCGAATTCGCGGCACACCTGATTCCATTTCAGGTCGCCAGTTTTCAAAAGCCGCATCAGCACTGTAGACCAGCCGTAAGTGAATTCTGTTGCCAGTCCGTTGCGATCTTCCCGCATGATCGTGTGTTGTGGCACGAAGCCATGACGGAAGGACGCATTCGTGAACGTCAATTCATCGTCGACCATCTTGTAAAAGCCAGCGCAGCCGGGAACATTTTTAGAGTCCTGCACGATCAGCTTGGGATTCAACTTCTGGATTCTGCGGACCAATTCCGCCGACCACATGCCGCCCTGCGACTGCTTCTCGACGTTGGTAAATTTTTCCTGATCGGGATAGCGGTAGGCTTGAAGTTTTCGGGCATTCTCCTCGCGCAGCCCTCGCAGCATTTCTTCTGGATTGTCGAATTCCTGCTTTAGAGGCGATTTAAGCGTGTGATCTTTGAATTTGACCCTGCACGGCCCTTTGACGTGCCGATCTACGTGTAGCGGCTCCGGCTTGGGTTTAACGGCCCAATTTTTCGCGTGGACGGACAGCGCCTTCTCGACTGGCGTGTATTCCGAGACTACGGCAATGCTACTCATCCGATTCCTTTTTCAATGACTCCAAAATCTCGCGATCTAACTTTCTGGCCAACGCCATAGCGACCAATTCTGCCGGAGTCATATCTTTTGGCTTCGAGTTTAAAATTACGCGATATTCATTCATCGGGAGATTCCTTGGCGCCCTTCAGTCCTTTGAGTTCCATCCCACTTCGCGTCAGGTACAGCGCGGCGACTCCGGCCTGATCCAGCGGTGTGTGATCGTAGTCGGCATTTTCCGGCCAATCGCTGTAGGCCTGGAACGCAACTTGGATGACCGAGCCGTGCGTCACCAGCGCAATCGGTCCCGAGGATTCCATACCCTTGCGGACGTAGCGCTCCAGCGTATCCGTCGCGGTCCGGTGAAAGTCTCCCCATGATTGCCCTGCTACTGGGACTTTCGATGGGTGAGTTTTGAAGTCTTGGATTTCGAGCTTGTGCGCGGACATCGACTTGCCTTCGAGTTTGCCGACATCCCATGAGCGGAGGCCAATATCTGTTCCCACCGAGCAACCCGCTGCGGATGCCACAGCCATAGCAGTTGCGCGAGTGCGCGAGAGGTCGTCGGTAATAACTTCAAGTAGGGGCTTGTCCGCAAAAAATTCCCGAAGTGCCTGAAGTTGTTTTTCGCCCTCGGCATTGAGTGGCTGATCTTTAAGTCCTCTGATTTTTCCCGCTTCGTCGTCGTCGTTTTGGGCATGCCTGACAATATACAGCAACGGCGCTCCCAATTGAGGAGCGCCGCCGAAGTCCGAGGTCGGGTTGAGCAGCATCGAAGGCGAATAGCTCATTACGAGATGGACGCCTCACACTTGATCTGCCGGAATCGAGGGTTGAGGGACGGATTCTGCGGGACGCGCAAAGCTGCATACTTGAAATTGTAGGCCGCGCTTGCACCCACGACACGGGCAGGATCAGCAACCGAAGGCTCCCAATTCCTCACAGTGATCTGGAAATTGCGCTGTTCGGGAATTTCCGTCGCGCCCAGCGAAACACTGAACACGGCGTCCTGTCCGATGACGTAGGTTCCGTATCCAGTCTTGCCGGACGACGGGAAGTTGGTAAAGGTGGAGGCGGTCGTGGTTTCAATGAAGCGCACGCCGCCAATGTCGATGACGCGATAGGCTTGCACGCCGCGCATGAGTTCCTCGGCACCTTCGCGGTGATACTTCAGGATGTCAATGACGCCGCCTGCCGTGTTGTCATTCATCAGGTCAAACGCCGGGGCCGGGGAGATGACGCCCACAAACATGCCGTCCGACTGTGGACGAACGTCTGCGTTTCGCAGCGACATAGCAGCGGCACGCACGAGCGAGGCCGACATGAATTCGTTGTCAGTGCAGGAAGTCACGATGGCCGAGACTGCGGTCGCTTCTGCTTCGTACTCGGTACGCGCGAGAGTGTTCGCAGTCAATGCGGCCTGATAGCCCATTTCTGCCGCCGTGTTTTCGACGATGGGGTCGATGGCCGTCTCGACGAGAATGTCCGAGAACGATGCAAAGTTGAAATACTGCTGCACCGTCACGTTGCGGATTGAGGTCGTCGGGTTTTCGCCCGTGCCTACGGTGCCTTCTGAACCGGGCGTTGTGGCCGCGCCCAACAGGTCATAGCTGTAAAGCTGGATGGTGCGCCCGTTGCGATCTGGCAATTTTCGGCGCGAAGTGGTCGCGACAAAGGGCAGGTTGGCCTTCAGGTTCTCCACGCCCACGCGGTCATAGTAGATCGAGGAAAGATGCGAGAGTCCAGCGGTCGATGTGAGAACTGATGCCGGTTGGTATGCCACTTGGTTAGGCTCCTGAAATTTCTAAGTGATTACACTTTAATTTCAGGGCACGAGAAAATTACGCACGCCGCAACTTGGCGAAATAGTCCTGCTGTTGCTTCAGCGTCATTTTCTTGAAGGCATCCACATCCACGGATTGCTGAACCGGGGGAACGATCCCGCCTTGATTCGATGGAACGACAGTCGGAGGCGGCGGGGCTTCTTCCAATTCTGCGGTCGGATCGGGCGGCGGGGGCGCTGGAGTTTTCACCATGCCCGGATCGGATGCCGACAGGGTTGCAAACGCGATGTCGAGATTCTTTTTCGTGATGGGCTTGTTTTTCTCGCGCAGAAACTTCGTCAATTTCTGCCCGTTCTCTGGAGTCGGGTTGTACTTTTCAACGTTGTCGTACACCCATTCAATGCCGATTTCTTCCTCTCGGCGGTTGAATTCTCGCACTTCGCTGCGATCCAACTGATTCAGGATCGTTTCCATCGGTGCGCCAAATTCCGCCTCTTGCAGCATCCGAATCGCCTTCTGCGGATTTTCTTTCATCAGGTTCAGGATATTCGCCTGTTCCTGCAAACTCAGTTCTTTCCGCTGGAACTTGATCGGCTTGTAAACCGGGTCATCTTCAAATTCCACGGGAGCCGGGGGAGCCTGTTGCTGAATGGATTTCTCGATGGCCGCTGCGAGGGCTTCAACGGAACCAGCTTCGAGTGTCGTGCCGTTCGCCAACTTGTGCGTGAACTTTGGCGCGGGGGGAGCCGGAGGCGGCGTAACGGGCTGATTCGGTACGACAGCCTCCGGCGTCGCAGTCGTCTCTGCGTATTCATCACCCAGGTGGAAGTTTTGTGCGCCTTTCTGTTCGCCCCACTTTTGCCGATTGGGATTGTTGCGCGAGAAATCCGTTTGATCGTCGAAAGGCTGAATCGGCTTGTCAATCACTGTCGCCATTGAAATCTCCATCGAGTTCCGGCTGGTGCGTTCTGGGGTCCGTCAAATCTTGGTCGAGCACTCCCACTTCCTTGAACACGCTTTCCATCAGCAGTTTCGCATAAGTTCTCGCGCCTGCCAACCGTGCGCCTGAAAGCCAGTAAGCATCTCGCGTTCCCTTGCCGCTGAATTCGAGATGCTGATCTTCCATCCGGCCAATGATGCCCCGCGATAATTTCTGCAAGAGCGGCCAGCCGGGGTGATTCGTCAGTTCTTTGATTGCCTGAGCATTGTGTATCTGGTGAAGGAATTCCAGTTCATGCTCAGACAGTTCAAATTTAAGCTCCGGCATTGGACGGTTGCGCCTCTGCTTCCTCGCCTGCGGTATCTTCTCCGTTCGCGCCTTGCGCTAAGGCTTCTGTGATCGTCTTGGCAATCGCGGTCTTGGTCTGCGCCTGACCCTTGGCGTCGATCTGCTGCAACTGGTGCTGATTCTGAATCGCCTGTGTCGCCATCTGCTGATTGAATTCGTTGCGTGCGACCATAGCCTTCTTTTCGTCGGCAGTCATGGGGCGAACCCATTTCTGCGTTCCGGCGATTTCAGAAATGTCTGCAACCGCCTGCGCGATCTCAACCCAGTCTGCCACAAGTCCGGCTTCCTGCATAGCCTGCAATACTGGAGCCTGTTGCAGCACTTGAAGCAGCGGCATGAGATTTTGCGCGAGCGCCTGACGCGCCTTCGCCTTCGATGACGCGAGCATTCGAAACTTGATGTTCGCGTTCACGATGTCAATCATGTCGCCTTCGTAGGCGTGATCGAGTTCATCGGTCAGGATCATCTGAATCGTTTCTTCGTCCAGCCATTTCGAGTTGCATTCCTGAATGAATTCCAGAGTGGGAACGAAGATCAGGTTTGAGATGAAATCGATCAGGTATCCGAGACGTGCGCCGACTCCCGCTGCGAGCGCATTCATGCCCGTAGCGGTGCGAGTGATCGACGAAGGCCCTTGTTGACCGCCCTGTGTGATGGTTTCGTTTGCGCCGGAGAGAGTCTGGCAGCGCGTGTCGCTCGCTTCAACTTCTGTGAAGGCATCCGCCAAGGCTGGCGGATACTCGATCATTTTGATTCCGTCCGCGTTGTCCGTGTCGATGATGCCACCTGGACGGAGGCGCATCTGCTGAGCAGGCGTATTAGAACCTCGCACACGGATGAAAGATCCTGACAAGCGCAGGCTAAGATCGTCAAGTCTTCCGTTGATAATACCTTGCTGAAGGCGCTGTTCGCCTTTAAGGAGTCGGCCAAGTCCGATGCCATAAAAGCTGTCGAGCACGTCTGTAAAACAAGCCGATCTGTATGGAATCTCCCCGAACGTGTTCTGCTCATTGATGATTACCAGTTTGCGATTCAGCACGACGTAGTGCTGTTGCGCCGTCCAGTATTCTAGCACTTCTAACTGCTCTTTGTTCGGGTCTGCCGTCGATTCCTGATAGCGCGGCATGGCCTTGAATTCCATGTTCAGATCGAGCGAGGAAATGCCCGTGTTCATTACGCTCGTCGTGGAACGGCCCTCGAGCATCGACCGCTCCGGCGATTCCTTCGGCTGCTCGAAAAAGCTCTTGAGCGTTTCATCGTCGGGCAGAAAATTTCCCGGCACCTGGCGGAATGCTTTTATCAGTTGCTCGACGCCCATGTACTCGCGGTGAATGATGAACTGCGCCTTGCGGATGTCCGGGCATCGCAACTTCGGGTCGGGAATGATGTGCCGGATGTGGACCGATTCGCAGTACGGCTCGTTGACTTCGACCGTCTCGTTTTTCATCACCCACTTGGAGCCTTTGGGATAGCTCTTTACGGGCAGGCCATTGATTGCCTGCACTGTGGGCGTGCCCTTGCGGACGCGCTTGCGAATGGTTTTCTTGTATTTGCGCCAACCTACACGAAACACGGTCGTGCCGTAGACCATCAATTCCTTGCAGGATTTTCGTAGCTCCTCACGAAAGCCCATTTCCGCCAACTGGTAGTTGATGATCTCTTTCGAGGCGCGTGCGGCATTCTGCGGAGTCTTGGGGCGCGAGATAGCCTCGAATGGCGGATCGTCAGAAAACAGTGCCGACATCACCTGCGGCATCAGGCTCTCAATGTGCTGGTAGATGACAGGTCGACCCAGAGAGGCACGGGGCACGCTGGAGCCTTCCCAGAATCCTTGCGGAACGCGGAACAGGTAGAGACGGTCGTCGGCGTCCCACTCGACCGACATTCCCTTTGCCAGCAGATAGTATTCGGCGCGGTTCAGGTCTTTCAGAACGAGATTCAGAACTGTGTCGTTTTCTGGAGTTTGCGGCGGGAGCGGAACTTCGGCGGCTTTGATTTCCTGCCCGAGATGAAGGGTAGAGTCGCCTTGGATGAGAGCCATACGCTATAGTTTGAGGGCACGTCTAACCCGTCAAACCTGCTCCGAGTTCCTGATCGGACCGATCCCATGACAGCGCCGGGGAGTAGAGTTCTGAGCCATAGATCGCCTCTGCCGTGATCGAACTTGCCATCGTGCGGTAGTGCATCAGCCGCGAGATTGCGAACGGGATTCCGCGCAACTTGAATTTCGGGAAGCGCGAGAACTGCAAATACAGGTTCGTCAGGTGTGGCAGTTCTGAGTGAAACCAGAATTGATTTTCTTTCAGCAACGGCTGCAAGCCGAGTACCTGCGAGATCATGTCGTCGTCGGTCTGCTGGTTCCCGCCGAACTTCACCCAATCAATCGGGAACGACATCCGCATCATTCGCAGACGTGACATCAATCCAGGCTCCAGCATTCGCTGTTTTTTGTTGTCCTCAAAACAGACACGCGAGATAGGCCACTTCTGCCACAGCGCGATGATATTGTCGATGACCTGCGAGGGCTTCATGTGGCCCGTTACCAAGTCGATCAGGAACAGCCGGCCTTTCGAGTCCCAGCCGCCCACTACGCCCACGGCAGGCTCCGCTTCCGAGTCCGCGAAGTTGAAGAACCACGCCATAAACAAATTCATCAGGCCCGTATCGGGATAGCGTTCGCGCTTGATCGTGTGCTTCACCAGTTCAACCATCGGAAAATTCTCGGCGCTCGGCGGAACTGGATTGTTCAATCGCTGACAGTTGAACAGGAATTGATTGTCGGCCTGAATTTCTGCGAGTTCCTTCAATCCCCAACGTTCCGGGTGCAGATGAATCAAATCTCCCGGCTGATACTCGTCAGGAATGTAGAAGCCGTTTTTGCGTGCGAAGTCGAGATCGTCAGTCCAGATCGGGCGTAGGTGAATTCTCCACTGGCCCTTATTTTTTTCGATGATGTGGCCGTAGAGATCGGACCAGTCGTAGCGCGTGCCCAGCAATTCGCGGTAACCGCGAGGGTTTAGCAGATTGCGCGATAAGTCCCACTGCTCGATTGTTTTTTGGAGAAGTTCTCGCGTCTGAAAGTTTGTTTCGTGGACGAGATCGTCGCCCGTGATCCACTCGTAGTGCGTGCTGGCCTTCGCTGATTCAAGCGTGGAAATCGAGATCGTAGGCTCTTTGCGCGGCTTGGTTCTTTTGGGATTGGTGATTCCGTAAGCCGTGCCGAAGTCAGACGGCGGCTCATTCTCCTGCCCTTTCTTTTCGCTCCAAGGAACATGCTCCGGGTACAGAGTTCGCAAGTCTGTGTTCGTCAAAAACTGATCTTTGATTTCCTGCACCATGCCCTTCACAAGCGGCTCTTTGCCAGACATGCGAAGCGTGGCGTGATCGGGGAAGTTAATCCAGTTCTGAATTGTTTTCGCGAGCGAGATCGACGTTTTGAATTCGCCGCGAGGATCGAGAATCAGGAAGTTGTGAATCTCGTCCTGCTCCTCAATGGGCTTTGTGGGATCTACTTTGCCGTAAATGTCGCACACTTGCTGATGCACACGCGGCAGCATGTCTTTGTAGTGCAGGATTTCTTTGGCGAGGAAAAACAGGTCGGAGCGTCCGCGCTCGGCGGCAGATTGCTGAACCTCAGTGAGGTTTTGGAATCTTTGCCCCACGTTTTCGGGCTTGAGAGAGTCCGATGGCAAGGGCTTGCTTTTTGGTTCGGACTCTGGGACCGGACTTACCGGATCGGAGTTTTCCTGCTTTGAACTCGGAGAGGGTTTTCGCGACTTTTTCACTTCCGAGGACATGCTCTACGGCCATTCATGGACTCCGAAAAAATCGGGGCGGGAAACGTGCGGAAACCCGCCCCAGCCTTCACGAGGGAAAAGCGTTAGCGGTCGGACACTTTGTCGGTGTATTTCGCCGATTCGGAGAACTGAGCGCGATAGCTTTCCTGCAAATCTTTGCCGGACTCCTCGCACATTTTCTCGACGGTGTTGTACTCGCCGCGCATCCCGAAATTCTCCAGGTTCAGAATCTCGCCTTCAGGAAACGCGAGTGTCTTGGTTTTGCTGATGATCTCGTTTTCGCGGTCACGGGAAGTGTTGTGCGTGACGGCGCGACCGAGAGGCATTGCGTTTCCGGGTTGGACTGTGCGAGCCATTGAGTTTCTCCTAGAACGTGTTTTTGCCCAGCTTGATCGGACCAGCCGGGAGATTCTGTTTGCGATTCAACTTCTGTGTGTTCGCGCCACCGCTGGCAGCAACCGGACGTATGTACGAGTGATTCTGTCCGCTCGAATTCGGGACGGGCATCTTGTACGATTCGTTGAGTTCGTGACCGCCCTCGTAGGCCGCTCGGAACGGATTGTTTTGCATTGACATCTGGTCCAGTTTCGGCCCGTATTTTCCCGTCTTGATTGGATGCGTCTTGTGCATACACTAAACTTTCAAAGCACGAGTTGTTAGCGGTGCAAGTTCTGCGGCGTGCCCAAATGCCCGAACTGCGCGGCGTAAACTTCCGGCGTGATGCCGTGCTTTCGTAAGATTCCTTCGACGAGCGTGTCGAACATCTGGCGCTGCTGCGCGTTCATCGACTTCGGCGAGTAGGCGCGGATTTCGTTCATGGCTCGCATGAGTCGCGTTTCCTGATCGACTGGCGCGAGTTCGACTTCCTGCTTTTTCCAGCCGGAGAAATCGACGATCAAACCATCTTCGCGGTATTCCATCAGAGCGTCTCCGATTCTGACGGCATCGGTTTTTCCCATTGAACGCAGCCGAACGAGATGTGGACCAAAACTCTCGCTTTCCCGTCATCGGTGAATAATTTCGCGTTCATGTTGTTGCCTTCAAATCGAGCGCATCGCCCGATCTGATGGTACATTGGCACGAAATAGCGGCACGTGTCGCATCGGTTTTCGTTCATCGCACCAAACTTTCGGCTGGCCCTGTGGGACTGCTGCCGATTGTATCACCGCCCATGCTGCCCGTGTCCTGCCTACCGTCCGTTGAAGCCGGAGATGGGCCGCGCCGGACCTGTACCGGGTCGCGTGGGAAGTGACCCCCTTGCAGACGTGCCGCGAATTACGCCGCCGTCTACCGGGGTAGAAGCCCCAAGCATTCCCTCTGTAGACATGAAACCGGGATTGCTGCTGAAGTTGTGAGGGTTGTCGATCTTGTCCATCCCGCCGCAATTTTCTCTGGCGAGTTCTGCGTTGGTTTTGAATTTACTCATGCTTCACTCCATCCGTGCGACCGCCCTTTGGCGTGCGCGAGCCGCTCAATGCGCTGTCGATGGTTTCAGAATGCGGAATGCCGAAAGCCAAATCTTCCTCGCGCTTTTCGTCGTCGATGTCCTGCCACGCGGTGTCCGCGCCACGCGACCAGCTCTGCGCTCGCGAGATGATGTCGGAATATTCTGCGGCTGCATTGCCGTGCCCACCTAGCCCACGTCTTTTGCGGATGATGTCCATTTCGTCCTCACAATTCCGGTGCCGTATTTGAATGCGTCGAAAACAACCTGCTGCGCGGCGTCCCACATCTGCTGTCGATTTTTTCTCGCCTCTCGACGCAATATCCGATAAAGCGCAGCGTCAACTTTCCCTCGACCGCGAGGGACAAAATTAAACAACACTGGGGCGAGTTGTGAATGATCTGTTCGCATGTCAAAACCAAATCAGCAGCGAGCCGGACTGAATCGTGCTCACTTGCCAGCTTGCAGTCTGTGTCGCCTTGCCGGGAAGCGTGAGTTTTTGCGGCCCACTCCAGAGAATTTGCGATTGACTGGCAACTTCACACGTTCCCGCGATGATGAGATTCGGCGAAGCATCTGTGTCGGCAATGACAACCTTGTCGCCGATGTTCACGGGCGTGAGCCATTCAATGCGTTTGACCAGAAACGGGCGAGACGCAACGACGGTCGCCGCGCTCGTGATTGACATCGGGTTTACGGTCGGTGTGTAAGTAGCCATACGTTAAGTTTTGAAAGCACGACTAGCCGCCGTGCTTGTTCCATCCTTGCGCCAAAGATACACCCAACCAATTCGATCCGCCACCCCCGCCACCAGCCGGGGGAATAATTTCCAGTCCTGCCGCAAACCATGTCGTGTTCGATACCGTGCAGGCACATGTGATCGTGTTTCCCGCCGACAAACCGGAATTGTCTACCAGCGCGATAGAGTTTGCATTTCCTGCCCCGGCTGAAACCTGTCCGCGCAATGTTCCCGTCGCTTGCGTGAACGTCACGTTGCCCTGCGACATGATAACCGCGACGTTGAACGAATTGGCGCCTGTCTCGATCAGCGATACCGTGGGAGTTGTCGAAGTCGCGCTCGCGGTTGCCACAGCGCCCGATGAAGTCGGCCCAGCGTACTCGCCGAGAATTGCCGAGGCTTTGCTCGACGTGACCCAATTCAGCGTGTACGCAGTCGGGTTGCTCGAAGCGGTTCCGTAGAACTGAACCATGTGCCCCGCGCCAGCCGTCGCAATGAGCGTCAAAGCGTTCGCGTTGTTGTCAGTGCATGTGGGGTTGCCGATAGTGCCGGAGAACGATCCGCCCAAAACGATCTTGTTGCCATTGGTCGGCGAGTAAGTCACCGTGAACGCGGTGCCGACTGTGGCCGCGCTCGAACTCGCTGTTGCTGCAATGAACGCAATCGCCATCTAGCCCAACTCCGCATGATCGACCGCGCAGTTCACACATGTGATGCCGTTGTCGTCACGCCGATAGCGCGTGGTGATGCGCTCGCATGATTGACACACGGCATGATCCTGCTCGACGTTCGCGAGATGCGCGAGAACTTTTGCGCGAGCCATGAGTTCATGCGCCGCGTTTCTGTCGCGCTCGATCTGCGTGTGCATTTTTTCTTCGTAGCCGCCGAGTTGCCATGCGCGGACAAAATAAAACACAGCCAGGAATAGCCCGATCAGAAACATCGCAAGCGAAATAATCTCGCCGATTGTGATTTCACCAGCCCACATACAGCCCTCCAGTTCCGCCGCCTTCGCCGCCATTTCCGTACAGAGAACCTTTGCCTGCCCCGGTCATGTCGAAGCCCCATTCCGGCTCGCAACACACAATCGCGTTCATGTCGATGGCCTGAGTTGTCGCATTGCCAATCGCGAGCGAGAGTGACAGCAGCCACGGAATATTTACTCCACCAGCCCCGCCTTCACTGCGTGCCTCGCCCGTGTCCGCGTACCACACGTCATACGGCTCGATGTTCATCGTGCCGAGCGGCGGATTCTGTGTGATGTTTGCTTGGCTCATTGACCGCCTCGCACGACTTCGATGTCGTGATCCGTGGATGCCCAGAACAATTCGCGGACATCGCGTGATTGAATAATACAGCCCTCACTGGCAAAACCGGGATGCGGAATCGAATCGCCGTGCATCAGGAATCCAGAGCGCCCGAACGTGTTGGTTTCTGGGTAAGGCTCCAGCCGGATTGCGAACGGCCCATGCGTACTTTGCGGAATCAATTCGACGCCCTGCCACTTGCCAGCCGGGATCGGCCCGACGTCGGGAATGAATTGCGATTCGGGATCGTTGCGATGCGGCGGCTGACCGGAATATCCCTTGCCCTGCAAACTGCCCGTGGGGTCGATCAGGTTGCCCGTGATTTGTTCGTAGGTCCAAGCCATACGCTAAGTTTTGAGGGCACGACCGACGCCCTCTCCGTTCCGAATTGCCATGATGCACTTGTCCACGGCTTTCTCGAATCCCTGCTCCTCGTTGCGGAAAAGCCGCGAGCGTTTGTGCCAGTACGATTTTTCCGTCCCGCGCAAAAATTTCCAGTCGGAATTTCCTGAGAGCAGAACCGACGTTGGTTTCCATAGCGCCTGCGCGAGCCATCCCGCCCCGTTGTCTGTAGTGACAATTCCGTCCATACAGGAAAGTAATGCCGCAGTTTCTTCCCAATTCTCGAACGGCGGGTTGTAGACGGGAGCGCCGAGTTTGAAATTATTTCCGTGCGTGTCTCCGGCCCAGCAGTTTACCCAATGGCACAAATCGGCAGTCGAGAGCACAAGCCGCATCGCCTGCGATTCGAGCAGCGAGCGAAACTTCATGCCGCCCTCGAACAGTTCATTCGCGCCCCAGATCAAACCGTAGATCGGTTTCCCGTCCGGAGATTTCATCGCGTAGCGTTGCTGCAATTCGGGATTAGGCACGAACGGACTTGGATATTCGGGAATCTGTGTCGGCATGATGTTCAAGTTTGCCGGGAGCGAAAATACCGTCGTCCAGTGCGAGACGTTGTACCCATCGCCGAATTTTTTGATCTTGCCTTGCAACCACGGCACGCGATCAAACAACGGCTGCAATCCAGGGATCGGCGGATGCGCGTCAGGGAAGTACGCCCAATCAATTCCGAGTTCATCAAGTTTCGGCAGCCAGCGCGAGTACGTGATGCGATCTCCGGTGCCGCCTTCGCCCACGACGATGAGTTTGTTTTCGGGCGCGGTTAATTTCTGGCCTGTCCAGAGTTCGACTTCGTTCGGCAGTTGCAGCATGTTCCGAGCGCCCTGCTTCGTTCCGGGTCGCGCTTCGTCGTAGAGCGGCCACGCATCGCGCCAGTTGCCATTTCGCAAAAGCGATTCTGACCAGCCGAGTTTCAGGTAGAAATAATCCGGGTCGAGCGTGTAGGCGTGCTGGACGACGGTTGCGCTCTCGGCGAATCGTCCCATGTCTTTCAGCACCATGCCGTAGTTCATTGCGATAGCCGACGATGCTGTGTTCATCGCGTAGGCTTCCGGGTAGAGTTTTAACGCTTCCTCGTGCATTCCAAGCGTGAACATACACGAAGCTGCGTTCTGCATCGTCTCCGATTCATCTGGGCGCAGAGCCATCATGTTTCGCCAATAGACAAGCTGCTCTCGCGCTAATTGCTTGGTCATCATCGACCCTTGCTCAGGCATTCTTTCCTCGCAAAATAAATTTCATCGTGCGCGTAATCCGCACGGTTGCAGGTTTCTGTCGCTGGCCTCCGCGACCCGTTGCGCGTGGATTCAGATTCTCGACGCTGGGCTTGAAAGTGCGGAACACGGTCGGACCCAGCCTGTACTCGCGTCCGCAGCGTTTTCGTTTGCGCCAGCCCTTGCCTGCCGGATTCGAGCCATCGACAAGCCAGAGAATCCAGCCTGCCAGCAAGCCCTCCTCGCGGCCCTCAAGCGCGTGCAGTGTTTTGAAAACTTTCAGCATTTGTTGTCTCAGTCCCCCGGTTTGTCGCTGTCGGAGAAGTCGAGACATTTCCGCAAAGTCGCGGCAGCGTGCATACTGCCAGATACACGCCGCAAGATCGTATCCGCCGAAGTCAGACAGCCCATGTCGATCAAGCAATTCGCGAATGCGATCAATTTCCGGCAGTGCTCCAAACTCGATAAGTCCTGCGAGCTTGTGAGCAGCTTTGTGTAAATCCTCTTCGGCACGATGCCCAGCTTTACCAAAAAGTACAGACAAATCTGTCGGGCGTTTTTGGAGCACAGCGTAGCACAGCATGATTTCAGCGTCACGCGGATTCAGCAGGTCTACGAGTTCGAGAAATTTTTGCGTGTTATCGCGAGCGAAGTTCGAGATTTCGTACTTGTCGATGGCTTCGCCCAGTGTCTCGATGGAGCCTGTGTATTCGTCGATTTCGAGAAACGGAATCATCGCCAGTTTTTCGGCACTCTCGCCGCCTTATCGTCGAAGTACACGTCAGCGTATGGTTTTCGGTTGGTCACGGATTCCGGCCACACGTTGCTGCGGTTGAGATACGACAAAATTTGCTGGTGCCCTCGGTCGCGTGAAGTTAACACGACTACCCGCCAGCCCTTGCGCTGGAGGAGTTGAACGAGTTTTCGGCCAAGCGGTAAGACTGGCCCCAGGTGGTAGCCCTCGTCCCGATTGTGCCGCAAAATCACCGAATCCAAGTCCACGCACGCGACACCAGCCTCGTGCCGCATGGCAGTTTCGACAAACCGGGTCACACTTCGCCAGTTCATCGCGAAGCTCTTGTTCGCTGCGGTTTCTCGCATCTCTCGCTCCGAGGTTGAATTTTTTCTGCCCCCGCGTGTGATCCGCCTCGATCTGGAAGTAGCGGTAAAACAGACCGCAGTCCACGCACGGTTTCGATTCCTTCCACTCGACTACCAGCTGCCACGCTTTGCGGGTGCTCCAGAGTTTTTTCAATTCGATACTCCCGTTTGCGCTGTTGCTTCTTGAGCCACTTCTCGTGGCGTTCAGCCTGCGGCATGGAGATGTACTTCATGCGCCGATACTCGTTGTCGAGACATATTGCGGCCAACACTTGCAGTTCAGTCATGCCTGTTCTCCGAGGAGATATTTGGCTTTCTCGAATTCGACTCCAACCTTGCCGCACGCTTTGGCGAGAGCTTCCTCAAGGCTGTAATTCGCTCCAACCATAGCCGCTGCGATTTTTTGCATTTCGTTCGTGATGGATTTGATCTGTCGATTTGAAAGCCCCCCTGAAAGGGGGGTAGGGGGGGTTATAGTATTATGTGACTGTGAATAGTTGGTTTTGGGTTGATTCGGTTGTTCAACGTCTGTTGAACGTCCGTTCAACGGTCGTTGACGTTTCGTTGCCGACACTTTTCCGGCTTTACTCGCTTGTTGTCTTATAGTTGCGCGTCGTTCGATCTCTTCATCTGCTCTCAAATGTCGGTATTTACCGTGTTTCTTTACGAAAAATTCGCGCAAAACATGGGTTACTGATTTCTGCTCTTCTTCAGAATGCGCTGAACAGACGTTGAACGCCCGTTGAACGTCCGTTGGAAAAGGCCCATTTATATAGTATTCCCAGAGCAACAGCAGGTATGCGCCGTGCTGTGACATGGTCAAATGCCGGGTTTTATTCAGGTACTCGCCGGGATACCATGAAATCCACGGATATTTCACTCGATCCTCCAGCAGCGGACGCCGCCTTCAACCTTTCCAACGGTGAATCGCCGTTCTGGGTGTTTTTTCCGCAAATAACTGATATTGGCAGTTAGGCGGGATCGGATGAGTTGGGAATCTTCATGTTCGCAAGGAATAAGGAAACTCTGCCCGATCTCCATCTCAACAAGGCCGTATCTCGTTGGTTTTGCGTATAATTTCCTAAGAGGAGGGAATGGAACATTGTTTTCCAATTCGGGCATGTGGAGCACAGTAGCAGATACAAATACATACAGTCAACACCTTATTTCTGCCCGTCCCTCTCCCTTAAGGCATTCCCCTCACGCGACGCATCCCAGCCCGTTTGCCGCACGATCTGCTCGAGCCTGGTCCTGAGCGCCGGCCTGGTTCTCGAGC
>Ga0335078_10002019_pt1 | contig 30745 bp, 29 predicted proteins | sample Lox_Sample_32_FD_206711 | JGI IMG/M metagenome (GOLD analysis project Ga0335078, IMG submission 206711) | Soil microbial communities from Loxahatchee National Wildlife Refuge, Florida, United States - Lox_Sample_3.2 | ecosystem: Environmental > Terrestrial > Soil > Wetlands | place: USA... | reverse complement strand
TGGAGCCCGACGGCCGCTTCGATCGCCCGCGCGAGCGAGTTCGCGGTCCGTTCGGAGACCGGGATCCCGAGATACTGGTGGAAGACTCCGCCCAGCTTGATCCCCGCTTCGAACAGCAGCGACTCGCGACGAGAGAGCCGCGGGGTCGGAGCGGAACGTGCGGAGCTCATGGGATCGGGGCAGCCGGTGCGGGCTCCCGGGGAACCGTGAACGGTCCGAGGAGATAGTAGCTCGCCACGCCGACGAGGAAGGCGAGCGCCGCGCCGTAGGTGACGTCGTAGAGCGCGCTCCCCACGGCGAGCTGGAACTGGAGCGGGACGAGCGCGATCGCGGCGAACACGGCGGTCGCGGCCATCGCGAGCCGGAGCGGGTGGCCCCGCCGGATCTTGGGGTAGGGAACCGGCACGACCATCATGACCGCGAGGACGGCCACGCCGACGAGCACGCCGATCGGCTGCACGCTCTGGAACGCCGGCGTGTCGTGGAAGAGGAGCGCGACCACGAGGGCGAGCGCGCTCTGCGGGGTCGGCACCCCCAGGAAGTACGGCCGATCGAACGCCCGGGCGGTAAAGTAGACGAGTCGGGCGATGGCGGCGGCCAGGTAGGCGACCGCGAGCGCGAGGGCGAGCGGCTCCCACGGCTGCCAGGTGCTCACGTTCGCCGTGTGGACCGCGATCAGGAACGCCGGAGCGACCCCGAAGGAGACCGCGTCCGCGACCGAGTCGGCGACCCGGCCGAAGACGTTCGGCGGCGCGGCACTGCGACGGGAGAGGATCCCGTCGAGACCATCGAACCCGATCGCGCAGACGATGAGCAGCATCGCCCAGAGCTTGTTGCCCGCGAGAACGTAGAGGATCGCCGCCACGCCGAGCGCCCCGTTCGCGAGGGTGGCCAAGTTGGCGGAGGCCCGCCATCGGTCGGTCACGGTGTCTCCCGGGCGATCGAACTGGCGCCGGCGTGGACTCGGTCTCCGACCTTCACGACCGGAGTCAGTCGGTCGGCCGGAAGGAGGACGTCGACCCGGGAGCCGAGGACGATCATCCCGAGGCGGTCGCCTTTCTTTCCCACGGAACCGACCCGTACGAACGAAACGAGGCGGCGGGCGACGACGCCGGTGATCTGGACCACCTCGACCGGCCCGAACGAGGTCGCGAGCCGATAGTGTCGCTGCACGTTGCGATCGGCGTCCCGCCGGTAGGCGGTCCGGAACCCCGCCCCGCCGCTCTCCACCTCCCGGACCTCTCCATCGAGAGGGAACCGGTTCACGTGCACGTTCGTGACGTTCATGAAGACGGAGACGCGCCAGCGCTCCCCTTCCCGTTCGACCGCCCGGACCCGACCGTCCGCCGCCGAGACAACCCCGGTACCGGGAACACGGTCGGGGTCCCGGAAGAAGACCGCGAAGAAGAGCCAGAGCACGAAGAGGACCGCGAGCAGAGCGACCCAGGCCGGAGTGACGGGCAGCGCCCGGACCACGGGCAAGAGCGCGAGGAAAAGGAGTACGGCGGCGCCGGCCCCCAGGTAGCGGCCCGCGCCCGGGGCGAACACGCGCTTAACCGGTGAGCACGATCTCGATGTTGACGCCGTCGGGCACCTGGATCCGCATCACCTGGCGGAGCGCCCGTTCGTCAGCGTCGATGTCGATCAGCCGCTTGTGGATCCGCATCTCCCAGTGGTCGATGGTGCTCGTGCCGCCGCCGTCCGGGCCCTTGCGCACCGGCACCTTGAGCTTCTTCGTCGGGAGCGGGATCGGCCCCGCGATCGCGACGCCGGTCTTCTGGGAGATCTCGCGGATCTGCTTGCAGATCGAATCGACCTTGCGGGAGTCGGTGCCGCTCAGCGAGATCCGGGCCTTCTGCGGCATCGATAGTCCCTCCCCCTCGGTCGCCCGTCCGCCCCCGGGAGGCTTACTCGCGCTTCTTGACGTCGACGACGACGCCCGCCGCGACGGTCTGTCCCATGTCCCGGACCGCGAAGCGGCCGAGCTGGGGGAACTCTTTGTACTTCTCGATGACGAGCGGACGCTTCGGCGTGATCTTCACGACCGCCGCATCGCCGGTCTTCAAGGTCTGGGGGTTCTCCTCCGCGACCTGCCCGGTCTTCGGGTCGAGGCGCTTCAGGAGCTCGGTGAACTCGCACGCGACCTGCGCGGTGTGGCAGTGGAAGACGGGCGCGTAGCCGACCGTGATGACGCTCGGGTGGTTCAGCACCTGAATGTTGGCGGTGAAGCTCTCGACGACCGTGGGCGGGTTCGAGACCGGTCCCGCGACCTCGCCGCGGTGGATGTCGTTCTTGTCGATCCCGCGGACGTTGAACCCGATGTTGTCGCCCGGCACGGCTTCGGTGACCGCCTCGTGGTGCATCTCGATCGACTTCACTTCGCCCGACTTTCCGCCGGGCATGAAGACGATCTTGTCGCCGACCTTGACGGTCCCGGTCTCCACGCGTCCGACCGGCACGGTGCCGATGCCCGTGATCGTGTAGACGTCCTGGATCGGGAGCCGCAGGGGCTTACCGGTCGGCTTCTCGGGAACCTTGAGCGCATCGAGCGCCTGGAGCAGGGTCGGACCCTTGAACCAGGTCATGTTCGGGCTCGCCTTGTTGATGTTGTCGTCCTTGAACGCCGAGATCGGGACGAACGTGACCTGTTCCGCGATCTTGAAGCCGACGTTCTTGAGGAGCTTCGTGAGCTCCTCCTTGACCTCCTCGTACTTCTTTTCGGAGTAGGCGACCTCCTGGCGGTCCATCTTGTTGACCGCGCAGATGAGCTGGCTCACACCGAGGGTACGGGAGAGGAAGATGTGCTCGCGGGTCTGCTCCTGGACGCCTTCGGCGGCCGAACAGACGAGCACGGCCGCGTCGGCCTGGCTCGTTCCCGTGATCATGTTCTTGACGAAGTCGCGGTGGCCGGGCGCGTCGATGATGGTGAAGTAGTACTTCTGGGTGTCAAAGCGGCGGTGCGCGATGTCGATCGTGACGCCGCGCTCGCGCTCTTCCTTGAGGTCGTCCATGACCCAGGCGAACTCGAACGTCGCCTTCCCCTTCGCCTCCGCCTCGGCGCGGAACTTGTCGATCTCCTCCTGGCGGATGTAGCCGGTGTCGAGCAGGAGGCGGCCGACGGTCGTGGACTTTCCGTGGTCAACGTGTCCGATGAAGACGATGTTGAGGTGGGGTTTCTGCGCCATTTTCTGAGGGCTCCGCGCGCGGCCAGTTGGTCCCCCTATATAGGCATTGTCTCCGCGCGCCTCCGAGAGAGAACCGGTTCGCGAAATCGGGCGGGCCCGGCGCGGGTTGCGGGCCGCTTCGCAGAGGACCCGGACCCCGACGCCGGTCGGGGCCCGGGCACCGGGCGCTACAGGTCCGGCATCAGGAACAGTTCGTTCCCGTCGGGGTCACGCACGGTCGCGTACCAGCCCCAGGGCTCCTTCTTCGGGCCTTCCGCGAACTCGACTCCGTTCGCCTTGAGCGCACCGCACGCCGCCGCGAAGTCGGTGCCGGGGATCCGGAGGGTGATCCCGGAGTTCCCGGGCTCGAGCGGCGCCTTCGTCTCGAATTCCGACAACTGGCAGAGGTGCAGGAGGCCTCCCTTGCCCTTGCGGCCGACCGCGACCCAGTGGTCCATGCTCTCGACCACGTCGAGGCCCAGATTCCGTGTGTACCACTCGGTCGCCTGTTTTCGGTCGGAAACCACGATCGCCACGGTCGCCACGTGGGCCTTCGGCAGCCCGGACGAGGCGCGCTTCCCGCTCTTGCCCTTCGCGTCGCTCTTGCTCTTGGTCGGCATGAATGACCTTCCGTGCGAGGGGACGACCGTCCCCCCTCTTGCGCATTCGGTGAGGTGATGAAACGGTTGCCGCCCGGCGGCCCGCGGGGCGCAATCTATATATCGAATAATCGATATCGCTTTTTCGAGTATGTGGGCGTACGGTTGGGGCTCAAAGCGCCATCGCGGGCTTCGCGTCTGGGTGCTGCAGCTGCTCGAGCGGGGTCCGATGAACGGAGCGGAGATCATGGAAGAGATGGACCGCATGACGATGGGCTGGTGGCGTCCGTCCCCGGGGTCGATCTATCCCCTGCTCGACCAGCTCGTGGAGGAGAAGCTCGCTCGCAAGCGGGAGGACGGCCGCTACGAGGTCACCGAGGTCGCCCGCAGCGGGCCCGACTGGACCCGGGGCTGGATGGGCCGGGGCCCGCGCACACCGCAGGACGCGGTCGGCGAAGTGGAGGCCTACGTGGCGTTCCTCGAGGACGTGGGAAGCGGAGGGAAGGGCGATCTCGGCCCGCTCGCGCCCCGCCTGAAGGCGGTCTCGAAGCGGATCAACGACCTCGCGGACGCGGGAGGGAAACTGAAATGACGAAGACGGAGCGAGGGCCAGCGACGACGACCGAGCCCGGAGCGCGACCATGAGCGGCCCGAACTTCGACTTCGGGCCCGGCGCTCCCCGCCGCTTCTTCCGGGGGCTCAAGGTGCGCATCTTCGCCACCGTGGCCCTGCTCGTCGGCGGCCTCTGCTGGGTGCTCCTCTACCTCGCGTTCCTCGCCGGACACTTCGCGTGGTACCAGAACCTCGCCATCGTGCTCACCTCGTTCATCGTCGTCCCGGCCCTGGTGGTCGTGATGTGGATCTCGTGGGGGCTTTCGGTCGGCCGTCGGTTCGGCCGCGCCTTCTGGAACGACGACTTCCCGTGAACTCACGGGGCGTACGACCGACGCGCGTTGGGCTCCGGACCGACCGTGAGCGCCGCCTACCGACCCTCCGCCCGGGACCGATTCCGGGTGCGCCGCCGGGCGCCGCTGCTCGCGCGTCTCAGGACGGAGCTCGGGCCCGAGGGAGGACGTCTTCTCGACCTCGGGGGAGGAACCGGGGCGACCACCGTCGTCTTCGGGGCCGGGGCGAAGGAGCTCGTGGTGCTCGAGCCGGACGAGCGCAAGGTCGCCCGGGGGCGTGCCGCCCACGCCCCCGTGACGTTCGTGGCCGGGACGGCGGAATCGATCCCCTACGAGGCGGGGCGATTCGAGCGCGTCGTCTCCCTGATGTCGTTCCACCATTTCGCGCGCGGGGACGACGCGCTGCGCGAGGCCGCGCGGGTGCTCGTTCCGGAGGGCCGGCTCCTTCTCTACGACTTCGACCCCTCGACCGCATCGGGCCGGTGGATCGCCTTCTTCGAGGGCCGGGTGATGCGTCATGGATTCCACTTCTCGGGGCCGCTGGAGCTCGCGCAGCGGGCCCTGGCCGCCGGCTTCCGTTCGGCGCGTCGCGTGCCCTTCGGCTCGGGCTCGTTCGTCATCGCGGAGCGATGAACCGACCGCGCGCGGCGAAACCGCTTTAGCGGCCCCGCCGGTCGCTCGGTCCGGTCATTCTCGGGGCGGAGTTCGTGCCGGACCCAGGTTCTTCCACCGTTAGCGCGTCCCGCTCGACCACCGTCCGACAGATGGTCCCCCAGGACGCGAACTTCTCCGGGAACGTCTTCGGCGGCCGCATCCTCGAGGAGATCGACCTGGTGGCGGGCATCGCGGCCGCGCGCCACTCGAAATCGATGTGCGTGACCGCCTCCTTCGACCGGGTCGATTTCATCCAGCCGGTGCACGTCGGGGACGTGGTCGACTTCGACGCGGAGCTCACGTACGTGGGCACCACCTCGATGGAGGTCTGGGTGCGGATCACAGCCGAAGCGATGCACGACGGCGGACCCCGCTCGGTCGCCGAAGCGTTCGTCACGATGGTGGCGGTCGACGAGCACGGTCGGCCGATGCCGGTCCCGGAGCTGATGCTCGAGACCGTCGAGGAGCGGCTGCGGTTCGAGGAGGGACGACGCCGGATGGAGGAACGACGGCGCACGCGCCACGCGCGCTCCGCGTAGAGAAGGTACTACCATGATCTGCGAAATGTGCGGAAAGGAAGTCCCGTTGACGAGCCGTGTACGTCTCGAGCATTCGGTGCTCGCCCTTTGCCCCGATTGCGCCCGGTTCGGGACCCCGGTCGACCCCGTGGCGAGCCCGGCCGCGCCGAGCGCACCGGGCGCCCGCTTCCGGCCCGGGATGGCCGTCACCACGCCCTCGGGCCCCCGCCGGCGCCTCGAGGAACGCGACCTCTACCAGGAGATCGGCGAAATGGAGCTCGCGGCGGACTGGAACAAGCGGATCCGGATCGCGCGCGAGGCCCATCTCTGGACCCCCGAGGTGTTCGGGAAGAAACTGAACGAGAAGAAGTCGGTCGTGCTCAAGATCGAGTCGGGGGCGTTCCGGCCCCCGGACGCGCTCGTCCGGAAGATCGAGCACCTCCTCAAGATCAAGCTGCGCGCCGAGCCCGAACCCCAAGCTCAGGGTTGATTCCGCTTCTCGTCCGCGCGGGATTGCCGGGAGACACCGGAGCTCCCCGGCGACCGCCGACGGGCGTGCGGCGAGCGGGCGGTCGGCCGGACGACCTCGCGTTCGAGGCCGACCCGGGTGTGCATCTCGACCCGCAGGAGGCCGGCCCCCGCCGACCCCTCGGCTCCGGCCCGCAGGTCCTCCGCGTACTTCGCGACCAGACGCTCCGACCATCCGACATACGCGGCACCGAGGCCGGCCAGGGCGAGGACCCCCGCGAGGCCCGCGACGTCGACCGGCACCACGAGCGCGAGGCCGATCAGCCCGGCGGTTCCCCCGACCACGGAGACGAACGCCCGGGTCACGGTGCGCTGGGCGCGGCGGTCGCGATGCGTGTAATCCATCACGGGCGCGTCCCGGACGGGCCGGCCGTCTCACTTCGGCCGGCGGGGCTTGCCGCGGGGAACGAGCAGATGCTCGAGGATCGCCTTCTGGGCATGGAGACGGTTCTCCGCCTGGTCCCAGGCGGCGCTCTGGGGTCCGTCGAGCACGGAGTCGGTAATCTCCTGGCCCCGGTGGGCCGGCAGGTCGTGGAGGACGAACGCGGTACGCTTCGCGCGCGCGAGCAGCGCGTCGTTCACCTGGTAGCCCTGGAACGCGCGCTCGCGCGCGGCCGCCTCGGCCTCATCGCCCATCGAAACCCACACGTCCGTGTAGATCGCATCCGCTCCGCGGGCCGCCTCGGCCGGGTCGTTCGTGAAGGAGAGCGTCGCTTTCGATCGCCGGGCCAGCACCTCCGCCGCCCGAACGTACTCGGGTTGCGGGCGGTACCCGGCGGGGGTGGCGACCGCGAGGTCCACTCCGACCGCCGCCGCTCCCAGGAGGAGCGAGTGGAGGACGTTGTTGCCGTCCCCGACCCACGCGAGCCGGTGGCCGGAGAACCGGCCCTTCCAGCGTTCGCGCATCGTCAGGAGGTCGGCGGCGATCTGGCACGGATGCTCGAGGTCATCGAGGGCGTTGATGACCGGCACCGAGGCCCAGCGGGCGAGCTCGGCCATGTCCTCGTGGCGGAAGGCCCGGTAGCAGACCGCGTCGACGAACCGGGAGAGCACCCGGGCCGTGTCGGCGATCGTCTCGCCGCGCCCGAGCTGCAGGTCCTTCGAGGAAAGGTAGAGGGCGTGGCCGCCGAGGTCGTTCATCGCCACCTCGAACGAGGTCCGGGTCCGGGTCGACGGCTTCTCGAAGATCATCGCGAGGTTTCGTCCCGCGAGCGTCGGTCGGAGCACCCCGCGGGCGCGTTCCGCCTTCAGCGCCGCGGCTCGGGCGAGGACCCGATTGAGGTCCGGGGCGATGTCCGAGATGGAGAGGAGGTGTGGGGGGTCGGCTCGGGGCGGCATCCTAGAGAGCACCGCCCCCGTGCGTTAAATGGTTCCGGCGGGGCTCGGCCGCGCGCCGCCGTGCGAAGGTTATGAGGGCGACCCGATTGGCGCGCAGCGAGGGAACACCTGTGCCGGCCCGTTCGACCCCGAAATCGAAGCGCCCTGCGGCCCGACCGAAACCCGTCCATACCTCGCCGTCGCGCGGACGACGGGTCTACATGGTGACGGGGGGCGTCACCAAGTTCGCGAAGGCGCACCCCGCGATGGATTTCCGCCTGATGGTGAAGCGGGCGTACGACTACGCCCTCAAAGGCATCCCGAACCTGACGGCGGACCGCATTGACGGGACGCGGATCTCGTACTTCTCCGACCATTTCACGCGGCAGCTCAAAGCCGCGAGCATGGTCCAGGATTATCTCGGGATGAACCCGAAGGGCTCGGTCCGGATCGAGTGGGGTGGCGCGACGGGCGGCGAGTGCTTCCAGGCCGCCTACGAGGCGGTCGCGAGCGGGCGGATGAACGTCTGTCTCGCCGCCGGGTTCGAGACGATGAGCCGCGTCCAGACCTGGAAGGGGAACGAGTTCATCGCCCTCGCCTCCGACACGAACTTCGACTTCCCGCTCGGCGGCTTTTACACGGGCTACTACGCCCTCATGGTCGTCCGGCACATCTACGAGTACCTGCGGCTCGGCAAGTTCGCGAACGTGAAGGACGAGCGCGAGGCCCAGCGCCTCGCCATCGCCGAGGGAAGCCGCATCATGAGCCTCGTGTCGGTGAAGAACCACCGCAACGCGCTCCACAACCCGTACGCCCAGTACCCGAAGCGCCTCACGGTCGAGGACGTCCTCCGTTCGGAGATGATCAGCTACCCGCTCACGCGCGAGCAGATCTGCACGATGAGCGACGGCGCGGCGTGCGTCGTCCTGTGCGACGAGGAGCGCGCGAAGGAGTTCACCGATAAGCCGGTGCAGGTGATCGGCGTCGGCACCGGTACCGACACGATGCGTCTCGCGGACCGGCCGTTCGGACGCGTTCCGCTCCTTCCGCACGAGAAGCCGTACGAGGACCTGCCGTACCCGGGCGTCCACTCGTTCCGTGCGGGGCGGGCCGCCGGGATCGAGGCGTACCGCATGGCCGGCATCTCGAACCCGCGCACCGAGCTCGACTTCATCGAGCTCCACGACGCCTACGCGTCGAGCGAGATCCAGACCTACGAGGACCTCGGCCTCTGCCGCTACGGCGAGGGCTACGAGTTCGTCGAGAAGGGCGACCCGTTCCTGAAGGGGATCGACTACGGCTTTCCCGTCCCCGGTGCGGGCAAGAGCCCGGTCAATCCCTCGGGCGGTCTCATCGCCTGCGGCCACCCGGTCGGCGCGACCGGCCTCATGCAGGGGGTCTTCGCGTTCTGGCAGCTTCAGGGTACGATCGCGAAGCATTTCGGGGACGGCACGCTCCAGCTGAAGGACCCGCGGCGCGGCGCGATCCACAGCCACGCGGGCACGGGTTCGGCCGTGACCGTCTCGATCCTCGAGCGGGGGTTCCGATGAGCGCGCGCCCCCGGACGCTGTCGAAGTTCCGCGACGTGCAGGCGGAGCTCGAGCAGAGCGGCGCGGCGATCTTCCGCGACGCCGACGGGGCGGAGAGCCTCATCGTGCGCAGCCCCTACGCGATCAACTACATCCACAGCTACGCCGAGGATTCGCCGTTCTTCCTCGGGCTCGCCGAAGGGAAGCTCCGCGGCTCGAAGTGCCGCCGACCGAAGTGCGGATTCGTCTACGGCACGCCGCGCGGCCACTGCATGGTCTGCGGGGCGCCGACCGAGTGGATCGACCTGCCGTCGAAAGGTCGGGTCCACTCCTGGACCACCTGCCATTTCGGCAGCGAGGCGTTCCTGAAGGAGACCCCGTACAACCTCGCGCTCGTCGAGTTCGACGGGGTCGGGAGCGTCCTGCTCGTCCGCCTGCGCGACTGCGTCGAGTCCGAGATCTACGTCGGGATGCCGATCGAGGCGCGGTTCGACCCGAACCCGAAGTACTCGATCACGGACGTCTGGTTCGTGCCGTCCCGATAGGGCGGGAGCGCTCAATCGGCCGGCACAAGGCCGATCAGCTCGAGGACGTCGCCCTGGCCCCGGGCCATCTCCGTCCGGGACGTGCGGGGCACGTCGACGAACGCGAGCTCGGTCCAGGCCGGGTGCGACGGCGGCCGTGCGGCCGGCCACCGCCCCTCGAAGACGAAGTGAAGGTCCCAGTGCGGGTCCCGGCTCTCGGACCCGGGCCGTCGGGCGGGGTCCGAGAAGACCTGGGGCCCCGAGAGAGCCGGAGCGTCGACCCCGAGCTGGTCGCGGGCGATCGCGCGGGCCGCCTCCTCGAACCCCTCGAAGAAGAGGAGCTGGCGGGACGGCAGCATCCACGACCGGCCGACCCGTTCGAGCCGACCGGGGTCGATCGCTCCGATCTCCCACCACGGAGCGTTCGGGTTCACCCGCCCCATCAGGACCCGGTGCGCGTCGTCCGCCGACCGCAGCACGAGAAAGACCGATAGGCACATTCCGGCGTCCGGCACGGCGGACGCCCCGGGCGGCAGCTCGGGGGCCGAGCTCAGTCGGGCGAACCGTCGCTCCATCGGACCGACCCTCCCTCAGCGTTCCGGGAGTTTCAAGTCATCCTCGTCGCCGAGAAGGAGGTGCCGCGGGCCGGGCTTGAACCGGCGGCTTCAAGATCTTCAGTCTTGCACTCTCCCAAACTGAGTTACCGCGGCGCCGGTCGCCCCGACCGGCGGGGCGGTATAAAGAACCGGAGGGACGGCGCGGACGCACGGCCGGAGCGTCGAGGGCGGCCGTCGCGCCGGACGACCCCGGCCGAACGCGCGCGCTCACGTTCGGAGCGGCGGACCGGCGAGAGTCGCCCCCTGATTTTATCTACGGCGCCCGGTCTGATTACCGCACCGTGGTTCGCACGCTCGTCGTGGCCGAGAAGTTCAACACCGCGCTCCGGATCGCCGTCGTCCTCTCCGACGGCCGAATGAAGCGCGCCCGTCTCGAAGGGACGAACGTCTTCCGATTCGACCGGCCCGAGGGCCCGTACGCCGTGGTCGGGCTGCGCGGGCACATCGTCGAGCTCGATTACCCGAAGGAGCTCTCCGAGTGGACGCTCTCCGGGCTCCCGAAGCTGCTCGAGACCCGCCCGCTGAAGCGCGTGACCGAGACCGGCATCGTCGCCGCGCTCCAGTCGATCGTGCGCGAGTTCGACCGCGTGATCATCGCGACCGACTTCGACCGCGAAGGCGAGCTCATCGGGCTCGAATGCCTCGAACTGCTCCAGAAGGTCCATCCCGGCATCGAGGTGAAGCGCGCGCGGTACAGCGCGCTCACACGCGACGCGATCGAGACGAGCTTCGGTCATCTCGAGGAGCTCGACCGGGCGCTCGCCGAAGCGGCGGAGTCCCGGCAGGAGATCGACCTCGTCTGGGGCGCGCTGCTGACCCGCTACCTCTCGCTCACGGCGCAGCAGCGCGGCCAGGGGTTCCTCTCCGTCGGCCGGGTCCAGACGCCGACGCTGGCGTTGCTCGTCGAGCGCGACCAGTCGATCAAGGAGTTCGTGCCCAAACCGTTCTGGGAGATCGTCGCGACCGCCGAGAAGGGCGGCGAGACGTTCCGCCTCCACCACCACCACGGGACCTTCGAGGTGAAAGCGGACGCGGACCGGGTCTTCCGGGCCGTGGCGCACGCAAAGAGCGGCGTCGTCCGGGAGTTCACGGAAGAAGAGACCCGGCGGCGCCCCCCGGTGCCGTTCTCCACGACCCTCTTCGTGGCCGAAGCGACCCGCCTCGGCCTCGGAGCGGCCCGGGCGATGCAGATCGCGGAGGCGCTCTACACCCAGGGCCTCATCAGCTACCCGCGCACGGACAACACGGTCTATCCGCGCGGGCTCGGCCTGCGCACGCTCGTCGAAAAGTTCCGGGAAGGGCCGTTCGCCGAGGCCGCCGAGTTCGTGCTCCAGCAGCCGAGCTTCCGGCCGAGCCGGGGCCGCACCGAGACCACCGACCACCCGCCGATCTATCCGACCGGCGCGGTCGACCCGAAGAAGCTGCGGCCCGACCACGCGGCGATCTACGAGCTCGTGGTCCGGCGTTTCCTCGCCACGGTCGCCCCGGACGCGCTCGGCATCGGCCGGACGGCGGCCGTCGAGATCCACGGCGAGCGGTTCGAAGGCAAGGGCCAGCACCTCACGGACCCGGGGTGGTACCGGGTCTATCCGTACTCGAAGCCGGAGGAGGTGCCGATGCCGCGCCTCGTCGTCGGCGAGACCGTCGCGGTCCCGAAGGTCGAGCTGCTCGAGGACCAGACCCGGCCTCCGCGCCGGTACACCCAGGGCTCGCTCATCCAGGAGATGGAGCGGTTGGGCCTCGGCACGAAGAGCACGCGCCACGATGTCCTGCAGAAGCTGTTCGACCGCCACTACGTGAACCAGCGGCAGCTCGAGCCGACCTCGACCGGAATCGCGGTCACCGAGGCGCTCAAGGCGCACGCGCCCGTGATCACGCGGCCGGAGATGACCCACCGTCTCGAGGAGGACATGGAGCTCGTCGCGGAGTCGAAGAAACCGAAGGCCGAGGTCCTCGAGGAGTCCCGCGAGATGCTTCGGGAAGCCTACGCGCTCCTCTCGGCGAACACGGTCGGCGTCAAGGAGACGCTGACGGGCGCGCTCGACCGACAGCATTTCGTCGGCCCCTGCGCGAAGTGCGGGGGCGCGCTGCGCCTGGCGCGCAGCCCCCGGGGCTCCCGCTGGGTCCAGTGCGTGAACAATCCCGCCTCGTGCACGGCGACCTACGCGCTCCCTTCCGCCGGATTCGTCGAGCTCGTCCCCGAGTTCCTCTGCGGGACCTGCAAGGTCCCCCGGGTGAAGATCACCTTCCGCGGGGTGCGGCCCGACCTTTACTGCATCAACCCCGAGTGCCCCGAACACCACAAGGCGTTCCGCATCGGGATCTGTCCCAGCTGCGGAAGCCCGCTCCAGATCCGCTACTCGTTCCGGGGCAATCGGTTCGTCGGATGTTCCGGCTACCCGACCTGCCGCGTCACGTACCCGTTGCCGCAGCGCGGAAAGCTCGAGAAGGACCAGCCGCCGTGCCCCGTCTGCCGGGCCCCGGTGGTGACGGCGATCGAGGCCGGCCGCCCCCCGTGGACCCTCTGCATCAACCCCGAATGCCCCACGCGCATCAAGAAGGCCGAGGAGAAGGCGGAGCGCGCGAGCGCAGCGAAGGCGAAGAAGGCGGCGACCGCGCGCAAGGCCGCCGCGAAGGCGAGGGCGCGCCCCCGCTCGAAAGGGGCGAGCGCTCCGCCGACCGAAGCCCCGCCCGCGCCCGAGGTCCCCGTGACGGCGACCCTGCCCGCCCCTGCGAAAAAGCGTGCGCGTCGGGGGCGGCCCGCGACGGCGCTCCCGAAGCGATCGAGCCCGGACGCCGAGAGCGTGCCGCCGTAACGCCCGAGCTCGCGCGAAACCCGAGGGCATACCTCGCTCGGCTAAGAGGCTCCCGTAGCCCCGCCGAAAGGTCGACCGTTTCCCGACCTCTCGGCCCGCGTTAAATATGCTCGGACCGTCGTTCCCTCCGTGACGGTCTCTCGACGTCTCATCGACCTCGACTCCCGCTCGTTCGAGCGTCGCCTGGCGGCGAACCCCCTCGTCATCGTCCCGATCGGCGCGCAGGAAGCGCACGGTCCCCACTTGCCGCTCGGCGCGGACCAGATCCAGGCCGAGGTGACCGCCGCGGCGCTCGCCGAGCGGGTCGACGCTCTGGTCGCGCCGACCGTGCCGTACGGCTCCGCGCCGGGCGCGCGTCGCTTCCCGGGCACGGTCTCGCTCTCCATGGGCCAGCTCGAAGCGTACACCGAGGGCGTTCTCGGCGAGCTGGGCCGCTCCGGCATCCGGCGGATCCTGGTGCTCTCGGGCCACGGCGAGCGCGGCCACATCGCCGCCCTGCGGGAGGCCGCGGACCACGCGATGCAGGCGCACCCCGGAATGCGTGCGGTGGTGCTGTGCGATTACGACTTTGTGTATGAGCTTCGCGGGAAGGAGGCGCCGGCGAGCGACGGCCACGCGGGGCTCCTCGAGACGTCGCGCGTCATGGCGCTCGCCCCCGAGCTTGTCGGGTCGGCGCGCCCGGCCATCGAGTACCACCACAGCCCGTTCGTCCCGGGGAGTCCCACCGAGCGGGACTGGCCGGAGAGCGTCATCGGCGACACTCGGAACGCTTCGGCCGAGCTCGGGGCGCGGGTGCAGGCGCACGTGCTCGACCGCCTCGTCGAGACCGTCCGTACCCTCCTGCCGGCCTAGGTTCGCAGAGCATGGCCGACCCATCCGACTCGATCCGGGTCCGCGGCGCGCGTCAGCACAACCTGAAGAACATCTCGATCGACCTGCCCCGCGGGAAGTTCGTCGTCATCACGGGGGTGAGCGGCTCCGGGAAGTCGTCCCTTGCCTTCGATACGCTCTACGCGGAGGGGCAGCGCCGGTACATCGAGAGCCTGAGCTCGTACGCGCGCCAGTTCCTCGGGCAGATGGACAAGCCCGACGTCGACTCGATCGAGGGCCTGGCTCCGGCGATCGCGATCGAGCAGCGCGCCGGCAGCAAGAACCCGCGCTCGACCGTCGGAACGGTCACGGAGATCCACGACTACCTGCGCCTGCTCTACGCCCGGATCGGGATCCCCCACTGTCCGAACGACGGCGAGGAGATCTCCCCGCAATCCGTGGACCGGATCGTCGAGGCGGTGAAGAGCGAGGCGGCCGGAGAGAAGATCGACCTGCTTGCCCCCGTCGTCCGCGCGAAGAAAGGGGAGCACCGCGACGTGGTGGAAAAGCTGCGCAAGTCGGGATACCGGCGGTTCGTCATCGATGGGGTCGAGGTCCGTTCGTCGGGGAGCGAGGTCCGCCTCGAGAAGAACAAGAAGCACACGATCGAGGTCGTCGTCGACAGTTTCGAGGTCTCGGCGAGCGAGGAGAGCCGCCTCGCGGAGTCGATCGAGCTCGCGCGCAGCCTCGGCGACGGCCTCGTCGTCCTGCGTCGTCCCGGCGGAAAACGCCAGACGTTCTCGAGCCGACGGGCCTGCCCGGTCTGCGGCTTTTCGATGGACGAGCTCGCGCCGCGCATGTTCTCGTTCAACAACCCGTTCGGCGCCTGCCCCGAGTGTCTCGGGATCGGCGCGACGCTGCACGCGGTGCCCGAGCGGATCATTCCGGACCTCGATAAGCCGCTCGGGAAGGCGATCAACGTCTGGGGGCTCACTCCGGTTGCCTCCTCGCTCGCGAAGTTCGGCCAATGGTTCGGCTACGACCCGCGGCGTCCGGTGCGCGAGCTCTCGGCCGACGGGTGGAAGGCGCTCATGTACGGCGTCGAGAAGAGCCTCGGCCACGCGACGCACCGCCCGGAGGAGTGGTGGATCAACGGCTGGCTGCGCGAGGGGCTCGTCGCGGCGCTCGAGCGCCGCTGGAAGTCGACGAAGAGCGAGGGAGCGAAAGAGTACTATCTCGGCTTCATGTCGTTCGTCCCGTGCCGGGCGTGCAAAGGGCGGCGCCTCAAGCCCGAGTGCCTCGCCGTCACCGTGCAGGGAAAGTCGATCGCGGACGTGACCGCGATGTCGGTCGCCGCGTCCGTCGCGATGTTCCGCTCCCTCGTGCTCTCCGACCGGGACGAGAAGATCGTGGGCCAGGTTGTCCGCGAGATCCGTGCCCGTCTCGGCTTCCTCGAGAACGTCGGTCTCACCTACCTCACGCTCGACCGCGCCTCGGGGACCCTCTCGGGCGGTGAATCCGAGCGGATCGCCCTCGCCACGCAGATCGGTTCGGGCCTCGTCGGGGTCCTCTACATCCTCGACGAACCGTCGATCGGCCTCCACCCGCGGGACCAGGCGCGGCTCCTTGCGACGCTCAAGACGCTGCGCGACCTCGGCAACACCCTGCTCGTCGTCGAGCACGACGAGATGACGATGCGCGAGTCCGACTGGCTCGTCGACCTCGGGCCCGGTGCCGGGACCCTGGGCGGCGAGCTGCTCTACTCGGGGCCGCCCGACCGGATCGCGGGCACCCCGCGCTCGCTCACGGCGGCGTTCCTCTCGGGGGCACGCTCGATCCCGACGCCCGAACGCCGGCTCACCCCGACCCGCCGGGTCCTCTCGATCCACGGGCCGCGCGAGCACAACCTCAAAGGCGACGAGGTCCGGATCCCGCTCGGGCTGCTCGTGGGCCTCTCGGGGGTCTCGGGAAGCGGCAAGTCGACGATCCTGCAGGAGATCCTCTACCGTGCTGTACGGCGCCATCTCGGGCTCGGACGCGAGTCGCCCGGCCGCCACGATTTCATCGAGGGGATCGACGAGATCGACCGGGTGCTCCTGATCGACCAGGCGCCGATCGGCCGCACGCCGCGCTCGAACCCCGCCACGTACACCGGGATGATGACGCCGATCCGCGAGCTGTTCGCGGGGCTCCCCGATGCGAAAGCGCGCGGGTTCACGCCCGGACGGTTCAGCTTCAACGTCGCGGGCGGGCGATGCGAAGCGTGCGAAGGGGACGGCGTGATCCGCTACGAGATGCACTTCCTGCCCGACGTCTACGTCGTGTGCGAGGAGTGCCGCGGCCGCCGGTTCAACGCGGAGACCCTCGAGGTGAAGTTCAAGGGGAAGACGATCGCGGACGTCCTCGACATGTCGGTGGGCGGCGCGCTCACCTTCTTTGCGCACCACCGACGGGTCGCGAGCCGCCTCCAGCTCCTGTCCGACGTGGGGCTCGGCTACATCCAGCTCGGGCAGAGTGCGACCACGCTCTCGGGCGGCGAGGCGCAGCGGATCAAGATCGCCTACGAGCTCGCGAAACCGCCCACCGGAAAGACGCTCTATCTCCTCGACGAGCCGACGACGGGCCTCCACTTCGCCGACGTCGACCGGCTCCTCCAGGTCCTGTTCCGGCTGCGCTCGGGCGGCAACACCGTGGTCGTGATCGAGCACAACGTCGACGTGCTCAAGTCGGCCGACTGGTTGATCGACCTCGGCCCCGAAGGCGGGGACGCGGGCGGGCACGTGGTCGCCCAGGGACCGCCCGAGGAGATCGCACGGACCTCCGCGTCCCACACGGGCCGCTTCCTGCTCCCGCATCTCGCGGCCCCGGCCCCGGTCGCGCGGCGCGCCCGGCCATGAGCGACCCGGGACGGGCCGAGCTCCCGTCCTTCGTGCCCGCGAGCCAGCTCGCGAGCGCGACGCACGAGGGATTCCGGACGGGCCCCGACGTGCCGGGCGTCTATCTGTTCCGGTCCGGCCGCGGCGAGGTCGTCTACGTCGGGAAGGCCCGGAGCCTGCGGCGACGGGTCCTCGACCATCTGCGCGCCCGGATCGAGAAGGACGGGACGATCCTCGCGCAGAGCGCGAGCGTGGAGTTCGTTCCGACGGCGACGGAGCGCGAGGCGCTGCTGCTCGAAGCGAACCTGGTGAAGCAGTACCAGCCCCCGTACAACGTCCTCCTGAAGGACGACCGCAGCTACCCGTACCTCGCGGTGACGGTCGGGGACGAGGTCCCGCGGATCCTGCTCGTCCGACGCCCGCGGCGACGCGCGGGGGTCTTCCTCTTCGGTCCGTACACGAGCGCCCGCGAGGCCCGGCTCGTCGAGAAGCTGCTCGGCGACCTCTTCCAACTGCGCCGCTGTGTCCGTCTCCCGAAACAGGCGTGCCTGTACTACCACCTCAAGGTCTGCAGCGCGCCGTGCATCGGGGCGATCGGCCGGGACGATTACCGGGCGAGCGTCGAGCGCGCGACCCAGGTCCTGCGCGGCCAGGTGGCGCTCGTCCGGCCGATGGTCGAGGACGAGATGCGCCGCGCCGCCGGCCGGGAGGAGTTCGAGCGCGCGGCGATGCTCCGGGACGCGCTCGCGGGGCTCGGCGCGCTCGCCGAGCGCCAGTCGGTCGTAGGTCCGGGGAGCGGTCGCGCCGATGTCCTCGCCCTCGCCTTTCCGAACGACCCGTCGACATTGCGGGTGGCGGTGGGGCTCCTTCGGGTCGAGGACGGCGAGGTCCGCCAGACGGAGCCGCACCTCGTCACGATCCCGGCGGACGATCTCCCCGAGCCGGGGGAGGTCCTCCGCCAGTTCCTGACCCAGTACTACGGCGCCCAGTTCGAGCTTCCGGACCGGATCTACGTCGCCGCCCCGCGGCCCGCGGGGATCGACGCGACCCTTGACGAGCTCTTCGGCCCGCGCGGCGTCGAGGTGCACTTCCGGCCGACGGGCCGCTACGCCGCGCTCGGCCGGCTCGCGGAACGGCTCGCGCGCGCGACGGTCGACCAGGTCGTGGTCCGGCCCGCGCCGCGGGAGGTGCTCCTCGCGGTCCAGAGCCTGCTCGAGCTTCCCACGATCCCGAACCGGATCGAGGGCGTGGACATCTCGATCTTCCAGGGGTCGGAGGCCGTGGGGTCGCTCGTCGTCTTCGAGCGGGGCCTCGCGAAGAAGTCGGAGTACCGGCGCTACCGGATCCGCTCGGTCGAGGGCACGAACGATTTCGCGATGGTGGCGGAGGTCGTCGGGCGTCGATTTGCCCGTCGGCTCGCCGAGAACGAGATCCTCCCCGACCTCCTGCTCATCGACGGGGGCGCGGGCCAGCTTTCCGCGGCCGAATCCGCGCTCGGGTCGCTCGGCCTCGCCGACCGGATCCCGACCATCGGCCTCGCGAAACGGGAGGAGGAGGTCTACCGCACCGACCGCTCCGAGCCGATGCGGCCGAACCCGAACGCCCCGCCGATGCTCCTGTTGCGGGCGGTGCGGGACGAAGCCCACCGCTTCGCGGTCACGTACCACCGCACCCGGCGGCGAATGCGCCTGCGCGGGGAGTTCGAGGACGCGTCCGCGAAGCGTTCCACGGTGCCGGGAACCTAGGAGCTTCGGTGTCGCCGGGAGGGCGGTCGGCGGACGTCGATCCAGGTCATGTCGGGCGGCTTGCGGTCGTCCTGCCAGAGCGCACCGATGATCTCGCCCAAGTGGTGCGCTTCCTCCATCGTTACCTGGAAGAGCGCATCCCGGACCGTGTAGCGGCCCGGCATCCAGAACACCTTCGCGCGTCGTCCGAGCGCGCGGGGGGTGAGGCCCCGCAGCGTCAGATCGGCGCCCGCGCGGACCCGGTGTGCGTACTCATCGAACCCCTTCCAGGTGGTCGGGTGCCGACGTGCGTCGTCGAAGAGGGCGCCGAGCTCCTTGTCGGAAGTGCGCCCGTGCACGATGTAGACGAGCCAGACCTCCTCCACGTTCAGGATGTGGACGAGGGTGGCGAACAGCGACTCGTGGCCGATGCCCCGCCGGCGCATCGCTTCCTTGGTGGGAAGCCCGCGAACGCGCCGGGCGAACCGGTCGAAGACCGCGTGGTTGTAATCGAAGATCGCGCGCGCGTCGGCCGGGGTGAGTCCGAGCGAGGTCGTCATCGCTCCGCCGAACGGCGGCCGGCTTTATTCGGTTGCGGGGCGGGGCGATCCCGTCCGGCGCTCAGCGAGCGTTCGGCCGACGCTCGGGCGCGCCGATGAACGGCATTCCCTGTACGCGGCGCGCGACCTCGCTCACCGCGAGGCGGCGAAGGTCGGTGTCCGGCTCGAGGATCGCGACATCGAGCGCTTCCGCCTGGAACGGGGTCGGGGACCCTTCGGCGACCGCCTGGACCGCGAGCTTGAACGCGGCGTCCTCGGTCAGGTGGTCCGGGAGCTTCTCTTCGAGGAAGTCCGCGACCGCCCGTCGGTTGCGGCCGATGGCATACGCCTTCCATCCGATCGTGGCGCCGCTCGGGTCGAGCTCGACGAGGCCGGGCGACCTCCCGTCGAAGCCGCCGAGCAGGAGCGAGACCGCGAACGGGCGGGTCCCGCCGAACTGGGTGTACTGCTGGAGCAGGGTGCCGAGCGCGTGGCCGAGCAACGTGAACGGGGGAGCCTCGCCGTAGGTCAGGCGATGGCGCTGGGCCTCGACCCGGAGGAACTCGACGAGCACGCGCGAATCGGCGATGAGGCCGGCGGTGACGCATCCGAGGCCCTGGTCGATCGCGAAGCTCTTCTCGATCGAGCCGGCCTCGGCGAGCGAGCTCACCGGGAGATTCCGGTACGCGACGAAGACGATGCCGGTGTCGTACGTCACCGCGACCGCGGTGCCGCCCATCTGGATCGCCTGCAGGGCATATTCGACCTGGAAGAGTCGCCCGTCCGGCGAGAAGACGGTGCTGGCCCGGTCGTACGCCATCTGGCCCGGTTGCATTTCCATCGGTCCCGTTCCTCCGTGAGTAGCGGCGCTCAATCGGGTGGGGGATTTGAGCCTACGCCTTCGGCCTCCCCCCATCCCACTTGGTGGCGCGAGGCCACCACGGGAACCGGGCGTCGCCACGACCGCGGGACCCGGAAAGCCGGTCGGCCGCGAGGGGAACGCTTATCGGCCGCGGCCCGGCTCCGGGAACCGATGGACCCGAACCGCCTGCACCTCCTCCCGATGGCCTCGAGCCACCGCGGCGCGCTCTCGCCCGCGTGCACGCAGTGCGCCGAGGGTCGCAAGATGGTCCTCTTCGTCTCGGGGCTTTGCCGCTTCCGCTGTTTCTACTGCCCGGTCTCCCCGTCCCGGAACCAGCTCGATGTGACGTACGCGAACGAGCGACGGGTGCACTCGGACGCGGACCTCCTCGACGAGGCGCGCGCGATCGGCGCGGCGGGCACCGGCATCACCGGCGGCGACCCCCTCGGCTTCGTCGACCGGGTCGAGCATTACGTCCGGCTCCTGAAGAGCGAGTTCGGACCCGAGCACAATATCCACTTGTACACGCACGAGCCGAACCCCGCGAAGCTCGAACGGCTCGCGCGCGCCGGCCTGGACGAATTCCGTCTGCACATCCCCCACTACCTCTGGGGACCGCTCGCGGGCGACGGCGGCGCGTACCGCGCGGTCCTCGAAGCCGCGCCGGCGTGGGGGATCCGCCGCGGGGTCGAGATACCGGTCCTGCCCGAGAAGGAAGCGGAGCTGCGGCGACTGCTGCGGGCCCTCGAGGGGATCGGGGTCGATTTCGTCAACCTCAACGAGCTCGAGTTCTCCGAGACGAACGAGGCGAAGATGCGCGAGCGCGGCTACCGGGTCGACCCGCGCAACGGCTGGGGCGTGCGCGGGAGCCGGGCGGTCGCCGAGCGCATCGTCCGCGAGATGTCCCTCTCGATCCCGGTGCATTACTGCTCGTCGCGGTTCAAGGACGGCGTCCAGCTCCGCCAGCGTCTCAAGCGGCGGGCCGAACGCACCGCACCCGCCTTCGCTCCCCGGACCGAGGACGGCACCGTGATCCTCGGCGTCGTGGAGGCGGTCGACGAGGTCGACCTCGCACGATGGTCGGTCCGGGTCGCCCGACGGATCGGGGCGGCGCGGGGCGATTATCGTTTCGACGAGGCACGGCGTCGGGTCGAGGTCTCTCCCTTCGCCTTGCGGCGCGCGGCCCGTCGCTTACCGTGGCCCGCGTTCGAGGTGGAAGTGTATCCGACCGCGGACGCCCTCGAGGTCGAGCGCATGCCTCTCAACGGAGCGGCCCGGTCGAAGGCCGAGGTCGCCTTGGGCGGCACGTAACCTTCGTCGCACGCGTGCCCTCCCCAGGTAAGGTACCGTTCGTCCCCGCGCCGGTTCTTGATCGAGCACGGTCCCCAGCCGTCGTCCTCCGCGCCGTACCACATCGGGCAGTCGCGGCAACGCAGCGGGACGGTCGCGAGCGCGCGCGTCGTCCGGGGCGCCGGCGGAGTCACCCCGACCCCTCCGTCCTCAGGACCCGCTGGGCCTCGACCGTGCTCGCCATCAGCCGGGCCACCGTGACCGGGCCGACCCCGCCGGGCACCGGGGTCACTCCGCCCGCCCAACCGTCCAGGCTCTCGAAGTCGGCATCGCCGACCGTTTTCGAGCTCCCGGGCCTGGCCGGGTCCGGCACGCTCGAGACCCCCACGTCGACGACGAACGCTCCCTCCGGCACCACCTCTCGGTTCAAGAGACCCTGCCGGCCCACGCACGAGAAGATCGTCCGGGCCGACGCGAGCGCCCCTTTCATGTCCCGGCTCTTCGAGTGAACGACCGTCACGGTCGCGTTGAGACCGATCCCCTTGCCCGCGAGGAGCAGCGCGAGCGGCAATCCGACGGTCTCCGAGCGACCGAGCACCACGACCCGCTCGCCCTCGATCGGAAGGTGGTAGTGCCGGGCGATCTCGACCGCCGCGAGCGCGACCGCGGGGACCTGGACGGGGGTCTGCGCGACCAGTCGGCCGAGGTTCGCGGTGCCCACGCCGTCGACGTCCTTCGCGGGCCGCAGGGCCGCGACCGCGCGATAGAAGTCGAACGGTGGCGGCAGGGGGTGCTCGAGGAGGACCGCGTGCACGTTCGGGTCCCGGTCGAGAGCGGTCAAGCGGTCGAGGAGCTCGCGCGGTCCGTCCCCCGGGCCCAGCGGTTCGTCCCGGAACGCAATGCCGAGCGAGGCGGCTGCCTTCCCCTGGCGTCTCAGATAGAAACGGAACGGGCTATCGACCCCGCGGTGCACGCTCGCGAGGCACGGCGGCGGGCCCCCGGCCGGGGCCGTCCGGATGGCCGCGCGCGTCGCTTCGTCGATCCGATCCGCGACCGGCTTCCCCTCGAGACGGATCGTCATCGGCGCCTCCGGCCGGGGTCGAGCCCGGGTCCGTAGATAACGGCGGACCCTCGGGAGCGCGCCGTCCGGCACCGCAACGGGCGTTCGCGAAACCAACGAACCTTGAATTTACCTGCCCTAAGGGATTTATACAGAACACCGCTTCAATTCCTTGGCGGAACGGTTCCTCACCGTCAGGAATCGCGACGCCACCATGGAAGAAGGAACGGAAGCACCGTCCACCGGGACCGCGGAGACCGCCGGTCCGGCCAACGAACTCGACGACTGGGCGCGGACCCTCCCCTACACTTCGAGCGCGCAGGTCGAGGTCCCGCCCCGCCTGCTGGACCAGGTGATCGGCCAGGACGAGGCCGTCGAGGTCGCCCACAAGGCCGCGACCCAGAAGCGGCACATGATGCTGATCGGCGAACCGGGCACGGGCAAGAGCATGCTCGCCCGGGCGATGGTCGACTTCCTTCCGAAGGAACAGCTCCAGGACATCCTCGCCTACTCGAACAGCGAGGACCCGAACGAGCCGAAGATCCGCGTCGTGCCCGCGGGCAAGGGCAAGGAGATCGTCGCGGCGCAGAAGATCGAGGCCGCGCAGAAGAAGGAGCAGCGGACGATCCTGTTCGTGGTCATCGCGCTGGTCGTCATGGCCCTCACGCTCTACATCGTCATCGTCGACAAGGACCTCACCGCGCTGCTGGTCGGGTTGCTCATCGTGTTCATCATCTACGCCCTCGTCCGCTTCTCGGGCGGCCGCACCGATTCCAGCACGGCGGTCGCGAAGCTCCTCGTCACGCACAGCCCCGACGATAAGCCGCCGTTCGTGGACGCCACGGGCGCCCACGCGGGGGCGCTGCTCGGGGACGTGAAGCACGACCCGTTCCAGTCGGGCGGGCTCGAGACGCCCCCGCACGAACGCGTCGAGGTCGGCGCCATCCACCGCGCGAACGGCGGCGTCCTCTTCCTCGACGAGATCAACCTGCTGAAGATCGAGAGCCAGCACTCGCTGCTCACGGCGCTCCAGGAGCGCAAGTTCCCGATCGTGGGCCAGTCGGAGCGGTCCGCGGGCGCGATGGTGAAGACGGAACCGGTCCCCTCCGATTTCGTGCTCGTGGCCGCGGGCAACGTCGACAGCGTGCAGACGATGCACCCGGCCCTACGGTCGCGCATCCGGGGCTACGGCTACGAGCTCTACGTCAAGACGACGATGCCCGACACGCCCGAGAACCGGATGAAGATCGTCCGGTTCATCGCCCAGGAAGTGGCGAAGGACAAGAAGATCCCGCACTTCGACCTCGGCGCCATGAAGGAGGTCATCCGCGAGGCGCAACGCCGCTCGGGCCGCTCGGGGCAGCTCACGCTGCGCCTGCGCGAGCTCGGCGGGCTCGTCCGGGTCGCGGGCGACATCGCGCTCTCCGATGGCGTTCCGCTCGTCCACTCGGAGCAGGTCGTGAAGGCGAAGCGCGCCGCCCGCTCGCTCGAGCAACAGATCGCCGACCGGTACATCGAGCGGCGCAAGGAGTACCACATGTTCTCGACCGAGGGCGCGGCGGTCGGGGTCGTGAACGGTCTCGCGGCGATCAACGCCCAGACCGGCATGGCCGAGTTCTCCGGGATCGTGCTCCCGATCGTCGCCGAGGTGACGCCCGCGCAGACGCGCAACGGCGGGGTCGTGGTCGCGACCGGCAAGCTCGGGGAGATCGCACGGGAAGCGGTCCAGAACGTGACCGCGCTCATCAAGAAGTACACGGGGGAGGACATCTCCCGCTACGACATCCACATCCAGTTCGTGGGCACGTCGGACGGCGTCGAGGGCGACAGCGCGTCGGTGTCGATCGCGACCGCGGTGATCAGTGCGCTCGAGGGCGTGCCGGTCGACCAGTCGGTCGCCATGACCGGCTCGCTCTCGGTCCGCGGCCAGGTGCTGCCCGTCGGCGGCGTCACCGCGAAGGTCGAGGCGGCGGCCGACTCGGGGATCAAGAGGGTGCTCGTTCCGCAGGAGAATCTCGAGGACCTCGTCCTCGAGTCGCGCTACCGCGGCATGGTCGAGGTGATCCCGGTGCGCACGCTCCGGGACGTGCTCAAGTATGCCCTGGTCGGCCAGGGTACCCAGAAGGAATCGCTCCTCGAACGTCTCTCCGCGATGGTCCGGGCGACCAGCCTCACCGCGGAGGAGAGCGCGCAGGCCCCCTCGCCGCCCCCGACACCGGGACGGCCGGCCGGTTCGTGAGAGGCACGTTCCGGGTTCCGGCGCACGGGCCGGTGGTGTCGCGACCGTTCCCCTCGCCCGCGGCCGACGAGGACGAAGCGGACCGGTTCGTCAACCGCCCCTGCTACGAGTTCAATTCCGACCTCCACAGCGCCTGGAACGACAAGCAGTGCCAGCACTGCCGTCACTACCTCACGGCCCGGTGTCCGCACATCGATGAGTTCCTCGACGACGTGGAAGATTTGACCCCCGAGTGATTTCGAGGTCGCGTGCGCGGACTACTCATCGGCCGCTTCCAGCCGTTCCACGGAGGACATCTCGAGGTCGTCCGGAAGATCCGCAGCGAGCGCCCGAGCGCGCCCATCCTGATCGGGATCGGCACCGCGGAGCAGTCGTACACGTGGGAGAATCCGTTCACGGCCGGCGAACGCGTCGAGATGATCGACCGCGCGCTCGCGGAAGCGAAGGTCTCGGGCGCGATGCTCGTGCCGATCGCCGACATCGACCGCCACGCGCTCTGGGTGAACTATCTCGAAGCGCTCCTTCCCACCTTCGACCGCGTCTACACGAACAACCCGCTCACGCGGGTCCTCTTCGAGCGCTCGGGCTACCTCGTCGAGAGCCCTCCGCTCTTCGACCGCGAGCGCTTCGAGGGGGCGCGGATCCGCGAGCAGCTCGCGAACGGGGGCGAATGGAAGACGGCGGTTCCACCGGCGGTGGGTGCCTATCTCGAGGAGATCGGCGCGCCGGCGCGCCTCCAGGTCCTCAAGAACGCGTCCGGTCGGTTCGGACGGGGCCGCGCGTGACCGAAGCCGACCAGGCGCAGGACCCCGGCCTTCGGCCCCGGCCCCGATTCACCGCGATGCCCGAATGGGCCGGGTATTCGACCCGGCTCGTGCACGGCGCGCGCCGTCCGGACTACAACGCGGGGGCGGTCGTGCCCGCGATCTACCAGTCGACGACGTACCACTTCCCGGCGGAGTTCTCGGAATCCGCGGACCGGGGCGGCGTCTATCTCTACAGCCGCCTCGCGAACCCCACCGTGGAGGTGCCGACCGAGCTCCTCCGGCAGCTCGAGGGCGGCGAGGCCGCCCGCCTCTTCGCTAGCGGCATGGGCGCGACGACGAGCCTCCTCCTCTCTCTGCTGCGTTCCGGCGATGAGGTGGTCGCCCTCGACTCGCTCTACGGAGGAACGCTCGTACTGCTCCTCGACGTCTTTCCCCAGTTCGGCATCTCGACGCGCTTCGTGAGCGAGCGGGAGGCCCGCGAGCCCGAGAACCTCCTTTCGGCGAAGACGCGGATCGCCTGGATCGAGAGCCCGACGAACCCGCTTCTGAGCGTCCACGACATCGCCCGGTGGGCCCGCGCGGCGGACGCGGTCGGGGCGCTCCTCGTGGTCGACAACACGTTCGCGACGCCGGTGAACCAGAACCCGCTCGCGCTCGGCGCCGACCTCGTCGTCCACAGCGCCACCAAGTACCTCGCCGGCCACTCGGACCTGGTCGCGGGCGCGATCGTCGGTCCCGCGGACCTGCTGAGCCGCATCGATGCGAAAGGCGACATCGGCGCGGCGCTCGACCCGTTCGCGGCGTACCTCCTCGGCCGCAGCCTGAAGACCCTCGCGCTGCGGGTCGCCCGCCACAACGAGAACGGACAGCGGGTCGCCGAGGCGCTCGCGACCCATCCGCTCGTCGATCGCGTCTACTACCCCGGCCGCGCGAGCTCCGCGGAAGAGGCGATCGCGGCCCGCCAGATGCGCGGGCGCGGCGCCATGGTCACGGTATCGCTGAAGGGGGGCGCCGAGATGGCCGAGCGGCTCCTTCGGCGGCTGCGCTTCGTCCACTCCGCCTCGAGCTTGGGCGCGGTCGAGAGCCTCGCGAGCGTCCCGGCCCTCACCTCCCACCGACACCTCTCTGCCGCCGACCGCAAGGCCCGGGGGATCGAAGACGGTCTCGTTCGCTTCTCCTTCGGCATCGAGGACCCCGACGACCTCGTGCGCGACCTTATCGAGGCCCTCGACTCGCTCCGGTAGCGTTCTGCCGCAGGCATTATACGGCGATTCCTATCGACCGTGCGTCCGCGCCACTGTAGCTCAGTTCGGCAGAGCGGCTGATTCGTAATCAGCAGGTCGGGGGTTCAAGTCCCTCCAGTGGCTGGCTTTCCCGCGCCCTCGCCGTTCCTTCCCCCCGCCGGCACTTCGAGCGTTGGGTCGGGCGAAGGGCGTGCACGAAGTCCCCCCTGCGGACCGGCGACCTCCGCCCGGTGAACCCGGGAAGAGAGCTCGAAGCTCTACGTTCGGCCCCGGAACTTCCGCAGGGCCGCCCTGTCCTCGTCGTGGGCCTTGTCCAAAGTGGACTGCCAGTACTTTCGAATCTGCTCCGGGCTCTTCCCCTTGCATTGGACGTCCCCGAAGAGATCGACGCGGGTCTTCGCACCCTCCGGGCGATGGACGACCACGAACCTCGTTCCGGCGAGATCCCCTTCGGTCTCCTCGATGAACCGGCAGTACGGAGGAAACGAAGTCACTCGGCTGCGCGACGGTTTCCACTGTCCATCGATCATCCGCTCGAAGGTGAGCACGATCGTCGACCCGAGGGTCTCGGCCACCGCGAAGTTTCTTACATCCTCCGAGTGGATGGAAGAGTGTTCTCCCGATTCCAGGAACGACTCCATCTCTTCCAGCGGGATGTCCAGGGTCGACCCGAGGTCCTCGAAGTACATGCTCGCACTCCCTCGCCTCGCCGATCGCGATTCGGTCCAGATAGGCGCACAGATAGAAAGCGGACCGGTGGAGATCTCCGAGTCCTCCGCGCGGGTCGAGCTCCCCGGGGCAGCGTGCCGTCGAGGGACGGGCCACGTGGCGAAGGTCGCGAGGGAGCCACGAGGGACAGCGCTGACCCCAAGCGGAGCTTAAAGTGAGAGCGGGCGTCCGGGTGCCCGCCCCCTCCCCGACGGCGGACCGGACGGGCGGGGGTCCGCTCGCATGGCCATCGAAGAGGCGACACCCCCCGGGCTGACCACCCTGGCGGCTCGCGACCGCCTCGCGCGCGATGGGCCGAACGAGGTTCGCGAAGAACCACCCCACACGGCGCGTGAGCTCGCGCGGCGGTTCTGGGGCCCGGTCGCCTGGATGCTCGAGGCGGCGCTGGCGATCGAGCTCCTTCTCCAGAGCTACCCGGCGGCGGTGATCATCCTCGCCCTCCTGGTCTTCAACGCGGTACTCGCCCAGGTCCAGGAACGCCGAGCCCGCGCGGCGCTGGAACTCTTGCGTCGCCGACTGCACGTCGCGGCCCGCGTGCTCCGGGATGGGGTATGGACGAACGTCCCCGCGCGGGAGCTCGTGGCCGGGGACCGCATCCACCTCGGAATGGGGTTCATCGTCCCCTCGGACTGCAAGATCGTCGAGGGCGAGGTGGAGGTCGACCAGTCCACCATCACGGGGGAATCGGAACCGGTCGCACGGTCGGTCGGTACGACCCTCTTTTCGAGCACCATCGTCCGACGGGGCGAGGCGTCCGCCGACGTCACCGCCACGGGTTCACGAACGTTCTACGGCCGAACCGCAGAGCTGGTCCGTTCGGCGACAACGGTGAGCCATCTCGAGAACCTCTTGTTCAGCATCGTTCGCTACCTCGTGACGCTCGATGCCTCGCTCGCGCTCCTGGTCCTCATCGTGGCGACGATCCGCGGCGTCGACCTCGCGCTCGTCGTGCCGTTTGTCCTGATCCTCCTCATCGCTTCGGTGCCCGCGGCGATGCCGGCGACCTTCACGATCGCCAATGCGCTCGAGTCCCGGTATCTGGTCGACCAGGGGGTCCTCGTGACCGGCCTCACCGCGGTGCAGGAGGCGGCGAGCATGGACCTGCTCTGCGTGGACAAGACCGGGACCCTCACGGAGGGGCGCGAGAGCGTCGCGGAGGTCGCGCCCTGGGGGAACGAGAACGAGGGAGAGGTGGTCTCGCTCGCGAGCGCGGCCTGTGACGCCTCCACCGGGGACACGGTGGATATCGCGATCCTCGCGGAAATGAAGCGGCGCGGGCTCCCGGCCCCCGCTCGCACCCGGTTCGTCCCTTTCGACCCCGCGAGCAAGCGCTCCGAGGCGGGGATCGTCGTGGGGGGAAAGGAGCTGCGCGTCGTCCTCGGCGCGCCCGGCGTCGTCGAGGGGCTGTGCGGGGGAGCCCCGCCGGGCCTCGAAGCGGTGGTCGAGCGGCTCTCCGGCGGAGGGAGCCGCGTGCTCGCGGTGGCGCGAGGGCCGGGAGAGCCCCTCGAGCTCGTCGGTCTCATCGCCCTGGCTGACCCCCCCCGCGCCGACGCGGCCGAGCTCGTGCGGACGCTCCGCGGGATGGGAGTGAGGGTGGTAATGCTCACCGGGGACACGCCGCCCACGGCGCGGGCGGTGGCGGAGAAAGTGGGGATCGGGTCCCACATCGGCGAACGAACCGACCTCTCGCAGGACCCGTCCTCGTTCGACGGGTTCGCGGGCGTTTATCCGGAGGACAAGTTCCGTCTCGTGCACGCGCTCCAGGGGCAGCACCACGTCGTGGGGATGACCGGTGACGGGGTGAACGACGCGCCCGCCCTCAAGCAGGCCGAGGTCGGAATCGCGGTTCTGAGCGCCACCGACGTGGCCCGTGCCTCCGCGAAGCTCGTCCTCACCCGGCCGGGGCTATCGGACATCGTCCACGCGGTCCAGGGTGGCCGTCGGGTCTATCGGCGGATGCTCACGTGGACCCTCAACAAGGTGTCGAAGAACTTCGAGCAGGTCTTCCTGCTGACGGGGGGGTTCGTCGCGGCCGGCATCTTTGTCGTGAGCCCCTTCCTGATCCTCTTGATGATCTTCGCGAACGACTTCGTGTCGATGTCCGCCGGGACCGACAACGTCCGCATCTCGAGCGCCCCGGACCGGTGGGATGTCCGGGAGATCATCGTGGTCGCGGCCTTCATCGGGGGCTGTTGGCTCGCGCTCTCGTACACGCTCCTGTACTGGGCCCTCGACATCGCCCACCTCGCCCTCGGCCCGCTGCAGACCTTTTTCTTCGTCTACCTGGTCTTTGGCTCGCAAGGGACGATCCTCCTGGTTCGGGAACGGGACCACGCCTGGGCCTCCCGCCCGAGCACCCCACTCCTCGTCGCCATCGCGGCGGACATCGCGGTGATCTCGCTCCTGGCCACGTTCGGGGTCCTGATGTCTCCGATCCCGGTGACGTACGTCCTCTCGCTGCTGGCCGTGATCGCCGCGGTCGCGCTGCTCGTGGACGTGGTCAAGGTCGCCTTCTTCCGCTGGAGCGGGGTCTTCGAACCTCGCTCCCGCCTCGTGCGCCGTCCGGCGTCGGTTGGGACGACTCGCACGGGCTCGAGGTGAGAACGCCCCGCCGGGCGCCCCGACCCCGGCTCGTGGGGGCGGCCCCGCGGTCGGTCGGATCCGTGCGGGCATGCGCATGGGGACGTATTCGACAAACAACGTAAATTACATCGACAATCAGTGGTGGGGCGGCAGAATGGTTCATATATTCCGTCTCCGCAAAACTGCCGTTCGGGCCGACCCCGGGGGGGTTCGGCCGGCGAATCCATGAACCGATGGCACGCGCGCGCGCACCGTCACTGGAGACCCCGACACCGGGGGGTATCAACGATCATCGCCACGATCCTGCTGGTGGCGATGACCGTCGTGCTCGCGGCCGTCCTCTATCTGCTCGTCACGAGTCTGACGGCCGGCGGGCCGTCCACGACCCCGATCGGGGGCGCCTTCCTCGCAAGTCACCCCGTGAGCAGCTATTGTGCCACGGGCAGCGCGCAGACCCTCGGCGCGAGCGCGATCTCGGGCGGCTGCACGGCCGGCGACTTCGTCTACACGCTCACGATCGAATCCTCCCGCGTCGCGTTCGGGAACGTCCTCTTCAAGGTGGAGACTCCCACCGGCGCGGTCTTTGCGGGCGCGGGCGCGAGCGCGTCATTCGCGGTGATCGACCTGTCTTCGCACGTGGTCGCGGTCAGCATCACGGGCCCGGCCCTGGCGATGACCGCGAAGTGGTCGGGGTACGGACCCACCCTGACCGCCCCGGCCTACACGAGCTCGTCGCCGCTCACGAACCAGTTCGAGATCGTGATCGACCTGGGCCACTCGGCACCCGCCACGGGCGAGGGGCTCGAGTTCGTGGTCGTGGGGATCGGTTCCTTTTCCGGGGCGACCACGCC
>Ga0335078_10002018_pt1 | contig 30748 bp, 24 predicted proteins | sample Lox_Sample_32_FD_206711 | JGI IMG/M metagenome (GOLD analysis project Ga0335078, IMG submission 206711) | Soil microbial communities from Loxahatchee National Wildlife Refuge, Florida, United States - Lox_Sample_3.2 | ecosystem: Environmental > Terrestrial > Soil > Wetlands | place: USA... | reverse complement strand
CGCAGATCGTGGTGCGTGGCGCCGCGCACCCGCCGGCCCTCGATCGCCTTGACGACCTCGGGCCCCACCTCGTAGCAGGCGCCGCAGATGCCCACGCCGAGGTGCACCGCGATGTCGGCGGCGCCGACGCCGGCGCGCGAGGCCAGGAGCCCCACCCCGCGCTCCAGCATCCCGGCCGCGACGCCCCGCCACCCGGCGTGGAGCAGCGCGAACATCGCGCCGCCGGGCGCGGCGAGGTAGACCGGCACGCAGTCGGCCACCGTGACGCCGAGCAGGAGGCCGGACTGCGCGGTCGCGTGGCCGTCCACGTCGGCCGTCACGTGCCAGCCGGGGCCGACGCCCTCGTGCCAGACCACGATCGCGGTGTGGGCCTGCCGCGCCATCTGGAACGCCGGGAACGGCTCGCGCACCGCGTGCAGGAAGGCGCGCCAGCGCCCCATCACCTGCCCCACCGGCTCCTCGGTCTGCAGGCCGAGCGAGAAGCCGCCGTTGCCGCCGCGCACGGTGAGGCCGGCCACCAGGCCGAACCGCTTGCGCCACTCCGGCACCTCGGCGCGCGGCACCATCGGGTCGGGGAGGAACCGCTCGGCGAGCTCGCTCGGCGCCGTCCCCGCCGCCGCCCGCCGCGCGCGCGGCGCACCCGCGCGCCGTCCGGGCCTCACGGCCGCGCTCACCGCTCGCGCCGCTCGATCACGGCACCGAGCGCGGTGAGCCGCTCATGGATCCGCTCGTAGCCGCGCTCGATCTGGCCCACGTTGTGGATGGTGCTCGTGCCCTCGGCCGCGAGCGCGGCCAGCAAAATGGCCATCCCGGCCCGGATGTCGGGGCTCTCGACCGTGCCCGCGTGGAGCGCCGACGGCCCCGCGACCACCGCGCGGTGCGGATCGCAGAGCACGATGCGCGCCCCCATCCCGATCAGCTTGTCGACGAAGAACAGCCGCGACTCGAACATCTTCTCGAACATCAGGATCAGGCCGTCGCACTGCGTGGCCGTCACGAGCGCGATGCTCATCAGGTCGGCCGGGAACGCCGGCCACGGTCCGTCCTCGAGCTTCGAGACGTGGCCGCCGAGGTCGTCGCGCACGCGCCGCGCCTGGCCCGCCGCGACCACGAGGCGGTCGCCCTGGATCGTGGGCTCCACGCCCAGCCGCTCGAAGCCCAGCAGCGTCGCGCGCAGGTCGTCGGGCCGCACACCCTCGATCGTCAGCGGCGAGTTGGTGACCGCCGCGAGGCCGACGAACGAGCCAACCTCGATGTGGTCCGGGCCGATGGCGAAGCGTGCGCCCTTGAGCGGCGCGCCGCCCTCGATCGTGACCACGTTGGTGCCGATGCCCTCGATGTGCGCGCCCAGGGCGACGAGGAACCGCGCCAGGTCCTGCACGTGCGGCTCCGACGCGGCGTTGCGCAGCACGGTGCGGCCCTTCGCGCCCACGGCCGCCATGAGCGCGTTCTCCGTGCCGGTGACGCTGGCCTCGTCGAGGAACACCTCCGCGCCCACGAGCTGCTTCGCCTCGAAGTCGAACGTGGCGCCCACCTCGACCTCGGCGCCGAGCCGCTGCAGCGCGAGCAGGTGTGTGTCGATCCGCCGGCGGCCGATGACGTCGCCGCCCGGCGGCGGCAGCCGCACCCGCCCGAAGCGCGCGAGCAGCGGGCCCGCCAGCAGCACCGACGCGCGGATCTTCGCGCACAGCGCCGGATCGGGATCGGCCGACTTTGCGGCGGCGGCGTCGAGCACGAGCGTGCGCTCGCCCTGCCACTCGGCGCGGACGCCCTGCGAGACGAGCAGCTCCAGCATCGTCTCCACGTCGCGGATGCGCGGCACGTTGTCGAGCGTGCACGGGCCGTCGGCGAGCAGCGTGGCGGCGAGGATGGGGAGCGCAGCGTTCTTGTTGCCTGCGGGCCGGACCGCTCCGGAGAGGCGGTGCCCGCCCTCCACGACGAAGAAGGGAGCCATGGCGCACCTAGAATGCAGGCCACGCTCGCGCAGCGTCAAGCCGATTGCTTGACACCTCCCCCGCGCGGGCCGATGTTGCAGCCGCCATGGCCGTCGTTCCCGCCTGGGTCGCGCCGACCGCCGCGATCGCGCTGGTCGTCATCGCCCTCTCGCTCCTCGCGATGGGCGCGGTGATCACGGCCATCGGGCTCGGGCTCAGGGCGCGGAGCCGCGCCATCGGCGCCCAGCTCACCGCCGTCACCACCGACGCCCGCACCGTGATGGGCCGCCTCAAGGTCGAGGTGGAGGGCTACGTGGACCTGTCGGGCGAGGCGCGGACCAAGCTGAAGGGCGCGATGACGGCCGTGGAACGGCGCCTGGAGGACCTCGACACGCTCGCCGACGTGCTGCAGGACGAGGTCGAGGACACGGCGCTGAGCGCGGCCTCGCTCCTGCGGACCGTCCGCCGCTCGGGCGCCGTGCTCGGCGCCGCGCGGCGCGCCGTCACCCGCCGGCGCACCGCGGATCGCGAAGGCTGACGCCGGGCGTGCGCAGGGCGCTGGTCTGTGCCGGCCTCGCGCTGCTCCTGGTGGCGCTGCTTCCGCACGACGCGTGGGCGTGGTCGCCCGGGACCCACATCTTCATCGGCCAGTCGGTCCTGGCCAACCTCCGGTTCCTGCCCGGCTGGCTGGCCGAGCTGCTGCAGGCGCACCCCTTCGACTTCCTCTACGGCTCCATCGCGGCCGACACCTCGTTCGCCAAGAAATACGCGCCGGTCGGCCGGCACAGCCACGCGTGGCACGTGGGCCAGGAGATCGTCGAGCTGGCGGGCCGCGCGCCGTTGAAGGCGTTCGGCTACGGCTACATGGCGCACCTCGCCGCCGACGTCGTCGCCCACAACTTCTTCGTGCCGCGCCAGCTCGTGCTCACGTCGTCCACGCGCGCGCTCGGCCACTCCTACTGGGAGGGCCGCTTCGACATGCACGTCGGCGACGGCGCCGCGCGCACCGCGCGCGAGGTCCTCGCGGGCGACCACGCCGAGGCGGACGAGCACCTCGACCGCATCATCTCGCCCACCATCTTCAGCGTCGGCACCAACCGCCGCCTGTTCCGCGGGATGGTGCAGCTCACCGACTGGGCCAACTGGCGGCGCGTCGTCCAGCTCGCGGCCGACGCCAGCCGCTGGGACTTGCCCGACCGCGACGTGGACCGCCACGTGGGCGCCTCGTTCGATTTCGTGATGGACCTCTTCAACGCGGGCGACGAGGCGCAGGCCCGGCGGTTCGAGCCCTCGGGCTCGAGTGCGCTGGCCGAGGCCAAGCGCCTGCGCCGCGTCGCTCTCACCAACGGCGGCCGGCGCGACGCCGAGCGCGTGGCCGAAGTGGCCGAGGCGCACTTCGGCCTCCGGCCGACGAACCTCGGCTACTGGGAGCGCTACGACGTCGAGCCGCCGTGGCGGCAGGCGGGCGCGGCCTGAGGCGCGGGGCCGCGGCGATCATCCGGCCGGACGACGACGGGGCGCCTCGCGGCGCCCCGTTCGTCATTCACGACACCCGGGGCGCGGCCCGGGTCAGGAACCCTGGGTGCGCGGGATCATCCTCGTGTGGACGAAGGTCCCCGCCAGATCCCAGTCCAGGATGTCGCCGGGCCGCAGCATCATGAAGCCCGACCGCACGCCCCCCGCCGTGATCTCCACGGGCGGCCCGAACAGCCACGGCTCGCGCAGGACGAAGTGGCCCGTGCTGCCCGGATCCACGATCCCGATGCGGAGGTCGTGCGCGCGGCTGACGGCGTGGAGCTCGACCTGGTAGGTCCCGTGGTTGGTGACGTTCACGACGAGGGTGTCGGGTGGTTGCGGAGCGGCGGTCCCCGTCGCGGACGTGCGCCCGTGCGCGCACGCCGCTCCGGCCACCAGCAGCCCCGCTGCGAGAAAGCGCCAATCGCATCGCATCGTTCCCTCCTGTCGGAGGTGACCCTGCAAGCGAACCGCTTCCTCCGGGCAACTGTAGAGTGTGCGCGCGATGCAGGCCAGAGGGTGCGCGGCCGCGGGGCCGCGCGATTCAAGAGTCGGATTGTCCAGATTCTGCCGGCGGCGGAGCGGTCTTACTCGAGCGCCTGGCTGAGCGCGGCGTTCACGGCCTTGGGATCGGCCTTTCCTTGCGATCGCTTCATCACCTGCCCCACGAGGAAGCCCATCAGCCTGGTCTCGCCGGCCTTGTAGCGCGCCACCTCGGCGGCGTGCGCCTCGAGCGTCTCGCGTACCCAGCCCTCGATGGCGCTGGTGTCGGAGACCTGCACGAGCCCCAGCCGCTCGGCGATGGCGGCGGCCGGTTCTGACGGGTGCTGCACCAGCTCGGCGAGCACGCGCTTCGCGGCCTGGCGCGAGATCGTGCCGCCCCTCACCAGGGCGAGCGTCTCGAACGCGGGGCCGGCGGGTACCGGGATGGACTCGCCGTCGCGGCTCAGGCTCAGCAGGTCGTTCGCGACCCAGTTCCAGACTTCCTTGCCCGCACCGGAACCCGCCCGGGCGGCCAGCGCCTCGAAGTAGTCGCCGAGCGCGGCCGTCGCGCTCACGACGACGCTCTCGGCCGGCGAGAGCTTGAAGGCCGACTCGAGCCGCGCGCGCTTGGCGGCCGGCAGCTCGGGCAACGCCTGCTTCTCCCTGGCGAGCCACGCCTCCGCGAGCACGAGCGGCGGAATGTCCGGCTCGGGGAAGTAGCGGTAGTCGTGGGCTTCCTCCTTGGTGCGCGTCGGCCGCACCTCGCCCGCGGCGGCGTCGAAGAGCAGCGTCGCCTGCACGATCTCCTCGCCGCGCTCCGTCGCCACGAGCTGCCGCGCGCGCTCCGCCGTCAGCGCGTGCTCGACGCCGGAGAACGAGTTCATGTTCTTGACCTCGGTGCGCGTCCTGAGCTCGCTCGAGCCGGCGGGCCGGATGGAGAGATTCGCGTCCACCCGGAGGCTCCCCTCCTCCATGTTGCAGTTGGAGATCGCCAGGTACCCGGGTCCCAGCACCTGCTTCAGGACTGCGAGGTAGGCGCGCGCCTCCGCCGGCGAGCGCAGGTCGGGCTCGCTCACGATCTCGATCAGCGGCACGCCGGAGCGGTTGAAGTCCACCGCGGTCTTGCCGGGCACGCGGTCGTGGAACGACTTCCCGGCGTCCTCCTCGAGGTGGAGCCGCTTGATGCGGACCGCGATCGGGCCGCGGTCGGGCGACACGCAGGCCAGCGCGCCCCCGGTGGCGAGCGGCCCCTCGAACTGGCTGATCTGGTAGCCCTTCGGCAGGTCCGGGTAGAAGTAGTTCTTGCGCGCGAAGATGCTGCGGGGGTGCACCGTGCAGCCCAGCGCGTACGCGGCGCGCACCGCGAGGCGCACCGCCTGCTCATTCGGCACCGGCAGTGCGCCGGGGAGCCCGAGGCACACGGGGCACACGTTGGTGTTGGGCGGGTCGCCGAACCTCGCCGAGCAGCCGCAGAACATCTTGGTGCGGGTCAGCAGCTGGACGTGGACCTCGAGGCCGACGACGGTCTCCCAGGTCATCGCACCTCCGCCGTCCCGTCGAGCGCGCGCTCGAGGGCCTGCGCGATCCGCACGATCGTGCTCTCGCCCTCCATGGGCCCGATGAGCTGGCCGCCGATCGGCAGCCCCGCGTCGCGGCCGATGGGCAGCGAGAGCGCGGGCACCCAGGCGAGGTTGGCCGTGCACACGTACACGTCGCTCAGGTACATCGCGAGCGGATCGGCGGTGTTCTCGCCGAACTTGAACGCGGGTGTCGGGGTGGTGGGCGTGAACAGCGCGTGCACGCCCGAGGCGAACGCGCGCGCGAAGTCGTGGCGGATGAGGTCGCGCACCCGCTGGGCCTGCCGGTAGTAGGCGTCGTAGTAGCCCGCGCTCAGCACGTACGTGCCGAGGAGGATGCGGCGCCGCACCTCGGGCCCGAAGCCCCGGCCGCGCGTCGCGCGGTACATCGCCCGCACGTCCGACGCGCCGTCGTCCCTCGGGCCGTAGCGCACGCCGTCGTAGCGCGCGAGGTTGCTCGACGCTTCCGCCGGCGCGACGATGTAGTAGGTCGGTACCGCGTACTTCGTGTGCGGCAGCGAGACGTCCCGGACCTCCGCGCCCAGCTCGCGCAGCCGGGCGAGGGCGCGGTCGGTGGCCGCCCTGACGCCGGCGTGCAGCCCAGTGGGGAAATACTCCCGCGGCACGCCGATCACCGTGCCGGCGAGCGAGCCGGCCGTGGGGCCGGGCTCGCCGAGCGGCACGCGGTCGAGCGTCGTGCCGTCGCGGTCGTCGCGGCCGCTGATGGCGGCCAGGAGCCGCGCGGCGCCGGCCACGTCCTTGCCGAGCGTGCCGATCTGGTCGAGCGAGGAGCCGAACGCCACGAGCCCGTACCGGCTCACGCGGCCGTACGTCGGCTTGATGCCGACGACGCCGCAGAACGCCGCGGGCTGCCGCACGGAACCGCCCGTCTCGCTGCCCAGAGCCATCGTGACGGCGCCGGCGGCCACCGCCGCGGCGGAGCCCCCGGACGAGCCGCCGGGCACGCGCGCGGGGTCCACGGGATTCAGCGACGGGCCGTACGCGCACCATTCGGTCGAGGACCCCATCGCGAACTCGTCGCACACCGTCTTGCCGGCGACGAGCGCGCCCGCCGCCCGCAGCCGGCGCACCGCCGTGGCCTCGAAGGGCGAACGCCAGCCTGCGAGGATGCGCGAGCCGCACGTCGTCGGGAAGTCGGCGTCGGCGATCACGTCCTTGACCGCCACGGCCTCGCCCGCGAGCGCGCCCGCCGCGGCGTCGGGCGACGCGGCGAGACGGTCGGCCTGCGCCAGGAGCGCGGCCTCGGACCAGGCGAGGAAGGCGTGGGTCCCCTTCCCCTCGCACGCGGCGACGCGCGCCGCCGTCTCCCGCGCCGCCTGCCGGAAATCGATCACGGCACGTCGTCGCCGCGATCCAGCTCGCCCAGGCGCGGCACGGTGAACAGCCCCGACTGGAACGAGGGCGCGATGTCCTTCGGCGGGCGCGCGAGCGGGTCGGAGGCCGGCTCGTCGCGCCTCAGGCGGGCCGCGCGCGCGTCGCCGGGCACCGCGGCGTCCCCCTGCACCTCGCCGAGCTGCGCGACGTAGTCGAGGATCCGGCTGAGCTGGCGCTCCAGCTCGGCCGCCGCCGCCTCGTCCACCTGCAGCTCGGCCAGGGCCGCGATCTTCTCCACGTCCCCGCGGCTCACGCGCATCGGCTACTCCCAGTCCCGCTCGAGGCCGGCGTAAGCCGCCAGCAGCTGCTTGAGCCCGACCGTCTCGTCGTCGAATTGCACGGCGACCTTGAGCTCGCGGCCGCGCCCCTCGACACGGCGGATGGTGCCGCTGCCGAACCGGCGGTGTCGCACCCGCTCGCCGCTCCGGTAGAGCGGCGCGTCGTCGGAGACATCGGCGGCGTCGGTCTCCTCCGGCCTCACGAGGGCGAGGGTGCCGCCGGTCGGCGCCGGGCGGCGGCGCGGCTCGCGCGCGAGGCCCCAGCTGGGCCGCGTGACCCGCTGCTCGACCAGCGCGGGCGGCACGTCGTCGAGGAAGCGCGAGGGGAACGCCGCCCGCAGCTCGCCGCCGCGCCGCCGGGCGGTCGCGTAGGTCAGGAACACCTTGTCCTTGGCGCGCGTCACGCCGACGTAGCAGAGGCGTCGCTCCTCCTCCAGCGCCTCGGGGGTGTCGGCACGGGACAGCGGGAACAGCCCTTCCTCGAGGCCGGCGATGGCCACCAGGGGGAACTCGAGCCCTTTCGCGGCGTGCAGGGTCATCAGCGTGACGCCGTTCTCGCCGCGCTCGACCTCCGAGTTGCCGGTCAGGGCCGTCTGGGCGAGGAAGCGCTGCAGCGGCGTCTCGGCCTCTTCCTCCGCGGGCGCTTCGCCGTCCGGCACCTGGGCGCCGAATTCCTCCGACCACGCGGCGGCCGCGTTGATCAGCTCCGCGACGTTCTCCACGCGCTCGGGGCCCGTCTCGTCCTCTTCCAGGAGGAACTGCTCGAAGCCGGTCCGCGCCACGAGGGCCCGCAGCGCCTCGGCCGGCTGCAGGTCCTTGAGCTCCGCGCGCGCCGAAGCCAGGTCGCCCGCGAACTGCTCCAGCGCCTCGCGCGCCTTGGGCCGCAGGTCCGCCAGGCGGCCCGCCGCCGCGGCCGTGCGCGAGAGCGACCAGCCCCATTGCGCGGCCGAGCGGGTGAGCGCGTCGAGGCTCTGCTCGCCGATGCCCCGGCGTGGCGCCGCGACGGCCCGGCGGAACGCCGCGTCGTCGTCCGGGTTCACCACCAGGCGCAGGTGCGCGAGCACGTCCTTCACCTCGCGCCGCTCGTAGAAGCTCACGGCGCCCACCACGCGGTACGGCACCGCGCGCCGCCGCAGCTCGTCCTCGAACGCGCGGGTCTGCGAGTTGGTGCGCATCAGCACCGCCATTTCGTCGAACGCGTGCTCGCCCTTGCGCGCACGCTCCTGGAACTCCCGCACCACGAACTCGGCCTCGTCGCGCTCGTCCGCCGCGCACACCACCGTCAGCGGCTCGCCGCCCTCGCGGCGGGTGAACAGTGTCTTCCCGAGCCGGCCGCGGTTGGGCGCGATGACGCTGTTGGCCGCGTCCAGGATCGCCTTCGTCGAGCGGTAGTTCTGCTCCAGCCGCACGAGGCGCGCGCCCGGGTAGTCGCGCTGGAACTCGAGGATGTTGCGGAGGTCGGCGCCGCGCCACCCGTAGATGGACTGGTCGTCGTCGCCCACGACGAACACGTTGCCGCCCTCGCCCGCGAGGGCGCGCAGGAACAGGTACTGCGCCCGGTTGGTGTCCTGGTACTCGTCCACGAGCAGGAAGCGCAGCCGCTCGCGGTAGCGCGCCAGCACGGCCGGCTGCTCGGCGAACAGCGTGAGCGGATGCAGCAGCAGGTCGTCGAAGTCCATCGCGTTGGCGCGGCGCAGCGCGGCGCCCATCGCGGCGAAGACGCGCGCCACGTTGGCGTGGTAGGGGTCCGCGGCCTCGGCGGCGTAGGCCTCGGGGCTCAGCATCGCGTTCTTGGCGCGCGAGATCTCGTGCCGCACGCCGCGCGCGCCGTAGAGCCGCGGCGGCAGGCCGAGGTCGTCCACCAGGCGGCGCACCAGCGCCTCGACGTCGTCCTCGTCGTAGATCGAGAAGGTGCGCGAGAAGCCGAGCAGCGGCGCCTCGCGCCGCAGGAGCCGCGCGCACACCGCGTGGAAGGTCCCGATCCACAGGCCCTCGGGCTCCGCGCCCAGCAGCTGCCCGACGCGCGCGCGCATCTCGCCGGCGGCCTTGTTGGTGAACGTGACGGCGAGGATGTGGCGCGGGTCCACGCCGTGCTCGTCGATCAGCCGCGCCAGCCGCACCGTGAGCACGCGCGTCTTCCCGGAGCCCGCGCCCGCCAGGACCAGCATCGGGCCGGTGACGTGCTCGACCGCCTGCTGCTGGGCCTCGTTGAGGGAAACCGCGATCATGCCGCGGGCAGCTCCCGCGGCAGGCGGAGGGCGAAGCGCGCGCCGACGGCCGACGGCTCCAGCGTGAGCCGGCCGCCGTGGCCTTCCTCGACGACGCGGCGCGCGAGCGCCAGGCCGAGGCCCCAGCCGCGCGCCTTCGTGCTCGCGCCGGCGGTGAAGAGCCGGTGCCGGATCGAGCGTGGGACGCCGGGACCGTCGTCGCTGACCGTCACCACGACGGCGTCGGGCTCGGCCGCCACGGCGATCTCGATGCGGCCGTCGCGGCCCTTCAGGGCGTCGACGGCGTTGCGGACCAGCGCCTCGAGCGCCCACTCCAGCAGCAGCGCGTCGCCCTGCACGTCCGCCGCCGCGCCGTCGGCGACCAGCGTGAGCGTGATCCGGTGGCCCAGCGTGGGCAGGCGGGGCCGGAAGTACGCGGCCACCGCGTCGGCCACGGCCGCCATGTCCACGTTCTCGCGGCGCGGCGGCTGGCCGATGCGCTCGAAGCGGCGCGCCACGCGGTCGAGCCGCTCGTAGTCGCCGGCGAGGTGCCAGGCGATCTCCTCCGGCCGGTCGGCGTGCTCGCGCAGCCGGTCGATCCAGCCGGCGAGCGAGGTGAGCGGCGTGCCGAGCTGGTGCGCCGACTCGCGGGCCATCGCGACCCACACGCGGTCGCGGGCCGCGCGCACCGACGCGCGGTGCGCGAGCACCGCCACGCCCGCGAGCCCCGCCACCGTCGCCAGCTCGAGCACGAAGACGAGCCTCAGCTGGGCGCGCACCGGCAGGGCGCCCACGTGCACCGTGCCGCCGCTGCCCGCCAGCGGCGGCGTCTGGCGGTCGAGCGCGGCGACGAAGGCCCGCAGCTCCGGCGACTTCAGCGGCATGGGGCGCGGGAGGTTGGCGGTGTCCGTCGCCACGCCGTGCGCGTCCGTCACCACGAGCGGGATCCCCTGGTGCCGGATCTCCGCGGCCAGCGCGAACAGCGCGTCGGTGGCGCCCGTCTCGCCGGAGTCGGCGAGACCCGTGAACACCCGCGAGTACAGCTGGGACGCGCGGCGCGCGTCGTCGGTGAGGTGCGCGGCCGTCAGGTAGGCGGAGACGAGGGTGAGCGCGGCGGCCAGCGCGGCGAGCACCCACACCGTCTCGGGGCGCCGCAGCCAGGCGGGACGATGGCCGTCAGGACGCGCGGGGCTCAAGGCGCTCGACCCCCAGCGCCGGAACCAGCGCCGGCGGCACGCGCACGCTCCCGTCCGCCTGCTGGCCGGTCTCGAGCAGCGCGATCACCGTGCGCGGCAACGCGAGCGCGGAGCCGTTGAGGGTGTGGACGAACTCGGGCTTCGCGCCGCGGGCGGGCCGGAAGCGCGTGTTCATCCGCCGCGCCTGGAAGTCGCGGTACGTGCTGCAGCTCGAGACCTCGAGCCATTTCCGCGCGCCGGGCGCCCACACCTCGAGGTCGTACTGGCGGTGGTTCGCGAAGCCCATGTCGCCCGCGGCGATCCGCACGACCCGGTACGCGAGGCCCAGCCGCTGCAGCACCGTCTCCGCGTGGCGCGTCAGCTCCTCGTGCGCCGCGGGGCCCGCCTCGGGCCGCTCGAGCCGCACTAGCTCCACCTTGTCGAACTGGTGCACCCGCGTCAGCCCCCGGGTGTCGGCCCCGTGCGCGCCCGCCTCCCGCCGGAAGCACGGCGTGTAGGCGACGTACTTCTTCGGCAGCTCCTCCGCCGCGAGCACCTCGCCGCGGTGCAGGTTCGTGACCGGCACCTCCGCCGTCGGCACCAGGAACAGGTCGTCCGACGTGCGGTAGAGGTCGTCCTCGAACTTGGGCAGCTGCCCGGTGCCCGTCATCGTCTCGCGGGTGACCACGAACGGCGGCGAGATCTCCGTGTACCCGTGCTCCCGCGTGTGCAGGTCGAGCATGAAGCCGATCAGCGCCCGCTCGAGCCGGGCGCCCATCCCCACGAGCAGCGGGAAGCCCGAACCCGCGAGCGCGGCGCCGCGCTCGAGGTCGAACAGCCCGAGCGCCTTGCCGGTCTCCCAGTGCGGGCGGTGCCAGGCGGCCGGCTCCACCGGCTCGCCCCACGTGCGCGCCACCACGTTGTGCGTCGCGTCGCCGGCCGGCACGTCGTCGGCCGGCACGTTAGGCACGTACGCCAGCTCCCGCTCGAAGGCCGCGTCCGCCTCGGCGGCCGCCGCGGCGGCCGCCTCGGTGCGCGCCGACAGATCGCCCAGGCTCGCGAGCAGGTCGGCGGCGTCCTCGCCGCGCCGCTTCCGCTCGCCCACCTCGCGGCTGCGGGCGTTCAGCTCGCCGCGGATCGCGTCGGCCTCCCCGACCGCGAGCCTGCGCCGCTCCGCGAGCGCGCGCAGCCGCTCGAGCAGCGCGTCGAGCTCCGGCCCGGCACCGCGCGCGGCCAGCTGCACGCGCAGGGCTGCGAAGGCCTCCGCGTCGCGAAAGACCCGCTGGTCGAGCACGGTTAGTACGTCGGCGGCAGGGAGTCTACGACGAGACTGCGGTAGCCGCAGTTCGGATCGGTCGTGATGGCGAAGACGATCTTGCGGTTCACCAGGTCCAGCGAGTCGATCTGCAGCTTGGCGTAGTAGGGCTCGACCTGCCCGTTGGGGCACGTCTCTTCCGTCGAAGCAGCCAGCACCACCATGCCCACCTTGACCGCGACCGGCAGCGTGTCCTGGTATCCGGTCGTCGGCGCGGTCTTGATCGAGTCGTACGCCTGCGTCGTGACCTGGAGGCCGCCGCTGGTGTACAGGCCGAGCGTGCCGCGCGGCAGGAAGACCCCGATGGTGTCCTTGGCGGTGTCCACCTGGACGTCGAACGCGAAGTCGAACCCCGAGCTTCGGTCGGTCCGCACGACCTGCTGCCCGCTCACGCTGTACGCCGACGGATCGATCAGGTTGGTGCCGGTGAGGGCCCACAGGGTGACGGTGCCGGCCGCCACGGACGCGGTCGCCGGCGCCAGGGGAATGGTGACGGCGCACCCGAGGCCGATGCCGACCAGGGCGAGGGCCACGAACGCGGCCGAAGGCGGGAATTTCCGAGTGCCGGACATCGGCTAACCGGCGAAGAATAGACGAGTTGCGCGCCCAGTGTCAACCGCGCGGCGCGCTTGACACCGCCCCGGCGGCGGCCTACGTTGGACCGCCGCCAACCGCGAGGAGCCGCATGCCCACCATCCGCGACGTCGTGCAGGCGCTGGCACGCCGCGATGGCGTGGACGCGGTGATCATCCTGGGGAACGACGGCCTGCCGATCGACAGCATGGCGGCGCCGGGCCTCGACCCCGAGACCGTGGCCGCGCACCTCCCGGCGGTGCTGCAGTCCTGCGAAGAGCTGGGGCGCAACGCCTGGCGCGGCGAGCTCGTCACCGGCGTGCTCGAGTACGACGGCGGCTTCGCGGTCGTCGCGGACCTCTCGTCCGACGCCAAGCTGCTCGTGCTCCTGAAGCCCGGCGCCAACCTCGGCCCGCTGCTCTACGACCTCACGCGCCACCGCGCCGCGATCGGCCGGCTGCTGTAGCGCGGTGCCCACGCCGCACCACCTGCTCGTCATCGACGACGAACCGTTCATCGGACGCATCGTGCGCCTGGAGTTCGAGCGCGGCCCATACCGCGTCTCCGTCGCGCACGACGGCGACGAGGGAATGCGTTTCCTGCGCGAGCACGCGGACGTGGACGTCGTGCTGCTCGACGTGAACATGCCCGCCCGCTCCGGCCTCGACCTGCTCGAGGAGGCACGGAGGGACCCGCGCCTGCAGGCGGTGCGGTTCATCGTGCTCACCGCGACCGGGCAGAGCGCGACCGCGGAGCGCGCCAGGTCGCTCGGCGCCGCGGCGTTCGTCACCAAGCCCTTCTCGCCCCGGAAGCTGTTCCGGCAGGTCGGCGCACTCCTGGGCGAACCTGCCGACGGCGCCGACGGCGAGGACGACTGATGCGCTGGGCGGTGGTGCTCGCGGGCGGCGTGGGCTCCCGCTTCTGGCCGGTCTCGACCGCGGCGCGGCCCAAGCAGTTGCTCGCGCTGGCGGGCGAGCGGCCCCTCGTGGCCGAATCGGTGGAGCGCCTGCTGCAGCTGGTGCCGGCCGAGCGGGTGCTGCTGGTGGGCTCGCGCGCGCTGCAGGCCGCGCTGCGGCGCGCCCTGCCCGAGGTGCCGCAGGCGAACGTGCTGGCCGAGCCGGCGGCCGCGTCCACCGCGCCGGCGCTCGCCTGGGCCACCGCGCACGCGCGCGCCGCCGACCCGGCCGCGTGCGTCCTCAGCGTGCACGCCGACTGGACCGTCGGCGACCCGGAGGGCTTCCGCGCCTGCGCCGCCGCGGCGCTCGAGCTGGCCGAGCGCGAGGACGTGCTCGTGACCGTGGGCGCGCGGGCCACGCGGCCGGAGATCGGCTACGGCTACATCGTGCCCGGCGAGCGCCTCGGCGCCGGCGCCGCGCGCCGCATCGCCCGCTTCGTCGAGAAACCCTCCGAGGCGGACGCGACCCGCCTCATCGCGGCCGGCGCGTTGTGGAACACGGGCATGTTCGCCTGGACCGCCGCGCGCTTCCGCGCGGAGTGCGAGGCGCACGCGCCGGAGCTCGCGGGTGCGCTCCCCGCGCTCGACCGCGGCGACGTCGCGGCGTTCTACGGCGCCGTGAAGCCGGTCAGCGTGGACGTGGGGCTCTACGAGCGCACGACGCGGGGGGCCGTGCTGGCCGGCGACTTCGCCTGGGACGACGTGGGCTCCTGGGCGGCGCTGCCGCGCGTGCGCGGGGCCGACGCGTCGGGCAACGTCACGGTGGGCGACGCCCACGCGGTGGACGCCGCGGGCTGCGTGATCTGGAGCGAGGACGGCGCGACGGTCGTGGACGGCGTGCGCGACCTGGTGGTGGTGCGCACGCGCGGCGTCACCCTGGTCACGACCCGGGAGCGCGCGCCGCGCCTGAAGGAGCTGCTGGCGCGGCTGCCGGCCGCCGTCGCCGACGCGGGCCAGTCGCCCGCCGGAAGGGGGAAGCGCCGGTGAGCACCCAGCTGTTCCTCTACGACGCGCCCGACGACCTGCCCTCGTTCCTGCCCTTCTCCCTGTCGCGGCCGCTGGGCGAGCTGCGCTACGGCGCCTTCCTGCTGCGCGAGCGGTGGTCGGCGCGCGTGGATCTGCCCGTCGCGGGCTACCTCACGCCGCACGCGCACCTCGTCGACTTCGTGGAGCCCGGCGCGCCGCCCGTGGTGGCCGCGCCGGCCGAGAAGCACGAGGCGCGCCTGCTGCTGCGGGCGGCGTTCGTGGCGACGGCGGACCTCGGGCCGCACGCGCGGGCGCAGGACCCGGTGCGGTTCGTGGACGAGGGCGGCGCGACCGTGGGCTTCGCCGTGCCGCGCCGCGCGGACTGGCCCGGCTTCGAGGGCGCGGCCGCCTGGCCCGCCGCGAAGCTCGAGGGCCGCCGCCTGGCCGGCGCGTGGGACCTGGTAGGCGACCTCCCCACGGTGCTGCCCGCCGACCTCGAGAGGCTGCGGACCGAGCAGGGCGCCGTCAGCATCCCGCGCGGCGCCACGGTGCTCGGCGATCCGGCCCTGGTCCTGACGGGCGAGGCGTTCGTCGAACCCAACGTCGTGCTGGACGTGCGCAACGGTCCCATCGTGCTCGCGCCCGGCGTCGAGGTGCGCGCGTTCTGCCGGCTGGTGGGCCCGCTCGCCGTCGCGCGCGACAGCCGCCTGATGGGCGGCCAGATCTCGGGCAGCGCCATCGGCCCGCGCTGCGTGGTGCACGGCGAGGTCTCGACCAGCGCCTTCCTGGGCTACGCCAACAAGTCGCACGACGGCTTCCTCGGCCACGCCGTCGTGGGCCGCTGGGTCAACCTGGGCGCGGGCACGATCAACTCCAATCTCAAGAACACCTACGGGCCGGTGCGCGTCACGCTCGGCGGCCGGCGCTTCGAGACCGGGTTGATGTTCATGGGGTCGCTGATCGGCGACCACGTGAAGACGGCCATCGGCACCATGCTGCCCACCGGCTGCGCGATCGGCGTCGGCGCGAACCTGTTCGGCTCGACGCGGCCGGGCGTCGAGGTGCCGCCGTTCGCCTGGGGCACCGACGAGCCCGGCCGCGTGCTGGAGTGCGGCCGGTTCGTGGAGATCGCGGCGCGGGTGATGCCCCGCCGCGACGTGGCGGTGGACGAGCGGACGCGGCGCTATCTCGCCGCCGTCTGGGGCGCCGCCACGCGCTCGACGCCGTGCGGCTGACCGTCCTCGGATCGGGCAGCCGCGGCAACGCGCTCCTCCTCGAGGCCGGGGGCGAGGCGCTGCTCGTGGACGCGGGGTTCTCGCTCCGCGACCTGACGCGGCGCCTCGCCGTCTCGGGCGCCGATCCGTCCCGCATCGTCGGCATCGCGATCACGCACGAGCACGGCGACCACGCCCGGGGCGCCGCGGCGGCCGCGGCGGCGTGGCGCGTGCCGCTCCTCGCCTCCGCCGGCACGCTGGCGGCGCTGGCGCCGCGCCTCAAGCCCGGCGTCCGGGCGCTGCCGCTCGGGGCCGCGGCCGACCTGCCCTGCGGCGGCTTCGCGCTGCGCGCGTTCCCGACGGCGCACGACGCCGCCGACGCGGTGATGCTGGTCGTGGAAGGCGCCGACGGCCGCCGCGTGGGCGTGGCGTACGACGTGGGCTCGCCCACCGCGGCGCTGCACCACGCCTGCCGCGGGCTGGACGCCCTGGTGCTGGAGGCCAACCACGACGAGGTCCTGCTGCGCTCGAGCGGCTACCCGCCCGCCGTGCGCGCGCGGATCGCCGGCCACGGCGGCCACCTCTCGAACGCGCAGGCCGCCGCGCTCGCCGCGGGCGCGGCGCACGCCGGCCTCGCGGTGCTGGTCCTCGCCCACCTCTCGGACCGCTGCAACACGCCGGACCTGGCGCGCGAGACCGTGGCGCGCGCCCTCGCGGGCACCGCGTTCCGGGGCCGGCTGCTGGTGGCGAGACAGGACGAGCCGCTTCCGGCCGTGGAGGTCGGGGCGGAGCTGGAGCAGCTGGCGCTACCCCTGCGCGGGAGGCGGTGAGGCCGGCGCCGGCGCGCCGTCGGCCGGTTTCGACTCCGCCAGCGGCAGCGCGTGCATGTCCACCACGGGCGCCTGGTCTTCGAGGGCGGCCTGCCGCGGCTCCCATTCCGACATCATCTTGACGAAGCGCCGCGCCACCTCGGGCTCGAACTCGGTCCCCGCCCGCTCCTCCACGTACGACAGCACCTTCGACGCCGGCCACGCGGCGCGGTACGGCCGGTTGGTGCGGAGCGCGTCGTACACGTCGCACACGTGCACGAGCTTGGACGCCTGGTGGCACTCGCGCGGGTACTCGAGCTTCGGGTAGCCGCCGCCGTTCTGCATGATGTGGTGCTCGTACGCCACCACGGCCGCCAGGTCGAGGTTCTCCTCCGACTCCATGATGATCTTCGCGCCCTCGACCGGGTGCTGGTTCATGATCTCCCGCTCTTCCGGCGTCAGGCGCCCGGTCTTGTTCAGGATCTCGGTCGGGATCTTGACCTTGCCGATGTCGTGCAGCAGACCCGCGACGCCGAAGGCGCGGATGTCGCGCGCCCCCAGCCCGATCCACTCGGCGATCCCCATCGCCAGCACGCACACGTTGAGCGAATGCGTGGTCGTGTACTCGTCGTAGTGGCGCAGCTGGAGCAGCGGCAGCACCACCGCCTGGTCGCCGTGCATCGCCGCCGCCAGCGAGCGCACCACGGCCTCCGCCTCGGCGAGGGGCAGCCCGCCGCCGCCGTGCATCTCCTCGTGGAGCCACTGCACCGTCTCCGCCTCTTCGTGCAGCGAGAGCGCGATGGTGGCCGTCTGCAGCTCGGGTGCGCCCGTCAGCTCCTTGATGCCGACGGCGCCGAACTTGATGGGCCCGCCCCCGCGCGGCAGGTCCCCCGACTGCTGCACGGCGAACAGCGTGAGCTTCGCCAGGAGCTGGGTGAGGAAGCTCTCGAACTCCTCGCGCGTCACTTCGGTCTCGAACTCGATCCGCTGCACGCCCGCGCCCGCCAGCCGGTTGCTCCAGTCCCAGCCCCGAAGCTCGCGCAGCGGCCGGTCGCCGAACACCACGTCGTCGCCCAGGAAGGAGAACGACACCCGACGGTCCACCTGCTGGAGCGCCTGCAGGTGGCCGTAGGCGACGTCCACGACGCCCTCGCGCGAAGGATGGCCCTCGGGGTAGAGCGACATCGTGGACAGCGCCTGCGCCAGCGACGTGAGAAAGCGCGACGGATCGCTCACTTGCCTCCCTTGAGAGCTTCGGCGGCCACCTTGGCGATGGCCGGGTCGCGGAGCGAGAGCGCCTGCTCCAGCCGCTCGCGCGCGCGCCGGTCGGACAGGAACTGCCCGAGGGCGCCCAGCGCGGCGAGGAACTCCGGCTCCTCGAAGCCGCGCCGCATCCCGCCCAGCAGGCTGCGCCGGAGCTGCGTGATCCGGAGCAGCGCGTCCAGCGAGAGGCGGCCGCCCTCCGCGGCCAGCGCCCGGACGGCGGCCACGCGCAGGTCGGTCTCCTCGTCGCCGGTGGCCAGCGCGACCACGAGCGGCACCGCCGCTTCCGGGCACCCGCCGTCCGACACCGCGGCCAGCGCGAGGCCCTTGATGCGCGGGTCCTCGTCGGACAGCGCGGTGCAGATCGCCCGCGTCCGCACGGCCGGATCCCGGAACAGGACGCGGAGCGCCTCGCGCCGCACCCGGAAGTCGGCGTGCTGCGTGAACTGCGCCGCGTTCAGGCCCGCGGGCACCGCCGGCAGCTCGGCCGCGAGATAGAGCAGGTTGCGCACCACGTACCAGCGTTCGTCCCCGAGCCGCGGCAGGAGGTGCGGGCCGAGCGCGGGGCCCACCTTGACCAGCCGCTCGATCAGCGCCCACCGGACCTTGCGCGACTCGGACTCGGCCAGCAGGTCGAGCATCGGGTCGGCCACCGCGTCGCCCATCCGCGCCAGCACGCGGTCCACCAGCGCGAAGTCGATGGGCTGCGCGGCCAGCAGCACGTGCACCGACTCGGGCGTGGTCACGCGCGCCGCGATGGCCGCGGTGGCCGCCGAGGCCGCCGGCGCGTGCTCGAGCACTTCGAGCGCGTCCGCCAGCCGGTTCTGGACCAGCATCTGGTCCATCGCGCGCTTCAGCGCGTCGCCCGTCGCGCCGGTCTCGCACGCCATCTTGAGCAGGCGGTCGGCCTCCGGCGCGAACTGCGTCTCGCCCGGCGCCACCAGCGCCGGGGCGGCCTGGGACATCTTCTCCAGGGCCGCGGCGTAGCCGTCGGGGTTCGGGTCCGCGAGCGCCCAGCCCTGCACCAGCTCCGCCACCTGGTCGCGCAGGTTGGTCTCCGCGATGGCGCGGGACGCCGTCGGCCCGCGCTCCGCGTGGTGGCCGAGCTTGGTGAGCATCCGCAGCATCGAGCGCGAGACGGGCGCGCCCTCCCCCGAGGCCGCCCGCACCAGGTCCACGACCGCGTCCACCGCCATCCCCTGCGACGCGTCGAGGATGAACTGGCGGCGCTGCGTCGTGTCGCCGCCCATCTCGAGCAGCCGGGAGAGCGTGTTCTGGTCCAGCGCGCCGATGAGCTTGCTCATCCGCTTCTTGAGCGCCACCGCGCCCGCGCCGCCGGCGACCTTCAGCTCGTCGGCGATCTGGAGCATGTAGCCGACGATCACCTGGTCGTAGGCGGTGCCCCGCTCGTGCCCCTCGATCGCCTTCGCCACCTGCGTGGGCTCGACCGCCGCCGCCTCGATCGCCGCGGCCGGCTGCGCGGCCTGGAGCGCCGCGTCGATCTCCGCGTCGGTGAGCGGCGCCGTGGCGCCCGCCGGCTGCGGGCGGAGGGCGTGGGGCTCGGGCGGCTTCGGCCCCGCCGGCGCCTTCGCGACGTCCTCCGACGCCAGGGCCGCGCGCGCCAGGCCCACCCACAGCTGCGCGGCCTTCGTCGCGCCGGGCGTGCCGGCCGCGTCGTCGCCCTCCTCGCCGTCGAGCAGCTGCAGCCGGTCGAAGGTCAGGGGGTAGAGCCGGACGTGCGGCCATGCCGCGATCTTGCTCAGCGGCTGCATGCCCAGCGGCTCGCCGCCCGAGCGCCCCTCGTCCACGGCCAGCAGCTTCAGCGACTCGTCGATCTCCTGCCCCACCACGCCGCGCGCGAAGGAGATGGCGCCCAGGTGGTGCCGGTGCAGGCGGTCGGCGAGATCCTTCAGCACCGGGTGGCGCGGGTCCGTGGCCACGCCCTCGATCACGAGCTGCTCGCGGGCCACGCCGAGGGAGAGCGTGCCGCGCTCGGCCAGCAGCGTGTCGAGCCGGCGCGCCACGCCCTCGGAGGCGGGCGCCAGCGTCGGGTGCCCGCCCGGGTACATCGCGTGCTTGTGCAGCGCGATGGAGAACTCGATCAGGAAATCCGACAGCTCCCGCGGCAGCGCGGCACGCTGCGCCGTCGACTGCCGTGGCGCGGCAGGCTGCGAAGGGGCGGCCGGCTCTGTCATTTGGGTGGGAAGATAGGGGCAAAACCGTACGCGCGCACCGTGGGCGGCGGCCCGTCGTGACCCCTGTCACAACCGGGACATTGGGAGACGCCGAGTCGGGAGGCTGACCCGCCGCCGGTGTCACGACCGGCGGGAACGAAGAAGGCCCCGGCGCTCGCCGGGGCCTTCTCTGTGATCCGACTACTCTCAGCTGGCAACCACTCGCAACTTGGCGTCTCGCAACTGCTCCGAGCTCCGACGCCTCGTCACTCGTCCCCGATCAATACATCCCGCCCATCCCACCGCCCGGCGGCATCGCGGGCGCGGGCTTCTCTTCCTTCTTCTCGACAATGACCGCCTCGGTGGTGAGCAGCAGCCCCGCGATGGACGCCGCGTTCTGCAGCGCCGTGCGGGTGACCTTGGTCGGGTCGATGACGCCCGCCGCCACCAGGTCTTCGTACTCGTCGGTCTGCGCGTTGTAGCCGAAGTTCTTCTCCTTCGACTCGCGCACCTTCTCGACCACGATCGAGCCCTCGGCGCCGGCGTTGAGGGCGATCATGCGGATCGGCTCCTCGAGGGAGCGCCGCACGATCTCCGCGCCGATCTTCTCGTCCTCGCCGAGCTTCATCCGGCCGACCGCGGCCTGCGACCGGAGCAGCGCGACGCCACCGCCCGGCACGATGCCTTCCTCGACCGCCGCGCGGGTCGCGTGCAGCGCGTCCTCGACGCGGGCCTTCTTCTCCTTCATCTCCGTCTCGGTCGCGGCGCCCACGTTGATCACCGCCACGCCGCCCGCCAGCTTCGCGAGCCGCTCCTGCAGCTTCTCCTTGTCGTAGTCCGACGTGGACTTCTCGATCGCGGCGCGGATCTCGTTGATCCGGCCCTCGATGTCGGAGCGCTTGCCGGCGCCGTCCACGAGCGTGGTGTTGTCCTTGTCCACCACGATCCGCTTCGCCTTGCCCAGGTCGCTCAGCACGGTGTTCTCGAGCTTGAAGCCGAGCTCCTCGCTGATGACCTTGCCGCCCGTCAGGATGCTGATGTCGCGCAGCATCTCCTTGCGGCGGTCGCCGAAGCCCGGGGCCTTCACGCCGCAGACCTTCAGCGTGCCGCGGAGCTTGTTCACCACCAGCGTGGCCAGCGCCTCGCCCTCGATGTCCTCCGCGATGATCAGCAGGGGCTTGCCCATCTGGGCGACCTTCTCCAGCACCGGCAGGAGGTCCTTCATCGAGCTGATCTTCTTGTCGTGGATCAGCACCACGCCGTCCTCGAGCACCGCCTCCATCTTCTCGGCGTCGGTCACGAAGTAGGGCGAGAGGTAGCCGCGGTCGAACTGCATCCCGTCCACCGTCTCCAGCGTGGTCTCGAGACCCTTCGCCTCCTCGACCGTGATCACGCCGTCCTTGCCCACCTTCTCCATCGCGTCGGCGATGATGTCGCCGATCCCCTTGTCGTTGTTCGCCGAGATGGCGCCGACCTGGGCGATCTCCCTCTTGCCCGCCGTCGGCACCGACTGCTTCTTCAGCTCCTCGAAGACGACCTCGACCGCCTTGTCGATGCCGCGCTTGAGGGCCATCGGGTTCACGCCGCTGGTGACGTTCTTCAGGCCCTCGCGGAAGATCGCCTGGGCCAGCACCGTCGCCGTCGTCGTCCCGTCGCCCGCGATGTCGCTCGTCTTGGTCGCGACTTCCTTCACCATCTGGGCGCCCATGTTCTCGATCGGATCGGGCAGCTCGATCTCCTTGGCCACCGTGACGCCGTCCTTGGTCACCGTGGGGCTCCCGAACTTCTTGTCGAGCACGACGTTCCGGCCCTTCGGGCCCAACGTCGCCTTCACCGCCTCGGCGAGCTGGTCCACGCCCCGCTTCAGCTTGGCGCGCGCATCCACGCCGAAAATCAGTTCCTTCGCAGCCATTGCCGTGTTCCTCCCGTAGCGGACGCTCAGCCGATCTTGGCGAGGACGTCCGACTCCTTGATGATCAGGAATGTGTCGTCCTCGATGGTGACCTCGGTGCCGCTGTACTTCCCGTACAGCACCTTGTCACCCACCTTGAGCTCCATCGGGACGTGCGCGCCCTTCTCCATCCGGCCCGGGCCGGCCGCGATGATCTCGCCCTGCTGCGGCTTCTCCTTCGCCGTGTCCGGGATGTACAACCCGCCCCGCATCTGCTCGGTCTCCTCGAGCGGACGGATCGCCACCCGGTCGGCCAACGGATGCACCTTCATCTTGGCCTTGGATGTCGTGGCCATGTGCTCCAACCTCCTTGCGGAATACGTCGGACAAGTTGTTAGCAATCACCATGAATGAGTGCTAATCACCGGCGCGAAGGCTACCTACGACGACGGCTTGCGTCAAGCCCTCGCCACGTGCATCGTAACAACTTGTAATATAACGAGTTACGCTAGCGCCTGAGGAACGCCCGCCGGCGGATGCTGTCTGAGCCGCGCGCGGTATCGATCCACAGGCTGTCGGGGATTCCGGGCGGCGCCGCGCCGGCCGCGTGGCAGGCGTCGCACGGCAGGAACGCCTTGAAGAGGTGGTCGGCGTGGGTCGTGACGCGGCCCGTCGCGCTGTCCTTGCCCGTCGGCGCCTCCTCGATCCCGTAGTGGCAGGCCAGGCAGGTGCCGGTCCGCACTTCGGGGCCCAGCTCGGGCGGGGGCGGCGCCGCGCGCCCGGCGTCGGCGTAGGCTTCCCCCGCCAAATGCAGGGCCTGCCGCATCACGCGATCGGCGGCTTCGAGGTTGTGCGCGGGCTTGGCCTGCTGGACGAACGCCATCAGGCCCTTCGCCTCGGCGAGCCGGGCGAGCGCGCCGGCCCTCGCGCCAGGCCCGAGGTCGGCCTCGGCGCGGCGCAGGTAGGCGTCGATCCAGCCGCGGCGCCGTTCGTAGCCGCGGTCCCAGCGGCCGAGGATGCCGCTCCACGCGGCGCCGTGACAGCCCACGCACACGGTGGCCGGCGGCTTGAGGCCGGCGCCGGGCCGCGGCGGCGGCGCGTCGGGCGAGACGTGGCAGGAGCGGCACGTCACGCCGCCCATGAACATCAGGCTCGGCCGCAGCTCCTGGCCGGGCATCAGACCGATCATCAGGCGCTGCTGCTCGGCGTGCACGCCGGCGTGGCAATCCGAGCACCTCGCCGTCCTGGAGGTGTCGGCGGGGATCGGGCGGCGGTGCCTGGGGCTGTGGCATTCCAGGCACTGCAGGTCGATCGAGCCGCTCATCGCGACCACGCGGTGGGAGATCGGGCTGTGGCAGGTGCGGCACGACATCTCCGGATGCCGCGCGTGCGCCGAGTCGGCGGGCGGCAGCTTCGCGGGCGGCTTGGCCGCGTGACAGGCGGCGCAGCGGGCGAGCGCCACCGTGGTGTCGCCCTCGACGACCCGGTAGTGGCAGCGCGTGCACGGCACGCGCGCCTGCTGCAGCATCCCGTGCGACAGGGGCACGCCCTGGCTCGTGAACGGCGTGTGACGCGGCTGCGGGTGACAGGTCGCGCAGCCGGAGTCGCGCGGACTCGAGAGCTCCGGGAAATGGCACAGCGCGCAGGTGGAACTGTCGGCCCTGAGCACCGTGGTGCCCGCGTCGTGGGTGTGGCACGACGCGCACGGCACCGTGCGGTTCGCGCTCATCGGGTGGGCCGCGTGGCGGAAGCTGACCATCGCGATGTGCGCCGTGTCGGGACCGCCGCTCGGATGGCATCCGCGCGCCGCGCACGCCGCGTCCGGCACGCCCGCGCGTCCCGACGGCGTCGGCCCGCCGCGGTGACAGCCGACGCAGGCGACGCCCGCGTGCGGGTCCCGCGCCACCTTCGCCTGCCGCCCGCAACCGGCGGCCGCGGCCAGCGCCGCCACCGCGAGCCCGGCGAGCGTGCGCCGGAGCCGCTCCGCGCCGGTGCCCGCGGGCCGGCCTAGCACAGCGAGCCCCACAGGATCAGGCCGATCAGCCCCAGGCCCACGCCCAGGAGCACCAGGCCGCCCGCCGCGCCCACGACGTTCATCCAGCGCGACGGCGCCGGCGCCGGCTTGTCCACCACGGCCCGCTCGCTCGGCGCGACCTCGGCGACGATGTCCAGGCGCAGCCGCTCCGCGACGAGCGGGTGCTCCTCTTCCATGTAGTGCAGCGTGGCCCGGCCGGTGAACATCACCGCGTCGAGCGGCCACTTGTCCGGCCGCAGGTGCACGTTGAAGAAGTGGATCGTGAAGATGAACGCCGTCGCGATCATCGCCTCGTAGGAGTGGACGATGATGGCCACGTTGAACAGGACGCCCGGGAAGAAGCGGCCGAAGAACTCCGGCTGCCACAGCATCAGGCCCGTGAACCCGATCGCGCCCACGCCCCACAGCTCGGCGAAGTAGTCGAACTTCTCCATGTAGCTGTAGCGCCCGAACCTCGGCTGCGGCCCCCGGCCGAAGAACCACTTCACCATGGCCACGGCGTCGCCGAGGTCCTGCGGCCGGAAGACGATCGAGTCGGGACCGGTGAACCAGTCGCGCACCCTGCCCCGCCGGCGCCAGGCGCGCCAGCTCACGTAGGCGGCGTACAGGGCGAAGTAGCCGAACACGAACGCGCCGGCGGTGCGGTGGGCGAGTCCCGCGCGCGTCGCGCCCCCCAGCAGGCGCATCAGGCCGCCGGCCCACGCCGCGCAGCTGAAGCGGAGCGGCAGGCCCGTGATGACCAGCACGAAGAACGTGGCGACGATCAGGGCGTGCACGACCCGGAACAGCACGTTGAAGCGCCACACGAAGGGGCCGCCGCCCCGCAGGGCGGAGTCCATCGGCATGGGGCTGCTTTCCGCCTGCGCCGGGCGGGCCGCCGTGCGGCGGCGCCGGTCGAGCAGCGTGCGCCGGTACCACAGCAGCGTGTGCGCGCCCCACACGACCATCGTGCCGGTGAGGACGCTGTTCATGAACAGCCACACCCAGAACAGCGCGGGGTTCTTCGAGCGGTCGCGCGGGTTCGCGTGCGGCTGGTAGCCGGCGAACTTGCCGCGCGCGGCCGAATGGCAGTGCTGGCAGGTCCGGAGCTCGTTGGCCGGGGAGACCGACGAGGCCGGATCGCTGGCCGGCCGCACGTTGTGCGGCGTGTGGCAGTCGGCGCACTGCGCGGCGCGGCGCGAGCCCACGCGCGACGCCTGGCCGTGGTAGCTGTCCCGGTAGGTGCGGCCGTAAGCGTTGTGGCAGCGGCTGCACGCGTCGGCGACGGCGAAGCGCCACGTGGGGTCGGTGGCGCGCCGGATCCCGTGCTCGCCGTGGCAGGACACGCACGTGGCGGCGGTGTCGAGGCCCAGGGGCGAGCGCGAGGCGGCCTGCGCGGTCGCGGTGCGGCCGTGGATGTCGGCCCAGTAGCTCGCCGCCTCCCGCGGGTGGCAGGCGCTGCACGCCCGCGCGAGGCCGACGTCGATCCGGTGCGTCGCCTCGTCGGGCACGGGCCGCATGCCGTGCGAGCCGTGGCACTGGGTGCACGCGATCGTGTCCGCGTGCACGCCCTGCTCGGAGCTGGCCACCTGCGCGGCGTGGCACCTGGCGCAGGCCTGCCGCATCGCCGCCCGTCCGGCCGGCGTGGGCAGGAACCCCGACTTCGCCACGTCGTGCCCGCCGTGACAGTCCACGCACCCGGCCCGCGGCGCGCCTTCGACGCCGTGCGGCCCGTGCACGCCGCGGCGCCACGCCGAGTCCTGCGCCGCGTGGCAGCGCCCGCACTCCACCCGGCGCGCCGCCACCGGCTCGTGCGGATAGAACGTGACCCCCGCGTGGCAGGCGATGCACGCCACCTTCGCGTGCGGGCCCCCGCTCAACGTCGCCCGCGTCACGACCAGGTTCGCGCCCACGTTCCGGTCGGCGGCGGCATTGAGGAGGTATTCCCGGCTCCCGTGACAGCGCTCGCAGTTCCCCGCCAGCTGCGCGTGCGCCGGCGCGGCGCCCAGGCCGGTGAGGGCCGCGGCGAGCAGGGCCGCGCCTAGGAGCCGCGCCCCCGTGCCCCCGTGCCCCCGCGCCCCCGTGCGCCTCAGCACAGCTGCGCCCACATGATCATGCCGACCAGGACGAGGCCCACGCCCAGCGCCAGCAGGCCGCCCGTGGCCGCGACCACGGTCATCCAGTTGGGCGGCGGCGGCGCCGGCAGGTCGGGGATCGCCGTGCGGCTCACGGGCTGCGCGGCCAGGTCGCCGAGCTTCTCGGCGGTGAGCGGATGGTCCTCCTCGAGCACCTGCACCGTGACGCGGCCGGTGAACATCACGCCGTCCATCGGCCACTTTCCCGGCCGGAGGTGCACGTTGAAGAAGTGGATGACGAACATGAAGCCGGCCGCGAGCAGCGCCTCCTCCGAGTGGAAGATCGCCGCCACGTTGAACGCCCAGCCGGGCAGGATCCGCGTGAACACGCCGGGCAGCCACCGCACCAGGCCCGACCCGCCCAGCAGCACGATGCCCCAGAACGCGCCGAAGTAGTGGAACTTCTCGTTGTAGCCGTAGCGGCCGAAGCGCGGGAACGGCGCCTTGCCGAAGAACCACTTGAACATCTGCACGAAGTCGCGGAAGTCCTGCGGCTGGGGCACCATCGAGTCCGGCCCCCAGAAGAGCGACTTCCGGTCCTTCGAGCGCGCGACGAACACGGCGAGCCAGACGAGGTGCGCGGTGAAGTACGCCAGCGTGACCGCGCCCGCGCCGCGGTGCACGAGGCCCGCCGTGTGCGTGCCGCCCAGCAGGCGCATCATGCTCGACGCCCACGCGGCGCAGCTGAAGCGCAGCGGCAGGCCCGTGATGATGAGCGCGAAGAAGCTGACGACCGACACGCCGTGGATCAGGCGGTGGAACAGTTTGAACCGCCACACGAACGGGCCCTTGCCGCGCGCCGCGCTGTCCAGCGCGACGGGGGCGGCGGGCTCATCGTCGAGCCCCAGCTCGCGGCGGCGCTGCCGCTCCTGCCAGCGCAGGCCCAGCAGCTTCGCGAGCCACAGCACGGTGTGGACGCCGAACACGGTGAACGTGGCGAACAGCAGCACGTTCATCACCAGCCAGGCGCCGAAGATGGCGGCGTTGTCCCGGATGTCCTCCGGGTGCACGTGCGCCCGGTAGGAGAGGAAGCTGGGCCGCGCGGCCGACCCGTGGCACTTCGCGCAGGTGGCGACGCGGCGGCCGACGGAGGTCGTGGCGCGCGGATCGCTCGAGGGGAAGATCTGGTGCGAGCCGTGGCAGTCGGCGCAGCGCGCGGCGCGGTAGTCGCCGAGCCGCGTGGCGCGCCCGTGGTAGGTGTCGGCGTAGGTCGCGCCCTCGCGCCTGTGGCACGCGGCGCACCGCTCCACCAGCGCGACCTCGCGGTCGAGCGCGTGGGCGGGCTGGACGCCGTGGCCGCCGTGGCACGAGACGCAGGTGGGCGCCGTGTCGCCCGCGAGCGGGCCGCGGACCGCCGCCTGCGCCAGGGCGGCGCGGCCGTGCACGTCGGAGAACTCGAGGGCCGCCACCGAGTCGTGGCAGACGGCGCAGCGCTGCGCGATGCCGATGGCGATCCCGTGCGTGGCCGGATCGCGCACCGGCTGGATCATGTGCGCGCCGTGGCAGGCCGCGCAGCTCACCTTGTCCTTGTGCACGTCGCCGGCCGTGAAGGCCCGCGCCTCGTGGCAGGCCACGCACCGCGCCGACAGCGTCAACGCGCCCGCCCCGCTCTCCAGCTCCTTCGCGGGCCGGATCTCGTGCACGCCGTGGCAGGCGGTGCAGCTCGCCTGCGCGAAGCCGCCGCGCCCGCCGTGCGGGCCCGCGCGCCACAACGAGTCCTCGAGCCGGTGGCAGGTGCCGCACGGCACGCTGGTCCTGGGCTCCCCCGGGTGCAGCTTCAGGCCGGGGATGGGATGGCAGCGCACGCACGGCACGCCCGCGTGCACCGAGCCGGCGAGCACGCCGCGGTTCACGAACAGCGAGTCGGGGTCGTAGCCGGGCGGGGCGCGGCGCGCCAGCTGCTCGCGGTCGGCGTGGCACTGCTCACACTCCGCGCTGGCCATCCGGTCGGCCGCGTTCTGCGCGCGGACGGGCGGCGCGGCGAGCGCGGCCGCGAGCGCGGCCAGCGCCGCGGGCAGCGCGGACACCGCGCGCGCGAGCCCCGGCCCCCGGATCCCGGACCCCGGCCTGCGGCCTAGCACAGCGCGTCCCAGAGTCCGAGCACCACGAGCAGCAGGCCCAGCCCCAGGAGGAGCAGGCCGAGCGTCGTGCCGACGAGCTCCATCCAGCGGGGGGCGCGCGGCGCCACCCGGTCCGGAACGGCGCGCCGGCTCGGCGCCTGCCCCGCCACGCCGGCGCCGATGGCGTCCGCCACGAGCGGGTGCTCTTCCTCGAGGTAGCCGAGCGTCGCCCGGCCCGTGAACATCACGCCGTCGAGCGGGAACTTGGACGCGCGCAGGTGGACGTCGAAGAAGTGGTACGCGACGATGAGCGCGGCGAGCAGCATCACCTGGTACGAGTGGACGAGCGTCGCGACGTTGAAGATCACGCCGGGCAGGAAGCGCCCGAAGAACTCGGGGAACCACAGCACCAGGCCGCTGGCGGCGATGGCGCCGAGCCCCAGGATCACCATCAGCCAGTTGAACTTCTCGCGGTAGCTGTAGCGGCCGAACTTCGGCTTCGGGGCGCGGCCCAGCGACCACCGCAGCATCTGCCAGAACTCGCGGAAGTCGCGCGGCTGGAGCAGGATCGAGTCCGGCCCCCACAGCAGGCGCCGCCGGTCCTTCGCGCGAACGAGGAGCACCGCGGCGTGGCCGAGGTACACGGCCAGGCACGCCAGCACGACGCCCGCCGCCCAGCGGTGCACGAGGCCGGCGGTGCGCGCGCCGCCCCAGAGCGCCATCAGCTTCGGCGCCCAGACGACGCAGCTGAAGCGCAGCGGCAGCCCGGTGAAGGCCAGTACGAAGAACGCCGCCGCCAGCGCGCCGTGCAGCACCCGCTGGAAGACGCCGAACCGCCAGACGTAGGGGCCGCGGCCGCGCTGCGCCGCGTCGAGCGCGACGCCGCCGAGGTACTCGTGCCGGTCCGTCATCGTGCGGCCCTCCGCTCCAGCAGCGTGCGCCGCGTGACCAGCACGGCGTGGACGAGATAGACGGCCGTCACGCCCCCGAGCAGCACGACCATCGCGAGCCACAGGACGAACAGCCCGGGGTTGCGCGCGGGGCTCGTGGGATCGGCGTGCGGGCGGTAGTCCGCGAACCGGCCGCTCGCCGCGGTGTGGCAGCGGCGGCAGGTGGCGAGCCGGCGCCCCGGCGAGACCGAGGAGCGCGGATCGGAGGCCGGATAGATCTCGTGCGCCGTGTGGCAATTCGCGCACAGCGCGGCGCGCGGCGAGCCCACCTGCGTGGCCTGGCCGTGGTAGTTCTCGCGGAACGTCGCCCCGTAGGCCTGGTGGCAGTGCGTGCACGTCTCCGCGAAGGCGAAGTGCGCCGCCGCGTCGGCCGGGTTCCGGACCGCGTGGCCCTGGTGGCAGTCCACGCACGTCGCGGAGGTATCGCGGCCCAGGGCCGCGGCGCCGGCGGCCTGCGCGAGCGCGCGGCGGCCGTGCGCGTCGGCCCGCCAGCTCGCCGCCTCTGCCGCGTGGCACGCGGCGCAACGCTGCGCCATCGCGACCGGCAGGCCGTGGGTGGCCGGGTCCCGGAGCGGCCGGATGTCGTGGCCGCCGTGGCAGTCGGTGCACCCGGCCCGCGCGGCGTGCACGTCCGCCGGCCCCGGCAGCTGGCCCGCGTGGCACGCGGCACACGCGCGGCCCATCGCCGCGCGGCCCTCCGCCGTGCGGAGCCACGCGACGGGGCGCACGCCGTGCGCCCCGTGACACGAGACGCAGGCGACCCCCTTGCCCGCCCCATGCACGCTGGCGTGCAGGACGGTGTCCACCATCGCATGACAGCTGGTGCAGGCGATCGGGGTCGCGGCGGCGCTCGCGTGGGGGAAGGCGACGGCGCCGATGTGACAGCGCACGCACGAGAGGCCGGCGTGCGCGCTGGCGGCCAGGGAGTCGCGCGTCACCACGAGGGACATCCGGAACTGCCCGAGCGGCACGGCCTCCTCCAGGAACTCGCGGGACCCGTGGCAGCGCAGGCACGCCAGGCTCGCGGCGGCCCCGGGCCCCTGCTGCGCGCGCGCGGGGGGCGCCGCCAGCGCCGCGGCGAAGGCCAGGACGAGCGCCATCAGCCCGTGCCGCTTCATCCGCGTGCGCACCTGGTGGCGGCTGAGGCCGAGCATCGTGGCGGCCTGCGACTGGTTGCCCCGCGCCCGCTCGAGGGCCTCGACCAGCAGCCGGCGCTCCACCTCGTCGAGCTTCACGCCGTCGGAGGGCAGCGCCGCCGCCGCGGGCCGCGCCATGGGCGCGGCGACCTCGGGCGGCAGCTCGCCGGTGCCGATCACGTCGCCGTCCGTGAGCAGCACCGCGCGCTCGATCACGTTCCGAAGCTCGCGCACGTTGCCGGGCCACGCGTACGCGTCGAGCATGGCCTGCGCCGGCGCCGCGATCTCCCGCACGTGCTTGCCGAACTCGAGGTTGAAATGCGCCGTGAAGTGCTTGACCAGCGGCTGGATGTCCTCCTGCCGCTCGCGCAGCGGCGGGAGCGTGATGGGGATGACCCGCAGCCGGTAGAACAGGTCGGCCCGGAACCGCCCGGCCGACACCTCCGCCGCCAGGTCGCGGTTGGTGGCCGCCACGATCCGCACGTCCACCACCAGGTCGCGCGTGCCGCCGAGGCGCCGGAACGTCTTCTCCTCGATGAACCGCAGCAGCTTGGCCTGCACGCCCGGCGTCAGCTCGCCCACCTCGTCGAGGAACAGCGTGCCGCCGTCCGCCATCTCCACCAGGCCGCGCTTGGCCGCGTGCGCGTCGGTGAACGCGCCCTTCTCGTGCCCGAACAGCTCCGACTCCATCAGCGTCTCGGGCAGCGCCGAGCTGGTGACGTTGATGAA
>Ga0335078_10002017_pt1 | contig 30749 bp, 19 predicted proteins | sample Lox_Sample_32_FD_206711 | JGI IMG/M metagenome (GOLD analysis project Ga0335078, IMG submission 206711) | Soil microbial communities from Loxahatchee National Wildlife Refuge, Florida, United States - Lox_Sample_3.2 | ecosystem: Environmental > Terrestrial > Soil > Wetlands | place: USA... | reverse complement strand
CGATCTTCCGGCCCGCCGCGGCCGCCCCGTCCCTGACCGCCTGCGGCAGCGCGGCCAGCGCCCGGCCCAGCAGGCTCACCACATGCGAGCGGGGATCCTGGTCGCCGGACAGCAGGTCGGCGGCCAGCGGGATCTCGGTCTCCGCCCACGAGGCCACGTGCGGCCGGCCCGCCCGCTGCCCCTGGTAGTTATACGCCGCCCCGCGCTTTTTGGACCCGTACACCTCCACGTCGGTGGCGTCGACGTCGATCGTCACCGGCCCTTCGGCCAGCTCCGCCACCCGCTCCGCCGGCAGCAGGCTCACCATCCGCGCCGTGGCCCTGGCCAGCCCGGCCTCCGCGCCCCGCCAGTGCTTGTCCGTGAACCGGCGGGCGATCCCGGCCGCGGTCGAGGTGGCCAGGCCCGGCACCGGGACCAGCAGCTGACCGGCCTGATCGGCGCGGACCCGGTCCAGGCCCACCAGGAAGTCCTCCCCGGCCAGCTGGGCCGCGGCCATCCCGGCCAGCACCTGCCCGCCGGTGAACCCGCGGCGGCGCTGCTTGACCGGCCCCATCCCCGCATCCAGCGCCGCGATCACGCCGAGCCGCTCGCACAGCTCGGTGACCGCGACCATCCCGCCCGCACCCGTCAGCGACGGGTCGTCCGCCCCGATCTGGATCCTCCCCCGGGTCTTGCCCGGCCTCGCCGCCGTCCGCACCACCTCGGTGACACTCCTTCCAGGATCATCCAGCACTGTCACGCTCGATAATCCCAGCAGGGCACCCGTAGTTTCACTGACCTACAGCAGCGTGTCGCCGTTCTACCCGTTGATTCGGGTCAGATCACTGCGCTTATGAGCCAGGTGCCGCGGCTGAGGGCCTCCGGCCTGACGGTGGAATTTCACCCCTGCGGACGCAGCGGATGCCGATGCAGATGCCAGCCCGGACCGCGAACCGCCCAAAACGGCATAACGGAGCGCAACCAACGGCAGTCCTGCCCCACACTAGATCGCCGAATCGGAATGGTTAGTTACCGTGGCCTTGCTGCACTTTGCCGCGTGCAGATCTACCGGTTACGGGGCGTTCTGCCGGCCATCGATCCCGGACTAATCGTGTTAGATGGGGCGTGCCGGCTGATCAGTTCAGGCGGGGCGCCGAACGGGGAAGCGACTGATGGGGATGCCGTCTGCGCCGCGTCCCGGTGTGGGGTCGCTGTGGCCTGTACGGCATGTGCGGCCTGCGGTTATGGTACGGGGGTGGGGGTGTATGCGGCGGAGACCGCCGCTGGTAGCGTGCATGGCTTCCCTTCCGAGCTGACCAGCTTTGTCGGCCGGGCCGGGCCGGTGTGCGAGGTGGCCGACATGCTGGGGCGGCACCGGCTGGTGACGGTGACCGGGCCGGGCGGGGTGCTCCAGGGCAGGTGGCGCGGGCGGTGGCGGGCCGGTTCGCCGACGGGGCGTGGCTGGCGGAGCTGGCCCCGGTGGGCGATGCGGCGCAGGTGCCGGGGGCGGTGGCGGCGGCGCTGGGGGTGCGGGAGCAGCCGGGCGTCCCGGCCGCCGAGGCGCTGGCACAGGCGCTGGCCTGGCGGCAGCTGCTGCTGGTGCTGGATAACTGCGAGCATGTGATCGGCGCGGCGGCGGAGCTGTGCGCGGAGCTGCTGGCGGCCTGTGATGACGTGCGGGTGCTGGCGACCACCCGGGAGCCGCTAGTCGTGGCCGGTGAGGCACGGTTCCGGCTGGGGCCGCTGGCCCTGCCCGGCGATGGTGACCCGGCGGGCTGGCCGGAGGCGGTGGCGCTGTTCGCCGACCGGGCCCGCCAGGCCGATGCGCATTTCACCTTGGACGGGCGGACCGGTCCGGCGGTGGCGCGGCTGGTGGCGGCCTTGGACGGGATGCCGCTGGCGATCGAGCTGGCCGCGGCGCGGGTGGAGGTGCTGGGGGCGGTGCAGCTGGCCGACCGTCTGGATGACGGGTTCGGGTTGCTGGCGGGCGGGGACCGGCTGGCGCCGGGGCGGCACCGGTCGCTGGCGGCGGCGGTGGAGTGGAGTTACCGGCTGCTGGGCGAGGAGGAGCGGCGGGTGTTCCGGGCGGTGTCGGTGTTCCCGGGGCCGTTCACGCTGGAGGCCGCCGGGGCCGTCGCCGGTCCGGGCGCCGGGGAGATGGTGCTGCGGCTGGTGGAGTGCTCGCTGGTGGTGCCGCTGCGGGAGGGGCCCGATGGCCGGTGGCGGTATGCGATGCTGCAGACGCTGCGGGCCTACGGGGCCGGGCTGCTGGCCGGGGCCGGGGAGCAGGACGCGGCCGAGATCGCCCTGGCCCGGTGGGCGGCGGGGGTGGCCGGGCAGGCCGCGGCGGGGCTGCACACCGTCGAAGGCGAGGCAGCCGCAGCCCGGTGGCTAGATGCCGAGGATGCCACCATGGCCCAGGTGCTGGCCTGGGGCGTGGACCATGATGCGGACCTGGCGCTGCGGCTGGTGCCCGCGCTGGGCTGGTGGTGGACCCTGCGGGGCCGGGAGGCGGACCAGTACGAGGTGCTGCGCGAGGTTACCGGGCGCGCCGCCCCCGGCGGCGACGGGTGGTGCGCCGCGAAGTTCTTCCTGGGCTACACCGCGGGCGAATTCGATGATCTGGCCGGAGCGCTGGGCCATTTCACCGAGCTGCGGGACGCGGCCGCGCCTCGGGGACCGTGCCGGGCGCTGGCCGACGGCCTGGCCGGCCGGGCCGGGACACTGGTCAAGCTGGGCCGGCACGCCGAGGCGGCCGAAGATGCCGGCCGTGCCCTCGCGATGGCCCGCGAGATCGCCTACCCGCTGGGGCAGGTAAATGCCCTCGACCCCCTGTCCTCAGCTGCCGAATATGCCGGTGATCTGGACCGTGCCGTGCGGCTGACCCGGCAGGCCGGCCAGATCACCGCGGGCGTCCCCGCCGTGATAGCCCGCTGGTGCCACTACGCCCTGACTTACCTGCTGATCGAGGCCGGGGACCTGTCCGCCGCCGAGACTGCCTGCGCGGCGGCCCTGGCCCGGGCCCGGGACGCGGGCGACCTGTGGAACCAGGCGGGCCTGCTGTCCAGGGTAGTGATCTTGGACCTGGAGGCAGGCCGCCTGCAGGAAGCCGCGGCGCACCTGCGGGAAGCGATCCGGCTCGGCACGCGCACCGCCAACCAGGGAGAGCTCGGCAATGCCCTGGACTGCTGCGCGCTGCTGTGCGCCGCAGCCGGCCGCCACGCCGAGGCGGTCACGGTGTGGGCCGCGCGCACCGCGCACCTGCAGCACCATCAGATCCCGGAATGGCCCGCCGATGCACGGCGCCGGGAGGGGCCGCTGCGCCGGGCCCGGCAGGCGCTCGGGCCCAGCCGGACCCGGGCGGCCGAACAGCGCGGCGCGGCGATGACCCTGGAAACCGCGGCCGAGTACGCCCTGATGCTCACCGATCCCGGCGCCCCGCAGCCGGCCGCGCCGGGCCCGGGGACGCTCAGCGCCCGGGAACGGGAACTGGTGACCCTGGTCGCCCGGGGCCGGACCGACGCGCAGGTGGCCGCCGAGCTGTACATCAGCATCCGCACCGTCCGCTCCCACCTGGACCGGATCGGGGACAAGACCGGCTGCCGCCGCAGGGTCGACCTGACCCGCCTGGCCCTCAGCACCGGACTGGTCGCTACCCCTGCCGTGCGCTGGCCCCGGCAGGCGAGGCTGCCGGTGAGGCCGCGATGGGCGGCCCGTCCCGAACAGGCAGGAGACCATCATGTTCGCATCGCATCCCCGCCGGGAAGCACGCCTGCACACGGCAACGCGGCGGGCGGCCGCGCGGCTGGGCCGGCTCGCCGTGGCCCTGGCCGCGATCACCTGCGCGGGCTTGATATCGGCGGCCAGCGCCTCGGCCGCTCCGGTCGTGATCCCGATTCCGCCCGGCGGCCCCACGGTCCCGGCACCTGCCGTCCTCATAGTCACCGTGGGCGGAATGGCGGGCTGGCAGATCACGGTGATCGCAGTCGGCGCCGCCCTGGTCGCCGCCATCGCCGCCGTCGCGCTGGACCGGGCGCGGGCCGCCCGCAAGGCCGCCTCGACCACCGCCGCGACGCGCCCGGTCTGGCCCTGAGCATGGCAACCGCGCCCGGGTCCCGGTCAGGGGTCCAGGCGCGATACTGCCAGGCAGCCCGCAGCCGCGGGGGCCACCTCACTCTTCATCCCCATGCCAGGAAGCCCGGTTATGCGCGTCTGCCACCGGAATGCGCTGAAAGACATTTCCGTACAGGCGGATACTTGCGCACTGGGCCGGGCCAGCACCCGTCACTGAGTGTGATCCGATCTCGGGAACCGGCGTGTTGCCTGCCGGCTATGCGTGCCGCAGGAGGTGCAGATCTGTGGCTACCGCAGCCAGTCCTTGTCGTTGTCGTCCGCGTGCTTGGTCAACGGCAGGGTCGTCACCTGCTCGTGCTGGAGCAGGTCTGCCGTCTTGATCTGAACGGATCCGGTCTGGCTCCCGGCGGCAAAGACCACCGTTTCGTGCTGGAGCACCTCCTGATCGACGTAGAGGGGTGCGCCTAGCAGCGGGCCGAGCGGCGGCAGGGCGCCCAGTTCGATGCCTGGGAAGTCCCGTAGCAGCTCCTGTTCGGTGGCAAGCCGGACATGGAGGTCGCGCACCGCTGCCTGGACCAGGTGCATGTCGAGGCGGCCGGTTGCCGGGACCGCCATCAGGGCGTAGCCGCCCGCGACGCGCACCGCGACCGTCTTGAGAACCTCGCTGGCCTTGATGCCGAGCGCCCTGGCCTCGCCGATCGAGGTGTAGGCCTGCTGGTGCGCGATGGCCTCGAACGGGACGCCGCGGGTTTGGAGATGCTCCGTTACCTGCGTCATCACCCCGCCCCTCATCTCGCCGGGGAACCGGTCATAACGCGGATACGCCCCCGCGGCCCATGGCAGTAACCGGCCCGCCGGGGCGGCCGGGGCCGCATGATCGCCGGCTGCCCGCGGCCTTCACGACCGGGGCGCGACATAACGCCCCGGGGCCGTCTCGCCTGCCCGGCGGTCAGGGCGCCGGGCGTGATCGCGGCAATGACGAGCATGACCGCGCCACGACGGGGCAAGACCTGCTCATGCGGTACGTGGAACCGCGCCGGCACACCGATAACCAGGGTGACCGCCTGACACCGCACGGAGCGGCAGACGCCGAGGTGACCGGCCGGGGCGGGCTGCACCCGCCTTATGCCGCATTCGTGCCCGCCGGCGCGGCCCGCGCCACCCAGATGCCGGGAATCTTGCGGCACGCGGCCGGCCAGGACGACACCCCGGTCACCGCGGCGACGGGGCTGCGGTCCCCGGTGGAGAATCGCTGGCGCGACGCGGCCAGGGCAGCGGGCAAGCGAGCGGACCTGGAGGACATCCGGGCCATCGACCCGGACCTGGCCGGGCGCGAGTCTTGGCTGCTCGGCTCGGCGCTGCGGCAGGTGGTGGCGGGGCTGCCCGGGGGTGGCCGGGCGCTGGTGGCGGGCCACAGCCCCGCCACCGAGGCCGCCGTGCTCGGGCTCGCCGGCCGGGTCGTCCCGCCACTGGGCAAGGGCACAGGGGTTCTGCTGGTCCAGGACGGCGGGGACTACCAGGTGGAGCCGCTGGACTAAATGGCGGTGAGCCACGGCGGATCAGCGCGTAAGCCAGGAACAGGGCTAATCACCCAAAGTGACGTTGAGCCTGGGCGGCCTGCGGCCGAATCGGTGCGCCTGTTCGGGCCTAACTGCGGCGCAGGTGTTGAGCACGGATCAGCCAACTCGGGACGCGGCCGGGGTGTGACGGGGCTGCGGGTCCAACCCCCGCGGTGACGGCCGATGGCGACCGGGTAGCCATCGCTCCCGCCCGCATCGAACGAGGGCATCAGGGGGCGTCGGCGGATTTAGGTGCTGGGACAGCGGATATGGAGGCTGGCGGAGCGGGCGGGCGGCGCGCGGCAGCGGGGAGCGTGAGGATCACGGTGCGGCCGCCGTTACGGGTCTCCTCGCAACGGAGTGTGTCGGCCATCGCTTCGGTGAGGTCGCGGGCCAGCCTGAGCGCAAGGCCGTTCGTGCCATCGCCCTGTTGCGGGGCGGGCCCCTGGTCCGCGATGCGGATCTCCACGTGGCGTGCCAGGCCGACGGCGGTGAGGACGGGCGGGACGTCAGCGGGGCTGCGATGCAGGGCGTCAGCCATCAAGCTGGTCAGGATGCGGGTGAGGAGCTCCGCGTCGGCGATCACGTCGGGCAGGCCCTCGGGCGTGCTGAGGGTGATGTGGTGGCCACCGGGGCCCAGGTCGTCGAGGGCCGCGGCGATAACGTCGTCAAGATCGACTGGCCGGAGATAGGTCTCCAGCGCCCCGGCGTGCAGCCGGCTGAGATCGCTGAGGTCGGTGACGAGCCTGCCGATGCGGTCCACCGCGCGGCGCGCGGCGGCGACCAAGGCGGCGCGATCGTCCGGTGTGGCAGCGGCTCCGTTATCAGCCAGGCCTGCCAGTGCCGCCTGGGCTGCGGCGAGCTGTTCGCGTGCGTGCTGACTGGTGGCGGCGAACAGGGCGGAGCGGGAACGGAGGTCAGCCTCGTGCTGGGCGGCGCGGGCGTCATGCTCGTCTTGGCGGCGGCCGGTAATGCCGGCCACCACCTGGACCGCGCAGGCGGACAGAACCCTCGTGTCGTCTGCGCCAAGCACGCGTCCCCGCCCGGCCAGCGTGAAGGTCTCGCTGACCGGGAGTTCCACGTCGGCTCCGGGACCTTCTGGCGGCCGTTCGCCCGCGCTGGCCACGATGTCGCAGCACGGGCCTGCGTCATCCTGCCGCCGTTCCAGCAGGCTGACCGCGGCCAGGCCGAACATCTCGCGTATCTCCTCAAGCAGGGCGGGCGGGTCGCCGCGCCCGCGCAGCACGCTGGCCGCGAGCCGGGTGAGCGCTGCCGCCTCCGCGCTCGCACGCGAGGCCCGCCCACGGCGCGAGCCAAGCGCAGCCAGGAGCCAGGCGAGCGCCGGCTTGCGCCGGCTTGAACCGTTGCGGCTGACTAGGTGCACGTCGATGTGCTCGGCCCGGCGCGCGAGCCTCGTCGGGGTGCTCTTGCCCGCGACCAGGGTGAGGAGCCGGCTGCGGCGGCTCGCACCGAGAACCATCTGGGTGGCATTCTCGGCACGGGCGAACCGCAGCAGCGTCTCGGCCACGTCGTCACCGGGCAGCTGCTGAAAGCTGCCGCCGAGCAACGCCACAAGCGCCCGCTGGGCATCCAGCGTCGCGGCATTGCCGGCCGCCAGGCCGTCGTCACAGCTCACGTGCACGGCCAGCAGGTCGCTGCCGGGGGTGCGGGCGGCGATCCTGGCGGCACGCCGGATGACGGCCTCATCGTCCTTCTCGCCGGCGATGCCGACGACAATCCGCTCCCTTGTCTCCCATGGCGTGGCGATGCCGTGCTCGGCACGGTACCGCTGCAGGCCCTCCTCCACCCGGTCGGCCAGCCAGAGCAGGGCCAGCTCACGCAGTGCGGTGAGGTTCCCCGGCCGGAAGTAATGAGTGAGCGCGGCCTCGATCCGGTCCGGCGGGTAGACATTGCCGTGCACCATCCGCCGCCGCAGCGCCTCCGGGGTCATATCGACCAGCTCGATCTGGTCGGCGCGGCGCGCTATCTCATCGGGCAGGGTCTCGTGCTGCTCCACGCCGGTGACCTGTTTCGCCACGTCGCTGAGCGACTCGAGGTGCTGGATGTTCAGGGTGGTAATGACATCGATGCGCGCGTCGAGCAATTCATCGACGTCCTGCCATCGCTTGGCGTTCCGGCAGCCGGGCACGTTGGTGTGGGCGAGCTCGTCCACCAGCGCGACCTGGGGGCGGCGGGCGAGCACCGCGTCCAGGTCCATCTCGGTGAAGGCCGCACCGCGGTAGCTCATCGAGCGCCGCGGCACCAGCTCCAGTCCCCCGGCCATTGCCGCAGTCAGCCGGCGGCCGTGATCCTCAAGGAGCGCGACGACCACGTCCGTGTCGCGTGACCTGCGCCGCTGGCCTTCGGCGAGCATCGCGTAGGTCTTCCCGACACCGGGCGCTGCGCCGAGATAAACGCGGAGCTGTCCCCTTGCCACAGCTGCGATACTCCTCGCACCCAGAGCCGCCAGACAGGGAAATTCCTCCCTGCTTACCGGGCCGAAAGGCTCATCTGTCCCCGTGCCGGCGCACCGCAGCCAGCCTCGGCATGCCCGCAGCCCGGCGGCGAGCCGGTCCTGGACCAGCCGAGAAACGATTTTTAGATTCGGCCAGCAGATCGCAACTCCGGATCACACATCCGTGGCGCCTTGATTGCCAGCCGGTCCGCAAGAACGCAGATCAGCCGGTTATGCGCTGGTGACGGTCTAACCGGCCGAGACCCCGTAACCGCGCCGAACGGCGGGAGTGCGTGCGTCGTCCTCTATGAGCGTCGATCACGCGCCGTGGTCATCGGAGATGCCTTCCGGTCGCGGTTGGAAGCCGGGTTCGCGGCGTGGGCAGCCTCGATGCCCGCGACGGCCATCTGCAGGCCCTGCGCCCCTCCGCTGGGACATGAACTGCCCGCCGGCGGATAAATCGTGGTGCTCCGCACCTATTCACGCCATCGGGCTCTCGACGACGACAGCGAGAGCGTCTGCTCTTGTTCCGGATCCCTGCCGGGTGGGGGCTGCTTGCCCGCAGCGGGTCCGCTGGAGCCGGTGCGGACAGTCCACTGACCGGCACTAGACCGGCACCCGGGCCACAGCGCCTGAAGATCAGGTCGTCTCAGCTACTCAGGTGACGTCGCGCCGCTCGCGCGGGTGACGCGGGCAGCCGCGTAGTTGCACCCGGGGGTCTCGCAAAGGGTGACGATGCCACGAGGCGCATCCCTGACGGTGCCGCTCGTCCCGCCCGGCACCGTATCCGAGCGCAACCGAGGCTGGCCACAGCTCGGGCAGTCCCCCGGCAGCTTGTTCCCCCACGAGGCCAGCGGACTCGACGCAAGCGCCGCCAGCAGGAAGAACCCGGCGGTCCCGAGGACCGCAATGCCCACGGTGATGAAGACAATCATCGAGAAGCCCCCGAGGAACCTGAGCGGTCCGGGCAGGAGCATGGTGACCAGGTGAGGCACGAAAATGAGCAGGCAGCCCGCCACGCCCAAGGCCACAGCCACGCCAAGCATCGCAAACATGGATGCGCCCGACCGATGCTGCCTGCGCTCGGCGCGCGCCGCCTGGATCAGGGTGTCCTCGTCGGCTGGCTGAGTTGTCATGCCGGTCCTCCGCCTGGCGTCGGCCTCGCAGCCATCATGTCACGAAGCGCCCATTGATGGCGAACCAAGCGGCAGGGGCCGAACCCGGACGCGCCGGCGATGCCAAGCCAGTCCCGCACGCATCCGCCCTCCCCGCCCATCACGTCCCGGATCACCCCGGTGGAGCGGGCAGCCACACCGGGTACCGCCGGCAACTCGGACATTGACCTGGACGTCCAGGCCGGACGGAGTGGCACCGCACGGTCCTTTGCGCCGCTACAGGCGCGCACACCCTAACGGCGAAACCGAGCAGATTAGATGACATGCATCGGGCTGGACTGAGCTGAGGTCGCGGGCCGGGTGCCGGGAGACCTCCCCAGCTCAGACGCGCGTCAGGATGGACCGCGTAGGCAATCCGCATGGGAGGGTGTGCGCCCTCCCGAGCTTGAGGAGGTCCCGATGCCCATCGTAGGCGGCTACGCGCGCGTTTCTCCGACCTCCCTCATCACTTAGCGTGATGCATTTCGCGCTGCAACCCGCCGACGGTCGCGGAAGCTGCCAGAAGGTCAGCCACGGGTGCCCGTCCAGCCGTGGAAGCCAGTGGGAGCCATCATCGACCGACGTGGGGGCGACGTCAGGCTTAGCTCCGCGTTCGATTTCTATAGCCCTACCGGGACTCTAGCTACAGTGAGCCACATCGGCCGACAGCGGTGATTGTCGTTCGCATCGAGGGGTCAGCGGTTCCGACGCGCTCAGCTCACCAAGTCTGCGGCATCGCTGAGAGCCTGGCCCGGCCCCGCGTCGTGGCCGGGGGTTGGCTATTCGGTGGCGGTGCGGGCGCGGTCCAGGACGCCGGCGGTGGTGCCGACGCACATGTCCAAGGTGATGCGGTAGCTGGAATGGCCAGCCATCCGAGACACGTCGGTGGCCTCCAGCTTCCAGGTGAACAAGGCCGTGGTGCAGAACACGTGCCGCAGGCTATGCCAGGTCCACCTGCCGTTGCCATCCGCGTCGCGCCAGCCGGCCGCGCGATAGGCGCGCTGCAGGACGTTGCGGTTGAAGTTGGAGGACCGCCAGTACTTCCCTGTCGGGGACGGGAAGACCAGGCCGACAGGGTTGGTGCCGGCAGCCTGCTCGGCGCGGGCCTGCTCAAGGCGGGCGGCTAGCCGCTCGGCCAGCGGGTACCCGGCGGGCGTACAGCGGGGATAGATCGTCCGACGATACTTGCGGTTCTTCGGCGCCTCAACGAATAGGTGCCCGGCGACCTCGACCACCTTGCGGTCCACCGAGATTTCCCGCCTGGCCGCGTCGACCTGGCCGATGGTCAGGGCGGCCAGCTCGCCCCATCGCAGCCCGCTGTAGGCCGCGGTGACGGCCATCAGCTCATCGTGGTCCCCGTGCAACCCGGTGGCCAGCGCCTGGCCGAGCGCGGCCACGTCGGTGTCGGCGGGCACCTCGGCAGGGTCGATCCACAGCGCCGATTCACCCGCAGCGCTCGCCCGCGGCGGGGGCAGCGCGCGGTCTCCGGCCTGCCAGTGCACCTGCGCCAGCCGCCCGCTGGCCAGGTACCCGCCCTGCAGGCCCGCGGTGACCAGGGCGGAGATCATGCCCGGACCCGGTCGCCCTCCCCCGGTGTGGGCGCGGCGTTGACGATCTGCTGCACGTGCCTGGTCGTGATGTCCTGGCACAGGACCGCGCCGATGACCGGGATGGCGAACCGCTCGCACAGCCGCCGCTGGGTATGCGCGTGCTTGCGGGACCACTGCCGCTGGACCGGGAGCCGATCGGCGGACAGGTAGAACGCGATGAGGTCCGCACCGCGGAGCGTCATGTTGGGCGCATCGGCTTCTAGCCGCTCGGCGACCTTCGCCAGCCTGGCGGCCAACTTCTCCTCGGAAGCCGCCTCACACTGCTTCCGCTCGCCGTTCTCGTGCCAGACCGCTCGCCAGCGGCCGTGCTCCTCGCGGGCCGGGTACACGGTGATCCCGCACTCCAGCTCGATGACCGGGCGACCGCCCCGGGTGGCCGCGCGCCCCGTCCCGCCCGCGAAGATACTGCGGCGTGCCGTGCGGCCGGGCCCTGCCCAGACGGCAGCTCGCGCAACGCCGCGGGCCGGTTGTGGGGATTTTGTGGGGATCTTGCTCCGCGGGGGCGCTTCCTGCGCCATGGCGATTCCCTCTCTTCCTGCGTTGTCGCAGGTGAGAAGGCTGACGATGGAAGGTTTGACTGGCTCCCGCGATAGGACTCGAACCTATAACCTGCCGGTTAACAGCCGGACGCTCTGCCGATTGAGCTACGCGGGATCAACCCGCATAAGGGTAGCGCACCTGCAGCGGGCTCGGTACGCTCACGGGCCGCGGCGGCCTGTGTTTATCGAAGCCCGGCTTGATGAGTACCCTCGCGTAATAGGGGAAGGTCATGGTGCACATGACGAAACTGCGCGAAAGGGGTGCCCGATGCGATTCAAGGCTACGTTCCTCGTCGGGTTCGCGGCCGGCTTCGTCGCCGGCGCGCGGGCGGGACGTGAACGCTACGAACAGATGGTGAAGGCCAGCCGGAAGGTGGCGGAAAACCCCACCGTACAGAAGGCGGCCAAGGCCGCGGGCGCCAAAGCGACCGAGCTGACCAAGGTCGCCAAGGACAAGGCGGCCGAGCGGGTGCCTAAGCTCACCGAGACGGCGAAGAGCGGCGCCAGCAAGATGCGCGGCCAGTTCGACCGGCTGCCCGGCCGGCACGCCGACGAGAGCGAGCCCGCGGCCGTGAACGGCACTCGCCCGGCCGACTGACGGCACGATCCGGTAAGCCAGAACGGCGCGGCCTGGCCAACCGGACCAGAAGAACCCCGTGGAACCCGGGTCTCGCGGCGTCCCAGCCCCGCGAGGCCCGGGTTTCTGTCAGTGCGTCCGGCAGGGGCGAGACAGGTCGCGGCGGGACAGTCGAGGGCGCAGTCGCGGGGGTCAGTCGAGGTACTCGCGCAGCATCTGGGCGCGGCTGGGGTGGCGGAGCTTGGCCAGGGTCTTCGACTCGATCTGCCGGATCCTCTCCCTGGTCACGCCGAACTCCCGGCCGACTTCCTCCAGCGTCCGCGGGTGCCCGTCGGTCAGGCCGAACCGCAGCTGGATGATCCGCTGCTCCCGCTCGGCGAGCTCGCACAGGACCCGTTCGAGCTGATCCTGCAGCATGATGAACGCCGCGGCCTCGATCGGCACCACGGCGTCCGCGTCCTCGATGAAGTCCCCCAGGTCGGACTCTTCCTCGCCGATCGGGGACTGCAGGGATACCGGCTCCTGGGCGATCCGCTGGATCTCCGCGACCCGCTCCGGCTCGAGGCCGAGCTCCGCGGCGATCTCGTCCGTGGTGGCTTCCCGGCCGAGCTCCTGGTGCAGCTGGCGCTGCACCCGGGCCAGCTTGTTGATCGTCTCGACCATGTGCACCGGCACCCGGATGGTCCGCGCCTGGTCGGCGATCGCCCGCGTGATCGCCTGCCGGATCCACCAGGTCGCGTACGTGGAGAACTTGTAGCCGCGGGTGTAGTCGAACTTCTCCACTGCGCGGATCAGCCCGAGGTTCCCCTCCTGGATCAGGTCGAGGAAGACGAGCCCGCGGCCGATATAGCGCTTGGCGATCGACACCACCAGGCGCAGGTTCGCCTCGATCAGCCGCTGCTTGGCCCGGACCCCCTCGCCGACCAGCAGCTCCAGGTCGCCGTACACGGCGCCGAGCAGGGGGAAGCCGCCGGTCAGCTTCTCCTCGGCGAACAGCCCCGCCTCGATCGTCTTGGCCAGCTCGACCTCGTCCTCGGCGGTCAGCAGCGGCACCCGGCCGATCTCCCGCAGGTAGATCCGGACCAGGTCGCTGGTTGCGGCGCGCCTGCCGCCATCGGCGGCGGCCACTCTCTCCGCCTGCCGGATCTCCGCTTCGGAAAAGGTGTCATCCTCCACCGGCACGTCGAGCACGTCGACGCCCTCGTCGGTGAGCGCACGGACCGCCGTGTCGATGGCTTCCGGCGGAAGGTCGGCGCGGTCGAGCGCCACCATGACATCGGCCATGGTCAGGGAACCACGCTCCCGTCCTAGCGCCACGAGATCCGTCAGCTGCTCGGCTGGTGATGGTCCGTTCGGCAGTACGGAGAGGGTCACGGCAACAGTCTGCGTCACGAACCCGTGGTTACGGGGGACCCAATTTTGTCACCCAGCGGCTACGCAAGCGCAGCCGCCGATGACGTTTCAGGCGCCGGCGGCCCGGTCTAGCAGCGCTTTCCTGCGTTTCTCCAGCCCCACCAGATCCCCGAACATCCTGTTGTAACCGGCCTGTTCCTCCACCGGATTCATGCGCTGCAGCCGGGCCTTGACCGAGGTGATCTCCCGGCTGACCGCGAGCTCGCCCACCTTGGCCAGCAGGACGTCGGCGTACTTGGCGTCCGGTTCCCTGGTGGACTGCAGCGGCTCGACGGCCAGCGCGGTCACGAACGCCTGCGCTCGCTCGTTCGGCGCCTCCTCGCGCAGGCGCGCCGCCCACTGCCGCGGGCCGCCGCCGCTGGTCGTGCCGCCGCACGCCGCGATCAGCGTGAACACCGCGCGGTGCACGGGGGCGGTGAACGCGTCGGCGCCGAGCGCGTCGAACTCCGGCCCGCACAGGGCCGGGCGCTGGACCGCGAGCTTGAGCGCCTCGCGCTCCGCCACGACCACCGGGTCCCCCAGGTCATAGGGCTGGCCCTGCCCATTTCCGGCGTCGCCCCGCGGGCCGCCGTTGCCCTGAGCGTTCCCATTGGCACCGAACGAGCCGGGTTGCCCGCCCCGGCTCCCCTGACCGCGGTCCTGGCCGGGCCGACGACGGACGGGGTCCGTGTCCCCAGCGTGGGCCCGGACCCTGGTCAGCACGAACCGCTCGTCCATCAGGCCGAGCCAGCGGTCCAGGTTGACCGCGTAGCGGGTGCGCAGGCCCTGGTCCTTGATCTTGGCCAGGATCGGGGCGGCCTCGTCCAGCGCCGCGAGCTGCCCTTCCGTGGTGTTCAGGTCGTGCCGGCCGAGCACGCCCTTGATCGCGAACTCGAACAGCGGCACCCGGCGGGCGACCAGGTCGCGCACTGCCCCGTCGCCGTGCGCCAGCCGCAGGTCACATGGGTCCAGGCCGTTGGGCTCCACGGTCACGTACGTCTGGGTGGCGAACTTCGCCTCCATCCCGAACGCGCGCTGCGCGGCCCGCTGGCCGGCCGCGTCACCGTCGAAGGTGAAGATCACCTCACCCATGAACGCGTCTGAGTCCATGATGAGGCGGCGCAGCACCTTGATGTGGTCCTCGCCGAACGAGGTGCCGCAGGTGGCCACCGCGGTCGGCACCCCGGCCAGGTGGCAGGCCATCACGTCGGTGTAGCCCTCGACGATGACCGCCTGCCTGCGCTGCGCGATCTCGCGCTTGGCCAGGTCTGCCCCGTACAGCACGGTGCTCTTGCGGAACAGCGAGGTCTCCGGCGTATTCAGGTACTTGGGCCCGTCGTCTTCGGGGTCGAGCTTGCGGGCGCCGAACGCGATGACGTCGCCGGACAGGTCGCGGACGGGCCACATCAGCCGCCCGCGGAACCGGTCCCTGGTCCCGCGGTTGCCCTCCCGGGACAGGCCCGCCGTGATCAGCTCGCTGTCGGTGAAGCCCCGGCCGCGCAGGTGCCTCGTCAGGTCCTCCCAGGCCTTCGGCGAGTAGCCGACGCCGAACCGCTGGACGTCGGCGAGCTCGAAGCCGCGCTCGGCCAGGAAGGCGCGGGCCGGCGCGGCGTCGGATCCGCCCAGCCGTTCGGCGTAGTAATCGGCGGCCGCCCGGTGCGCGTCGATCAGCCTGCGCCGCTGGCTCTGTTCCTGCCCCGGGACGTAGCCGCCCTGCTCGTAGCGGAGGTCGACGCCCGCCCGCGCGGCCAGCCGCTCGACCGCCTCGACGAAGGACAGACCGTCGATCTTCTGCACGAACCTGATCGCGTCGCCGCCCTCGGCGCACGAGAAACAGTAGAAAAGTCCTCGCGCGGGCGTCACGTTGAAGGAGGGTGTCTTCTCGTCGTGGAACGGGCACAGTCCCTTGAGCGAGCCGCCGCCCGCGTTCCGCAGCTGCAGGTACTCACCGACCACCTCGTCGATGGGCGACCGCTCGCGAACCGCTGCGATGTCCTCGTCGCGGATTCGGCCAGCCACTTTTCACCTCCGCGTACGACACCCGACCCGGCGAGTCTAGCCCCGGCCACCGACATTCCCGGGCAGGATCGAGGAGGCGGCTAGCCTGGGGGCGTGGCTGAGCTGCTCGTGCTGTGGGACGTGGACTACACGCTGGTTAGCGCCGACGGCCTGGGCACGCGCCTGTACGAGGTGGTGTTCCGGGAGATGTTCGGCCGCGAGCTGACCGAGGTCGCGCCGAAGGCCGGACGGACCGACCGGGCCATCATCGGCGACACGCTCGCGCTGGCCGGGGTGCCAGTCTCCGCGGCCGGCCCGTTCCTGGCCGCGCTGGAGCGGGCCGCCGCGCACGGCGCCGTGACCGGGCCGGTGCGGCCGCTGCCCGGCGCGGCCTCCGCGGTCGCGGCGCTGGCCGCGGCCGGGGTCCGCCAGTCGCTGCTGACCGGGAACGTCAGGGCGATGGCGGCGCTGAAGTTGCGCCGCGCCGGGCTCGGCGCCGATCTCGACCTGGACGCGGGGGCATACGGCGACGTGCACGAGGTCAGGGCCGAGCTGGTGACGGTGGCCAGGCGCGCGGCCCGCCGGCTCTATGGCCTGGACTTTCCCGGGCCAGCCACCGTCCTGGTCGGCGACACGCCGCTGGACGTGGAGGCCGCCCTGGCCACCGGGGCGCGCGCGGTGGCCGTCGCGACCGGCAGCTACCCTGCGGCGGACCTGGCCGCGGCAGGCGCGCACGTGGTCCTGCCCGACCTGACCGACACCGCCCGGGTGGTCGCCGCCGTCACCGGCTAGAGGCGGCCCGGGCGGCCCAGTGGGGCGAGTTCCAGCGCGCCGGGCGACCTGCTGCGCGGCGGCGAAATGCCGGGCCGCCTCCTGCGGGCGGCCGAGGAAGGCGCTGAGCTCACCCAGGGTCTGGGCCACCGGCTGCATGGCCAGCGCCGCAGACGCGGCCCCGGCGAGCAGGCCGGCTACTGGCGTCAGGTCGGTGACGAGTGCCCCGGCCGCGGCGCGGTCGCCCACGGCGATGACCGCCATGGCCCGGAACGTGGCGAAGATGGAATGGAAGAAATCGGCCCGCAGGGGCATCGCGGCGGCCTCGGCGTACCGGCGGCGGGCCTCGCCGGCCCGGCCGGCCGCCGCCAGCGTCACCACCCAGGCGTCCGTGGGCAGGGGGCCGGTCATCTCGTACAGCGCGCGGGCGAGCGGTTCGGCCTGGGCTGTATGCCCCTCGCTGACCGCGATGGTCAGCCGCGCCAGCCCGTGAAAGCCGTCAGCGTGCAGCGACCCGTTGCGCCGCATCTGCCCGGTGGCCTCCGCGTAGTGGCGGCGGGCGTCGTCGAAACGGCCTTCGACGTGCGCCAGCATGGCCTCCGAGCAGAGCTGGACGGCCTGCGGTTCGGCCATCCGGTACTCGTCGGCCAGGCGCCGCCCGGAATCGAGGCGACGCCGCAGCTCCCCGGGCCGGCCGAGGACGGCCGCCGCGGTCCCGGCTCCTGCTCGTAGTTCACGACCATGGTCCCGGCGGTCAGCGCCAGCGCCAGCAGGTCCGGATCGCCCAGCTGCCGGGCGATAGCCTCTGCCTCGGCGGCCGCCCGGGCGGGTCGCGGGTCGTCCTCCCCGGCCAGTTCGGCGACCAGGGCGGCCAGCAGCCGGCACCGCGTCGCCTGGTCGGCGCGGACCTGGTCCAGCTGCCGCTCGAGGACGGCCACGGCATGGTCGTCGACCATGCCGTACGGCCGTGTCTGCCAGGGAGTCGGTTCGGTCCAGGCGGCGAAGGCGGCGGTCACGAGGTCATCGCGGCCCGCGGACGCCGCGGCGTCGGCGGCCCGCTGGCGGGTGGCGCGTGCCGCCGCTATCCGGCCCGCCCTGATCTGCGCCCGCAGCAGGCGGCCGAGCAGGTCGGCTTGCTGTCCGGCCCGGTCGCTCTCCGGGCCGGGGGTCCGCGCGAAGGCCTCGAGCGCCTGTTCCAGCAGGGAGACGGCCGCGTCGTAGGCATAGCGACGATCCGCCCGTTCGGCCGCCTTGATGGCGTAACCGACCGCGGCCTCAGCGCTATCGGCGGACGCGGCCCGGAGGTAGTGATGGGCGAGCGCGGCAACGTCGCCGGGCCGCAGGCGGCGGATGGCCGCGCCGACCCGGGCGTGCATGCGGGTCAGCCGCAGCTGGGTCAGGTCCGCATACACGGTGTCGCGCACGAGCGCATGCACAAACCGGACGCGTCCCGGCCCCGGCTCGGTCAGCAGCCCGGCGATGACGCCGGCCTCGAGCCCGGTGATGACGCCTTCCTCGTCGGTATCGGCCGCGTCCACGAGCACCTCGACGTCGGCCTCCTGACCCACGGTAGCGGCCAGTCGCAGGACCGCCACGGCGGGCGGGGGCAGCCGGGCCAGCCGCCGCCTGAGCACGTCCCTGACGCCTTCTGGGACCTCGGAGACGGCCACCAGCGCACCCTCGCTGGCCAGCAACTTCGCGCTTTCCCCCAGGTAGAACGGGTTGCCGCCGGTGCGGTCGGACAGCGCCTGGACGATATGCTCCTCGACGGGACCGCCGTAGACGGAACTGATCAGCGCGGCCGCGTCAGGAGCGGGTAGGCCGGCCAGGGGCAGCCGGACCGGGGAGCGCCGGGCCAGCACGGCCAGGGCCTGCTCCAGCTCGCCGCCTGCTTCCGCGGGCCGGTAGGCCGCCATCAGCAGCAGCGGTGATCCGGCCAGCCCGGCCGCCACGGTCTCGAGCAGGGCCAGCGTTTCCGCGTCTGCCTGGTGCAGGTCGTCGAGGAGCACGGCCACGGGCCTCGTGGCCGCAGCCTGGCGCAGCCAGGCGACCACCGCCTGATGGAGCCGGAAGCGCGCCGCCGCGGCGTCTGCCGCGGCATCTGCCCTGGGCTTGGGGCCGGCGGGCCGTGCGTCGGGATCGAGCAGCGCGCCGAGGGCCCCGGCTGGTTCCGCGGGCGGTACGTGCGTCGCCAGCGCCCGCAGTGCTTCGGTCCACGCCCAGGCGGACGGGGCTCCGCCTGCGTCCGGGCAACTGCCCGTCACCACCGTCCAGCCGGCCTTCGCCAGGTGTGCGACGGCCCGATCCAGCAACCTCGTTTTGCCCGCGCCGCCTTCGCCGGTGATAAGCACCACGCCCCCGGCGTGCCCGGCCGCCGCGGCGGCGATGGCCCTGAGCTCATCGCCGCGCCCGACGAACAACTCGTCCGGTGTCCGGTCCTCTGCCTGGCTTGCGGCCGGCGCGGGGGCCTGGCCTGGGGCCGGCGCGGGGGCCTGGCCTGGGGCCGGCACGGGGAGCGGCTGGACGCGGCGCAGCACCTCCTGGCGCTGACCGAGAATGGCCTCCTCGACCTCGGCCAGCGCCGGACCGGGCTCCAAGCCGAGTTCGTCACGCAGCATCCGCCGGGCCCGGCGCAGGGCGGCCAGCGCGTCGGCCTGCCGATCGCAGGCCCACAGCGAGAGGGCGAGAAGCCGCCAGCTTCCCTCGCGCAGCGGCTGCTGGCGGATCAGCGCCTCAGCCGCCGGAACGGCCTCGACCGCGGCCCCGGTCCTGAGCGCGACCTCGGCCCAGGCTTCCTGGGCGGCCAGGTGCTGCTCGGTCAGCCGGGCCCCTTCGGCCGCCGCCCATTCCTCGTCGGCGAACTCGGCGTAGGCCGGGCCGCGCCACAGCGCCAGCGCCTGCTCGAGCTCCTGCCGTGCCCGTTCGGGCTGGCCGGGCGCGTCCTTGCGGGCCACGGTGAGCAGGGACTCGAACCGCCAGGCGTCCACGGCTTCGTCCGGCAGCCGCACGGCGTACCCGGGCGGCGCGCTGACCAGGATCCGGGCCTGCGCCCGGCGGGCGCGGCCGGGTTCGAGGATCCGCCGGAGGTTGGACACGTACGCCTGCAGCGACGCGATGGCTCGCGGCGGCGGCTCCCCCCGCCAGAGCTGATCGATCATCCGGTCGACGGACACGACCCGGCCGCGCTCCATCAGCAGCAGGGCCAGGACCGCCCGCTGCAGCGGCCCGCCCAGATCCGCCCGGGCGCCCTCGACCTCGGCCTCCAGCGGCCCGAGGACCCGGATCCCCGCTGTCATGGGGTCATCGTAGCGATCCAAACGAACGCCAAGCCGGCTCCAAATGCGCTCCCGCACGCTGTCATCAGCACATCAACCAGCCAGGGAGGGAACTCATGACCACCTCGACCGCCATCCAGCGGCCTGACACCCACGACATGATCGTCGTCCACCGGGTGTTCCGTCGCGAGAGCGACCTGATGCCCACGCTGATCCAAGGGGTTCGCGACGGCGACACCGCCCGGGCCGAGGTGCTCGCGGGCGCCTTCACTGACTACCAGCTAGGGCTGCATCTCCACCATTCCGGCGAGGACGAGCTCGTCTGGCCGCTGCTGCTGGCCCGGGTCGACCTGGAGGCGGACCTGGTGCTGCGGATGGAAGCCCAGCACGAGGTAGTCGCCAGGACCCTGGCGGAGGCTTCGCAGCGCATGCCCGCCTGGCGGTCCGCGCCCTCGGCGGCCACCGCGGCCCCGCTGGTCAGCGCGCTCGCCGAGCACCGCGCGGCGCTGCTCGAGCACCTTCACGACGAGGAGGAGTACATCCTGCCGCTCATCGCCGAGCATCTCACCGTGGCGGAATGGGCACGTCTTGGCGAGCGGTTCGCCGAAGAAGTCCCGAAGAGCAAGATGCTGTTCTTTCTCGGCATGATCCTGGAGGATGCCGACCCGGCCGAGCGCCAGGCGATGATGGCGAACCTGCCAGGTCCGGCCCGGTTCGCCTGGAAGGCGTTCGGCCGGCGCCAGTTCCGCCGTCGGGTCAGCAAGATCCGCGCTGTGTTACCCGGGCAGGTCCAGGTGGACCGGGCAGCCGGGCGAGCACGGCCGGGGCCGGCCGCCCCAGCCGTGCTGGCGCAGCACCCTGGCCACCTCGGCGGCGGTCTCGCAGGGCTGCCACTTGACCTGCGGCCAGCCGTAGCGAAGCGACTGCTTCCCGTCCGCGGCGGCGGCGTTGTCCCTGGTCTTGTCCCGCCACCGGTCTTCAGGCTGGTGGGCGAGCCGCCCGTCAAGCTCGATGACCACGCCGAAGGGCTCGTACACGCGGTCCCGCCGCCCCCGGCGGCCGCCCGGCTTGGTGAACGGTACTTGCCGGGCCGACTCCGGCAGCCCGTGCGCCCGCTCTACGTCCCTGTGATAGCGGAATTCCAGCACCGAGTGGTCGCCGGCCGCCGCCGCTATGATGAGCTCCTGCAGGTCGGCGCGCCAGCGCAGCCTGAGGCGTGCGCTCATGGCCGCGCTGAGCCTGCTCTCGTCGGTAAGCTCCTGCGCGATGGCCCGGGTCACCCAGCCGCACACGTCGTCAAAGGTCTTCGCGGTCTGCGTCAGGTCAAGCACTGTCTCCTCGACCCTGATCGTGGGCGGCCGGGAACCTCCGAGCGCGGCCTCGACCGCCCGCCCCGACCGGTGCAAACACACGCCAGAGACCGCGACGAGGTGGCGCTGGGTCGGAACGGTCACGTGTATCGGGCTGGTCGGCTTGTCGGAGAGCCCGTGCAGTTCGGCGGCTGTCTGATAGCTGAGCACAGCGCCAGGCCCGGCGGCCAGCAACGCGGCCCAGAGCCACACTTCCCGGCCTGGTGTTCCGCTGAAGGTCGCGTATACGCCGGGATGGAGCTGCTGCCAGCGGTTGCTCCTGACCCTGAAGTTAATCATGTCCGGTGAGAGCCCCGCCCTGATCGCCTGCGAGCGCGAGACAACACCGCGCTGCCGCTGAGCCAGGTAACGGAGGGTGGAAGGAATCTCACTAACCATGCTGCAAAGTGTGACGCCGGCTACTGACAATCGGCTCGACACCGCAAATAGCGTGGTTAATCGCAGACTACTGCGGCGCTCGGGAATGAGGCGGCTAGTGGGATTTGCGTGAATACAGGTACGCGGAAACGCATGATGCAGATATCAACCGCGATGCCAATGGGGCGAACGGGGCGGTGGAGACCCGGTGGCGCGGGGTTGGGGTGGCGCGGGGTTGGCACGATCGCGGCGGGCGAGGCGCGCATCGCGGCGGCCCGGGTTGCGGGCGTCCCGATTGGTGCGGTGTTATGGCGGGCGAGTGGATTAGAGGTCGGTTAGGGGGATGTCGGGGTTGGTGAGGCGGGCGGGGTCTACCGGGCGGGCGGCGCGGATAAGGGCCTGGATGTCGTCGTTGACGTCCCACACGTTGACGTTCATGCCGGCGATCACGACGCCGCCAGAGAGCCAGAACGCGATGAACTCCAGGGTGTCCCGGTCGCCTCGGTAGAGGACCTGGTCGTACGTGCCCGGCGAGGGCAGACCCGCGCACTCCATGCCGAGGTCGTACTGGTCGCTGTAGAAGTAAGGCACCGGGTCGTAGCTCACAGCCTGGCCCAGCATGGACCGGGCGGCGGCCGGACCGCCGTTCAGGGCGTTGGCCCAGTGCTCGACGCGGACACGCCGGCCGAGCAGCGGATGGAAAGAGTTCGCGACGTCGCCAGCGGCGAAGATGTCCGGGTCCGAGGAGCGCAGCGCCTCGTCGGTCAGCACGCCGTTGCCGGTCTCAAGGCCGGCCCGGGCGGCCAGGTCGTCGTTGGGAGCCGCGCCGATGCCGACGACGAGGAGGTCGGCGGGGATTTCGGCGCCACCGGACGTGATGACCATGCCCGGGCGGAACTCGACGGCCTTCTCGCCGAACCGGAACTCCACGCCGTGAGCCCGGTGCAGGTCAGCGAAGACGGCGCCGAGCTCGGGGCCGAGCTGGTCGGTCAGGGCGCCGGGCTGCGGCTCGAGCACGGTCACCGCGCACTCGGCCGTGCGGGCGGCCGCCGTTGTCTCCAGTCCGATCCAGCCGGCTCCGGCCACCACGACCCGGGTGCCCGGCTGGAACGCCGAACGGAGCCGGTCGGAATCGCCCACCGTGCGGAGGTAGAGCACCTCCTCGCGGTCGGACCCGGGGAACTTCAGCCGCCGCGGCGAGGCGCCTGTGGCGAGCAGGAGCCTGTCATAGGACACCTGCGCGCCGCTTGAGGTGGTCACGGTGCGCGCGCTGCGGTCGATCGCCGTGACCGTGGTGCCCTCGCGCAGGTCCACGCCGTTTTCGGCGTACCAGCCGGCGGCGTGTACGTAGACCGAGTCCCGCGGGTCGCTGCCGAGCAGGTAGCCCTTGGACAGCGGCGGGCGCTCGTAGGGGCGCTCCGGTTCGGAGCCGATCAGCACGATGTCGCCGTCGAATCCCTCGTCCCGCAGCGTCTCGGCGGCCTTGGCCCCGGCCAGGCTGGCGCCGGCGATCACATAAGAAGGCATGCGTCAAAGGCTACGACGAGCCGGAGGAGCGCATGGGCCGAAGGCTAAGACACGCCGGGCACGCAGAGGCGGTGATGCCATGCGATGGCCGAGGTGTCGGTGAGCGAGGCGACCTGGTCGATCACGACACGGCGGCGCGCGGCATCGGTCCCGGCCGCGTCCCAGGACGGGCGCAGCAGCGGATCCAGGGTCTGCGGGGCACCGCGCTCGACGGCGTAGGTCAGTTCGGTCAGCAGCTCGCGCTCCCGGGCCTGGGCCGCGACGACCCCGGCACGGTTCATCACGTAGCGAGCCGTGATGGCCTTGAGCAGGGCACATTCGAGACGCTGACGGCGAGGGACGACAAGGTCGGCGGCGTAGCGGGTGAAGGAGTGACCTACGGGACTGGTGTGACTGAAGGGGCTGGCGAGGTCGGGGTTGGGATGGGGACGGGGACGGGGATTGGGGTTGGGGTTGGACGCGGGATGAGGGGCGGTGGCGGTGGCGGGATAGGGAGCGGATTCGCTGGCGGCGGCTAGGGTGGCTTGCTGGGCGGCGACGCAGAAGCGGCCGATGAGCTCGCTGGTCAGGTTCTTCAGGGCGGCCACGGTGCCGGGGGCGCCGTCGTAGGAGGCGGGCCAGATGTCCAGGGCAAGCAGCGCGCCGAGAATCTCGGTGAGCTCGGTCTCGGTTACCCCGCCGGGGCAGTAGGCGATGGCAGTGCGGGAGACCTCGGCCCGTTCGGTCTCAGATTTAAGGTTCTTGAACGTGATGAGGCCGGCGTGGAACCCGTCCTCCATGTCGTGGACCGAATAGGCCACGTCGTCGGCCCAGTCCATGACCTGGGCCTCCAGGCACGGCCGGCGGTCCGGCGCGCCCTGCCTGATCCAGCCGAAGACCTCGGCGTCCTCGGCGTAGGCGCCGAACTTCGTGCCGGGCTCGCCGAACCAGGGGTACTTGAGCGTGGCGTCCAGGGTCGCACGTGTCAGATTCAATCCCGCCCGGTCAACTTTGGGCTCGAGCCTGGTCAGCAGGCGCAGCGTCTGGGCGTTGCCCTCGAAGCCGCCGATGGCGGCGGCCAGCTCGTTGAGGGCAGCCTCGCCGTTGTGCCCGAACGGGCTGTGGCCGATGTCGTGCGCCAGGCAGGCGGCGTCGACCAGGTCCGGATCGCAGCCGATCTCCTGGCCGAGCTCGCGGCCGATCTGGGCGCATTCCAGCGAGTGAGTGAGCCGGGTCCGCGGGAAATCCGCCGAGGTCGCCCTGACCACCTGGGTCTTGGCCGCCAGGCGGCGCAGCGCGGCGCTGTGCAGAACGCGGGCCCGGTCTCGCTCGAAATCACTGCGCCCGGCCCGCTTGGGTGGTTCGGCCACCCAGCGGGCCGTGGCGCATTCGTCGTAACCCGGCACGTATCCTTTCTACCTGCTCGCGGAGCCCTCCGCGGCGAGCGCCGCGCGGCCCGCCTCCAGGCGGGCGATCGGCACGCGGAACGGGGAGCAGGACACGTAGTCCAGGCCCACCTCGTGGAAGAAGTGCACCGACTCCGGGTCGCCGCCGTGCTCACCGCAGACGCCGAGGTGCAGATCGGGACGCGCGGCCCGGCCTTCCCTGACTGCGATGTCGACCAGGCGGCCGACGCCGTCGCGGTCGATGGTCTCGAACGGGGACACGCCGAAGATGCCCAGCTCGATGTACTTGCTGAAGAACGCGCCCTCCACGTCGTCCCGGGAGAAGCCCCAGGTCATCTGCGTCAGGTCGTTCGTGCCGAAGGAGAAGAACTCCGCGCTGCCCGCGATCGGGCCCGCGTTCACGGCTGCTCTGGGCACCTCGATCATGGTGCCGATCAGCGTGTGCACGTGGGTACCGGTCTCCTCCTCGACCTCCTTGAGCACCTTCTCCGTCATCTCACGGCTGATCTCCATCTCCTGCACGGTGGCGGTGAGCGGGATCATCACCTCCGGACGCGGGTCCTTGCCCGCCTGCTTGAGCTCGGCGGCGGCGTGCGCGATCGCGCGGACCTGCATGATAGTCAGACCCGGGATGACCAGGCCGAGCCGGACGCCGCGCAGGCCGAGCATCGGGTTCTGCTCGTGCAGCCGGCGCACCGCGGCGAGCAGCGCCTTGTCCTTGTCCGTGGCGTTGTCGCCGTCGAGGGCGATCTTGACGGAGAGTTCGGTCAGGTCGGGCAGGAACTCGTGCAGCGGCGGGTCGATCAGCCGGATCGTGACCGGCAGCCCGTCCATGGCGTCGAGGATCTCGACGAAGTCGCCGCGCTGCAGCGGCTCCAGGGCGTCCAGCGCGTGCTGCCGCTCCTCCTCGGTATCGGCCAGGATCAGGTCCTCGACCAGCTGGCGGCGCTCGCCGAGGAACATGTGCTCGGTGCGGACCAGGCCGACGCCGCCGGCGCCGAACCGGCGGGCCCGGGCACAGTCAGGTCCGTTGTCCGCGTTGGCGTGCACGCCGAGCCGGCGCACCTGGTCGGCCTGGTGCATGATCGCGTGCACGGCCCGGATCAGGTCGTCGGCCTCGTCGGAGTGCGGGTGCAGCTCGCCTTCGAAGTACTTCACGACCGCGGACGCGACGACCGGGACCTCGCCGGCGTAGACCTCGCCGCTGGTGCCGTCGATCGAGATCACGTCGCCCTCGCTGACGGTGATGCCGCCGGGCGCGGTGAACTTCTTGGCCTTGGTGTCCACCTCGAGCTGATCGGCGCCGCAGACGCAGGTCTTGCCCATGCCGCGGGCGACCACGGCCGCGTGGCTGGTCTTACCGCCGCGACTGGTCAGGATGCCCTGGGCGGCGATCATGCCGTGCAGGTCGTCCGGGTTGGTCTCGCGGCGGACCAGGATCACCTTCTCGCCCTGCCCGGCCAGCTCGACCGCGCGGGCCGAATCGAACACGGCCTTACCAACCGCGGCACCGGGCGACGCGCTGATGCCGGTGGCGATCTTGGTGACGTCGGCGCTGGTGTCGAACCTGGGAAACATCAACCGGGCTAGTTCGGCGCCGGAGACCCGGCGGACCGCCTCGTCCATGTCGATCAGACCCTGGTCCACCAGCTGCGTGGCGATGCGGAAGGCGGCCGCGGCGGTGCGCTTGCCCACCCGGGTCTGCAGCATCCACAGCTTGCCGCGCTCGATAGTGAACTCGATGTCGCACAGGTCGCGGTAGTGGTTCTCCAGGGTTCGCATGATCTGCATGAGCTGGTCATAGGAGGCCTTGTCGATGCCCTCCAGGTCCTGCAGCGGGACGGTATTCCTGATGCCGGCCACGACGTCTTCGCCCTGGGCGTTCTGCAGGTAGTCACCGTAGACGCCCTGGGCGCCGGTACCCGGGTCCCGGGTGAACGCGACGCCGGTGCCCGAGTCCATGCCCAGGTTGCCGAAGACCATCGCGACCACGTTCACGGCCGTGCCCAGGTCGGTGGGGATGCGCTCCTGGCGGCGGTAGAGGATGGCGCGGGGCGAGTTCCAGGAGTTGAACACGGCCTTGATGGCCAGGTCCAGCTGCTCCTTGGGGTCCTGCGGGAAGTCCCGCCCGGCCTGGGTTTTGATGATGCTCTTGAACATCTCGACCAGGCTCTGCAGGTCGGCCGCGTCCAGGTCGAGGTCGTTGCTGACGCCCTTGGTCCTCTTGGCCTCATCGAGGGCGTGCTCGAAGTGCTCGCCGTCGACGTCGAGCACGGTCTTGCCGAACATCTGGAGCAGGCGCCGGTAGGCGTCCCAGGCGAACCGCTCGTTGCCAGCCTGCTTGGCCAGGCCCTGCACCGACTCGTCGGACAGGCCGATGTTCAGGACGGTGTCCATCATGCCGGGCATGGAGAACTTCGCCCCGGACCGGACGCTGACCAGCAGCGGGTCGGCCGGGTCACCGAGCTTGCGGCCCATCGACGCTTCAAGCTGGTCCAGGTGGCCGGTGATCTCCTGGTCTAGGCCCGCCGGGGTGGAGCCCTGCTCCAGGTAGTAACGGCACGCCTCAGTAGTAATGATGAACCCGGGTGGCACCGGCAGCCCGAGATTTGTCATCTCGGCCAGGTTGGCCCCTTTACCGCCCAGCAGATCCTTGAGATCCTTATTTCCTTCGGTGAAGTCATAAACGAGCTTCGGCACTTCCTGCTCCTCGCAGCGCGCGACGTCTTGTATTTATTCGGACTCTACCGGGGCGGGGGCAGTGAAGACACGGACCTTGGTCCCGGAGACGCAACCAGGACGCGGTTCCTGAGTCTCTGATACGTGAAAGCTAACGCCACCGACCGGCCGGCCCCGGCCACCGAGCCGGCGCCGGCCGACGCCGTGACCGAGCTGTACCGGGCGCACGCCCTCGGGCTGATCCGGCTGGCCGTCGTCATGCTCGGCGACCGGCCCGCCGCCGAGGACGCGGTGCAGGAGGCGTTCTGCGGGCTCTACCGGCGCTGGCACAGCCTCGCGGACCCTGCCAAGGCGCTGAGCTACGCGCGGTCCAGCGTGATCAACAACTGCCGGACGGCGCTGCGCCGCCGCAGCCGGCACGGCGGCCCGGACCCTTCCGCCGCGGATCCGCTCGGCGAATCCGCCGAGGCCCTGGCGCTGATCGGCGAGGAACACCGCGAGGTGCTGGCCGCGATCCGGCGGCTGCCCGCCCGGCAGCGGGAGGCGCTGGTGCTCCGCTTCTACCTCGACCTCGACGAGGGAGAGATCGCCGCCTCGATGCGGATCAGCCGGGGCACGGTCAAGTCGACCACGTCGCGCGCGCTGGCTGCGCTCGGCCGGATGCTGGGGGAACAGTAGTCATGAACCTGATCGAAGACCGGATCCGCGCGGCGGCCCGGGCGGCCGCGGAAACGGTGGCACCGGACAGCGTCCCGCCGCTGGAACTGCCCGCGGAACACCCGCGGGAGGACGGCTGGCGGCGGCGCTGGCTGGTGCCCGCGGCCGCAGCGGCGGCCGTCGTCATCGTGATCGCGGTCACGGTGGTGACCGTCGGCCCGAGCACACGCACGCGGGCGCCCGCCATCGCGCCCGCCGCCACGGCGCCGGGCCCGATGCTCCCCGGGCCCTCGCTGGCCTCCTACGTGTCTTCAGGCATGATCCCGCCGTACTTCGTCGCGGTGGCCTTCACCGGGAATGCGGCCCAGAGCCCAGCGGTCGCCGTCGTGCACGACACGGTCAGCGGCCACGCCCTGGCGACGATCAGGCCGTCGATCCGCGGCGGCACCATCGTGGGAGTGTCGGCCGCGGGCGATGACCGGACCTTCGTCCTCGACGAGCAGACCTGGAAGAAGTACCCCGTTGGCTTTGCTGCCGGGTACCCCGGGACGCACTCGTTCTACCTGCTGCGGCTGAGCTCGGCCGGGCGGGTCAGCTCGCTCAGCCGGCTGCGGGTCACGGTGCCAGCCACGCAGGGGCTCGGTGCGTTCGCGCTCTCGCCGGACGGCCAGCGGCTCGCGCTCGCCGTCTTGCCCATGAAGGGCCCAGCCCGGACCGAACTCAAGGTGGTCACGCTGAGCACCGGGTCGACGCGGGTGTGGGCGGCCAACGGCATCTTCAGGTCGGGAGCCGCTGATTCCCGGGGCCTGTCCTGGACCGCGGACGGGCGGGAGCTGGCGTTCGAGTGGCAACCGAAAAATGTGGGCCAGTGGCCACCCGTAGAGGAACGGCTGCTCAGCCTGACGTCGGCCGGCGGCGACCTGCTGGCCGCCAGTCGGCGGGTCATCGCCACGACCCGCCAGTTCGAGCCGTCAGGGAGCACCTTCGAGGTAACCGACACGGAAAACGAGCCCGTCGTCACGCCGGACGGGTCGGCCATCGTGACCAACGCGGTGTACTTCCAGGTCAAGACCAAAGAATCGGGCCAGGCCTGGAACGGCCGGTACGGCTTCGCCGAGTACTCCACCAGGACCGGGAAGCTCATCCGGATCCTCGGGTACTGGAAGGTCAAGCCCGCGGGCTACTATTTCACGCAGGTGCTGTGGTCCAGCCCGGCGGGGCGCGTGCTCATCGGGATCATCCCCGACGGCCGGATGGGAGTCATCAACGGCAACGAGTTCACCCCGCTGAACATGCCGCCGGTGCCCAGCGTCATCATGGAAATCGGCCTCGGCGCCCAGGCCGGCGCCTGGTGAGAATAGAGGCATGACCGCTACGACGATAGGGCTGCTGCATCCGGGCGAGATGGGGGCGGCGGTCGGGAAGTGCCTGGCCGGCGCCGGGCACCGGGTGCTGTGGGTGCCGGAAGGGCGCAGCGCGGCGACCAGGGAACGCGCCGCCGAGGCAGGGCTGGAGGGGTGCGGGTGGGCAGAGATGGCCGCCCGTTCGGCAGTCATTGTCTCGGTCTGCCCGCCGCACGCGACACTGGACGTAGCCCGGCAGGTGGCCGGGTTCCGCGGGCTTTACCTGGACGCCAACGCGATCTCGCCGGAGACGGCGCGGGAGGTGGCGGCGATCTCCGGGGCGGGCGGGGCTAGCTACGTGGACGGCGGAATCATCGGGCCTCCCCCGGTGGCGCCGGGGTCCACCCGGCTGTATGTCTCCGGTCTGCGCGCCGGGGAGATACAGGCGCTGTTCGGCGGCACCGACGTGGACGCGCGGGTGGTCCCGCCACCGGGGTCGGCGTCCGCGGTGAAGATGGCGTACGCGTCCTGGACCAAGGGATCGGCCGCGTTGCTGCTGGCGGCGCGGGCGCTGGCCCGGGCCGAGGGCGTGGAATCCGAGCTGCTAGAGGAGTGGGCCCTTTCCCAGCCTGGCCTGGAGAAGCGCTGGGACGGCGCAGCCGCGGCGGCGGCGGCCAAGGGCTGGCGTTGGGTCGGCGAGATGGAACAGATCGCCGCGGCCATGGCCGCGGCCGGGCTTCCCGAGGGATTTCACCAGGCCGCGGCCGACATGTACGGCAGGTATTAGCAGGGGCCGAGGCGTTCGGCTAGGTAGCCTTCCAGGGCGTCGATGCCGACGCGCTCCTGCTGCATCGTGTCGCGGTCCCGGACCGTGACGGCCTGATCCTCCAGGGTGTCGAAGTCGACCGTGATGCAGTACGGAGTGCCGATCTCGTCCTGGCGCCGGTACCGGCGGCCGATCGCGCTGGCGTCGTCGAAGTCGGTGTTCCACCGCTTGCGCAGGGCCGCCGCCAGGTCACGGGCCTTCGGCGACAGATCTGCGTTCCGGGACAGCGGAAGCACCGCCACCTTCACCGGGGCCAGCCTGCGGTCCAGCCGCAGCACGGTCCGCTTCTCCAGCTTGCCCTTGGCGTCTGGTGCCTCGTCCTCGGCGTAGGCGTCGAGCAGGAAGGTCAGCGCGCCGCGGTCGACGCCGGCAGCCGGCTCGATCACGAACGGGATGAACCGCTCTCCGGACTCCTGATCCAGGTAGGACATGTCCTGCCTGGACGCGTTCTGGTGGGTGGTCAGGTCGTAGTCGGTGCGGTTGGCGACACCCTCGAGCTCACCCCACTCGCTGCCGGTGAAGCCGAACCGGTACTCGATGTCCACCGTGCGCTTGGAGTAGTGCGACAGCTTTTCCTTCGGGTGCTCGTAGAGTCGCAGGTTCTCCTTGGTGATGCCGAGGTCGACATACCAGCCGAAGCGCTCGTCGATCCAGCGCTGGTGCCATTCCTCGTCGGTGCCGGGCTTGACGAAGAACTCCATCTCCATCTGCTCGAACTCCCGGGTCCGGAAGATGAAGTTTCCCGGGGTGATCTCGTTGCGGAACGACTTGCCGATCTGGCCGATGCCGAACGGGATCTTCTTCCGCGACGTCTGCAGCACGTTCTTGAAGTTAATGAAGATGCCCTGCGCGGTCTCGGGGCGCAGGTAGGCCAGGCCGGATTCGTCCTCGACCGGACCAAGGTGGGTGCGCAACATGAGGTTGAACACACGCGGCTCGGTGAAGGTGCCCCGGTTGCCGCAGTTCGGGCACGTGAGATCGGCCAGCCCGCCGGCCGGCACGTGGCCGTGCTTGTCCTCGTAGGCCTCGATCAACTGGTCGGCGCGATACCGCTTGTGGCAGAACGAGCATTCGGTGAGCGGGTCGGTGAACTCGGTGACGTGGCCACTCGCCTCCCACACCTCGCGGGCCAGGATGACCGACGAGTCCAGGCCCACGATGTCGTCGCGCTCGGTGACCATGGCGCGCCACCACTGGCGCTTGATGTTGCTCTTGAGCTCGA
>Ga0335078_10002016_pt1 | contig 30753 bp, 22 predicted proteins | sample Lox_Sample_32_FD_206711 | JGI IMG/M metagenome (GOLD analysis project Ga0335078, IMG submission 206711) | Soil microbial communities from Loxahatchee National Wildlife Refuge, Florida, United States - Lox_Sample_3.2 | ecosystem: Environmental > Terrestrial > Soil > Wetlands | place: USA... | reverse complement strand
ATCGCAAGTTGCACCGCGTGCAGCAGGCTCCTGCGCCCCCCGGCATCTTCCGGGGCGCCGCTTACTTTCCATATCTTCCATCTCGCTGCCAGCTCGGCACCGAAATGGCGTTGAAGTTCGACCAGCGCGGACGTTATCAGCAGGAGGGTTTCGGCCTGGCCACGCGCTTCCCATTTGCTTTTCTTACGAAGACGCGACGCGTCGCTCTCCGGCGTGAGGTTCTAGTCTATCCCTCAGTTGAGCAGACACACGAGTTTCGCGAAATATTGCCCTTGATTACCGGCGAGGTTGAAAACTTTATGCGCGGACGCGGTTTCGATCTCTATCGCATTCGCGAATACATGCCCGAGGATTCGGCACGGCACATAGATTGGAAAGCGACCGCGAAATCGGGCTCGCCCAAAGTGAGAGAATTCAGCCGCGAGGACGAGCGTAAATTGCGCATCGTCTTCGATAATCCGCGACCAGGTGAAATCTCCCCAGAGGCCTACGAGCGCGCCATCGTCTTGGCCGCTTCTCTTGCCTGGCACTTCGCGGGAAAAAACACGCCGCTGTCATTCCTGGCCCCGAGTTTCGCTTTCGCCGGCGATGGCAATCGTGGCCAGGGCATCTACGATTTTCTTTCTTATCTGGCAACGATCGAGCCCGGAACCTCGCCCGCAGTGCTCGAGACCGTTCCTGTCACCAATGACTACAACTTGATTCTGACCAACCGCGAGCGGGAAAGCATTCCCGCCTCGTTACTGAGTTGTTCGCATGTGTTCTTTCTGAGCGAGGAGTCTTCTGGCAGCTCACCGGCATTGTCACCCTGACTGCTGCTGACCTTCGGGTGGTTACCTTCGTTCCATGACTAACGAGTTCAAACACTCCGGTTTCCGCACCCACTGAACATTAGAGCGTTGTAATCTCACGGTAGCCAGCCGGAATGAACTCGCGCGTCCAGCTTCTCTATTACGGGCTATGGGTGTCCCAGCCGATCTTGCAGTTAGTCGTCATTGGCATCATGCTCCGCAACAAACTACGGAGCAAGTTCAAGGTCTTTTTCGCCTACATCCTTTTTCAGGTCTTGATGTCCGCGGTTCTGCTGCCCATTTCTCTTAAAGTGACGTTTCAAAGCGCTCGATTTTACGAGGACTACTTCTATTCGTACTGGATTGCTGCCGCGGTTAGCCTGGTTCTGGGGTTCATGGTAATTCACGAAATCTTTGTGGACGTCTTCACTCCGTACCACACCCTCAAAGATCTGGGCACGATCCTCTTCAAATGGGCTGGACTCGTCATGTTACTGGCTGCCGGCGTGGTGGCCGCCGCCAGTGCATCTACTCTGGAGGGTCCGCTGGTGGAAGCCGTGCTTACCGTGCAGCGTTGCATCCGCGTCGCGCAAGTAGGGCTGATCTTGTTCTTGCTGCTATTTTCGAAATATCTGGGCGTCTCCTGGAAGCAGCGCAGCTTCGGAATTGCCCTGGGCTTCGGAACCTATGCCCTCGTGGAACTCTTCTCAGCCGCCCTGCGCGCCAGCGCCTACATCAGTGAGCAGACCAGCAACTTCTCGATCATGGTCGCCTGCAATCTCGCCATTGTTACCTGGATCAGATACACATGGGCCCGGCAGATTGCACGAGAAGCCCCAGCAACCTTGCTCAAGTCTCAACGATGGGAAGAAAGCCTCACCGACTTGCAACACCCTGCTTCTGCGGATTCCCTCATTCCTATGTTTGAAGGCATGGTGGATCGCGCACTGACGAGAACTGAGGACGAGTTCTCCGACCAGAATACCGGTAGCTCGGAAAGAGAAAAATTCCTCACGCCCTCCCGCCGGTAGACTCCGACTCGACCGGGACGATCTGTTCCGTTTTCGTAACTACTTATGGCTCAATCGCCTGCGTCTGGTTGGGCGCAATGTAGTGCTTTCAGAAACAGCCGCAGGTAATTGATTTTACGTTACTAAAGTAATCAGGCTTGCACGCTGCGCAGGCGCTTACCGGGATGGATTTCCCTATGCGGAGCGCGTTCCCGAATTGGTCACAAATCTCCTTCTATAATCCCGCGACGACAACTCCCCCTCCCAGGGAGAGAACGAGCAAGGGAAAAGGAGAAACGAACCATGAAACGTGCGATCAGGATTTTGATCCTGGTGGTAGGTTTCGGTTGTACGTATCTGGCAGTGGCGGCTGCGGCGAAGCCCGCACCGGATGGCCAACCAATGCCAACGTGCAATCCGAAAAACGGCTGTCATTGAACTGTGATTCTGCAGTAGGCAGTTGACGGTAAGCTTTCGGAATAGAGGGGGCTGCGAGGCGAAAAGACCGGTGGAGGCCAAATCAGCCCTTTTTTTCTGCTCTTCCTACAACACTCCGGTTTGACATTTCCCCCAAACAGCGGCGCAGCTCTCCCCCATCAAATACCGGTGGCCGGCAGGTAAAGTCCGAGCACACCACTGCCGCTGTTTTTCCTTCTTGAATCGCGGGCAAGTTTGGAACGCTTTCGGCCAGCGCCGGCGGAAGGTTTTGCGCGACAACCTCGCCCGCATGCAGCTTGAGCACCGCTTTATTACAGGCGAACTGCGCCACGGCCGCGCGGTAAAGCTCCGCGGCCAGTTCATCCTCGCCCAGAACCAGCACTTGCGAGTGTCCGTACGTATAGTGCACGATCGCTGTGCCGAGCGTCGCGACAAAAATTCCGTATTGCGCCGCCGCCCCACCCATCAGTTCCAGCGTCTGCTCAGCTTTCGCAGCATACGAAGCGTCGTTGGTGTAAGCGTGCAATCGAAGCAACGCAACCACGGCCAGCGGATTTCCCGCCGGCGTGGGCGAATCCTGCAGCGGTTTGCGCCGCGTGCCCAGAACCCCGAAGGCTTTCTCTTTCGATCCCGGCGCATTCTCCGTATCAAAGAAGCCGCCGGCAGACGAATCGAAAAACCGGGCAACCATGCGGTCCGCAATCTGCCGGGCAAATTTGAAATAGGTGAGGTCAGCCGTGGCTTCGTAGGCATCGAGACAAGCCAGCACCGCCGCGGCATAGTCATCGAGCAGACCGGAGATTTCGCGTCGTTCGGCCGCCATGTCGGAATAAGCAATCACATGACGCAGACCGCGCTCTTTGTTCCAGCCTTCGGCCAGAATGCGGTCGAGTGAGCGCAGCGCGAAATGCCGGGCGGAGTCCAGGGCCAGCACCTTCGCCGCTTCCAGGTACGCGGAAACGCACATTGCGTTCCAGCCCGTGTACATCGTTTTGTCCACGTACGGCGCCGGCCGCTTCAATCGGGCGGCGTACATTTTTTCTTTTGCCGAACCCAGCAGCTCTCGCACGCACTCAGGGCTTTGGCCTGTCCGGCGACTGATCTCTTCCACCGATGCCCGGACGTACAACACATTCTTCGCGCCGTTGTGATGCATCTCGCCGACTTCGTTGATGTCATAATGCAGGCAGGCGACCGCCGCTTCGTCCTCCGTCAGCACCGCCTTGGCTTCGTCCACCGTCCATGTGAAGTAATCGCCGTCATCATCCATCGAGTAGTCGGCGTCCTGCGAGGCGTAGAATCCGCCGCGCTCGCGATCGCTCAGCCACTCATCCATCCAGCGCACAATGTCTCGCGCCACCCCGGCGAAGAACTGCGAACCGCTGGCTTGATACGCATGCACATAGTTCTTCAGCAATTCTGAGTTGTCGTAACACATCTTCTCGAAATGAGGGACAATCCAGCGCTCATCCACGGAATAGCGATGAAACCCGCCGGCCAAGTGGTCGTACACGCCCCCACGCGCCATTTTTTCGAGCGTGGTGACGAAAACCTCGCGCAACCGCTCATCCCCATTTCGAGAGTATTGGTCAATTAGCAGGTCAAGAATCGAGGGATGTGGAAACTTCGGCGCGCTGCCAAAGCCGCCATTGCGCCGATCGAACATTTGGAGCGCAGCGTGAACGATCGCTTCCACTGCCGTCGGCGTAAACTCTCCGTTCCCTGCCGGCCGCGATTCCGCGTTGGCGATGGCTCCTTCAACCAACTTCGCCTGCTCGACCACGTCGCCATTCTTGTCGCGATAAGCGCCTGAGATCGCCAGCAGCACGCGCTTGAAGCCCGGCCGCCCGTAGTGGTCTTCGGGAGGAAAATAAGTGCCGCCGTAAAATGGCTTGCCATCGGGCGTAAGAAACGCCGTCAACGGCCAGCCGCCCTGCCCGCTCACCGCCTGCACCGCAATCTGATAGCGGCTGTCAATATCGGGGCGCTCGTCGCGGTCCACTTTCACGGCGATAAAGCGCTCGTTCACGATCTGCGCAATTTCAGGATTGTCATAGGACTCGCGATCCATCACGTGGCACCAGTGGCACCAGACCGCGCCAATATCGAGAAGGATGGGTTTGTTCTGTTGCTGGGCGGCGGCAAATGCCTCGTCGCCCCACTCGTGCCACTGAATGGGCTGATGCATGGCCGAGCGCAGGTACGACGATGAAGCGCGAGAGAGAGAATTGAGTGTCGGCACGGTCACGATTTCAGTCTATATGACGCAGCTCGCGATGGCCGCTCCGGCCTACTTCTTCAACGCCACGGCCAGCCCATCCCGAATGGGCAGAATCGTGGTGAACAAATCCGGCGAGCTGTACAACACGCGATTGAACTCCACAATTCTCTTGGTCCTGGCGTCTGAGGGATTCTTCTCCGCGACGCGCCCGCTCCAGAGCACATTGTCGGTGATGAACAAGCCGCCTTTGCGCAGGCGCGGCAAAGCCAGCTTGAAAACGCGAGGATAATCTTCCTTGTCCACATCATTGAAGATAATGTCGAATTCCTGCTTCTCCTCGGAGAGCAACTCCAGCGCATCGCCAATTTTGATCGTGATCTGGTTGCTCACTCCGGCGCGTTCAAAGTAGCGGCGCGCCTGCTCGGCATTCTTGCGGTCGGAATCGGTGTAGAACACCCGGCCGCCTTCTCCCACCGCCCGCGCCCACCACAGCGTCGAATATCCAATGGCCGAGCCGAGTTCGAACACGGTCTTTGCATTGATCAGCATTGCGAGCTGCTGCAGCACTCGCGCCACCGCCGGCCCAATAATGGGAATCTGCCGCCGCGTCGCTTCTTCTTCAATCTCCGCCAATACTTCATCCCTCGAAGGCAGCAAAGAGAAAAGATAATCATCCACCGCGCCGGCGGTTATGCCGTCATAGTGACGCCAAGTTGGCTTTGGGTTCTTCTGTGGCATGGAATTCATTAGCAGCCTGTCTCGGAGTTTTTCTAGTCTGGCTTCAGCGCGCACTTCCAGCGGTCAGCTCAACGTAGCTCCCGGTTTCATCTCGACCAAGTTCACGCCCGGCGCCAGCTTCCGCAGCGCCGACGGCGTCCCCGTGAGCTGGGGAAAAGTTCCATAGTGCATCGGAATCACCGTTTTCGCTTTGAGCAAACTACAGGCATACGCAGCTTCGCGGGGGCCCATGGTGAAATGATCGCCAATCGGAATCATGGCAATATCCGGCGCGTAAAGCTCATGAATCAGCCTCATATCGCCGAACACGTTGGTGTCTCCCGCGTGATAGATCTTCAGCCCGTTGGAAAACCCGATCACAAATCCGCACGCCTCGCCGGCATAAACCATCTCGTTGCCATCCTCAATGCCGGAGGAGTGCTCCGCATGCACCATGGTGACCTTCACATCGGCGACCTCCTGCGTGCCGCCCTTATTCATCGGCAAAGTCTGTTTTGCGCCTTTCTTCTTCATCCACGCACACAGTTCAATGATCCCCACCACCAGCGGATTGTGTTTTTTCGCGATCTCCACTGCATCACCGATGTGGTCGCCGTGGCCGTGCGTGCACAGCATTACGTCAACTTTCTTCACATCTTTTTCGCTCTGCGGGCACATGGGATTGCCCATCACCCAGGGTTCGAGCAGCAAAGTTTTTCCCGCCGGGGTCTCGATGCGAAACGTCGCATGCCCCAGCCACGTAAGTTTGATGCCATTGAGATTCATCATCCTTCAAGCCCCCCGTTCGGCCTTTGCCTTTGGCGGTGAGCGCAACCGTCTGACGTTTGTTTGATGCGCTAGAACCGCGAAAAGCCAACTCCTGATTGCCAAGTGCCAAATGCTGCTGGCTAGTTTAATATGAACCGCCATGAGTGAGCTAAAGGTGCTGATCCCGCGCGATAAAATCGCGCAGCGCGTCACCGAAATGGCGCAGCAGATTACCCACGACTTCGCCAGTGAAGCGGTGATTTTCGTCGGCGTGCTCAAGGGCGCGGCAATTTTTCTCAGCGACCTGGCGCGGCAGGTGCAACTCGACGCCACCTTCGACTTCATCGGCGTTTCCAGCTACGGCGCCCGCCCAAGTCCAGCGCAGGAGCTCAAGAGCGGCTGGGACTCCACCGGCGAAGTTCGCCTCACCAAGGACGTGGACCAATCCATGCAGGGCAAAAACATTATTCTGGTCGAAGACATTCTCGACACCGGTCTCACACTCACCTTCCTCAAGAAAAAGTTTCTTTCGCATCAGCCAAAAAGTTTTCGCATCGCCGCCCTCCTCGATAAACCCTCCCGCCGCAAGCAACCCATTCAGGCCGATTACATTGGATTCAGCATTCCCGATGAATTCGTTGTCGGCTACGGCCTCGACTATGCCGAACGATATAGGAACCTGCCCGATATCTGCGTCGTTCCCCGCGAATAGGCCCATCGCACAGCATTCTCTTCCGTCGCTGCTATGATAGAAGTCTCGTGCCAACTTCTACGCAATCACATCTGCAGGTCGAACCGCTGCTGCTCGAAGTGGCGGATGTGGTCAACACCACGCTCGACCTCGATACCACCTTGCGCCGGGTGGGCGAACTTGTGCGCAAAGTGATTGACTATCAGATTTTCGCCATCCTTTTGCTCAACGAGAAAACACAAGAGCTCACCATGCGCTTTCAGCTCGGCTATCCCAAGGAAGTTGCCGAGCGCATTCGGATCAAAGTCGGTGAGGGCGTTACCGGGCAGGCGGCTCTGCGCCGCGAGGCTGTGTTGGTGAACGACGTCAGCCAGGAGGAAGGCTACATCGGCGCTGTGCCCGAAGTGCGCTCCGAGCTTGCCGTTCCGTTGATTGTGAAAAATCGTGTGATCGGCGTCATCAATATTGAAGCAGTCCAGCCCGACTACTTCACGGAAGAACACAAGCGTTTGCTCATGCTGATCGGCTCGCGCATGGCAGTGGGCATTGAAAACGCACGCCTGCACACCCGCACGTCGCGCCAGGCCCGCACCCTTCTTTTGCTGAACGAAATCGCGCGCGAGCTGACTTCCATCCTCAACCTCGACGAACTGCTCAAGCACATCGCCGAACTTCTCAGCCGCCTGATTGACTACCAGATGTTCAGCATTCTGCTGCTCGACTCCACGGGTGAAAAACTGCAGCACCGCTTCTCTCTTCGTTTTCACGAAAACGTCCACATCAAGCACGACGTTCCGCTCGGCCACGGAATCGTAGGCCACGCCGCCCAGCACAAACACGCCGTGCTCGTGCCGGATGTAAGCAAAGATCCGCGCTACATCAAGCTGAATCCGGAGACGCGCTCCGAGCTCGCCGTTCCGCTCATTTACAAGGACAAAGTCATCGGCGTCCTCGATCTCGAACACACTCGCCGCGGCTTCTTCACTGACGATCATCGGCGCACCGTGACCACGCTTGCCGCGCAGGTTGCCATCGCGATCGAAAATGCGCAGCTCTATGAAGAAATCGGCCGCCAGGAGCGCCGCCTCGAGCGCGATCTCGCCATGGCGCGCGAGCTGCAATTCCGGCTCCTTCCGCCCACGCCGCCGAAACTGCAGAATCTGGAAATCGCCGCCAAGTTCGTCCCGGCGCGCGCCATTGGCGGCGACCTGTATGACTTTGTGAACTATTCGCTTTCCCGTACCGCCATCGTGATCGGCGACGTCAGCGGCAAAGGCGCTCCTGCCGCGATTTACGCCGCGCTGGTGAGCGGCATTTTGCGTTCGCACGCTCCCATGGAGCCCGGACCGGCGGAAATGCTGCGCGCCGTCAACTTTTCGCTTGGCGAGCGCCGCATTGACGGTCAGTTTGTCTCCATTATTTACGCCGTATGGGACGATCCCAACCGCACCCTGCAGGTCGCGAGTTCGGGACTGCCGCGTCCCATTTATTGCCATGCGGGCAAAACTGAGGTCATCGAAGCGACCGGCCTGCCGCTCGGCCTCTTCGATGACGCGGAGTACGATGAATTCACCTTCCACGCCGATCCGGGTGACCTGTTCGTGTTTTTCAGCGACGGAATTCTTGACGCTCGCAACCGTGGCGGTGAACTCTTTGGCCGCAGCCGCGTGGAGCAGACCGTCGCCCGATGTTCCATGGAGGCGGCAGGCAGCGTGGTCGCAACTCTGTTCAAGGAAGTGACCGAGTACGCCGCCGAAGTGGAAGCTTTCGATGACCAGACTGTGGTCGCTATCAAAGTGAAGGCAAATAGCGGGAAGTCGCGGCAATCGAGTTAAGATGACCCAGTTACCATGAGCCGGACGATGCAGCCACTCGGGCGCCCGCCGGCTTTTTCCTATCGCGCCTCCAGCAGAGAATCCGGCAAGCGCGGCAACGCCGCGCGCCGCGTCGCTCCGCCCTTCGGCGAGGTATTGCACTGTGAAGAGATGCCCCTGTCCGAGCTCGCCCGCCGTTTTGGCACTCCCCTTTACGTCTATTCCGCTTCCACCATTCGCGAGCGGGCCGGCGCGTTCGATCGCGCCTTCGGCTCTGCGCCACACACGGTTTGCTATTCCGTAAAAGCAAATTCCAGTTTCGCCATCCTGCGCCTGCTGGCTGGTCTGGGCTTCGGCTTCGACGTGGTCTCGGGCGGTGAATTGGAGCGCGTTGTGCGCGTGGATCGCCGCGCTGCGAAAAAGGTCGTCTTTTCAGGTGTCGGCAAGACCCGCGATGAAATTGAGCTTGCTCTGCAAGCTGGCATTCTGCTGTTCAATGTGGAAAGCGCATCCGAACTGAGCGTGCTCGCCGAATCGGCCGCGCGCAAAAAGAAAACTGCGCGCGTAGCGCTGCGAGTGAATCCCGATGTTCCCGCTGAGACTCACCCCTACATCTCAACTGGCCTGCACGAGCATAAATTTGGCATCCCGGTCGCCGAAGCGCTCGCACTCTATCGCCAGGCCGCCAAAGAGAAATTTTTGCGCGTCGCCGGCGTCAGCGTTCACATCGGCTCGCAAATCACCGATGTCGCTCCATTCACCGCCGCCATGCAGCGGGTGGCAAAGTTCGTCGGTGGGTTGCGCCGGCAGGGTCACGAAATCCACTACGTAGATGCCGGCGGCGGTCTGGGCATTGATTACCATAACGAGTTTTTCGAAGATTTTGCGCTCCGCGCGCACCGGTATGCCCGCGCTTTGCTGGCGCCTCTGCGCAGGTTGCGGGTTCACCTTCTGCTCGAACCTGGCCGCGCGATCGTGGCGCCCGCGGGCGTTCTGCTCACGCGCATTCTCTACAAGAAAGGCGATGAGGCGAGAAGATTCGTTGTCGTAGATGCGGCCATGAATGATTTGATTCGCCCCTCGTTATACGACGCTTTTCACGAAATCGTCCCGGTCTGCATCCGCCCGGGCCATGCCTTGGAAACGGCAGATGTGGTCGGCCCTATCTGTGAGACGGGGGACTTTTTTGCCCGCGGCCGCAAAATCCCGGCTGTTCATGAAGGAGACTTGCTTGCGATTCTGGATGCCGGCGCATACGGCATGAGCCTGGCTTCGAACTACAACACGCGTCCTCGCTCGGCGGAAGTTCTTGTCGAACGAAATTCGGCTCGGCTGGCGCGTCGCCGCGAGACCATCACCGATCTGGTTCGCCTGGAGCGCGCATAGTTTTTATTGCACGGCCAGCGTGAAATCAGCGTCAAGGACCACAGGCCGCAGCGCTTGCGAGGAATTGCGAAACACGAGAACATATTTCTGCGGGCCCCCGACCGGTGAATCGAGCAGCCAATTCACCTCGCCGCCCTGGGAAGGTCCGGTCGTAAAACGAAGCTCTGCCTCAACGCCGTGCAGAAAATCCTTGCACTGATCGTCCCTCACCAGTAAGACCTCCAGCTTCTCGCCGCCTGACGCGAGCGCCTGGAACGTCCCACGCAAGTGCGGACGGACCGCGTGCGCCGGCACCACAAACTCAACTGTCCTGAGCTCCTTTACAGATAATCGTCGGTGCAGGAAGTGCAGAGGCGCATCCGGCGGAGAAGCTTCGCGGTCCAGGCCGGAAGTTATTCCCTGCAATCGTGCGCTGCCGTTTTCCGCGTCGGCTGCTTGATCAGCCGAGTCGAGGGCCTCGTGCGCTCGCCCGTCGTTTCCAACCGCCGACGCAATCGGGCCATACACGCGCAGTTGCGCCGCTTCCTTGATTGCGGGATCGCCGGTGGCTGGATCGAAGCTGGCCACGTGGGAGCGCGCCGCGGCTCGCGACGCCTGCCGGCATGATGGGCTCCATCTGTACGCCACGCGTAGGATGGAACACGCGCCGACCAGGACCAGCAGTGCCCCGGCCGGCCAGAATACGCAACGCAGCCACTTCATAGCGAACTCGCTGAGGCAAAATTTACCGCTGTCGAAGTCCAGTGTGGCGTTGCGAAAACCTGCAGGCCAAGATTACCGGCGTAATCCTGAGAAAGTACTTACGCGCTGTGATCCGGCCAAAGCCGAGCGCCAGCAAGCGCGGTTGAGGAACCTTGTGTTGGACGCGGCGCCCCACGTCTCGCGCTTTTCGGGACGTGGGGCAAGCAAAACGTCACACTACGATTGTTTCGCCATCGTAAATGACGTTGTGGTGCCGCGGAGCTTGTCGTTGACTTCCACTTTGATGCTCTTACCATCGGGCGAAACCGTCATCCGCGAAACGCTCTGCACTTTTCCATTCCGCTGGTCGGTTTCTTCGATGGTGTTTGCATCAATCTTTTTCAGAATCACCATCGTGTGCCCAATGTCTCCCATCACGGGATATTCCTTGCCATCGAACTTCGCATCGTAGCTCGCGCCATTCTGGTCCATCATCTTCAGGCCGTCGGCGCTGCCTTGAAACGTAACCGTCAAGCCGTTATTGGAGACCTCATTCACCTTCTTGAGCCGCCACGATCCGGAGATGGCATGCGAACCCTCCGGCCCCTTGTTCACGCGCGTCGAGGTCACCTCGCCGGTCACCGGCTTGTTCTCGGTCGTGTCTTTGAATTTTGAGGTCATCGAATTTCCATCTTCAGAGACCGTGTCCGTTTCGGTGTACATGGTCTTCCCGTCTTTCTTCTCGATGATCTCGACCGTGCTCGCATTCACTACATGCGCCGCCACCGTGTCGTAATACGGATGCCCGGTCACCTTCTGGTCCGTGCCGTCGGCCTTCACTCGGACCTTGGGAACGCAGGTCTGGCATTCGTACATGTCCTTGTCGAGCACGTACACATCCGGTTTGGCGGGAAACTGCGCGGTGTCGAGTTTCGTCATCCAGGTTCCATCGAACGCGCTTTGCGCGAACATCGTCGCGGGCGCGAGTAGCAACAGAGCAAACCATTTTTTCATGTCACACCTCGTCAGCAGATTTACGGCAGGCTGAAATAGAAGGGCCCGGCACTGGCATTATGCTGCCGTTGAGCGCCGTCATTCTACACCCGACGCTGGCAAGGAAAATGCTTTTATCGAAATGCAGCCGGAGAGCGGCTGCTCTTACTGCACCGTCAGCGTGAGCGTGGTGGATTGCGTTGTCGCCGCGCTGCTGCCGGAGCCGCTCGCCGGCGCCGTAGCCGTGACCTGCACCTGGTAGCTCGTGGATTGCGTTTGATTGCTGCTGCTACTCGAGCTCGAACCCCCGCCACACGCGCACATGGTTGCCGCAATCAAAAGCAACGCTGCGCCCAGAAGCAGTCCCTTGCGTCTGGCCTTGCGCCCGGTTCCCACGAGGAACACGCCGAAAACTTCCATCGGCATCCAGAATGCGTAAAACGGCACGCCTCCGCGACGCTGTGCGTTGCTCATGACGCGCACGTCCCGGCCCTGGACAGCCGCGCCAGAAATCATCAGCGTCGTGGTTCCCGTGCTGCTGTTCGGGGTTAGGTTCGCCGGGTTGAAGCCGCAGGTCGCCGATGAGCTGGGCGTAAACCCGCAGGCAAAGCTGATCTGGCTGGTGAAAGATCCCTGTGGCGTCACCGTGATCGTATAACTCGCGCTTTGGCCGGCAGAAATGGTTTTGTTCGCCGGCGACGCGCTGAGCGTAAAGGTGGCGGCGTTTACCGTTTCGTTGAGCGTCGCCGAGGTGCTCGCCAGGTCATCCGCATCGCCGCCATAAACCGCAGTGATCATATCTGTTCCCGGCGCTATCAGGCTTGAGGTCGTAAAGGTCGCCATCCCTCCGCTCACCGTGCCGGTGCCCATCGTCGAAGTTCCGTTCTTGAAGCTGACGCTGCCCGTAGGAGTGGAACCGGTGGCCGCAACCGTCGCCGTGAAAGTCACCGAATTGCCGGACGAAATCGGGTTCGCGCTGGAAGTGAGTGTCGTGGTTGTCGCCGCCTGAATCGTCTCGCTCAACACCGCCGACGTGCTCGCCGCATTGTTCGCGTCCCCGCTATATGCTGCCGTGATGGAGTGCGCTCCTACGCTCAAAGCCGAAGTGGCAAAGGTCGCGACTCGCGAGGCATTCAAGGTCCCAGAGCCCAGAGTGGTTGCTCCGTCTTTGAAAGTCACGCTGCCCGTCGGGGTGTTGCTCCCGCTGGTCGTCACCGTCGCGGTAAACGTTATCGAAACGCCCGCCGTCGCGGGATTCGCGCTGGAAGTCAACGCGGTGGTCGTCGCCGATCCACTCGATCCGCCACCTCCCCAGTCGGAAAGAAGGTTCGCCACATTGAGGGATCCCAGACCCGTCACTTCGTCATATCCTGTCCCCACCAGGTACCCGCTCAGCCCACCGGTCTGGCTCGTCGGGCTCGGAGTGCTGTTATTGCACATGCTGGGAGTTGTCACCACGCATCCGGAAACCGCGCTCGAAGCCACTGTCACATCGTTGAACACGCCATTGCTCGGGGTCGCTGCCAGTTGGTACAGCGTCGGATTGAGGTTTCCTTCCGCCGTGCCTTCTTTCTGGTTCAGCAACGCCGCGATGCCCGCCATATCCGGCGCGGCCGCCGAGGTCCCCGAAAAAACTTCAAACGAGTAGCTGCCACCCTGCGCCACGCAACTGCCTCCACCAGCGGCAAAGCAGCCGAAATAGCCATCATGGCCCGAGGCGCTGAAGGCAACATCGGGCGTATAACGCCCCTGCGTTCCTGGAACTCCGGTGCCTTTCTGCCAGGAAGGCGTGGCGATGAACGAACTGACTCCGCCACCCGAGCCTGCGACCTGCGGCTTGTTCCCGCTGCCCACCGGCTCATTCCACCCGCCCTCCGGAATGTAGCCCAGCGCCGATTGGTTCGTGCTCCCGTTGTTGCTGTTACTCCAATACGCGGCGGGGTTGCCGGCGTCCGCAAACTCCGTTCCGCCCACGCAAGTGCCAAAGCCGGACGAGCAGATGTAATTCGGGCTGAGCGTCTGCGAGGCCGGCGGCGTGGTAAAGGCAGCATCGCAACCCGCCGCTGCCGAGTCGCCGGATGAAACAAAAACCGAAATTCCTTCTCCCGCCGCTTGCGCAAACAAGGAATTCCAGAAAGAGACTCCCCCCGAGCCCGCCTGGCTCTCGCACGCGCCAAAGCTGATGCTCATGATATGCGCCGGCACCGGCGACGTATCCACGATGTATTCCGATGAAATCTGCACACCGTCGGCCGTGTTGGTGCTGGCGCTCGCGACCAGATCAATCGTTGCGCCGGGGGCCACGCCGCCCGAGCGCATCACGTCGAGTGTCGCCTCTGATTGGTCCTGGGACGCGCTTCCGCTGCCCGGCGGCGCCGTTTGCGGCGGCCCGGGATCTTTGCCCAGCGGAGGAATAATCACGGTCGGGTCTTTCTTCGCCAGTCCGGAAAGGCTCTGGAAATTTTCAACATCCGCATTGTTCACTCGTGCCCGCCCCACAATGCCGATGTTTTGCCCGGTCCCGTCAATGTTGCTCGAGTAAACCGAACTCACCCCATAAATCGTCGCGAAGTCAGCGGGAAAAATATAGTGCGCACAATTCGAACCCGGACATCCGAATGACGCCTCGGGCACCGGCCCTTTCATCCCTCCTGCCGGAACGGGCACGGGTTTCGCGTTGTGCTGCGGGTTCAGCTTGACGGTAAACAGGCCGGTGATTCCTTCCACCACGCCGGCCAGCGCCGCCGGAATCTGCGGATCGGTCGCGACCGAAATTCTCCTCTCCCCTTGCACCGAGTAATAGTGCAGCTCCGCCACAAAGGCTGCGCCCACCACCGCCGCCGTTCCGCTGAAATGAATTCTTATCCGGCTGTTGGCAATCGAATCCACGTGCAGTCCTTGTGACTGCAACCAATCGGTCACGGCTTCGATGTCGTCCTGCGTCGCGCCGAAGCGTTCGCCCATCTCCACCGGCGAGAGCCAGTGGTGATACGCCGCGGAACTGGGGTTCTGCACATCGCTGAGAAACTGTTCCAGGGCCTGTTCCTGTTCGGCCGACCGCGCCAGGACCAGCGTCAGGTGCTGCAGCGGGAGATCGCCGGGCACCGCGCCCACATCATTCTCCGCCGCAGCCCACGCCGGATGATGCCCGCGCAGCACCACCTTCTGCGCCGCATCCACCGGCCGCGTAACCAGGTCCTGCGCCTCTCCCCGTGGCGCCACACTCAACACCACCGCCACGGCGTAAAGCAGAAACACCCCGGCCCTGCTGCGAGGTCCAGTCTGGCGACCCATTCTTGGCCTGGCCATAGCAACTCCTCGGCGTGGACTTATTTTTCGTGGATTTTCGTTAATCCCGCGCCAAATGGGCTCTTGCGCGACGAGATAGGCGCACTCTACCACGCACCCCGGCAGCACTAAAGTTACGTTCGTGAGTTCCAGTTCGGACAATGGCCGAAAGCAGAACACGCCCCCTGGACTTCCTTTCCGCTGCCACGCGCCATCGAGCCGCGACCCCGTTCAACGGTTACCTTTTCAGGGGCTTGCCAATTGGCCGGTCCATTTCTTATAAAGATAGGGCTTGATCCGCCAGCAAGCTGTGGGTCAACTAGCGGGCTCCTTGACCCTGTCCCGGTTCAACGAATCCCCCGTTCTACTTTTCTTCGCAGGAGATTGCTCATGGCAATCCGTATTCTTGTGGTGGACGACCACGATGTTGTGCGCCAGGGTGTACGCCTGATTTTGGAAGGTCATCCCGAGTGGGAAATCTGTGGTGAAGCCGATAACGGCAACGACGCTCTCACGCGCGTGCAGGAGCTTCAGCCCGACCTCGTCATCCTCGACATCAGCATGCCGGGTAAAGACGGCCTCGACGTCGCCAAGGAATTGCAGGCACGGAGATCCAGGACAAAAATCATCGTGCTTACCATGCATGATTCCAAAGAATTGAGCCTGGCCTTGAAAGAGGTCGGTGCCAAAGGTTATGTCGTCAAATCGCACGCCGCCCGCGATCTGGTCCGCGCCATTCAAACCGTCATTGACGGAAAAGATTTCTTCGAGTTCGATGGGCCCGCCGCCCGCCGCGAAAAGCCACCCCGGAAACCGCTTTTCCGGCTCACCCTATTGCCTGCCATCGGCTGAAACCGGCTCAGCTCACAGAAAGCGGTTCGAAGGCCGCCGCTCTACGCCACGCCCTTCAGTTGGCGGCGCGCCGCTTCCACACTTTCTGTGCCGAGCCGCTCGAAAATCTCCCGCGCTCTCTTGGCTTCGCTGTCCGGGCGCGTGTTGGCAATCACCAGCGTGCGCCCGCGCTTCAACAGCTCACGGTAAAGATACACATCATCGCGTGGCACGCCGGTGTCCAGAGCATTCTCTGCATTTTCCGCCACCATAGCTCCAGCCGCGGCGCCGCCTAATCCCAGCCACGCCGCCGCTCCCAGCCCGATCGCCATGATCGTGCCTACGCCTGGCACTATCAGGCTCGCCACCGCGCTGCCAATGGCCAGCCCCGCGCCCGTGCCCGCCGCTCCGCCCACTACGGCTCCGATTGCCTTCCCCGGCCCGGGACGCTCCGCATCGGTGGTCGGCAGGTCCTCGATTTTCTCTTCGCCAGACTCGCCGGTCAGGAAAATGATCGAGTCGCGCGAGATTCCACTCAGCAGCAACTCCTGTACCGCCGCTTCCGCCGGGCTTCGCGAACCAAAAATGCCGACGACACTTTCCATAGGTTCCTCCCTGACGAATCGCACCCCACGTTATTGCCCTACTTAGGATGCCCGCTCAGTTCTCGAGTTGCCTTGGGTCAAAACGCTGATATGGCAGCAGTTGTCATTCTAACTTCGTCATCTCGGGCCGAAGCAGCGCCGCAAGCGCGCAACTTGGGGCGATGTGTACAATCTTGAGCCGCAAGCATCGGGCACTCGCCATTGCGCCAGATCAATCGCTTAGCTTCGGCCGCGACCCTCCTCCTCGCGATGTCTTGGGGCGCGGCGCTGCGCTTTTATTCCCTCGGCGAGAATAGCCTGTGGATTGACGAAGCCGTAACGGTCCACCTCGCCCGCCTGCCTTTCCGGGAGTTCCTGCGCGCGCTCTGGGCCTACCAGGGAAACATGGCGCTCTACTACTGCCTGATGCGCCTGTGGATTCACCTTGGCCAGAGCGAGTGGGCGCTGCGCGGCCTCTCCGCGATTCTCGGCGTACTGACCATTCCCGCAATTTATCTGCTTGGCGCGCGGCTGTTCGATCGAAACACAGCTACTGTTGCCGCACTGCTGGTCAGCTTGCACAGCTTTCACGTGCAGTGGTCGCGCGAAGCGCGCGCTTACAGCCTGCTGGTTCTGCTGCTGGTGCTGGCGGCTTACTTTCTTGCTCTCGCCACGGAGACCCGGCTGACCCGCCACTGGGTCGCCTTTGCCGTGACCGCGGCGATGAGTTTTTATGCGCACATTTTCGCCGCGTTTGTGTTGCTGGCGTTTGTGATTGCGGTTGCGTTTCCTAAGCCGTTTCAGGTGAGCAGGCGGTCTGTGCTGCTGGCATTCCTTATCTTCGAACATCTTTCGGCGCCGATGGCGGTATTTGTGCTGTTGCAGCGCGGATCGCAGCTGAACTGGGTTCAACCGCCGACGGTTGGCGCAATTCTCAGATTTATCGAAGTGCTCACCGGATCCGGCGGAGCAATTCTGGCGGTTGCATACTTTGCGCCTTGTGCTATCGGCTGTGTCCCGGCGTTCCGGTTATCCGAGGCAGGAAAGGACACCTGGGCGACGAGGCTCCTTCTAATGTGGCTGCTGATTCCGCCTGCGCTCACGCTGGTTTTGTCGCTGATCAAGCCTATGTTCGACGACCGTTATATGGTCATGTGCGTGCCCGCGCTGGTTCTGCTCGCCGCGCGGGGCCTGACGCGATTGGCAGAGATGGTCAGCGTGCCTCGTTGGGTTCCGGCATCAGTGCTGGCGCTGCTTCTTGCGCTCTCGGCGTTCGGCACGCGGACATATTTCCGCCGCCTCCCGTTCAGCGATTGGCGGTCGGCGGTTCGATACCTGCAAGACAATCAGCAACCGGGCGACAGCGCCGTCTTCTGGCGGGGAAATATTACGGCTTACGAGTACTACCTTCACGGCACTCCCGGTCCGGCAATCTTGTATCCCACGCCGCAGCCGCAACCGGTGAGCACAGAGCTGTTATCGGCGGTGATGGCCGGCCGACAGCGGATTTGGCTGGTTCTCCACATTCCGGACAAGTCATCCCCGGAATACAAGATCGTTGAGGATGAGTTTTCACCGGCGAGGTTCATGCTCAAGAGTCACCGGGAGTTTCCCGGCCAGGAGCCCATTACCGTCGAACTGTACAACCGAAGGGAAAACGGACAGTGATTGATCCACAATGCTGAGCAGCCGGGCCCTCTGCTAATCTTGCTTCTTCCGCGGGACCGGCCGGTGAGAAAGCTGCTCATCACGATTCTGTTGATTCCCGAGCTGATTGCGCTCGGCATCTGGTACTTCCACGCGCGCGAACTGCCTGCTTACAGCCCCGCATATCGCGAATATGCCTACATCACGAACGGCAAGAGCAATACGGTCACGGTGATTGACCTGCGAACGTTTGAGCCGGCGAAGACCATCAAAGTCGGCAGCGAGCCGACGGGGGTGGCGGCGAACAGCAGGAAAAATGAAATTTATGTAGTGAATACGGGGTCGGCGAACGTAAGCGTGATTGATGCCGAGCGCCAGGAGGTGGTGGCCACAATCGGGGTGCACGGTACGCCGTATTTCCTTGATGTTTCGCAGGATGGCAAGCGCGCGTATGTGGCGAATTCGGCTTCGAACAACGTCAGCGTGATTGACCTGCAGAAGCGCGGCGTACTAGGCAATCTGAGGGTGGGCGTGGCTCCTGGTCTGGCTCGGGTTTCGCCCGACGGGAAAACGGTGGTGGTGAGCAATCGCGGGGATGGAACGGTTTCTCTGCTGGATGCGGAGCATCTGCGACCAGAAGCGACGGTCCCGGTGTGCGCGCAGCCGGGTGACATCGCTATTCTGCCCGACAACAGCAAGGCGTTTGTAGCGTGCTCGGGCTCGGCGCAGGTGGCATCGGTAGATCTGAAAAGCGGTAAGCTGCTGGCGCTGCTCGATGTGGGCAAGACACCGGTGAATCTGGCGCTGAAGCCGGACGGCGGTGAGCTGATCGTGTGCAACTTCGATTCTGACAGCATTTCGATTATCGAGACGACGACGAATGAGGTGAGCGGAAGTTATTTGATCGGAACCCACCCATCGCGCGGCGTCGTGACGGCGGACAACTCGCGGCTCTATGTGAGCAACTTCGGGGCGAACAGCATCGCGGTGTATGACATTGACCAGGGAAAGATGATTGCGTCGCTGCCGGTGGGCGGCGAGCCCGACGGGCTGGCCCTTTCGCAGAGCCAGAATTATCTGCTGGTGCTGGACGCGGAGTCGGGCGATGTGACGGTGATTCAGAAGCGCGTACCGAAGAAAAAATTCGAGCCGGGCGAGTATTCGCTGCTGACCATGATTCCCGCCGGCCTGCAGCCCAATAATGTGGTGGTGAAGTCGTTCATCCAGCCGAAAGCGCTGCGACACTGAGATGCGATTAGGGCTCTGTAAGTAATGCGCTGAGTACTCAGTGCGCGCCAGACGCGCTTTGCCTGGCCTGTCTGCCAGTGCCCACGACGCGATCTGCCGCCGGCAGCGAAGCCTGCTCGTAGCCTTCAATCATGCTGCAGATGGCCTGATCGAAGAATTGGTTCAGCAGCCATAACAGTTCCATCTCACCGTAAAGTTCCACGGCGCTGTGCAGAAAGCCCTGCCGTTGCAAGAACCCCCAAAGGTACTCCTTGGTCATGACGATGGCCCAGGTAAGATCGGGGAGCGAGATTCCCTGCCCTGCTCGCCGCATACCGATATCTAGGTAGCGGTGTTCGACTTCAGTTTCGGTTTTGGTGAGAAGCCATTGGCTCAGGTTGCGAAAAATCTCACAGATCCGCTCCTGCAGTTCTTCCAGCGGGATCCTGCGCATGTCAGTGGTACGGGCTGAGGTGTGAATTTTTCTAGCTAGCCCTTCCGCCAATTGCTCCGAATGATTTTCAATTAGGCGTACCAAGCGCAACGCAACCATGGCATTGTTTCCATTCACGGTGCGAGCCAGTTTGGAACCGGATCGTACTACGAGCTCTCTACTAATTTGATGTAATTTGATCAGCGCAGGATGCACGCCGGGGGATTGGGACTTAGCCCTTGGCGCCGCAGCATTTTTTGTATTTTTTTCCGGAGCCGCAGGGGCAAGGATCGTTGCGGCCGATCTTATCGCCACTGCGCACGACCTGCTGCACGGCCTGGCGTTCGCCGGAACCGGCCATGCGCGCCTGCTCCAGCTCGCGGCGCTTTCTGCGCTGGAAGCTTTCTTCGAGTTCGTCCACGGAAGTGGCCAGAGCGCGCGGACGGCGGCCATTGCCATCGCCTCCGGCGCCGGGAAGAACCGCCGGGGCACCGGCCTCAGGTCCGCCTTCCTTGGCAGTAGGTGACGCGGCGGTGGCCGACGGGCGCTCGAGAATCTGCATGAGGTAAAGATAACGGACGGTGTCTTCCTGGAAGCGCTGCATCATTTCTTCAAACATGTCGAAGGATTCGCGCTTGTACTCGACCAGCGGATCGTGCTGCCCGTAACCACGCAGGCCGATGCCTTCCTTCAGGTGGTCCATGTTCAGGAGGTGATCTTTCCACTGCTGGTCTAAAACGCTGAGCATGATCATGCGCTCGTGGTAGCGCATCGCGTCGGGGCCGATGAGCTTCTCTTTCGACTCGTAGCGCTCGCGCAGCTTCGCAAAGATAGCGTCGCCGAGTTCCTGGCGGTTGAGGGTTTCGGGCTGGATGCCTTCGGCCAGAACATCCACGCCGAAGCGGGTGAAGATGGCATCTTTCAGGCCCTTGACGTCCCAATCGGCGGGATGAACTTTGACCGCGCAGAACTGGTCCATCAGCTCACTCAAAATGCCAGCGACGTAATCTTCCAGGATCAGTTCTTTCTGATCCACGCCCTCGAGCAGCTGGCGGCGCAGTCCGTAAACGGCCTCGCGTTGCTTGTTCATCACGTCGTCATACTCGAGGAGATGTTTGCGGGATTCGAAATTCTGCGCTTCCACGGCCTCCTGCGCCTTTTCGATGCGGCGCGTGATCAGGCGCGACTCGATAGGAATGCCTTCTTCCATGCCCAGCCGCTGAAGCAACTTTGAAACCCACTCTTTGGCGAAGATGCGCATAAGGTCATCTTCGAGGGAGAGATAGAAGCGCGAAGAACCGGGATCGCCCTGGCGGCCGGCGCGTCCACGCAGCTGATTGTCAATCCGGCGGGATTCATGGCGCTCGGTACCGAAGATGTGCAAACCGCCGACGGCGACGACCTCGTCGTGCTCTTTGTCGGTCTCCTGCTTGTAGCGATTGAAAATCTCAGTCCAGCGGTCGGTCGGGACGACATATTCTTTGCCTTCGTAGTACCAGACGGTGCTCTGAGTTTCATCCACGTCCACCTGAATTTTGCCCTGGGCGGCGCGCAGAGGCTGGGCGAGACCTTTTTTCAGGCACTCGCGCTTGGCCATGAATTCAGGATTGCCGCCGAGCAAAATGTCGGTACCTCGGCCGGCCATGTTGGTGGCGATGGTGACCATGCCCTTGCGGCCGGCCTGGGCCACGATTTCGGCTTCGCGTTCGTGATACTTGGCGTTGAGTACCACGTGCTTAATGCTTTTTTTCTTCAGCAGCTCGGAAAGGCGCTCGGATTTTTCGATTGAAGTGGTGCCAACCAGCACGGGGCGGCCGGTCTGGTTGAGGTTCTGAATCTCGTCCGAGGCAGCGTAGTACTTTTCCTTCTCCGTGCGATAGACAACGTCCGGGTTTTCCTGGCGCAGCAAGGTCTTGTTGGTGGGAATCACCATCACTTCCAACTTGTAAATCTTTTCGAACTCGGGGGCTTCGGTTTCGGCGGTGCCGGTCATGCCGGCGAGCTTTTTGTACATGCGGAAATAATTCTGGAAGGTGATGGTCGCGAGCGTCTGGTTCTCGCGCTCGATCTTGACGTTCTCTTTGGCTTCAACCGCTTGATGCAGGCCATCAGACCAGCGGCGGCCGGGCATGAGGCGACCTGTGAATTCGTCCACGATGATGACTTCGCCCTCTTTCACCACGTACTCGACGTCGCGGTGGTAAAGAGCGTGGGCCTTGGTGGCGACTTCAACGTGGTGCTTGAGGTCCCAATTTTCAGGATCGGCAATGTTGCCAATACCGAGAAGCTGCTCGACTTTTTCCCAGCCTTCGTCGGTGACGGTGATGCTGCGATGCTTTTCGTCCACGGCGTAGTCGCCGGTCAGGATTACCCGCTGCGGATCGTCGCCCGCTTCAGACAGCCCCCGGAGCAGAGCATCCCTTTTCTCGGGAGCAATCTTGTCTGTCTCCAATAATTGGCGGCATTCCTGCGGAGTCAGTTCCTCGCCTTTTTCGAGCTTGGGAATGATGCGGTTCACTTTGGCGTATTTGTCGGTGGACTCTTCGCTGGCGCCGGAAATGATGAGTGGGGTGCGGGCTTCGTCAATGAGGATGGAGTCCACTTCGTCCACGATGGCGAAGTTGTGGCCGCGCTGCACGCAGTCGTGCAGGTCGAACTTCATGTTGTCTCGAAGGTAGTCGAAACCGAATTCGTTGTTGGTGCCGTAGGTGACGTCGGCGGCGTAGGCCTCGCGGCGCTGAGCGTCGTCCAGTTCGTGGACGATGACACCGACGCTGAGACCGAGGAAGCGGTAGAGCTTGCCCATCCATTCGGAGTCGCGCTTGGCAAGGTAATCGTTGACGGTGATGACGTGCACGCCGCGGCCGCTAAGCGCGTTGAGGTAAACGGGAAGTGTGGCGACCAGGGTCTTGCCTTCGCCGGTCTTCATTTCGGCGATCTTGCCCTGGTGCAGGACCATCCCGCCGATGAGCTGCACATCGAAGTGCCGCATGTTGAGCGTGCGGCGGCCGGCTTCGCGGACGATGGCGAAGGCTGCAACGAGGATTTCGTCGAGGATCTCATTGAGGGCAGCGCGGCGCTGGTCGTCAAGTTCTTTGGCGCGCTCGGGAGTGGCATCGGGCTCGTCAGGAAAATTGGCGAGGCGCTCCTGGATTGTGCGGCGGAATTCGTCGGTTTTGGCGCGCAGCTGGTCGTCGGAGAGCTTTTGCATCTCGCGCTCAAGCGCGCTAATGGCCTCGACTCGCGGCATCAGGCGCTTGATTTCGCGCTCATTCTTGGTCCCGAAAACCTTGGCTACGACGGCGTTGATCAAATGAAAATCCTTATTGGGGCACACCTCACCCCGATGTTAAGAGCCTAGCATATTAGATGCAGAGGACAGAGGTAAGTCTCTAATAAGCCCATTGATCAGCGTAACCGAGAGATCGGAGCACTCCCCGCGTTGATTCATTTTCAGGTATATTCTCGGCGACCTATGCCGACCTTTTACGACCGGTTTCGCGAGTGCGCCGAGCGCTGGCCGGAAAACATCGCGCTCGAAATCCAGCGGCGCGAAGGGACCGAGAGCTACCGGTACGGTGAGGCGCGGCGCATGGCGGAAGCGCTGGGAGGGTGGCTGCGCGCCCAGAGATTGGAGCGCGGAACGCGGTGCGCCATTCTGGCGGACAATCACCCGCGCTGGGTGGTGACGTATCTCGGCATCATTGCGGCGGGATGCACAGCGGTACCGCTGGATACGGCACTACATGCCGAGCAGGTGGCGAAGTTGCTGAAGGACAGTGGAACGGAGTTGGTGTTTTGTGATCGGAAGCATTTGCTGGTGGCGCGGGATGCTGTGCGGGGCATGGACGTGAGGATTGTACTGACGGAGCCTGCTGAGCCGCGCTCGGCCGGACAGCCGGGGGCAGCTCTCCCTACGGGAGATTCGGATGATCTGAATGCGAATTTTGCGGCGGGGACGGGAGGGTCTGTGCCAGTGGATGCGGCAGAAGGCGACGTCGCGTCGCTGCTGTACACATCAGGCACGACCGCCGACCCAAAGGGCGTGATGCTGACGCACGGAAATCTTCTGGGCGAAGTGGAGGCGGTTTTCGGTTGGGCGGAAATCGGGCCGGACGATGCGCTGCTGGGAGTCCTACCGCTGTTTCATGTGCTCTCGCAGATGGCGAACCTGCTGCTGCCGCTGGTGAAAGGCTCGCGCATTGTGTACCTGGAAACGCTCAACACAACCGAGCTGGTACGGGCACTGCGGGAGAGGCAGATCAGCGCGTTTGCGGTGGTGCCGCAGTTTTTTTATCTGATTCATGAGCGGATTTTCAAAGAGGCGGCCAAGCGCGGGAAGCTGACAGTTTCTCTACTCCGCGCTCTGATGAAGATCAATCGCGGACTGCGAAAGTTCGGAATCAATGCGGGGAGGTTATTTTTTGGCAAGGTGCATGAGACGTTTGGAAAGAAGATGCGTTACCTGGTGACGGGAGGGTCACGCTTCGATCCGCAGATTGGGCACGACTTTCACGATCTTGGCATTGACGTGCTGCAGGCGTACGGGCTGACCGAGACCAGCGGCGGGGCGTTCGTGACTTCTCCTCACGACAACGTGATTGGCTCGGTGGGTAAGCCGCTCAAGGGAGTGGAAGCAAGAATCGCCGACGCGCAGGCGCAAGAGGATGGCGGGCCGGCGGTGGGCGAGATCCTGATTCGCGGCGCGATTGTGATGAAGGGCTACTGGCACCGCGAGGACGCGACCGCGGCCGCAATCAAAAACGGATGGCTGCACACGGGCGATCTGGGATATTTCGATGCGCGTGGGAACCTCTTCATCACGGGGCGGAAGAAAGAAGTCATTATTTTGAGCAATGGGAAGAATGTTTACCCGGAAGAGATTGAAGCGCACTATTCGAAGTCACCGTACATCAAGGAGATTTGCGTATTGGCAATCGAGGCGCGCGAGGGAAATCCGGGATCGGAGCGGTTGCACGCGGTAGTGGTGCCGAATTTTGATGTGCTGAAAGAGCGGAAGATCGTCAACGCGAAGGAGGTGATTCGCTTTGATATTGAGGGGCTCTCGGCGCAACTGCCTTCGAGCAAGCGAATCGCGAGCTACGACATTTGGCAGGAGAGTTTGCCGCGAACCACGACGCGCAAACTGAAGCGCTTCGAGATTGAAAACCTGGTGAGAGAGGGGCGGCCTGAGGATACGGGCGAAGCTCGCGTGCCTACGGCGTTGAGCGAGGACGATGTGGCGTGGCTGGCGCGGCCGGAAGTGCAGCGGGTATTAAAGGTGATTGGCGAGGCGGCGGGCAAGAACGCCCCTGAGATCCGGCCAGCGGACAATCTGGAACTCGATCTGGGATTCGATTCCATGCAGCGGATCGAAGTGCTGGTAGCGCTGGAGCAGGAACTGGGCGGGGATGTGGAGGAGTCGCGGCTGGCAGAAATCTACACGGTGCGCGACCTGGTGGACGCGGTGCTGGTGAGCGCGTCTGAGGGGAAGGCGCCGGCTGCGGCGCGAACGCCGGCTGCGGGTTGGGAGGTTTTGCTGCAGGAAGAGCCGACTGATCCGGACGTTTTGGATCTAATACGGGCGAAGCCGGTCCGCGAAACTTTCTGGTTTCTCCTGAGCCGACTGATCGCGGTTTTCGCTTCGGACCGCTTCGCGTTTCGGCTGAGCGGACTGGAGAAATTGCCGGCGAAGGGACCGTACATTCTTTCTTCAAATCACCAAAGTTTTCTCGATCCGATGATTCTGGCCGGTGTGTTGCCGTGGCCCGTGTTCACCACGGTTTTTTCGGTGGGCACGAGCGAGGTGTTCGGCGCCGGATTCATGCGGCGGCTGGCGCGATGGCTGCGGGTGGTAGTGGTGGATCCAGACGCGAACCTGGTTCCGGCGATGCGCGCTGGAGCGTACGGGCTGCGGCATGGGCGGGTGCTGATTCTTTATCCGGAGGGCGAGCGCAGCATTGACGGCAAACCCAGAATCTTCAAGAAGGGCGCGGCTATCCTTTCGATCCACCTGCAGGTGCCGATCATTCCGGTGGCGATTGAAGGCTTTCACGACGCGTGGCCTCGGGGTAGGACTTTTCCGAAATTTGCGCCGTTGAGAATGAAGTTTGGGGACGCGATTTATCCGCCGGCGGAGGCGGAGGGGTCGGAAGCGGCCTATGAGAAGCTGACGGCGGAGCTGAAGGCGCGAATCGCTGAAATGTGGCAGGAGCTGCGAGCGGAGGGGTGAGCGTCCCGGGCAGAGCTAGCCATGTCGAGAATGCCCTGGGCCGTTAAACGCTGGCCGCTGCGGCTTGCTGGCTGAAGGCTTTAACGAATGCGTCCACGACCATGGAGTCGTATTTCTTCCCGGAACTGCGGGTGATGATTTCCTGGGCCTTGGCGGGGGCAACTTTTCGCTCTCCGTGAACCAGCGATTCATAGCTTTCCGCCATGGCCAGGACCTGCAGTTCAATGGTCGAATCGGCATTGCAGCCGCCGGATTTTGAAAGCTTCTGCTCTTCCGCCAGCAAAGGAATCGCGCGGCGCAGCGAGCCGCCGATTTTGGGCGCTCTGGCGCTCGTTTTTCTACGGTTGGAAATTCCCTGCTCCAGTTCCTCCTGCGAAATGTTGGCGGCCTTGTAGAGAATCTCGTTGCTGATGCCAAGTTCGGTCACGTTCTTGAGCAGGGCTGCGGTGCGGACATCTTCCGTGCTGTTGGGGTCGAGACCGAGGGTTTCGGCGATCTTGGTCGCGTACATGGCGGTACGGTAAGCGTGTCCTTCGCTGTATTTTTCGTTGACCAGAATCTGTTGCAGCATTACCAGCATGCCATCGTAGCCGGCCTTGATTTCCTGCATGCTTCTCTGATTGCGCTCGTAGAGCGATCCCATGGCATAACCGGCCACGACCAGAATGCCGCCCCAAACCGTCAGATCAAACCAGCGGCTGTCAAAGGGAAGGTTGCTTTGGCGGCTGAACATCGAAGGATTGAAATAGGTAAGAAGAACGACCAGCAGCACGCTGCTGCAGGCGGTGAGTGTGGCGTGGCGCTGTCCGAAGCGATAGGCGGAATAGAGGGTGGGAAGAAAGTAGAACATCAGCGCCATGCGCTGCGAAGCGACCAGAAAGTTGAGCATGGCCGCGATGACCACCAGAAAGAGCAGCAGCCACAGCTCAGGATTGATCTTGCGCATGGAAATTCCCTTCCCGGCCTGCCGTTTGAAGCGCGCACAGCACCCGGTCTGTCAATGTTGAACGGAGACAGTACCGCGCTCCAAGTTACGGAAGTAATTTGGCTTCGCAAGGAGCAGCACTTTTCATTTGGCGCGAGGATGGGTCTGGTCGTAAACCTGGAGCACGTGCTTGATGGAAAGTTGGGTATAGCGCTGGGTGGTGGAAAGGCGCTCATGGCCGAGCATTTCCTGAATGGCGCGCAGGTCGGCGCCTTCTTCCAGCATGTGCGTGCCAAAGGCGTGGCGCAGAGTGTGAGGGTGGATGTCGGGCGAAAGACCTTTGGCCACCGCAATCTGCTTGACGATGCGGCCGGCGCTGCGGGTGGTGAGCCGGCCGCCGCGTTGGTTGATGAGCAGAGCGGAAGTCTTCTTGTTGGATTGATTGAGGCTTTGTTGGCGAAGGGGCAGATAGTTCGCGAGCGCGGAGCGGACGGAATCACCGAAGGGAACGTAGCGCTCTTTTTTTCCTTTGCCGCGGATCAGAATGGCTTCGTGGCTGAGACGGATGTCATCGAGATTGATGCCGACGAGTTCTGAATTGCGGATGCCGCAACCGTAGAGAAGCTCGATCATCAGGCAATCCCGCTCGGGAAAGGAAATACTTTCGGGCATGTCGCTGTCGAGGACGGTATTGATTTCTTCGATGGTGGGCACGCGCGGCAGTTTCTTGGGAAGCTTCGGAGTCGAAACCAGGGCAGCGGGATTCTGCTCGACCATGCCTTCCTGCGCCAGCCAGCGATAGAACGAACGAACTGCGGCAAGGGAGCGGGCGACGGAAGTTTTGCTCAAGCCCTTTTCGTAAAGATGAGAAAGAAAGCCACGCATGGTGACATGATCAATGCTGCGAAGCGGACGCGATCCGATGTATTGGGCGAAGACGGCCAGATCGCCGGAGTAGGCCCTACGGGTATGAGGTGAGGCGTTGCGGGCGGCGAGTGTTGCCAGGAACCGGGCAACAGCTTGCTGCGGCGCGTGCGAGGACTGGGTCTTGACTGCTCGTTGACTCATGTTTGCCGGGGCGCAGCGGGTCTTGTCCTGGCCCGGGGGTGGTGCTGACGGTAAACGTTCCTCAGGTGATCGAGCGCAAGGTGCGTGTACACCTGCGTAGTCGCAATGTCGGCGTGGCCGAGAATGGTTTGCACGGTGCGCAGGTCGGCGCCGTTTTCCACCATATGCGTGGCGCAGCTGTGGCGCATCATGTGCGGACTGGCATGGCGCCCGGCGCCGGCCGAAGCCGCACTCACCATTTGCCAGACGCGCTGGCGGGTAAGTTTGTGCGCTCCGATGGCCACAAAAAGCGCGGGCAGGTTTTTCTGCGCGGCGAGAATGGGACGGCCCTGTTTCAAATATTCCGATACCGCCTGCTGAGCGGCGCGGCCCAGGGGGACGATGCGCTCCTTATCTCCTTTGCCGCGCACGAGGACATAGCCAAGATCGAGCTTGAGGTCTTCGAGCTTGAGACCGATGATCTCCGAAACCCGCAGCGCGCCGGCGTAAAGCATCTCCAACATGGCGCGGTCGCGCAGCGCGAGCACCGCGGCGGTCCGGCGATTCGTCGCTGGCTGCGAGCTGCACAGGATGGTTTCCATCTCATCGCGGGCCAGCGACTTGGGAAGCACTTTCCATTGGCGGGGAGAATCAATGTTCACCGTGGGATCGTGGTCAATGATGCCGTCGAGCAGAAAATACTTGTAGAGATGCCGCAGGGCGGAAAGCTTCCTGCCGACCGAGCGGGCATCCACGGCATTGGAAAATAATTGCTGAATGAAATCGCGGACGTCTTCGCGGCGAGTGGTGGTGAGTGTGCGCTTTCGCTGCTCGAGGAAAGCGGCAAACTGCGAGAGATCGGTGGAGTAGGCGGAGACAGTGAGCCGCGCCAGGCCTTTTTCCACCCTCAAGTAATTAAGAAAATCCACCAGCGGCTGAGACACAAAAACAAGTATGCACGGGACAGGGCAGATTGAACGTAAAGGGAACCACAAAGGACACGGAGAACTCAGAGAAAATTTTGTAGCAAGTCGGCAGCCAGCAATGCGCCTTCTGGGGTTTCTTCATGTTTGAAATACGCGAAGACGTTGCGGCCGGCAGTGCGATGTTCGGTGATGCGAGCCGTCATCGCTTGCCGTTCCTCGGCAGTGTAAGCGGGCTTGCGATAGCGGTAATAGCAGAAGTCGGCGGTCACTACATCGGGAGTCAGGCGCTCTTCCGTCTCAGCGACGCACAGCGCCCGGTTGCACTGCTTGAGAATGTCGAACACCTGATCACTGAACCAGGACTCGTGCCGGAATTCGAAGGCAGAAGGCACGGCGCGGGGCAGCATCGCCAGAAATTCTTCGAGCAGGCTGACGTCCGCTTTGAGATTGGGCGGCAACTGGAAAAGCACCGGGCCGAGCTTTCCGGCCTGGGCTAACGGCTCGATGGTGCCGAGAAAGCGCGGCAGAAAGTCTTGCGTATTCTTGAGCCGCTTGATGTGCGTGATGACCTGATGGGCCTTCACGCCGAAGCGGAAGCCGGCCGGGGTTTCACCTATCCATTTATTGATGGTTGTGTCTTTCACGAGCTGCCGGAAGGTGAAGTTGACCTCGACTGTATTCAGACGACCGGCGTAGTAGGTAAGGAAATTTTTCTGCGCCAATTTTTCCGGATAGAAGACGGGCTTCCAGCTCGGGTAGGCCCATCCGGAAGTGCCAGCGAAGACCAGCGCCATAGAAAGTTACCGCGACCCGCGACGGATTATACCTTCTTGCGCTTTTTCGGCAGCCGGCGCGCTTTGGTGGGGGCTTTTTTCTTCCGAGCGGGCCCGGCTTGCGCGGCAAGGTCGGGGCCGGTCTCGTCTGCCGCGGTCTCTAGCGCCTGCAGTTGTGGCAGCTTCTGTTTTCGCTCGAGCACGGGCGCGAACAAGTCTCCGAGTTTCTCGACTCGCTGCAGGACCTGGGCGGCTTCGAACCTGAGCAGGCCAGCGTCCTTTTTGCGCAATGCGTGTTCGACTTCCTCCCACTTCACCGGCGTGGAAACGGTCGGGCGCTCTCGCGCGCGCAAAGAATATACAGCAATGGTCGTCTTGTGCTCGTCATTCTGGCTCCAATCCACCAGCACCTTTCCGGAACGCAGGGCTTTTTTCATGTCAGAGACGACCAGTTGCGGATGGTCCGCTTCCAGCAGGCGCGCCAGGGCATGAGCGAATGGTTTGGTGCTGTCATAGGTGGCCGGCGTGTTCAGAGGAACATATATCTGCAGGCCTTTGGAGCCGGAGGTCTTGGGAAAACTCTGCAGGCCGAAGTGCTCAAAAATTTCCCGCAGCCACAGCCCAACCTGGCAGCACTGCACGATATCGGCGGGCGGGCCGGGGTCGAGATCGAAAACCATCATGGTGGGGCATTCAATCTTGCTGGCCATTGAAAGCGAGGGGTGCAATTCGAGCGCGGCAAGATTCGCGACCCAGACCAGCGTAGGCAGATCATTGGCGAGAATGTAGTTCACGTCGCGGTGATTGCCTTCGCTCCAGATTGGGGCCGTTTTCACCCAGGGTGGGCGGTGCTGGGTAGCGTTCTTTTCGAAGAAATATTGTTGGTCCACGCCGTTGGGATATCGTTTGAGCGTCAGCGGACGCCCTTTCAGGTGTGGGATGAGAACGGGCGCGATGCGGGCGTAGTAGTCGGTGACCTGGCCTTTGGTGAATCCCGCGGCGGGGTAGAGAACCTTTTCGAGGTTCGACAGCTTCAAGTGCCTGCCCTGAATTTCAACCGTGGCTGATTCGGCCAAGTTGCCCTCGATTCTCTGTCCCGCAGAGTTTATCAACTCGCAGGGAGCCGCGTAATTTCCATTGCAAACAGCCATAAGATGTCATGTTCAGGCCTATGGTTTTGGCGGAGCGGCAAACCGCAGGTTTGACAAGCTCCCCGGCTGCCACGTAAGTTCAAGTTCTGCTTTCATGTTTGCCCAACCAGTGCTGGAGGTCCCATGAAGTTCCGCACCGTGAAAATTCCGGCTCTTCTTCTTTTGCTGATTTCTGTCGC
>Ga0335078_10002015_pt1 | contig 30780 bp, 25 predicted proteins | sample Lox_Sample_32_FD_206711 | JGI IMG/M metagenome (GOLD analysis project Ga0335078, IMG submission 206711) | Soil microbial communities from Loxahatchee National Wildlife Refuge, Florida, United States - Lox_Sample_3.2 | ecosystem: Environmental > Terrestrial > Soil > Wetlands | place: USA... | reverse complement strand
CGTGGTCGGCGATTGGGCGCACCCGTACACCACGATGGACGCTTTCGCCGAGGCGCAGATCGCGCGCGAGATCATGAAGTTTGCGGCCAACGGCACGCTTTATCGCGGCTCCAAGCCGGTGATGTGGTCGGTGGTGGAGAAGACTGCGCTCGCCGAAGCCGAAGTCGAATATGAGGATTACACGTCGGATACGGTGTGGGTGAAGTTTCCGATTGTCTCTGCCGGTGAAACCGCTGCTCGCAATCAGCAACTCGTCGGCGCTTCGATCGTTATCTGGACGACGACGCCTTGGACCATTCCGGGCAACCGCGCGATCAGCTATTCGCCCAGAATTGAATATGGGCTTTACGAAGTCACTGACGCTCCTTCTGACAATTGGGCGAAGGTCGGGGACTTGCTTGTCCTGGCCGACAAACTCTCGCTCGACGTGCTTCGCCAGGCGCGGGTGACTGCGTTCAAAAAAATCAGAAACATTCACACCAACGATCTGGCGACTTTTGTTAGTCAGCACCCGCTCAAGAAATTCGGCGGCTACGATTTCGAGGTGCCGCTGCTTCCCGGCGATCACGTCACGGAAGATACCGGCACCGGATTCGTCCACACCGCGCCCGGACATGGTCGGGAAGACTTTGACATCTGGACCGCTTATGGCCGCGAACTGGCCGCGCGCGGCGTCAACACGACAATTCCGTACACCGTCGATGCCGATGGCCGCTTCTCCGAACAGGCACCGGGTTTCACCGGCAAGCGCGTGCTTACCGACAAAGGTGACATGGGCGACGCCAACGAGGCAGTGATCAAAGCTCTGGCCGACGCCGGCATGCTGATCGCGCGCGGGCGGCTCAAGCACCAGTATCCGCATTCGTGGCGCTCAAAGAAGCCGGTGATCTTCCGCAACACACCGCAATGGTTCATCGCCATGGACCAGCCCATCACACTGTTGAGCGGGACCGCGCGTCATGGCGCGACGCTCCGTCAGCTCGCCGAGCAGGCGATCAAGGCGACGCGTTGGGTACCGGAGCAGGGCGAGAGGCGGATCGCCGGCATGATCGAGAGCCGCCCCGATTGGGTGATCTCCCGCCAGCGCGCCTGGGGTGTGCCGATCGCCGTCTTTATCAAAGTCAACGCTGATGGCGCGGTTGAAATTCTCAACGATCCCGAGGTGAATGTCCGCATCATCGAGGCTTTCGAGCAGGAAGGCGCCGACGCCTGGTACCAGCCGGGCGCGCGGGAGCGCTTCCTCGGCAAGCTCGGCAACGACGGCTGGCAGAAGGTTGACGACATCCTGGATGTCTGGTTCGATTCCGGATCGACGCACGCCTTCGTCCTCGAAGACCCGACGCACTTCCCCGGTTTCGCAGGCATAAAGCGCAAGATCGACGGCGGCGCCGACACGGTCATGTATCTCGAAGGCTCGGACCAGCACCGCGGCTGGTTTCAGTCATCGCTCTTGGAGTCGTGCGGGACCCGCGGCCGCGCGCCGTTCGACATCGTCGTCACGCATGGTTTCACGCTCGACGAGCACGGCCGCAAAATGTCGAAATCGCTCGGCAACACGGTGGCGCCGCAGGATGTAATCAAGCAATCGGGCGCCGACATCTTGCGGCTGTGGGCCTGCGCCGCCGATTACTGGGACGACCAGCGCATCGGCCCGGAAGTCCTGAAAACCATGGTCGAGACCTACCGCAAGCTGCGCAACACTCTGCGCTGGATGCTTGGCAATCTCGCGCATTTACGCCGCGAAGAACGCGTGGCGTTGGCGCATATGCCGGAGCTCGAACGATTGATGTTGCATCGGCTCGCCGAAGTCGATGCCGTCGTTCGCGGCGCTTATGCCGATTTCGATTACAAGCGCATCTTCGCCGCGCTCAACACCTTGATGACCGTCGATCTGTCGGCATTTTATTTCGATATTCGCAAAGACGCCCTCTATTGCGATCCGTATTCGTCCAACACGCGCAAGGCCTGCCTGACCGTGCTCGACCACCTGTTTCAGTGCACGGTGACTTGGCTGGCGCCGATCCTTTGCTTTACCGCCGAGGAGGCGTGGCTCGCGCGCGATCCGTCGGCCACCTCGATCCATCTCGAACCGTTTCCTGAGGTGCCAGTGGCATGGCGCGATGAAGCGTTGGCGGAGAAGTGGCGCAAAGTGCGCCAGGTACGCCGCGTCGTGACCGGGGCACTCGAGATCGAACGCGCACACAAGCGCATCGGCTCTTCGCTCGAAGCACACCCGCTGGTGCATATCTCCGATCCTGATCTTTTTACGGCGGTCGTCGATGTCGACCTCGCCGAAGTTTGCATCACCTCAGGCTTGGCGCTGGTCGAGGGTGAGGGGCCGGCTGATGCGTTCCGGCTGCCCGATGTGGCGGGCGTTGCCGTCGTCCCCGAATTAGCCGCGGGGCGTAAATGTGCCCGCTCGTGGAAGATTTCGCCCGCTGTCGGTCTCGATCCACAATATCCCGACGTGACGCCACGCGATGCGCAGGCACTGCGTGAGTGGGACACAATGCGCAAAGCCGCAGAGTAGGGGCTTGGATGGCTGAGGCCGCCCAAGAGAAAGCCAGCCCCTCCAACGCCTGGGGGCCTCTGAGTGCGTTGGGGGTGACCATTGCGGTCCTCACCGTCATCCTGGACCAGGCGTCGAAGCTCTGGCTTTTGGACGTGTTTGGCCTTGCCGAACGCAACCGGGTGGCCTTCGCGCCATTTCTCGATCTCATCGTCATCTGGAACACCGGCATCAGCTATGGGCTGTTTCAGCAGCAAGGGCTCACGGGGTTGTGGGCGTTGCTCGCTTTTAAGGTCGCGGCGGTGGTGCTGTTATGGATTTGGCTGGCGCGGGCGTCCTCGCGGCTAACGGCGGCGGCGCTTGGACTCATCATCGGTGGGGCGCTCGGCAACGCCATAGACCGGCTGCATTGGCCGGGAGTGATGGATTTTGTGCTATTTCACGTCGAGACCGCCAGCTGGCACTTTACCTGGTATGTCTTTAACCTCGCCGATGTGGCCATCGTAGCGGGCGTGATCGGCCTGTTGTACGATTCGCTGTGGGCCCGGGGTGCCGTAAAAGCGCCCTGATCGGGGATAAAAGAACAGGCAAGTTTAAGTTATGCTGCGGCGTAACGCGGTTTTGGGTGAGGGCATGCTGCAGGATCCAAGTTGCCGCCGTGAGGGCGGGGTGGGTAGGTGCACTCTACTGCGGCGCGCAGCGTTGAGCGTGGCCTTGGCCGGTTTCGCCGCAGGGGTTGGCGCGCAGGCAGTCCAGGCGCAAAGCTACGGCAGCGACAATGGCGGCGCTTTCGACCGGATCATGCAGAGCATTGGCCTTGGGAAGGGGCCCGATTCGGGTATCAACTACACCGAGCGGCCGCCACTTGTCGTACCGCCGAGCCGCGACTTGCCTCCGCCGGTGACAGACGCGGCAGTCCCAGCGCCGGACTGGCCAGCCGACGCGGCCAAACGGGGCAAGAACAACAAAGATAAAGCCGTCGCGGTCGTTCCCGACACGGCAGTTCAGACCCCTAATCCGCCGGTGCAGAAGAAACCCTGGTATAATCCGACCGGTTGGTTCAACAAGGAAGAATATGCCAAGTTTGCCGGCGAACCAGTGCGCCAGTATCTGACCGATCCGCCTGCAGGCTACCGGGTGCCATCGCCGGAACAGCCCTACGGCATCGGTCCGGATAAACACCCGGGCAAAAAGCAGGCCACGTCGGGCGACTTCAACATGGGCTCGGCTTTGCCGCCGTCAGGTGATTCCGGAAAATAGCCGGGAGTTAGTGGGACTACCGGGGGCGTTACGTTTGACTGCCGTTTCGAGCTTGTTGGCGGCGTTGCTTTCCGTGCGACTGCCGGTTGGGGCTCGTAGCGTCCGGCAGCGTAGCTTGACGAAACCAAGCTGGAGATGACCCTCGTGCCGAAAACTCTGCTAGTCGCACTTGCCGTGGCTTTTGCTTTACCTGTCACTGCTCGCGCCGCGACCGGCCCCCAGGTTGCGCATTTTACCCTGAACAACGGTCTTCAAGTGGTCGTCATTCCGGATCATCGCGCTCCGGTCGTCACCCACATGATCTGGTACAAAGTCGGCGGCGCCGACGAGACCGCAGGGAAATCCGGCCTCGCGCATTTCCTTGAGCATCTGATGTTCAAGGGTACGGCGCAAAATCCCGGCGATCGGTTCTCGTCGACCGTGGCCGACATTGGCGGACAGGAGAATGCCTTTACCTCCGATGACTATACCGGGTTCTTCCAGCGCGTGCCACGCGAACACCTCAAGGAAATGATGGCGTTCGAAGCCGACCGCATCACCGGGCTCGTACTGACCGACGCGGTCGTGCGTCCCGAGCTCAACGTGGTGCTGGAAGAGCAGAATATGCGCGTAGCGAATAATCCGAACAGCCGGCTCTCCGAGCAGATGGACGCGGCGCTCTACCTCAACCATCCGTATGGCCGTCCGGTGATCGGCTGGCGGCCCGAAATCGAGAAGCTGACCCGCGATGACGCGCTGGCGTTCTATCGACGCTTCTACACGCCCAATAACGCCATCGTCGTTATCGCCGGCGATGTCACCGCCGACGAGGTCAAGGCCGACGCCGAAGCGACCTACGGCAAGATTGCGCCGCGCGCGGAGATCGGGCCGCGCCACCGGCCGATGGAGCCGCCGCAGGAGGCGCCGCGCACCGTTACGCTCGCCGACGCCAGGGTCGAGCAGCCGAGCATCAGCCGCATCTATCTGGCGCCATCGCGGATCACGGCCAAGCCCGGTGAGAGCCAGGCACTCGAAGTCTTGGCCCATGTCCTCGGCGGTGGCGTCAGCGGCCGTCTCTACAAGACGCTGGTTGTCGACCAAAAGCTGGCTCTCAATGCCGGCGCCTATTATTCAAGTACCGCCCTCGACTATGGCAAATTCGGCATCTACGGCGTACCCGCACCCGGGAAGACACTGCAGGATGTTGAAGCAGCGATCGACGCCATCATCGCCGATGTCACCGAGCACGGCATCACCGCCGACGAACTCGCAGTTGCCAAAAATCGGCTGATTGCTGATGCGGTCTATGCTCAGGATAACCAGGCGACGCTGGCGCGCTGGTATGGCGCCGCGCTGGCAACGGGTGAAACCGTCGACATGGTGCGCAATTGGCCCGACGAAATTCGCGCGGTGACCGCCGAGGCGGTACGCGATGCTGCCCGCACCTGGTGTAACCGCCGTGCATCGGTCACCGGCTATCTGGTCAGCAGCTATCCGGCGAAGGAGAAACACACGTGAACGCCATGATTTCACTTCGCCTGCAGCAGCGTTTTGCGCTCGCAATTGCGGCGCTGGTTGCCTTTGCGGCTCCGGCCGGCGCCACCACCATCGAGCGGGTGGTGAGTCCCGGCGGTATCGAGGCCTGGCTCGTACATGAGCCGGCAGTCCCCATGATCGCTGTCGATTTTGCTTTTGCCGGCGGCGCGATTCAGGATTCGCCCGGCAAGGCCGGCACGGCGAACCTGGTCGCTTCTCTGCTCGACGACGGCGTCGGCGAGTACGATTCGAAGACCTTCCACGATCGCCTCGAGCGCAAGGCGATCGAGTTGAATTACGAGGCGGAGCGCGACACGCTGCGCGGCTCGCTGCGTACGCTGACCGAAAATCGCGACGAGGCGTTCGAGGCGCTGCGGCTCGGACTGACGGCGGCGCGGTTCGATCCGACCGACGTAGCGCTTAACCGTGCGCAGATCATGTCCACGCTGCGGCGCGCCACGACCAACCCGACCGAGATGGCAAGTCTGCGCTGGTGGCAAGTTGCGTTTGCCGATCATCCCTATGGCCGGCCGGTTGCCGGCACACTGGAATCGGTCCCCACGATCACCGTCGATGACCTTAAGGACTACACACGGCGTGTGCTGGCGCGCGGTAACCTGAAGATCGCAGTGGTTGGCGACATCGACGCTGAGACCGTGAAGGCGATGCTTGACCACGTGTTCGGCTCGCTTCCCGCCGAACCGCAGCTGAAGCCGGTGGCGAACGTCACGCCGCATGGGCTCGGCCGGCGCATCGTGGTCAAGCTCGATGTGCCGCAGGCTGTCGTAGCGTTCGGCGGCCTCGGCATCGCCCGCAAAGATCCGGATTTCATGGCGGCCTACATCGTCAATCACATTCTCGGCGGTGGTTCGTTTTCCTCGCGGCTTTATCAGGAAGTGCGCGAGAAGCGCGGCCTTGCCTATTCGGTCTATGACAGTCTGGTTTGGCTCAATCACAGCGCCTTGTTCCTCGGCGGCACGGCGACCCGGGCCGACCGTACCGGCGAGACCCTTAATCTCATCCAGAAGGAAATCCATCGCCTGGCGGAGGATGGTCCGACGGCGAATGAACTCGCCAAGGCCAAGGCCTATCTCAATGGTTCATTTGCCCTCAATCTCGACACCTCGAGCAAGATCGCGGCGCTGCTGGTGCAATTGCAGCGCGACGGTCTTGGCATCGACTATTTCTCCCGCCGGCCGGAGATGATCAACGCGGTGACGCTCGAGGACGCTCGGCGCGTGGCCAAGCGGCTGCTCGACGGCGGGCTGCTCGTCACCGTGGCCGGCCGTCCGCAAGGTGTCGTTTCGACCACCGCCGATTAATTGCTCCGCTGCTCGGCGAGTTGAGCGGGGAGGATATCTTGCTGACCCCGCCATGATCCGCGTTACCGCCCATATCAGCATCGACGAACGCGAGATCCAGGAAAGCTTCGTCCGTGCTTCTGGGCCGGGCGGGCAGAACGTCAACAAACTCTCGACCGCCGTGCAGCTTCGCTTTGACGTGCGGGGATCGCCATCGTTGCCGACGGAGGTAAGGGCACGGCTTGAGCGGCTTGCCGGCGCCCGCCTCACCCGTGATGGCGTGTTGGTAATCACGGCACAAAGTCATCGCACGCAGGGGCGCAATCGCCAGGATGCGCTCGACCGCCTTGTCGCACTCATCCGCCGTGCAGCGGTCGTACCGCGGACGCGCCGTCCGACCAAGCCCACCAAGGCGTCACGCGAACGCCGCATTGAAAGCAAGAAGCATAAAGCCGGGCTCAAGCTGCGCCGGGCCAAGCCGTTGTTCGAGTAAATGCTCAGGCGGCTGGCGCGGCTGTCGAGATCGGATGCGCGGGAGAGGGTAGCTTTCTGGATTCATTCAAAACGAAACCGCAATTGAACAAAGATGAGGCGTTAAATCGAATCGCTTCATTTTTAAGCGCATTCTGTGCGCCAAGTCGGTCAGGCGATTTTGCGGCCGGCCGGATTTATCTCGACAGGTGAATCATTATTTTGTGACCTGTCAATCAATTTTATCATCGCGCTGATCAAATATCTGTATTGCCGCGACGAGCGCTTGCGGTGGTGATGGGTTGCTCTTAGCTCAGGTCGGGGAAATGCCTGCTTGACGAACGGTGCCTCGAAGGCCGGACGTTAAAGCTAACAATGCAGAGGTGTACATCTGCGCAAATCCGGGAGGGTTATGGCAAGCAGCGGCGGACGAAATGTCGCCGGTGCTTGAAACTTGCTGACAGTGCAGGAGACGATATGAATCAGACCCCCTCTCCGGAACTCATGATCAAAAGTGCAACGCGCATGCTGCCGTTCGAGCGCGTCGCACTGGTCTTGCAAGGCGGCGGCGCGCTTGGCGCGTATCAGGCCGGCGTTTACCAAGCCATCCATGAAGCCAAGATCGATGTGCATTGGCTGTGCGGCACCTCGATCGGAGCGATCAACGGCGCTCTGATTGCGGGAAACCCGCCCGACAAGCGGGTCGAGCGGTTGCGCGATTTCTGGGAAACCGTCACCAAGCCGCCGGTGCGGATACCCAATGTGCCGTGGTTCACCGAATTGCCCTGGAACGGCAATGGCCATGCGCGATTCTGGACCAACAAGATCAGCGCGTTCGCCACCATGGTGCATGGCGCGCCGGGTTTCTTTTCGCCGCGGCCCTTTCCGCCGGTAAATTCCACGGTCGAGAGTCCTGAGGCCGTCAGCTACTACGACATCTCGCCGCTCAAGGAGACGCTGGCGCGTCTGGTGGATTTCGACCGCATCAATGACCAACCGGAACCAATGCGGTTCACCGCTCTCGCCACCAATGTGCGCACCGGCGCGCCGGCCTACTTTGACAATCGTGAATGCAAGATTACGGCCGAGCACATTCTGGCCAGCTCGTCGTTGCCGCCAAGTTTCCCGCCGACTGAAATCGACGGCGAATATTATTGGGACGGCGGTGTGGTCTCGAACTCGCCCATGCAGTTCGTGATTGACAACCGTGGCGGTCACACCGCGCTGGTTTTCCAGGTCGATCTTTGGGATGCGAGCGGCGAGGCGCCGCTGGATATCCCCTCGGCCAATCTGCGGGCCATGGAGATCCATAGTGCGAGCCGTATCAATATTTCGCTGGAGCAGTACAAAAAGATGCAGAAATTCCGCCACGCGCTGCGGCGGTTTTTGGACCAGCTCCCCGAGCAATGCCAGAACGACCCCGAAGTGCAGTTTCTCTCCGAGCAAGCGCGGGTGAAAGTCGCGACGATTGTGCAGCTGAAGTACCAGGCGAACAAATTTGAAACTGCCGGCAAGATGTTCGAGTTCTCCCGCCAGGCGATGCAGGAGCACTGGCAGGCGGGCTACGAAGATACCAGGGTTGCGTTGGTCGAGCCCGGTGTCCTCGAGTTGCCCCACGTCTCCGAAGCCGCGCGCATCTTCGATGTGCATCACGGCTGGGCGACCTAGGGCGGCGGATCTTTCAGGCGCCGTGGTATGAGGCTGTGGCGGGCGGCGATTGGTTGGTAGCCTTTCGTTGCCCGCCATTCGTTTTGCGCTCAAGTTAGACTCGGTTTCCCGAGAGCGAGTCGTCGATGCCTGTCCGCCAGCTTTCCGAGGCCGTCGTCAACCGCATCGCCGCGGGCGAAGTGGTTGAGCGTCCGGCGAGCGTCGTGAAAGAGCTGGTCGAAAACGCGCTCGATGCCGGCGCCAGCCGCATCGATGTGTTGACCGATGGCGGCGGCCGGCGGCTCATTGCGGTCACCGACGACGGCGAGGGTATGACGCGCGCCGATCTCTCGCTCTCGGTTGAGCGCCACGCCACGTCGAAACTCGCCGACGATGATCTCGTGTCGATCAGTACCCTCGGCTTCCGCGGTGAAGCTTTGCCCTCGATCGGCGCCGTGGCACGGCTTTCGATCACCTCACGCCACCGCTCCGAGCCGCACGGCTGGTCGGTCGAAGTCGATGCCGGGCTCAAGTCGGAGCTGAAGCCGACGGCGCTGGGGGAGGGGACGCGTGTCGAGGTGCGCGATCTGTTTTACGCAACGCCGGCGCGGTTGAAATTCCTCAAGCTCGATCGCACGGAGGCTGAGGCGGTGCGCGACGTGGTGCGCCGGCTTGCCATGAGCCGACCGGATATCGCTTTCACGATCGCCGGCGAGGAGCGTTCGCCTATCACCTTTGCCGCGGCCCTTCCCGGCCCGACCGGCCGCCTGACGCGGCTTGGCGACGTCCTCGGCGCGGATTTTCGCGCCAATGCCGTCGAGATCGCGGCCGAGCGCGAGGGCGTGGTGGTCGAAGGCTTCGCCGCGCTGCCAACGCTCAGTCGCGCCAATGCGCTTGGCCAATATCTGTTCGTCAACGGCCGGCCGGTGCGCGACAAGCTTCTCGTTGGCGCCGTGCGCGCGGCTTACGCCGACTATCTGCCGCGCGATCGCCATCCGCTGGTCGCGTTGTTTGTCGAGGTCCCGGCGCGCGAGGTCGACGTCAATGTTCATCCCGCCAAGTCGGAAGTGCGCTTCCGTAACGCCGGGCTCGTGCGTGCCCTGATCGTGCACGCTCTCAAAGCAGCGCTGGCGCGCGACGGCACCCGTGCTGCGACCACCGGCGGTACTGCCACAATCGCGGCTTTTCGTCCGCGGCGGGAAAGCTCGCGCCCTTTGTGGGCGGGGCCGCGCGGCAGCGGCTTTGCCGAAGCGGCGCAAGCCGCATTCGAAGTCGGCACGCCGGAGGCCGATCTCGGCACCGGCCTCGACCCGTACCTGGGCGCCGAAGCTGCAACCGGTTTGGCCGACGCGCTGGAACACCCGCTAGGGGCGGCGCGCGCGCAGGTGCATGACACATACATCGTGGCGCAAACGCGCGACGGTCTCGTCATCGTCGATCAGCACGCCGCGCATGAACGCATCGTCTATGAGAAACTGAAAGCTGCGATGGCCAGGACCGGCGTCGCGCGGCAAATCCTGCTCATCCCCGATGTCGTCGAACTTGATGAGGCGGACGTCGACCGGCTGCTCGCCCACGCCCAGGAGCTTGCCCAATACGGCTTGGTCATCGAATCGTTCGGCCCAGGCGCGGTAGCTCTGCGTGAGACACCGTCGCTTCTTGGCGAGATCGACGGTGCCGGTCTGCTGCGTGATCTCGTCGAGCACATCGGCGAATGGGATGAGACGTTGCCGTTGGAGCGCCGCCTCATGCATGTCGCTGCGACCATGGCCTGCCACGGTTCCGTTCGCGCGGGACGAAGATTAAAAGCCCAGGAAATGAACGCCTTGCTGCGCGAGATGGAAGTCACGCCAAACTCTGGCCAATGCAATCACGGCCGTCCGACTTATGTGGAATTGAAGCTGACCGATATCGAGCGCCTGTTCGGGCGACGCTAAGCTACGACAGTCGCAGGAAAATGAACTCGGTATCGTCGTAATCGCGCCGGTCGAACTCGGTGAAAGCTTCGGGTGCGGCGAACTGCGCTTTCTTGGCCTCTTCAACGACAATCAGCGCGCCTGGCGCAAACCAGGAACCGGCGCGCGCCGAAGCGAGCGCCATTTCGGCCAGTCCGTGTCCGTAAGGCGGATCGAGAAACACAAGCGAGAACGGTTCGACCGGATGCGCCGGGCCGAGCTTGGCGGCGTCGCGGCGAAAAATCCGCGACGTGCCGCCGAGACCGAGGGCGGTGGTGTTTTCTCGAAGTAGCGCGCGAGCCTCCGCGCTCTCGTCGACGAACAGCGCAAATGCGGCGCCGCGCGATAGCGCTTCAATGCCGAGCGCGCCGGTGCCGGCGAAGAGATCGAGCACGCGTGCGCTTGTAATCGGGTCGCCGTAGCTGTGAACGAGGATATTGAACAGCGCTTCGCGCAGCCGGTCGGCGGTCGGCCGGATGCCCGGTGATTTTGGGCCGGCAAGCGTGCGGCCGCGCAAGCGTCCGCCGACGACGCGCATCAGCGCGTGCGCGGCCGGTGCGGCCGGGCGCCTGAGGCACGATCGGGCGCACGGCGGCGGCGGTTGTCCCGCTTGGACGAAACTTTTGCAGGTTGTTCTACAGAGCGCGGCTGGCCGAAACGTTCGACCATGAAAGCGCGGCCTTTGCGGTCGCTGAGCACTTCGGCGCCCGTTGGTCGCGCGGGCTTCTCGCCCGGTTCGCGCTTATCGCTGCGCGCGCCGTGAAATTTTCGCCGCAGCTTTTTTGCCGGCCGTTCCGGTTCGGGCGTGCGCCAGGAATGCGAGCTCAATTTGCCCTGCGCCGCTTCTTGCCGCACGTCGCCGTGGGCTTCTTCCCTTTTGCCGAGTCTAGGAGGTGCAGCAGGTGGCGCCACCACCGGGCTGGAAAAATCCGCGCTCGCGGCCGCGACCACCCGTTCGCCAAGTTGCTCTCGCAACATGCGTGTGGATACCTCTTCGATCGCGCCCTCGGCGAGTTCGCCAAGCTGAAACGGCCCAAACGAGACGCGGATCAGCCGCGCAACCTCTAAGCCGAGATGCCTGAGCACGTTGCGCACTTCCCGATTTTTGCCTTCGCGGATGGCGAACGTGAGCCACACATTGGAGCCCTGCACGCGTTCGACCGTCGCTTCAATGGCGCCGTAGTGAATGCCGTCGATGGTGACGCCGCGGCGAAGCTCGTCGAGCCTGGCCTGTGTCACCGAACCATGCGCGCGCACGCGATAAGAGCGCTGCCAACCGGTCGCCGGCAATTCCAGCACGCGGGCCAGCGCGCCGTCGTTGGTGAGAAGGATGAGACCCTCGGTGTTGAAGTCGAGCCGGCCGACACTGATCAGTCGCGGCAGGTGCTTGGGCAAATGCTCGAAAATGGTAGGCCGGCCTCGCGGGTCGGTATGCGAAGTCAGGAGCCCGCGCGGTTTGTGATACAGAAAGAGCCGCGTCCGCTCGCGCGTCGGCAGCGGCTCGCCGTCGACCACGACGCGATCGCGCCCGGTGACATTGAGCGCCGGGGAATGGACGACGTCGCCATTGACCGCAACGCGCCCGGCGGCGATCCATCCTTCGGCCTCGCGGCGCGACGTAAGCCCGGCGCGGGCGATCACCTTGGCAATCCGTTCGCCCGCTTGGTCGCTTTTGCCCTTGTCGTCCATGGTGGGTCCGGCAATAACGCCCCCTGATCAAACAGGCAATCGCCGATGGCATCGTTTATGGAGATGGCGCTGGAGGAAGCGCGTGCCGCCGGCGAGCGCGGCGAAGTCCCGGTCGGCTGCGTCATCGTCCGCGACGGCGCGGTCGTCGCGCGCGCTGGCAATCGCACCGTTATGGATCACGACCCGACCGCGCACGCCGAGATCGCCGCCATTCGCGTGGCATCCGATGCGCTCGGCTCGGAACGGCTCACCGATTGCGACCTCTACGTCACCCTCGAGCCCTGTACGATGTGCGCCGGCGCGGTCGCGTTCGCGCGGATACGCCGCCTCTATTACGGGGCCGCTGACCCAAAAGGTGGCGCCGTGGATAACGGTGTGAAGTTTTTCGCTTCACCAACCTGCCACCATCGCCCCGAGGTCTATGGCGGGCTGGCGGAAGCCGAAACGTCGGTCCTGCTAAAGCGCTTTTTCCGGGAACGGCGCTAGCTTAGTTGCAACAGCGCGCCGAGTCGGTCCTTTACTTCTGCCTTCACCGCCTCGGAAGCCCGCAGGATCGCGGTCGCCTGATAAAAATCGAGGGTGCGAAAGATCGCAACGTTCGGCCGGATCACCAGATCTGGCGCGCCCTGAGCAAGCTTCCCGGCAATGATGGCGCTGCCCATGATGTTGAGCGTGACGATCACGCTCTCCCAGGCGCCGGGGATGTCGCCGCGTTCCGCGGGCGGAACGGTCAATACGTCAACGGCGACGATACGGTCGGCACAGCCGCGCAACCGATCGAACGGCAATGGATTGGTGGTGCCGCCGTCGATGAGGATGCGGCCATCGATGGCGACCGGCCGCAACAGGCCTGGAATGGCGATGGAGGCGGCAAGCGCCGGGCGGAGTGCCCCCGCTATCAGCGGCACCTCCTGGCGCCGGTGCAGATCGGTGGCCGTCACCGCGAGCGGAATCTTCAATTCGGAAAAATCGGCCGGTACGGCTTCGGGCAAAAATTGCGCGCAGAATTTCTCGGCGTCGATCTGAGTGGCTTGGCCGAATGCGCCGGCAAACAAATCGGCGAGCGTGCCGGCCCGTGATGCGATCAGGCGGCGTGTGGTTTCGCTCCGGTCATGAGCGAAGCGGATGACATGATGCCGGATGTCTTTGCCGTGCATGCCGGCCGCATACGCGGCTCCGATCAGTGCGCCAATCGAGGTGCCGGCGATCGCTACGGGTTTCACGCCCATGTCGTCGAGCGCTTCGATCACTGCGATATGCGCAAGCCCGCGCGCGCCGCCGCCGCCGAGTGCCAGCGCGAAGGTTTTCATTCGCGTTGACCGTTTCAAGTCCCGGCCCGGCGGGCGAATTCCCAACCTTTGGCGGCCAGCGGTCCCACAAGGTCAGTCTTGGCCGCCGCAAACGCGCCGGTCGCGGTGCCGTCGCGAACCCGGCCGACGATGCCCTGCAGGATCGCTGCGAGGCGAAAGAAATTGTAGGCGGAATAAACCGGCAGATAAGGCCGCGGATCGAGGCCGGTACGTCTTACGTAGGCGTCAACGTAGTCTGCGAGCGATGGAATGCCGAGTGCGGCGAGATCAAATCCGATCAGCGAACCGGTGCCGGCTTCCGCCTGCGGCATATGCCATTGCATCAGGTGATAAGAGAAATCCGCCAGCGGGTCGCCCAGTGTCGACAGCTCCCAGTCGAGCACCGCTGCGACCTTGGGCGCGTCCGGCGCCAGGATCATGTTGTCGAGGCGGTAATCGCCGTGCACGAGCCGCGGCGGCTGCGGCGGCGGCAGATGCGCCGGCAACCATTCCATCAGCCGCTCCATCTCCACGACCTTTCCGGTCTCCGAGGCACGGTACTGTTTTGACCAGCGCTCGATCTGCCGGGCCACATAGTTTTCGCCGCGGCCATAGTCGGACAGCCCGATCGCCGCCGGTTCGAAGCTGTGCAGCCTTGCGATCGTTGCATTCATCGCGTCATAGACCTGCGCACGTTCGGCCGGATTGGACGAGGGCATATCCGGTTCCCAGAACACCCGGCCCTCGACATGCGACATGACGAAGAAGGCCGTGCCGATCACGTTTTCGTCGGCGCAATAAAGGATCGGCTCGGCAACTGGAAAGCCCTCGCGATGAAGCGCGCTGATGACGCGGAATTCGCGATCGACCGCGTGAGCTGATGGTAAGAGCTTGCCCGGAGGTTTACGCCGCAACACATAACGTCGTTGCGGCGTCTCGACGAGATACGTCGGATTCGACTGGCCGCCTTTGAACTGCGACAGCGTGATCGGGCCGGCAAACCCTTCCACATGCTCGCGCAGATAGGTTTCAAGCGGGCCGATGTCGAAGCGCAGCCGCTCGGCGACCTCTTTGGTGCCGGAGAACGTGGTCTGACGGTCGCTAGCACTCATACGCTTGATCCCCGGTTACCCTTTAAGGTCGTCACGCCAGTGCGATGCCGGTCGCGGACAAGCCGCCGCACTTGAAAGCAGAACGCCGGCTCGTCGCGAGAGCCTACGCAAAGCGGACGCGAAAGTTTAGTTCGGCAGGATGCCTCGTGTCGTCAGCGAACAAACCGAACACATTAGGAATGTATACCCGGCAACGCCGGCGATCTTCTAGCCGTTTTCCCGCTCAACCGCGCGCCAGCCGATATCGTGGCGATAGAACCCCTCCGGCCAGCGAATGCGCGAGATGGCCGCGTAGGCGCGCTCGCGCGCCTCGCCGACAGTCTTGCCAAGCGCCGAGACGTTGAGGACGCGTCCGCCGTTGGCGAGAATGCGGCCATCTTCCGCTTTCGTGCCGGCGTGGAAAATTTCGACCCCTTTGACGGCTGCGGCATTATCCAAGCCCTCAATCACCGAACCTCTCTCGTAAGCGCCCGGATAACCGCGCGCCGCCATCACCACAGTGAGCGCGGCGTCGGGATACCAGCGCAGATCGAATGATTTGAGCGATCCGTCGCGGCTTGCGAGTAAAGCCGGGACAAGGTCCGACATCAGGCGCGGCATCAGGACCTGGGTTTCCGGATCGCCGAAGCGCACGTTGTACTCGATGAGTTTTGGTCCATCGGCAGTTAGCATCAAACCGGCATAGAGTACGCCCTTGTAGGGCGCGCCCATCGCTTGCATGGCGCGCAGAGTCGGCCGCACGATTTCGCCCATAACGCGGGCGCTCGTCGCTTCGTCGACGATCGGCGCCGGCGAATATGCGCCCATGCCGCCGGTATTTGGTCCCTTGTCACCATCGAAGGCGCGCTTGTGATCCTGCGCTGACGCCAGCGGGAGCGCGGTCGTGCCGTCGCAGAGCGCGAAGAACGAGGCCTCTTCACCGGCAAGAAACTCCTCGATGACTAGTTCGGCGCCTGCCTCACCGAGGCTGCCGCCCAGAATCATGTCGATCGCGGCCGCTGCTTCCGCCAAACTCTCAGCGACGATCACGCCCTTGCCGGCCGCAAGTCCGTCGGCCTTGACGACGATGGGCGCTCCGCGGTCGCGGGCATAGGCTTTGGCCGCCGCGGCGTCGCGAAAACGCTCATACGCCGCCGTTGGAATGCGGTAGGTGCGGCACAGATCCTTGGTGAAGCCTTTTGAGCCTTCCAGCTGTGCGGCAGCGCGGCTTGGCCCGAAGGCTTTGATACCGGCCGCTTCCAGATCGTCGACGATACCGGCGCAGAGCGGCGTTTCCGGTCCGACAACGACAAGGCCGATGCCGTTGTTGCGACAAAACCCGATCACGGCCGCGCGGTCGGCAATATCGAGCGCGACACATTCGGCTTCGCGCGCAATTCCGGCATTGCCGGGTGCGCAAAACAGACGGTCGGTGAGCGGGCTTGCCGCCATTTTCCAGGCCAGCGCGTGCTCGCGTCCACCGGAGCCGAGGAGCAGAATATTCATGATCCGAAGAAAAGTTGCCGCAGCCCCTGTAGCATGGGAGCGCATCGGCGCAAGATCACGCCGGACGTTGTCCAAGGCAGCGTCCGAGGGTCTTTAGCTCCACCTCTACGGGTCTTGACCCCGCGAGCATCGCGCAGCACTAACAGCCGCAATGAACGAACCACGACTCAATCTGCCGGAACTGACCGTTTCCGAGCTTTCGGCGGCGCTCAAGCGCACGATCGAGGAATCCTACGGCTACGTGCGCGTGCGCGGCGAACTCGGCAAAGTCAGCTATCACGGCAACGGCCACGTTTACTTCGATCTCAAGGACGATCGCGCCTCCATCGCCGGCGTGATCTGGCGCACCACCGCGGCGCGAATCAAGCTCAAGCTTGAGGCCGGCCTTGAGGTGGTGATCACGGGGCGGCTCACCACCTATCCGGGCCGCTCGCAATACCAGATCGTGGTCGAGACATTGGAGCCGGCCGGCCTCGGTGCGCTGATGGCGCTCCTTGAAGAGCGGAAGCGGCGGCTCACCGCGGAGGGGTTGTTCGACGAAGCGCGCAAGCAGCTGTTGCCGTATTTGCCGGCGGTGATTGGTGTCATCACCTCGCCGAGCGGCGCGGTCATTCGCGACATTCTGCATCGGCTCGCTGATCGCTTCCCGCGTCGGGTGCTGGTCTGGCCGGTGAAAGTGCAGGGCGATGGCTCCGCCGCCGAGGTCGCCGCCGCCATTACGGGATTTAATGCGCTGCCGGGCCAAGGACCGGCGCCACGGCCTGATCTGATCATTGTCGCGCGCGGCGGCGGTTCGCTGGAAGATTTGTGGTCATTCAACGAAGAAATCGTCGTGCGCGCGGCGGCTGCAAGCTTCATTCCGCTGATCTCCGCGGTTGGCCACGAGACTGACGTCACGCTGATCGACTTCGCGGCCGATCGCCGCGCGCCGACACCGACCGCCGCGGCTGAAATGGCGGTGCCGGTGCGGGCGGAGCTTATCGTCGACATCGAGAATCTGGAACGCCGCGCGCTGGCGGCGTGGCTGCGCAATCAGGAAGGCCGGCGCAGTGCGGTGCGATCGGCCGCGCGCGCGCTGCCGGATGCCGATGAGGTATTGGCGGTTCCGCGCCAACGTCTCGATCATGCCGCTGCCGGGCTGGTACGCGCTCTGCGCGCCAACGCGCACATCCATCGCGTGAGCTTCTCCCGCATCGGCGGGCGCCTGAGCGCGCATCTGCTACGCATGCAGGTGGAGCGACGGCGCGACCGCTATGCCGGCGCTGCGCTGCGCCTGCGGGCGAGCGTCGCGGCGAATGTTACGGCGCATCGCATGCGCATCGCGCGTGAAGGCGAGCGCGTTGGCGCCCTGGCCGAACGTGCCGGGCGAGCCATGGACAATCTTCTCGATGCGCGCTGGGCACGGTGCGAACGCGATGCCCAGTTGCTTGCGGCGTTGTCGTATCGCGGCGTCTTGGCGCGGGGGTTTGCGCTGGTGCGCGACCGCGCTGGGCGGCCACTGCGCACCGCTGCGGCTGTTTCAACAGGCATGCAGATGGACGTCGAATTTTCCGACGGGCGCGTCGGCGCTCGCGCCGAAGTCGTGCAGACGGTCGCCGCACCGCGCCCCGAACCGCCGCGGCGGCGGCGACGTCGTGACGATGATCCCGGCCAGGGAAATCTTTTCAGCTGACCGCTTGGCTCGATGGTGTGAACCGGGCTGACCTCAGTTCATCAAGCTGACTATTTGTTCAGCTCCTTGTTACAGTTCCTAAATATAACTTTTGTTTATTGCCGCACAATGTTTGCTCGCTACGGAACCGGCCTCATGCAACCCGCATTAAGTGTTTGATGAACTAATTCACTCCAAGGAGGCGAGTATGATTCGAGCGGCGTGTGCGATTGCAGTCGCGAGTTTTTTGGCCGTTGGTGTTTCTGGCGTTTCACAAGCAGCGCCGATGGCGCCACTGCCGGCCGGTGTTTCGGGCAATGCGTTGTCAAGTAACGTCATCAAGGCGTGGTGCGGCTGGCGTTGCGGGCATCGCGTGTGGGGTTACCGGCGTTATTACGGATATGCCCCGGGCTGGCGTGGCGGCTGGTGCCGTTGGCATCCGGCCCGCTGCGGCTGGTGATTCGGCATCCGGCGCATGTGCAGGGTTGCTGTGCGATTATGCCGCGCAGGCCGTCAGGTGTGCGCGGCATGGCGTTTTGGCCACGTGAGCTGAAGCTCGCCGGCATTTGAAAGCAGGTGGGTTTCGTCGGACCGGCGGAATGATTATGTTTTGCGTTGTGCCGGCCGCGGATAGGCCGTCCCGCGGAGGTTCATTTGCTTAATCGCACCGATCGTTCATCCCCCACGCCCGGCGAGGCCGAGGTTAAATATCTGGACGGCGATTTCCGGGTCGTGCGGCCCGGAGCGTTTGTGCGCTGCGCCGTAACCGGCGCTGCTATTCCGCTCGAGGAGCTTAGGTATTGGAGTGTCGATTTGCAGGAAGCCTACGCCACACCCGAGGCAGTGTTACAGCGACACAGTGCCGTCTATGCACACAAGTCATAAGCCGGTCTCGCGCCGCTGCAAAACCTCCAACACCATGTGCTGAAATTGCTCCTGCTCGTCGATGACCAGCCGCACCGGTAAAGCGCTCACTTGAGCTGCGAGCTCGGTGAGGTGCGGGTCGCCGGTGAGCCGCACAATATCTTTCTCGGTGGTTACGAGCATCAGGTTTTCAGAATGGGCGCGGACGATCAGGGCCTGCGCCTGTGCGACCGAGTAGCGATGATGATCTGGAAAGCTGACGCGTCCGCCAATCGCGACGCCACCTTCGGCGAGGGTCGTAAAAAATTTTTCCGGATCGGCGATGCCGGCGAAGGCCAACACTTTACGTCCGCGGAACGCCGCCAGCGTGTTGCGATCTGGTTCGATGCGACCGTGGAATAGCGCGGCTTTGTGCCGCGATGCGCATTGCAGCACCGCCGTAGGAACGGAATCAGAGCCAACAACAACGATTGCCTGAGCGCGCGCAATCTGCACGCTCAGCGGCGCCCGCAGTGGACCCGCTGGAATAATCCGTCCGTTGCCGATGCCGCGGCGGCTATCCACCAGCAGGATTGAAAGCTCTTTCCTCAGTGCGGGATTCTGAAACCCGTCATCCATCACAATGACGGTCGCTCCCTCTCGCCGCGCGGCTTTCGCGCCCTCCAGGCGGTCGCGCGCGACGATGGTCGGTGCAAGCCGGGCGAGGAGAAGTGGCTCGTCGCCGACCGCGGCGGCTGAATGGATTGCGGGATCGACGCGCACTGGCCCGGACAGTTGCCCGCCATAGCCGCGCGTCAAAAAAAACGGCTGCTGATGCGCGGCAAGAAGGAGCCGTCCGACTGCGAGTGCTGCGGGCGTCTTGCCTGACCCGCCGACCGTCAGGTTGCCGAGGCAAATGACTGGAACGCCAGCACTTCGTCCCGGCGACTGCAGGCGCTGCGCTGCGATGGCACCATAGACGGCACCGAGCGGACTGAGCAACGCCCCGGCCCCCGGTCGCCACCAAAACGCCGGCTCACGCATTCCAGCAAGATCCTGATAGAGCTTGGCGCCACATGGCTTTCGGATCAGCCAGGCTTAAGAGGCCCGCTGCTCGAGCTGAAGCTGCATGAGATAGGGCTCGAGTGCGGCAAGCGTCCGTTCAAGTGCACCACTGAGTTTCCCGACCGTGACCAGCGCTGCATCGGCCACCGCCTTTCGCGTCGCAGGATGCGCGAGCCAGTCGGCGAGGCATGCCGTCAGCGCTTCCTCATCGACGATGCGTTCGGCTCCATGCGCGGCGTCAAGCGTGGCGTAAATCTCGTCGAAGTTCCAGACGTTTGGACCATGAACAACCGCGGCGCCCAGGCGGATGGCCTCGATCGGATTCTGCCCGCCGTGGCTGGCCAGCGAACCGCCCATGAACACGATCGGCGCCAGCCGATAGATTAGACCGAGTTCACCGAGCGTGTCGGCGACGAAGATGTCGACATCGGCATTCGGCAGATCGCCGCACGAGCGAACCGCCACCGCAAGGCCGGCCGCTTTAGCGCTCTCGACAATGCCGGAACCGCGGTCCGGATGTCGCGGCGCGATCACTGTCAGCAACGACGGACTTTTGACGCGCAGCCGTTGATGCACGGCGATAATGGCGGCTTCTTCGCCGGCATGAGTGGATGCGGCGGCGATGACGGGGCGTGTTCCGATGATCGATTTAAGTTTCCGCAACATTGTTTGATCGGCCGGCGGCGCGGGTACATCAAGCTTGAGATTACCGCTGCTGCTGATGCGGGGCGCGCCGAGTTGGGCGTAGCGCTGCGTGTCGGCGGCGGATTGGGTCAAACACAGATCGAAACAGCCGAGCAGCGCCCCGATCACGCCCGGCACGCGGCGCCAGCGGTTGAAGGAGCGCTCCGATACGCGGCCATTAACCAGGATCATCGGGATGGCGCGTTCGGCGCAAGTCAAAATCAGATTCGGCCACAAGTCGGATTCAACAAACAGCGCCAGATCGGGCTGCCAGTGATCGAGAAATCGGCTGACAAATCGCGGCGCATCGAGCGGAATGAACTGATGCACCGCACCGGGCGGCAGGCGTTGCTCGGCAAGTGCAGCCGAGGTAACTGTCCCCGAGGTGACGAGCACGGCGAAGTTCATCGCGCGGATGCGCTGGATCAGAGGAATCACCGCAAGCATTTCGCCGACGCTGGCGCCGTGCAGCCAGATCAAAGGGCCGTCAGGACGCGGCAGGTTGGTCACACCGTAGCGCTCGGACAGCCGCGCAGGATTTTCCTTGCCGCGCTTTAAGCGCCAGGCCAGCAACCGCGCCGCGACCGCCGGTGCCGCTGCGACGGACACAAGGCGATATACTCGCAACGCCAACGGCAAGCGGACACGCACGCTCAGATCCCGAAATCGGGGCGGCCGGCAAGCGCAATGCCTGTCCGGTCCGGCCGATCCCATCGTGACCAGCCGAGACGTTGTCCCAACATGCGTCCTCCCAACGCTACGACACTTCGGTTCCCGGATCGAGCAGCCGGTGGAGGTGGACGATGAAATAGCGCATCTGGGCATTGTCGACCGTGCCCTGCGCTTTTGCCTTCCACGCCGCATAAGCGGTGGCATAATTCGGATAGACCCCGACAATGTCGAGCTTGTCGAGATTTTTGAATTCCGTGCTCGCCACGTTGTTCAGCTCGCCGCCGAAAACGAGGTGCAGCAATTGCTTGGAAGGCGGTTTGGGGATGTCCGGCATGGTTATCGATCCGCGCGATTCGCGATTCATGAAGACGCCAGGCGTTCATCCCTAAAAAGTTCGACAAGCGCCGCATGCCTGTCCCGACCGGCCGCGACCAGCATCCCGTGCCGCAATACCGGACGATTATAAATGACAGTTCCGCCCCCGATGGCGGTTAGCGCCCCGCCAGCTTCGTGCACCAAAAGATCAGCCGCCGCAAGGTCCCAGTCATGACTGTCGACGCCGGCAATAGCGACGTCGTAATCGCCTTGCGCCACGCGAGCCAGCCGCAGTGCGAGCGAGCGCGTGCGCGGCACGACGGTGAAGGGCGGCGCCGACTTTGCGAGCCGTTCAAGAAAACTTTTTGGACCGGCGACGCGCGCGTGCGCCAGTGACGTGCCGCGGGTGGCGGTGATCGGGGCATTGTTGCGCGTGGCGCCTTTGCCGACGGTTGCCATGAAGAATTCGTCCGTGACGGGCGCGTAGAGGCACGCCAGAATCGGCCGGCCATTCTCAACGAGTGCCGCTGATACCGCCCAATCTGGTTGGCTTGCCAGATAAGCGCGGGTGCCGTCGATCGGATCGACGATCCAAACGTAGCGCGAGGCGAGTCGGGCCGGATCGTCGAGGCTTTCTTCCGACAGCCAGCCGAAGTCCGATCCCTCACCGGTCAGCCGTTCATGCAACAATTGGTCGACGGCGATGTCGGCCTCACTGACCGGCGAAGACTCGCCCTTGGTCCAGTTCTTGACGGGCGTTCCAAACATCGAGCGGGCCAGCAGGCCGGCTTCGCGCACACACGCGGCAAGCCGCGCGGCTATTTCTGTAAGGTCGACGGCCTCACTGGCCGGCAACTGTCATGCCTTCGACGCGCACTGTCGGCGCGTTGGTGCCGTACCGAAAAACCAGATCGTTCGCCGGCATCATGCTGGCGAATATCTCGAAAAGATGTCCGGCGATGGTGACTTCGCTGACCGCATAGGTGCATTCACCGTTTTCGATCCAGAAGCCCGACGCGCCGCGGCTATAGTCGCCGGTCACCAGATTGACGCCCATTCCGATCATGTCGGTGATGTAGAAACCATCCTCGATGTCGGCGATCAGTTCGTCCGGGCTTTTTTCGCCAGGAGCGAGGTGAAGATTGCTGGCGCCAGGCGAGGGCGTGGAAGAAACGCCGCGTTGCGCGTGGCCGGTGGTTTGCAGATCAAGCTCGCGTGCGGTCGCACTGTCGAGCAGCCAGGTTTTGAGCACACCGTCTTCCACCAGCTTGCGGCTGCGGCCGGCGATACCTTCCGCGTCGAACGGCCGCGAGCGCAGGCCGCGAGGCCGCAGCGGGTCGTCGATGATGTCGATGCCGGATGCAAAAATCTTGGCGCCGAGTTTTTCTCGCAGAAAACTGGTCTTGCGTGCAACAGAGCTGCCGTTGGCGGCACTGGCGAGATGGCCGACCAGTGAACCTGAAATTCTGGAATCGAACACCACCGGCACCCGGCGGGTGGCGACCTTCCGCGGGTTGAGACGCTTGACCGCACGCTCGCCGGCGTGGCGTCCGATCGCCTTGGCGGATTCCAGATCCGAGGCGTGCAGCGTCGAGGAAAAATCGTAGTCGCGCTCCATGCCGGTGCCTTCGCCGGCAATCGCGGTCATGGCGACGCCGTGGCGCGAGCCGATGGTGGCGCCGTGGAAGCCGTGGCTCGTCACCAGCACGAGGCCGCCGATCCCGGCCGATGCCGAGGAGCCGCCCGATTTGGTTACGCCTGCGACGGCGAGCCCGGCCGCTTCCGCCTCGCGGGCACGGGTTTCGAGCACTTCGACGTCCGGCATTTCCGGATCGAGGAGGTCGAGGTCGGGCAACCTGGTCGCCAGCAGCGATTGATCGGCCAATCCGGCGAAGCGGTCATCAGGCGCGGCCCGCGCCATCGCGACCGCACGCTCGGCCAGTGCGTCGAAGCTGTCGCCCTTGAGATCGTTGGTCGAAACCACCGCCTGCTTGTGGCCAACAATGACGCGCAGGCCGAGGTCGTCGCCCTCGGAGCGCTGTGATTCCTCAACGTCGCCGTCGCGCACGTCGACCGAAAGCGACACCGAGCGAACCGCAATGGCGTCGGCCTGATCGGCCCCGGCGCGCCGGGCGGCGCTGACGAGACGTTCGGCAAGATCGGTGAGGTCGGATTGATCAAGGAGTGAAGTCATGGAACTAGCACGATTGGTTTATGCGTGGTGACTGGGGAACACAAGGCGGAGATGTGGGCCACGACCGGGCTATTCAACCCGCGCCGCGGTTCGCCGTGTGGTGCTGAAACGGCGAATTGCATGCGCCGCGGCAACCGCTCGTCAATCATGGGAGATCTTTGGCCAGGGCGATACGTGCGATTAACCAGTGTTCTTAAGCCGATAACGACCGCGTCGTGGCAACGTGGCGGCGACCGGGCGGCAACAGCCCGGCGGGAGCCGAGTTTTCGGGGCGTCAAAATGGAAGCCGGCAGGTTCGCTGCCTGGTCGAGCCGCGCGTCGCGGCTCGACCCCTTCTCTTTGCCCGTGCGCTTCGAAGCCGCAGATGAAGCGGCCGATGGGCGCCGGCGCGTCATCGATCTGCATCGCGAACGCGTCGTCGTGCGGCGCTCGGTGCACGGCATGCGCATGGCGCTGAATTTGCCGGTCGCGGCATTTCGCGGCGTAGCCATCCGCCTGGCCGGCGCAGCAAACGGGCCGCCGACCTCAATCGCTGTCGTGCTCGAGCATGGCGACCCCGCGTTGTCGTTGCCGCTGTTTTCGTCGAGCACAGGTGACGACATCGTGGCCGAATGGCAGTCTTGGGGTCGCGTGCTTGGTCTGCCGCTCCTCATCGTTGAGCCCGACGGCTGCGTGCGCGAGCCGTTCGCACGTCTTGGCGCGGTGCGCATCGAAGCCCCGACCTGGCGCCGCCGCCGGCGCAGCGCTATCGCACTCCGGCGGCCTTCGATCCTGTTACGGCGCCGCGCCGGGGTACCGTCCGAAACGCCCACCCAGCATCGCGGCGAGCGCGAGATCATCGCGCGGGATTGAGTGCGAGTGCCCTGCTTCCCGCAATAAAGAGCCAGAGATGACGCGGTCGCGGTTTCTGCCTCGTCCACTCTCGGCGCCGAACATTTCGTCTTCGTTTGCCGTGGTTGGCTCCATCGTCGGCGGCTTGTCGGCGCCAACCAGAGCCTTGGCTATCTGATCATTATTTCCTCGGCACTCCCCAAACCGCGGCCTGTTTCCGCTATCTTTGGTACGGCTTTTGCCGGTATAGCGATGTTGTTAGGCGATCGATTGGATCGAGCGCAGACTGATCTTTTGGTCGAGCGGTGAAGCAGAATGAATAGTCGTGTGATCTCAGTTGATGTGGTGCGCATTCCGACCAAAGGTCCAGGCGACGTCTCGGGCCTCATGCGGCTGATCGAAGCGGGAAAGATTGCGCCCGCATCGATCCTCGCTGTGCTCGGCAAGACTGAAGGCAATGGCGGCGTGAATGATTTCACCCGTGAATATGCCGTGGCGGCGTTGTGTGCAGCGCTGTCGCCGCATCTAGAACTCACCCCGCGCGCGGTCGAAAACAGGATCGCGTTTGTCATGTCTGGAGGCACCGAAGGAGTGCTCTCGCCGCATTTGACCGTGTTCACGCGCACTGTGGCCGACGCGCCAAACGGCGGCAAGGGCGATAAACGCCTCAGCGTCGGCATCGCCCATACCCGCGACTTCTTGCCGGAGGAGATCGGACGAAAGGTTCAGATCGACGAGACGGTGAAATCCGTCCACGATGCGATGAAAGATGCTGGCATCGACGACGTGCGTGACGTGCACTTCGTCCAGGTCAAATGTCCGCTGCTGACCTCCGAACGCGTCGAGGCGGCGTCGCACCGCGGGCACAAGACGGTGACCACCAGCGCTTACACTTCGATGGGCTATTCGCGCGGTGCTTCGGCGCTCGGCGTGGCGCGGGCGCTCGGCGAGATCAAGGAATTTGAAGAAACCGAAGTTCTGAAGAATTGGGAGCTGTATTCGTCGGTCGCCTCCGCTTCCGCCGGCATTGAGCTGATGCACAACGTCGTGATCGTCTTGGGCAATTCCCGCGCGGCGACGAGTCCGTTCGTGATCGGTCATGCGCTGATGCGCGACGCGATCGATCTTTCCGCGGTGATGGAAGCGCTCAAGAGCGTTGGGCTTGGCCTGGCTGACGAACGGACGCCGGATCGACTCGTCAACATTTTCGCCAAAGCGGAAGCGTCGCCCGATGGCGTGGTGCGCGGCTTCCGCCACACCATGCTCGACGATTCCGATGTCGGCTCGACGCGTCACGCCCGCGCCGCGGTCGGTGGCTTGATCGGCGGATTATCCGGTACCGGCGCGGTCTACGTTTCGGGCGGGGCCGAGCATCAAGGACCGCCGGGCGGCGGACCGGTAGCGGTGATCGGGCGGGTGTGAAGCAGAGCGACGCGAGCATTGCCGCTGGAAGTAAGCATTGGCAGGAAGCAAGTGGTCGACCGGGATACGTTTGCGTCGCCACGCGAGTTGCAGGCTATCCAATCGACCAACGCCGCGAGCTCGGCGTAGGCCGGCGTGATTGCGGTATCCCGAACAGCGCATTCGGCGGCGAAAAAGTTCGCAATTGTGCGAACGCGATCGACCAGGAAACCGTGGAAGAAGATGCTGAATTCGGATTGACGAACGGCTCGCGATCAGGGCCTGCAGCCAACGCCCGAGCCACCCACTGATTTCCCGAATGACTCGTTCACATTGTATCTCAGTCCCTTGTCCCCTACTGGTGCCCTAAACGCCAGGCAGCGATAATACGATCCCTTCTTTTCGTCGACGAATCGAACATTTACGAAGAAGTCGACAATACCCTTGGCGTCAAGCTTCGCTTTGGAGGAGGTACTTTTGCCCGGCGCAACGACAGCGTTTTGCTCGTCGGTCTTACCACTAATTAAATCTCGTACTAAGATCTGAATTGGAACCTTTGCTGAGTTGCTCATCGTCAGAGTGATGGATTTTTCATCCGGCGCCGCCGTGGCAGACCATGTCGTGACCATTGAGGCGGCGAAGATAAAGGTGAATTTGCGTCTCACGAATGGCCCCCCATTTAGCTTCATCATCAATTCATAGCCCAATTTGCTTGGTCCGGCCACGCCTGGCCAGGGTACATTCCACTGAACCGGCAAAGGTCCCCGTCAGCGGGCACCGGCAGAAGCGACGCATTCCAGGCCGGCGACCGACGTGCGCAAGCAAACTCGCCGCGCGCTTCGACAGCCGGAAGTGATCGCCGCTATGCCGCTGCTGTTGCGGACGCGGCTTGCTTGGGCGCACGATTGGGTGAGTAACCCTTCGCTGAGCGTGGCATTCGCAGCCATCTGAACGCCGCTTAAGGTCGGAGCGGTCCGGCTAGACTAGTCGGCCATGCCGAGCAACACGCCGCCGTCGATGACCATTTGCGATCCGGTCACATAGCTCGCCGCCGGCGAAGCAAGGAACAGCGCGAGGCCCTGGATTTCATCGGTCGAGGCGATCCGGTGCAGCGGCACGAAGCGCGCGAAAGCCGCGACCGTGGTTGGGTCGCGCATGTGGCCTCCTGCGATGTTGGTGACGAACGGTCCGGGCGCGATGGCGTTGACCAGGATGTTGTACTTGGCGAGTTCAAGCGCGGCCTGCCGCACCAGATGCGCGGCGCCCGCCTTTGCCGGCATGTAGGGCATGCCGACGATCGCTTCGCCGCGAATGGCCGCCACCGACGTGGTGACGATGATGCGCCCGCCGTTGGCGTTCTTCTTCATATGCGGGATGCTGGCTTTGATCGTTGAGTAGATCGAGGTGAGGTTCGTTGCCATCACCTGGTCCCAGCGTTCGTCCGAAACATTTTCGAATGCGCCGTCGGGGACACGCTCGCCGGTCATGCCGAGAAAGCCCGGTGGTGAATCGATGCCGACATTGGCGAAGGCGACATCGAGCTTGCCGTAATGGCTGGCCGCCGCATCGACGGCCGCCCGCAGCGCCGGCCGATCGGTGACATCGAGAACCTGGCCGCGCACATCAGCACCTCGTTGCGCGAGCCGGCGCACTGCCGCATCAAGCGACGGCGCATCCCGATCGAACAGCGTCACCCGGGCGCCGTTGTCCGCCATGGCCTCCGCATAGGCTAGACCGATGCCGCTCGCCGCGCCGGTCACGATGGTCGCCAAGCCGCTGACGTCGAACAATTTGGCTACTTTCACTTTTCACCTCCCACGCTTGTCCGTTTCTTGCGAAACGATAGCATCATTGCGTGAGATGCGTGAAAGCCGTTCGGAATTTTTATTGCACGAGCGCCTGCTGTCCGGGTTCGGCTACGGCGTCTCCTCGCCGCTTGTCCGCAACGAGCCGCGCAGCGCCGCCCGATACTCGCGTGGTGGGACGCCAAAGGCTTCTTTGTAGCGCCGGCTGAAGTGACCAAAGTCGGCGAAGCCGCAGGCGAGCGCGATTTGTGCGATGCTGTCGAAGGCCCGCAGCGGATCGGTCAAATCCCGCCGGCTCTTCTCCAGCCGTCGCCGCCAAATCCAATCGCTCACGGTTGTTTGCTCGGCATGGAACAAATCCTGCAGATAGCGCGGTGAAATGCATAGAAGAGCCGCAACCTTCTCGGTGTTGAGGGCATGATCGTGCAGGTTGCTCTCGATGATGGCCTTGGCCCGGAACGTCAGCGCCGTCCTCGCTGAGGTCTGACCGTCAATCCTGCCGCCCAGCTGCTCCCCGAGAGCGGCCGTTAGCAAGGACAGACAGGTCTCCGACAGCCGGCTCGCGGTCGCCGGCGCCACGTCCGACACAATTGCGGCGGTCCGGCGCACGAACGGCAGCACCAGCGAGCCGACCGGGCTTCCGGCCTCGACCCGCCGCGCCGTCCAAGCTTCAGTTCGGCCGATCCGCCTGACCATGGCGTCGCGCGGCATATGCAGGACAAGCTGCGCGAACTCGGCGTTGAAGCGCAGCGTATAAGGCCGCGTGCTGTCGTAGCAGGCAAAATCTCCGGGCTCGAGTCTCGCTTCGCGGCCGTCCTGTGCAACCAAACCCACGCCGCTCACCTGCAAGCTGATCAGCATGACCTCTTCGCGGGCGCGGCGGATCCGCGTGCGCGTGCGCTTGACGATCTGCCCCTCGGACCGGACGTTGGAGAAATGCAAGCCGTCGCACTGCGTGGTCGCAAGCTCGCCGAAAAACGGCCGCTTGGCGCGGACTTCGCAGTCCAGTTCGACGAACGTGTCGCAGACCGCGTCTTGCCAGTATTGAGCGCGCTTGCGCTCAAGGATCTCGGTCGTAGTGAGGACGGTTTTCATGGACCGCACCCGTTCCTGCGAGCAGCCCGGCGGCGCAAGCTAACACGCCGTCCCGGCGCCGCAAAACACCTGTCGTTGCGACTGCGCCGCCAGCCTATTTTTATTGCGCGTCCAGCCAAGAGCGTTGAAGCGCGGCCCCGTAGTCTACGCCGCTGGCCGTGGCGCGCCCACATGCGCCCGGGTCAGCCGTCCCAATGGAGCGGAACATGGCGACAGCACATCCGAAATTCAAAGTGGCCGCCGTCCAGGCGGCTCCGGCTTTTCTTGACCTCGATGCGTCGGTCGAAAAAGCGGTGCGCTTGATCGATGAAGCCGGCGCCACCGGTGCCCGCCTGATCGCGTTTCCTGAGACGTTCATCCCCGGTTATCCGTGGTGGATCTGGCTCGGTGCTCCGGCCTGGGCGATCATGCGCGGGTTCGTCTCGCGCTATTTCGACAATTCGCTGCAGTATGGCACCCCGGAAGCCGACCGGCTGCGAGCGGCTGCCAAACGCAACAAAATGTTCGTAGCGCTCGGACTTTCCGAGCGTGACGGCGGCAGTCTTTACATCGCCCAATGGATCATCGGACCCGACGGCGAGACGGTCGCGACACGACGCAAGCTCAAGCCCACGCACGCCGAGCGGACGGTGTTCGGCGAAGGTGACGGCTCGCACCTTGCGGTCCATGAACTTGAGATCGGCCGGGTCGGCGCACTGTGCTGCTGGGAGCATCTGCAGCCGCTGTCGAAGTACGCGATGTATGCCCAGAACGAGCAAGTTCATATCGCCGCGTGGCCGAGCTTTTCGCTCTACGACCCGTTTGCACATGCGCTGGGCGCCGAGGTCAACAATGCGGCGAGCAAGATCTACGCGGTCGAAGGCTCGTGCTTTGTGATTGCGCCATGCGCGACGGTTTCCCAGGCGATGATCGATGAATTGTGTGACTCGCCCGAGAAGCATCAGTTCCTGCACGTCGGCGGCGGCTTCGCGGTGATCTACGGTCCAGACGGTGCGTCGCTCACCAAGCCGCTGCCGCCCGACCAGGAGGGCCTCCTGTATGCGGATATCGACCTCGGCATGATTTCGGTCGCGAAGGCCGCCGCCGATCCGGCGGGACACTATGCCCGCCCGGATGTGACGCGTCTGTTGTTCAACAATCGTCCCGGCAATCGGGTGGAGACACTTGCGCTGCCGGTCGACCAGGAGGCGGAGACGGGAGGTGGCGGCAAATCCGTGCCCAAGCCGCCGACTGTCGCCGCTTTCCCCCATGCGCAGGCGGCGGCCGAGTAACCACGCCATGGAATCCGCGATCCCGGCACATCTTCAGGTAACGCGGACCCGCCATCGGCGCGTACCGGAAGACTACAAGCCGCCGTATCCCTCTTTCGTCGCGCGTCATCGTCCTGCGGTCGCGCAGGTGGTGATGGCGTATTTCGGAGTCCAGCACGCCGGCACGGCGACGCCGGCAGCAAGCGAAGCACTTGCTGAAATCGTGCAAGCATTCACTGCTGCCAACGGCCCCAAACATTGGGACCGCGCCGCCTACGTGGACGAAGCCGGCTTTTCCAACATTGTTTCCGTCGCCTATTGGGATGAGCGGACCGTGTTCGACGGCTGGTTTCCGGCGGTGCGCGAGAAGTGGACCGGTGGCAGGTATGGTCGTGCCGGACTGGGCACCTTTATCGAAGTGCTGAGTCCGTCGGTCGACAATTACGAAACATTGTTCTCATCCCTGGGCCGTCCCGAGGGCGTGGCGATGCTCGCCGACGATATGAGTGGCGAGATAATGGAGCATGCCTATTGGGGCGGCATGCGCGATCGCATTCCGGCTTCGCAGATCAGCGCGCTGGCGCCGGCCGGCATGCCGGGGCTCGTTCGCGACGGCGCCCGAGTGCGGGTGAAGCCGCACGAGAATATCTGCCTGATCCGCTCGGGCCAGGATTGGAGCGATACCGACGCTGCCGAGCGCCGGATGTATCTCGACGATGTTGAACCGGTTCTCCGCGCCGG
>Ga0335078_10002013_pt1 | contig 30802 bp, 31 predicted proteins | sample Lox_Sample_32_FD_206711 | JGI IMG/M metagenome (GOLD analysis project Ga0335078, IMG submission 206711) | Soil microbial communities from Loxahatchee National Wildlife Refuge, Florida, United States - Lox_Sample_3.2 | ecosystem: Environmental > Terrestrial > Soil > Wetlands | place: USA... | reverse complement strand
CACATCGGCAACCTCCGCTTACGTGCTATCTAGGGAGCAGCCACGGGTGTGCCCGATACGATGAGTCCCTGCGCCCTTTACGTCTGGAACGCCAGCCAGGCCTTGAGCCTTTACGGTCTGGGCGCGGAGGAGTCCGCCGCGCTCATCGTTCTGGCCGCCAGCCTGCTGCTTTATCGGACTTTCCGCGAGCGCTATCTGCTGGTCTGGATTCTGGGTTGGGCCACATTTTTCCTTTCCAAATGGACACTGCGCGGTGTTGAGGGCGCTTCTGCCTATCTGACAGCGCTTTCCCAGGCGGAATTCATTCTGGCGTCCTGCCTGTTTGCGGCGGCAGTGCTTGTATTCACCCAGGCACGCAAGCTGTTGCTCCCCCTGGCGGTGAGCACAGTCATCATCATCGGCTATGCCATTGCTTGCGGGCTGTTATGGCCGGATTCGTTCAGGCTGCGGCTCATATTAGAAGTCTGTTACCACGTTGTGATTCTGACCGCGGCACTGCAGCTCATTCTTTTCCGCTGGGCGCGGGCAGAGATTGGGCCATGGATTCTCAGCGCCAGCCTCGTATGCCTGCATTTGGACCGCGCGCCTTTTGCCAACCGTCTGCCCGCCGGCTTTGACGTGGTCACCGCGACCATGCTGGGGCTGAGCATGTTGCTTATCGTGCTCGACGAGTCCAAGACGCGCACACGCCGGCTGGGTGTGGTGAACGCCCTCACCAGCAGCATCATGCGGTCCCAACAGCATGGGCCCATGATGGCAACCGCGTTGGAAGAGCTTATGCGTCTGATGGGCGCGAAGGCAGCCTGGTTTCGCCTGGCTGACGGCGAGAATATGGTGATCGTGCAGCAGATCGGCCTCTCGCAGGAATTCTTGCAGCACCATATGGCCGTGCCCATGGACGACGGCTTCGAGAGCACACTGGTCGGCGGTGTTCCGCTTCGCCTCGAGATGTCGCAAATGGATCCGGGAGGCAGAGAACGCCTTGCCAAGGAAGGCTTTCATCATTGCCTGCTGGTGCCGGTAATGGGGAAGAAGACCGTAATCGGAACCCTCACCCTGGGCAGCCGCCGGCGCATGCGATACACGCCCGACGAGATGGAATTCCTTTCCACCAGCGCCAACCAGTTGGGGCTGGCCGTGGAGAATCTCCGCTTGCTGGAACAGATTCTGCGTTCCCACCGGCAGTGGATGAATACCTTCGACTCTATTCAGGACGCGGTCCTGCTGCACGACGCCGAATACACCGTCATGAAGGCCAATCGCGCGATGCTGGAGCGGGTAGCGCTGGCGCCGGCCGCGGTGATCGGCAAGAGCTGCGAAGAGGCCCTGCCGCGCGATCACGGAGAGTGGAGCAAGTGTCCCTACTGTGTGGCCGATGATCAAGGCTTTCACGAGGGGCCGGATCCATGCTTCGGCGGCTTCTCGCTGGTGTCCACATCTTCCTATGTAGACCAGGCCAGCACGCAGCGCGGCACGATTCACGTGATTCGCGACGTCACCGACCGCAAACTGGCCGAAGAAAAATACCGCCAGTTGTTCGAGCAGATGCAGGAAGGCGTTTTCGTGGCCACTCCAGATGGCGATCTGCTCGATTGCAACGACGCCCTGGTGCGCATGCTGGGATATGGCAACCGCTCCGAAGTGCTGGCCCTGAACCTGGAGACCGACGTCTATGCCTCTTCCGCCGAGCGGGAAAAGTTCCGGCGCGAGATCAAACTGCACAATTTCGTCCGCAGTTTTGAAGTTGGTTTGCGCATGCAAGACGGCACGCTGCTCCATGCCATGGAAAGCAGTTTCGCCACGCATGATGCCCAAGGCAATATCGAGCGCTATCAAGGCTTCCTGCAGGACATCACTGAGAAACGCCGCGCCGAAGACGAGATTCGGCGCCGCAATCGCGAACTGAATGCCTTGAACGCCATGGCCGTCATCGCGACCCAGTCGTTTGACCTTGACGAAGTTCTGAACGTCACCCTCCGGCAAGTGCTGACCCTGCTCGAAGCCACCACGGGCGTCGTCTATCTTTCGGACTCACGCGACGACACCTTCCGCCGCCGCGCCAATTGGGGGCAGCGCCGCGGCGATAACTCGCGGCCGCCTGAAGTTACCTTCCCGGAAGGCTTCGGAAATCTGGTGACCCGCTCAAGGACCGAGGTCATTACGCCTGAATTTCTGCCTCACCTTCCGGCGAGCGTGCTTGAGTTCATCTCGGCTGAATCGGTCGAGGCCTGGATTTGGGTGTTGTTGTGGAGCAAGGAAAAACCCATTGGGATGATGGGCATCCGGCGCGGTGAGGCGCGCGGACATTCGAGTAATGACGAGAACCTGCTGGTCGCCGTCGGGCGGCAATTGGCCACCACGATTGAGAAGGCGCACCTTTACGAGCAGGCCTGCCGCGCCTACGACGACATGCGTCATGCCCAGGAGCAATTGCTGCAGAGCGAGAAGATGTCGGCGCTCGGCCAACTGATCGCTGGCGTGGCACACGAACTCAACAATCCCCTCACTGCCATCCTGGGATATGCGCAACTGCTGGAAACCGAGGGTCTGGGGGAGCGCGCTGCTGACTTCGTGAGCAAGCTCTTTAAGCAGGCGCAACGCACCCATCGCGTGGTGCAGAATCTGCTTTCCTTCGCCCGCCAGCGGAAGCCACAGAAACATCCCATGGCCGTCCCCAAGGTGCTGGAAGAAACTCTGGCGCTGCGCGATTACGATCTCAAGGTCACTCGCATTCAGCTTCGCCGCGAAGTGGATGCCGCTGTTCCGGCAGTGACTGGTGATCCGCACCAGATCGAGCAGGTCTTCCTCAACATCATCAATAATGCCGTGGACGCCATGTTGGAATCAGGCCGCAACGGCGTGCTCACCGTGCGCGTCTTTTCCCAGGATAGTTACGTGACCGTCGAGTTCGAGGATAACGGCCCCGGCATCAAGGAACCGAACCGCATTTTCGATCCCTTTTACACCACCAAGAGCGTAGGCAAAGGCACCGGCTTGGGCCTCAGCATTTGCTACGGCATCATCAAGGAGCATGGCGGCGAAGTCTCAGCTCGCAACCGTCCACAGGGTGGGGCCATCATCACGGTGCGTTTACCCGCTGCCGGCCGGGTTGTGTCCCCGGAAAAACCGGTGCTTGCACCTGCCCACGAAGCGGCGATCGAAGGGCGCGTCCTGGTGGCGGAAGATGAAGAAGCAGTGCTGGAATTCGAGCGTGACGTGCTGATTGGTGCAGGAGCAAGAGTTGTCGCCCTAACCAGCACCGAAGAAGCCAAGGAACTGCTTCGGAAGGAATCCTTCGACGGGTTGATTATGGCCGGCAAGCAGCCCGGTGGCGGGAGTCCTCCGGAAGTAGTTCGCTGGCTGGCGCAAAACTGCCCCGGCATGGAAAAGCATGTCCTGTTCACCTTTTCCACTGTGGCCGACCCTGAAACCCGCGCCTTCCTGCTGGAAAACAATATTCCGTCGCTGGTGAAGCCGTTTGAGGTGGCCGACCTTATCGCCCAGGTGCGCCGCTTGCTGCAGAAGGCCCACGCGGCAGCAGCGGGATAAACCCTAAGTCTTGCTTCGCCGTGCGGGCCCTCGTCCGTGCAACATCCCGTCTACTGCGATGGGGGAGTGCGGCGATTTTGCTCCCATGGCCATGCCGAACCGCAGAAAATTGGTGGCTGTTACGAAAGCCGGACGGAACCGCCTCCATACGCCATGGAATCTCTCACAGGCTTTGCCGCAAGGTACGTAAGAGCCGCGTGATCGCAGCTTCATTTCTGCGGTACCACATCCACTGGCCCAGCTTGGTGGCGTGCACCAGCTCCGCTTTGCTGAGAATAGCCATGTGATGGGAAATCGTCGGCTGCGAAAGCGACACCCGTGCTTCGATATCGGAAGCGCACAGGCCCGTCTCCTTGCCCAACGAGCACCCGCCGGTTTTTCTAAGCGCCTGCAGGATGCGCCGCCGAGTCGGATCAGCCACTGCTTGCAACATGCGATGGAAGGATTGTTCCGAACTGCTCATCAAATAGAGATAAACGCGAGATAGACCACTGTCAATGTGGAATTCACAAATACTCCCTGACCAGATTGTTTCGCCCTAAATTAAATTTCCGCCCTAAACCAAATTCTCATTCCAACCAGATTGTCATTCCAACCAAATTGTTATTCCGAGCGAAGCGAGGAATCTGCTCTTCCCCGCTATTCGAAGCAACTTCAAACCACCCACGGATGCACGCGGATAAACGCTGATTCAAAAACTGAAAACCAAAGAATCCATCCGCGAAGATCCGCGTGAATCCGCGGAAGTGAAGTTACTCAAGCAGTCGACCAGACAACCTATTTCTTGAGAATCGGATTATATCCGTCATTCATCAGCCGGGTGCGCATGGCCTCAGCTTCTCGGATGTCAGAGAACGGCCCTACCTGCACGTGAAACAGTTTGTCGGTGGGTGTGGAAGTTGCCAGGGCCACATATTGCTTGCGCTTGAGCGCGTCCACCAGGGCATCGGCGTCTTCCTGCTTGCTTACGGCGGCAACCTGGACGAAATAGCTGGCCGCGGCAGAAGCAGCTGCAAGTTCGGCCGCCGTGGGCGCAGACGCGGTGGCCGGAGCGGGAGCGGACGAAGCCGCTTTGCTGCTGCTCTGCGCCGACGGGCTTGGAGGCTGCTTATCAGGGCTTGAATCGTCCAGCTTGGAAGCCGTGGTGTCATCCGGCGAAGCGGCCGTGGTTCTGGTGGCTGATGGGCGAACGCCGCCATTGGTCTGCGTCATGGGCACCTGATCGCTGGCCGCGGCCACCGGACTGCCTCTGCCCATCTTGTATCCCAGGCCGAAGAATACGGCGCACAGCGCCACCAGCGAAAAAAACAGAACCAGCATGCGGCCCATGCCCAGCGTGATTTCCGTGTCTTCGGTTGCGTTCATGGCGATTTTCGTCTTCTCCCTCCTGCTTTAGCTCTTCGGCGCCTGCGCACCGTCCGTCTTGCCCAATACTTTCTGTAGTCCGCTGAAGAAATCCACCGGGACAGGGAAAATTACCGTAGTATTTTTCTCCACACCAATCTCCGTCAGGGTCTGCAGGTAGCGCAATTGCACGCTAACCGGTTCCATGGCCAGCAAGTGGGCCGCATCCACCAGCCGTTGCGCCGCGGAAAATTCGCCTTCCGCGTGAATGATCTTGGAGCGCTTTTCGCGCTCTGCTTCCGCTTGCTTGGCCATGGCCCGCAGCATGGACTCCGGCAGGTCCACCTGTTTCACTTCCACGTTGGCCACTTTCACACCCCAGGGCGCGGTGTGAGTGTCCAGAATGCTCTGCAGGCGGGCGTTGATTTTGTCGCGGTGGGCCAGCAGTTCATCCAGTTCCTGTTCTCCCAGCACCGAACGCAGCGTGGTCTGCGCGAACTGCGAAGTCTGGTAGACGTAATTCGATACTTCCACCACCGCTTTGCGCGGCTCAATTACCCGCAGAAAAATCACCGCGTTGACCTTCAGGGTCACGTTGTCGCGCGTAATAATGTCCTGGGGCTGCACTTCCAGAGCTTCCTGCCGCAGCGAGATTCGCACCATGCGGTCAATCGGCGCGAACACCAGAATGACGCCCGGCCCCTTGGCCGTATTTAAAAGCCTTCCAAGACGGAAAATTACCCCTCGCTCATACTCGGCCAGAATCTTGATGGAACTGAGCAGGTAGATTCCGACGATGATGATGACCACAGTCGTGAACCCGAATTCGAACGGCATTTTAGCCTCCAAGCCACACGGCCACGGAGCGCCGCTGCGGCGGATTGTATCTTAATTCTCCGGTCACGGGCAGACACAGGAATCTGCGAAGGTATCCTGGCAGTCAAAAGCGACGGACGCAAAATAATATCCCCTTTGCCGACCAGATTGTCCTTCCGAGCGAGGCGAGCAATCTGCAGCCGCCATGAGATCCCAAGCGCAAATCGCTCGCGCAAGAAACCTGCTCACAGAACACAGTTTACTGAGTCTTTGGAAGTGAGCGCTGTTCAACCGACCACTGGCGAATGCTCCAAAACAATGACAGGATCAACCTCAAGCTGCAAATCCTCCACCCGGCGAACCACAACGCGCTCACCCGCGGCCACATTCACCCTTGCTACTGCGTCCCAAATCTCGCCGTGAATGAAAACCTTGCCCTTGGGTGAGAGCGCAGTCTGCGCCACGCCTACTTCCCCGACCAGTCCCTGCGCGCCGGTCGCAACTTTGTTGGCCCGCGCTTTCAAGGCTATGCTCATGAGGAAAACCGTAATGATCCCGACCGGAACGCTCACCGCCAAAGCCGTAATAAGATGCACGCGCATTTCAGGAATGGGCGCATCCACTAGTAAGAGCCCACCCAGCGTTAAGGTGACGATCCCACCGATCGCCAGCACGCCGTGAGTGGCGAACTTGGCCTCCAGTGCGAACAAAACGAAAGAAGCCAGAATCAAAACCAGCGCCGCGAACCGCACCGGCAAAAGGTTCAGCGCGAAGGCCGCGAGCAAAATGAAAACCACCCCAACAGTTCCCGGCACGACTGCTCCCGGATGGTTGAATTCCGCATAAAGCGCCAGCGCCCCAATGGCCAGCAGGATGAAGGCAACATTCGGGTCCATCAAGTAAGACAGAATCTGTTCTTTAAGGGTCAGGTTGTAGAGGTGCACTGCCTGGCCTACCAGATCGAGCTTCACGGTTGTTCCGTCGAAGCGTTTCACCGGTTTGGACGCTATCTGCTTGAAGAGATCGTTCTGGTTCGGGGCAACATAGTCAATCAGCTTTTGCGCGAGCGCTTCCTGGTCGGTAAAAGACTTAGACTGGCGAACCGCGGATTCCGCCACTTCCTCATTGCGCCCGCGCTTGGAGACGAAGGAGCGCATGAACGCGGCGGCATCGTTCTCCACTTTTTCCTTCATCACCGGGTCCATCTTGCTGTCCCCGAAAGGCCCGAACAGTACGGGATGTGCGGCCCCGGTGTTGGTTCCCGGCGACATGGCGGCGATGTCCGCGCTCTCCAGAATAAAGAATCCCGCCGAAGCCGCCCGGCTGCCGCTGGGCGTAACGTAAATGATCACTGGCACCGGCGAAGCCAGAATCTTGGCGATAATTTCGCGGGTGGAATCGAGCAGCCCGCCGGGCGTGCTCAACTCGATGAGCACCGCCTGGTCCTTGTCGCGCGCTGCCTGCTCGAGCGCGCGCGTAATGTACTCGGCAGTAATCGGCTGGATGGTATCGTCCACCACAATCTTCAGCACATCCGCCCCGGACGAAACGGTGAACGCGCAAAATAAAAGCCCAGCCAGCAGTCCGCGCAGGAGCCGGGGGCCGGAAAGTACGGTCATGGCTTTGTGCCTCGCTTCTATGCCTCTATATCATCTATTGTCTCTCAAAAGGCAAGCCAGGTGGAGGAGTGCTTCCGCTTTGCGGCCTTGCACTTCTTCTCCACGGATGCACGCCGATTTTCGCAGATTTGTGCTTTAGACTTTGAATCCGCGCGATCCGCGTTCATCCGTGGAAAGGAAGTTCCTACGCGCTCTTGCGCTGCTCCTGGGGAGCCTCGCGTTCAGTCCAGCCTGGCAGGTTCGTACTACCGGTAATCAGCCGCGCGCCGCGCTCATAGGTGAAGTACGACCACGCCCACTGGATCATCACGATAATGCGGTTGCGAAATCCGATGAGAAAGAAGATGTGGACGAATAGCCACGAGAGCCACGCCACCAGCCCCGAAATGTGCAGCTTGCCGAACTCGGCCACGCCCGCCGCCCGCCCGATGGTGGCGAGATTTCCCTTGTCGAGATAGCGGAAGTTCTCCCGCGGCCGGTGTTCCAAGTCGCGCACAATATTCCGCGCCGCCGATTTTCCTTCCTGCATTGCCGCCGGCGCGAGCCCTGGAACAACCTTTCCACGGTCGTCCTTAAGGGACGCCATATCGCCGATGACGAAGACCTCGGGGTGGCCGGGAATGGTCAAATCCGGATTCACCAGCACGCGGCCGGCCCGGTCCAGCGGCGCCCCCAACTTCTTTCCCAGTGGCGAAGCCGCCACGCCCGCCGCCCAAAGAATCACCGCCGCGGGCAGCCGGGTTTCGCCCACATACACCGCACCGGCCTCAACTTTGGTTACCATGGCCGAGGTGTGCACCTCCACCCCGAGGTGCCGCAGCTGCGCTTCGGCGCTGCGCGAAAGGTCCTCCGGATACGCCGGCAGCACTCGCGGGCCGCCCTCCAGTAGCAAAATCTTGGTCTGCTTGGGATCAATCGAGCGGAACTCGTCCGTCAGCACGCGGTGCGCAATCTCGGCCAGGGTTCCGGCAAGTTCCACACCTGTAGGCCCGCCGCCCACAACCACAAAATGCAGCGGCGCCGGATGTTCGCCGCGCGCAGCATCACGTTCAGCCAGTTCAAAGGCCAGCAGCACCCGCCGCCGGATTTCCAGCGCATCTTCCACCGTCTTCAGGCCAGGGGCAAACGGCTCCCAATCGTCGTGGCCGAAGTAAGCATGGCTGGCGCCGCCGGCAACGATCAGGTAGTCGTAGGGTACTTCGATGTCCGGCAGCTTCACCACCCGCCGCGTAAGATCGAAATCCTGCACTTCGCCCAGAAGCACTTCTACGTTGCGCCGGTGACGCAGAATCCAGCGGATGGGCGCGGCGATTTCGCCCGGCGAAATGCCGGCGGTGGCCACCTGATAGAGCAGTGGCTGAAATGTGTGGAAATTCTTGCGGTCAATCAGGGTGATGCGAAGCGGATGGCGCGCCAATCTCTGCGCCGCTAACAATCCGCCAAAGCCAGCGCCGACAATGGCCACACGCGGAACTAACGCCTTTGCGTTCTCAGCACTCATTGGCTTTAATAGATTCGGTCAGAAGGAATCGGTTGCTTGCATATTTCTGCGTGTTAACATAGCAACCGATTGGCAAGAGGGCGCCTCAGCCGGATTCTTCACTTGGTCCAAGCCCCGGAGCCGATAACTCGTTCTCTTCCCGGATACGGGTTTCCACAGCCCGCCGGATGTCCTCCAGGTTGTAACGCGGCACTACCAGAATGGCTGGGGCGTAAAGATACTTCCATGACTTCTCTTTCAGCAACTGGGCGAGGCCTCGCGGCGTCGCCACGTAATATGAGACCGACCATCGCTGGTCAGTGTCAGCGTTGTAAAGCTCCACGATCAGTTCATCGGCGAACATTTCGGGATCGGGCGCACCGGGTACCAGATCGAAGGCCCTGAAGAAGAACTTCGTAATGCGGAGTGGCTCAAGGGACTCGGCCTGCGCGGCCGCGGAAATCCCGGTGTCCTCGGGAAGCACAACATTGGTATGCGGTGTTGACTGGGAGAAAGAACTCGGTTTGACCTCACTCGAAGCCATGCGTGCGAGCACGAACATCGCCCCCGCGACAAGCGGGAACACCGCGATCTTGAGCGTCTCGCCTTCCGACGTAGGCAAGGCGAGAAAGAGCCCTTCGTAGAGCATGCAACCCGGCCCCAGGCCTGGGTGGAAATCTTACACCCGCTCAATCACCACCGAAGTCAAGGCTACATCCTTCGCCGGCTTGTCTTGCCGGTTGCGCGGGACCGCGGTGATCTTGTCCACCACGTCCTGCCCTTCCACTACCTCGCCGAAAATCGTGTGCTTTCCGGTAAGCCAGGTGGTGGCCGCCACGGTGATGAAAAACTGCGAGCCGTTGGTGTTGGGCCCGGCATTGGCCATGGCCAGCTTGCCCGGTTTGTCGAACTTGTGCGGCGAGCCCTTGGTCTCGTCTTCAAACTGGTAGCCCGGCCCACCCATGCCATTGCCGGCCGGATCGCCGCCCTGAATCATGAAGCTGGGTATCACCCGGTGAAAGATGGTGCCGTCGTACAGCTTCGCTGAACTCTTTTTGCGGCTCACAGGATGCGTCCATTCCCGCTTGCCCTCGGCCAATTCGGTGAAATTGGCCACGGTTTTCGGCGCCTCTTTTTCAAACAGGCGGCAGACGATAGTTCCTTCCGAGGTATTGAAAACTGCGTATGTTCCTGCTGAACGGCTCATGAAATCCCTTCCTCAAGAAAAAATTATGTGGCGCGGGCACCCCCGCCCGCGAAAGGTACGGATCCACGGCGACTTTCATGGTAGCTCAGGCTGCCCGCGGGCGAGGGCGCCCGCGCCACACTAGTCTGCCTTAGGTGCCGGCTTGGCTACGGGTTTCTTCGCGGTCGCGGGTCTCGCCGCCGCGACCGCCGATGTAACCGAGATGTGAACGATCTTCACCGGCCGGTACGGACGGTCATTGGCGTCGCGTCCCATGCGCGCGATTTGTTTGACCAGGGCGACGCTGGCTTCGTCGCACTGGCCGAAAATGGTGTAGCCGCCGTTCAGGCTGGGATACGCGGCTTCCGTTATGAAAAATTGCGACCCGTTGGTGTCAGGCCCCGCGTTGGCGTAAGCCAAGCGGCCAGGACGGTCGAATTTGAGGTCCGGCGAGGTCTCATTCTTGAACGCATATCCCGGATCGCCACTGCCATTACCCGCCGGGTCGCCGCCCTGAATCATGAAATCGGGAATTACGCGGTGAAAAATTGTGCCGTCATACAGCGGCACGCCATGCTTCTTGGCGTGAGTAATCGGGCTCGTCCAATCTTTGGTGCCGTTCGCCAGGCCGATGAAGTTGGCCACGCCGATCGGTGCTTTATCAGGAAACAGCGTGCAGTGCAGCTTGCCCACGGTGGTGTCAATCGTGGCCATAGGCCGCGCCGGGACCGCAGCCGTCCGCCTGACCGGGGTAGTGGGCTTCTTAGCGGGCGCGGTCTGCGCCCATGAGAGCAGGCAAGCAAGACAGCAAACAACCGTGACCAAAAGCAGTTTTTTCATGGATTCTCCTACGAATAGCGCCGGCGTCCCGCCGGCATCGCTTCTCAGTGTCTTCATCCCGATTTTGTCATTCCGAGCGGAACCAGGAATCTCAGCCTCTGAATAATAAGTTGTGAAAGAATTCTACGACATCAGAGCCCGGCACAACTTATCCGAAAAGGTTCAGGTAGGTTTGCTTCGCGACCTTTGCTTTTCCGTGAAGGGCCGCAAGTTCCGACTATTTCTGCGCCTGCAATTGTTTGCTCACGGACTCTACTTGCGCGAACACCCGCAGTAAATTGCCCCCGAGAATCTTGTGGATATTCTCGGCGCTATACCCCCGTTCCAGCAGCGCCTGCGTAATTTTCGGCAGATCGGCAGCCGAGTCAATGCCCTGCGGCGTAGCGCCGCTCACACCATCGAAATCCGAGCCCAACCCCACGTGGTCCACTCCGGCGACTTTCGCGACGTGATCAATGTGATCAATCAGCGACTTCAACGGTGGCCGCGGAATTTTCGCCATCCACTCGCGTTCAATCCGGTCCGTGTCCAGGTAGGTGGGCGTCTTGCCCTCCGGTTTCAGCTTTTCTTCATTGCCTTTCACGGCGGCGTCCACGTCTTTCTGTTGCGCCTCAACCGCCTTGCGAAAATCTTCATCCACGAATGCCGAGAAAAAGTTTACCTGCACGACGCCGCCATTCTTCGCCACAGCCCGCAGCATGTCGTCGGTCATGTTGCGAGGATGGTTGGTCAGCGCCCGAGCCGAGGAATGCGAGGCAATCACCGGCGCTTTGGTAGTAGCAATCGTGTCCCAGAAGGTTTTGTCGGCCACGTGCGAGATGTCCACGATCATGCCCAGGCGATTCATTTCCAGCACCACTTGCTTGCCAAAATCAGTCAGCCCGTTGTGGTGCTGAATTTTAGGGTCATTGATGTCGCCGGAAGAATCCGCCCACTCGTTGGTATTCGACCAGCTCAGCGTCATATACCGCACGCCCAGGCGGTAGTAATCGCGCAGCAGGTGAATATCGTTTTCGATCGAGTGCCCGCCCTCAATACCCATCAGCGCCGCCAGTTTGTGCTCCCTGTGCGCGCGCTCGATGTCGGCCACGCTGAACGCCATCATCATGCGATCGGGGTGGCGGGCCGCCTGTTGGTACACCGAATCAATCAGATCCAAAGTGTGTTTTGCGAAATGCCCCTGATTTGTCTCCGGGTCAACCCAAATCGAGAAGAACTCTGCGCCCAGGTTCCCCGCCTTGGCTTTATCGAGGCTGATATTGCCAATGTCCTTGGGATCGGTGCTGCCGATATCGAAGCCTTGATCAAGAAAGCGCTGCGGCGTGTCGGCATGCGTGTCCACCACGATGGCAGATTCGTGAATCGTCCGCGCCCGGGCACTGACCCCCGAGCTCTGCGCATGTGCAGTTACCGCCAGGCCCAGCACTAGCAATGATGTGGTGAGAACGGTAATGAGTGTAGCGGGGGAGAAGACCCAGGATCTCTTCATGGCCAAGCGAAGAATTATACGCTGGCTAATGAAGTGTGGCGCGGACTCCCCAAGACCTCGCTCGGGGCAGGCTCTGTCCGCGTGGCAACAGCGCCTGACAGCAACTCGGTCCAACTGACCGCAGGCAGTCGCGGACAAGAATGTCCGCGCCACTTACATTCAATCAACCGCAGAACCTGAAAGACAACCTAAAGAGGGACAATTTGAGACTTACTGCGCACCCATAACCAGGCTCTTTATGATTTCCGACTCCCGCGACAACTCGTCACTATAGGCGGGCTGCGGCGCTTGCGGTTGCTCGCTGGCGACCGTGTCGCCCTCGCGCCATTCCGTGTAGCGGTCCGAGACCATCACATGAAACACCCACTGGTGGCGCTCTTCTTCCGGCTCGATCAAACCCATGTCCTTCAGCGGAAGCATGTACTCCTCGACCCACCGGATCTGCTCGCGAGTCAGCCCGCGGCGCTGGATGTCCACCGTGATTCCCGCCAGATGCGACGACGCCAGTTCGCCCTTTTCCGCCGCTGCGTTGCGGTTGTGCCGCCGCAGCTTTTTCTGCACCTGCGCCGTGCGCACCGCCGAGTTCACCTGGATCGAATTATGAAACTCCTTGTAATAGGCCTCACCCAGGTCCTGCACAAACTCTTCCGTCCACGGCCGGCAGAAGCGCCGGTCGGGATCGAGCCGCGGATCAAAGCGGACATATTCGTTCGCTTCAATCGGCACCAGCGAGTGGTTGGCTTTGAGCTCGTTCAGTTCCGCTTCATCCTGAATGCGCGGCAACTCTAGGCGGTCCACTTCCTCATTCTGCCGCACCATGGATTCATGCGTCGGCCGGAACATTGGGTTCCACAGCGCGCTGCGCCGGTGATGCTTTCTTCTGGTTGCTGAGGGACGGGTGAGCGGAATTACCGCGCTGTCAAGACCAAATGAAGCACCGGCGATGACAAACACCGATAGTAGAGCGATGGCTGGATGTAGCTTTTGCACGAAGTGGCCTCAATCTCCAAAAATGCAACTGCCTTCAACTTTCCACGGCGCCGTGGCAAGGCGCCCATTGTACGCTATGCACGCAAGTGCCCAAGATTCGAACACACCTAACGTAACGTTTCAGGACATTACGATTTGCTGGGTACGGGCCACGAACAACCGGCGAACGCGTCTCAAGCCGCGGGTACCGCACGAAATATCACACAGTTAATTCAACCAGATAGGAGCAAACACTCAGGAATCACTTTCGGGACGAAACTACCTCAAATGGCGGACGCGAATGACCAATTCGAAGGCGCGATTCCAATGGCATGACGCAAGTGACCAAGGTTGACTGAAATTGGCATTACAGCAGTCACTCTTTGGCAACCTAAGGAGAGAAATGCGGCGCCGACAGTCTTGTTCGCGCATGGGTACTGGACATGTGCGGAGACGTAGAGGTGAGCGCCTCACTCACAAGGGCGTCACGAAGCGCGCTAACCGGATGGACTGAATGCTGAATGCTGAAGGCCAACTGCCGACCCACATTACTTGCGGAACAAATCGCCGATGGCCTGCTTCATCACTTCGCGGCCAACTTCGGAAATAGAACGGGTGAGAGGAATATCTTTGGGGCAAATCTCCACGCAGTTCTGCGCGTAACCGCACTCCTGGATGCCGCCATCACCCATTAGCGCCGTAAGCCGCTCGCGCTTGAGCGAAGCGCCCGTTGGATGAGTATTGAAAAGCCGCACCTGCGCGATGGTGGCCGCGCCTACGAAGCCGGTGTCGTCGTTGAACTGCGGGCAAACTTCCATGCAGCAGCAGCAGGAGATGCACCGCGAGAGCGGATATGCCGCTTCCTGTTCCTGCATGGTCATGCGCGGCCCGGAGCCCAGGTCGTACGATCCATCCACCGGAACCCACGCCTTGACGACCTTGAGATTTTCAAAAAGCACGCTGCGGTCCACCGCCAGATCGCGTACCACGGGAAATTTCGAGAAAGGCTCCAGGCGAATGGGCTGTTCGAGTTTGTCCACCAAGGCCGAGCAAGCCATGCGCGCCCGCCCGTTGATGAGCATGGCGCAAGATCCGCACACTTCTTCCAGGCAGTTGGAGTCGTAGGTAATGGGCGTGGTCTTTTTGCCCTCGCTGGTGACGGGGTTGGCGGCAATCTCCATCAGAGACGAGATCACATTCATGCCCGGATGCCAGGGCAGCGAGAATTCTTCCCACCGCGATTCCGCGCCGGGATTGTCCTGCCGCTTGATTTTGAAGACCACCGTCTTATCGGCCATTTCTCTTAGCTTCTTGCCTTTGATTGCGATCGGCTGGGAATCACTACTTTTCCCTGCGCCTTTGTATTTAAACGTTTGGCTGGAGGAACAGACGGGTTGCTGGGATAACCTGTGCCGTCGAATTGAAGGCCAGCCTCATAACCCACACGACCTCCGGCCGCGACCTGAACGGCAAGGTCATGCCATCCGTTGGTCTCGCTGTCCAAGACTCGAATAGGAAGCTGCGTGATCGTGATTCTCGTCACTACCCTATAGCTCCTTTTCTGAGGTTCGAGAATCAGTGTCGTGCAGCCGCCACTGCCGCACCACTCCCTGCCCGTCAAGTAAACAATGGCTTCTTTCACGCCGTCGTCGTTCAGATCGACAAACGCTGACTCGAACATGGAGGCGTTGAAAGCCGAAGCCCGGGTATAGCCCCGCAAGAAATTTACAAGGCCGGCTTGGTTACCTTCTACAGACTGCGGGTATCCCGAACAGGCCAGCAGTAGTAATAGCAACATCCCGAACCCCTTGAGCAAGGGCTGCCGGCACTTGGCACTGTGGCGCATTGATGTTTCGTTCAACATTCAAAGCCCGTCATCACACATCACGTCGCCGGGTCATACTTCCGTGCCCGCGGCGGAATCAGCGATGTCCACCGGCCGCCTTCGCTTTCCCAAAACGACAAAGAATCAAAAAAAATCAACCGGGAAGGGCACGAGTTTCACTCGTGCCGATTTAGTCTAAGTGATAATCGCGGCTTCAGCCGCTGAGGTTCGCTCTTGAAGCCTGGACGACCCATCTCCCCGCCCGGAACGTATTTCGTGACGTTCTCCACGTGGCAACGTCGAAGACTCTTTGTCGTTGAGAATTACGTTCGCCTCTTCCTGCAAACAGTCTATCGCTACCGCTGCGAAGGCCGCTTACAGCTCCACGCCTTTGTCCTGATGCCGGAACATGTTCACCTCTTGCTGACCCCTACCCATGACGTTACGCTCGAACATGCTGTGCAACTCATCAAGGGCGGATATTCTCACGCTCTTGGCGCTATCCTCGGCCGCAATAGAGAAATCTGGCAGCGCGGATTCACCGACCATCGGATCCGCGATGGCCGCGATTATGCACACCATCGTGACTATATTCACCGAAACCCGGTTGAGCGCAAACTCGTGAGCGACCCGCACGATTACCGTTACTGCTCCGCTTATCCCGGATTCCGTCTGGACAGATGGACCTCAGCGGCTAAAGCCGAAATTTCAAAGAGCGCCTGAATTGGCACGAGTGGAACTCGTGCCCTTCCCGGTTCGTGATAAGACTCAATACTTCCTCGCCCGCGGCGGAATCAGCGAAATATCCACCGGCTCGAACTCAAACTTCGGTTCATCCGCATCCGGTGCAAACGTCGCCTTGGTCGTCTTCAGCCAGTTCTTGTCGTCGCGCTCGGGGAAATCCGGCTTGTAATGCGCTCCGCGCGACTCATCCCGCATCGCCGCGCCCTGCGCCACCACCCGCGCCAGCTGCAGCATGTTGTAAAGCTGCCGCGCAAAAATCATGCTCGTATTCGCCCACTGCGAGCGGTCGCTCAAATTGATCTTCTGGAAGCGATGCAGCATTTCCACCAGTTTCGCGTCGGTCTCCTTCAGACTCTTGTTGTAGCGGATCACGGTGCAATTTTCCGTCATCAACTCACCCAACTCGCGCCACAACCGGAAGGGATCTTCGCTGCCCTCGTTCTTCATGAGCAGGGCATTGTCCTCTTCCTGCTTTTTCTTTTCCGCCTCGAAATGCCCGTTGCTCGGCGCGGCGGCTAAATTCCGCGCATAGCGCACCGCATTCGGCCCGGCCACAAATCCGCCGAAGATGCACGACACCAGTGAATTCGCCCCCAGCCGGTTGGCCCCGTGATACTGGTATTCACACTCGCCCGCCGCGTAAATCCCCGGAATGTTCGTGGCTTGGTTGAAGTCCACCCACAGCCCGCCCATGGTGTAGTGCATGCCGGGGAAAATCTTCATCGGCGTGTCGCGGGGATCGTCGCCCACAAACTTCTCGTAAATTTCCAGAATGCCTTCCAGCTTGCGGTCGAGAATCTTGCGGTCAATGTGCGTCAGGTCAAGATAGACCATCGGCTTGCCGTCAATCCCCAGTTTGTTCTCGTAGACGACCTTGAAAATTGCCCGCGTAGCCACATCGCGCGGCACCAGGTTCCCGTACTTCGGGTACCATTCTTCGAGGAAATACCAGCGCTCTTTTTCTGGGATCGCCTTCGGGTCTCTTTTATCGCCCGGAGTCCTCGGCACCCAAACCCGCCCGCCTTCGCCGCGCGCCGACTCCGACATCAGCCGCAATTTGTCCTGCCCCGGAATCGAAGTGGGATGCACCTGAATGAACTCGCCGTTGGCGTAGTACGCGCCTTGCTGATACAACGCCGACTGCGCCGAACCGGTGCACACCACCGAATTCGTAGACTTGCCGAAGATCGCGCCGATGCCGCCAGTGGCGATAATGATCGCGTCAGCAGGGAAGCAGCGCACTTCCATCGAGCGCAGGTCCATCGCGCAAATGCCGCGGCAAACTCCCTGCGAGTCGAGCACCGCCGACAAAAATTCCCAATGCTCGAACTTTTTGACCTTGCCTTCAGATTCATAGCGCCGCACCTGCTCATCCAACGCATAAAGAAGTTGCTGGCCCGTGGTCGCTCCGGCAAACGCTGTGCGGTTGAACAGCGTCCCGCCGAAGCGGCGAAAATCCAGCAAGCCCTCAGCCGTGCGGTTGAAGGGCACGCCCATGCGGTCAAGCAGGTCAATGATTCCCGGCGCGGCCTCGCACATCGCTTTCACCGGAGGCTGGTTGGCCAGAAAATCGCCGCCGTAAATGGTGTCGTCAAAATGCTGCCAGGTGGAATCGCCCTCGCCCTTCAGGTTCTTGGCCGCGTTGATGCCGCCCTGCGCGCACACCGAATGCGAGCGCTTCACCGGCACTATCGAAAACAGATCAACGCTGCCGCCCATCTCAGCGATCTTGATGACCGCGGAAAGCCCCGCCAGCCCGCCACCGACGACAATAATTTTGGGAGTAGTTGCCATCTTGAATGTCTTGCAGATTTTCTTTGCGTCCTTTGCGAACTTGGCGGTTAAAGGTTTTAAACCGCGAAATTCGCAAAGCACGCGAAGAAAACAAATCTAGTCCGTCGCCCGCGGCCCTGCTTCAATGATCCGTGCTCCCGCAGGATCCGTAGGCTGCTGCGGACGCTCTCGAAAAGCCGTGAGGCTAGCCAAGCCCACGCCGCTCAACACCACAAAAAACGCCAGGCACAACACCAAGAACCGCCGCCGTGCCTTTTCGCCAGAAACGATGCCCCATTTCGCCGTGAACAGCCAAATCCCATACGCGAAATGCCAGGAGGCGCATACCAGGCCCACCACGTAAAAAATAAACAGCCCGGGATGAAAAACCTCCGCCTGTACTTTCCCGAACGAAGCCCCGGGCAACGCGTGCAGATCAACCCCTGTGAAACGCATCGTCCAGGTGTGCCACAGGATGTAAGCAAACGCGATCCCGCCGGTCCAGCGTTGCGCCGTGTACATCCAGTTGCCCGCCCAGGGATAATCAGCAACGTTGGTTTCCCCGCTGTACCAGATGTAGAAACCGTACCCCGCATGGAACAAAATAGGCAGCCAGATGCCAAACAGTTCCAGCACCGGCACCAAAGGCAGGCTCGCCAAAAACCGCACCTGGTGCGCGTATGCCGTCGGCCCGTTGATGGCCGTGGCATTAGAAATCAAAATGTGTTCAAACAGGAATGCCCCAACAGGAATAATGCCGGAAAGCGAATGCAGCCGCCGCAGCAGGAATGAATATCCCTGCCCCGCCCGCAAAGGAGCCACCCCACTCTTGACCTGAACCGGAGCTGAAGTACTGGCACTTGCCGCCAACGATGGCTCCTATGATTTCCGCTGTGACCGAAGAACTTTTCATTATCTTGGCGAAGCAGAAGTTAAGTCAAGGAACGCCGTACCAAAGTGCAACCGAGTGCCGACTCCAAAGCCCTGAGCATACGAACGAAAGAAAGCTGAACAACCCCCATGGATCGGCGTAGAATGCTCACCCAAGCAGGAGGACCCCACATGTTCGGACCCAAAGGCCCATATTGCCAAAGCTGCGGCATGCCCCTCTCTAAAGACGAGAAACACGGCGGCACCCTCGCCGACGGCAGCCGTTCCTCCGACTTCTGCAGCCATTGCTACACCTCCGGCCAGTTCACCAACCCCGAACTGACCGTTGATCAGATGGTGGAACGCGTCCAGACGAAAATGAAAGAAATGCACGTTCCCGGATTTCTCGCCCGCCGCTTCACCAAAGACATCCCAAACCTCAAGCGCTGGGCATCCCGCTAAAGATAATCGTCCCCGCGCGTGTGTCATCGCCGCAGCCGTCAACAGTATGCCCGCAGATTCACTCCGGCGTTTTTCCTTCTCTTGGTGTTTAAAATACGTGTAAATCCGTTTAAATCCGTGGCCAAGAAGTTAAGACCTCGAAAGTGGCGAGCGCCCTTGACTTAAAATAACTTCTTGCCCACCCCTGCGGAATTCGACCGTCTGCGCGTGGTCCTGGTAAGCCCGCGCAATCCCCTTAACATCGGCGCTGCCGCGCGCGCCATGAGCAACTTCGGATTTCTCCACCTGCGCCTGGTCAATCCTTATCAAGTCGCATTCCGCACCGCACGCTCCGCGGTCGGCGCCACTGCGGTGCTGGCAGCGGCGGAAGAATACGCAAGCCTCGCCGAGGCTGTCGCCGACTGCTCCCTCGTCGTCGGCACCACCGCCGTGCGTCACCGCGAGTTGCAACATCCCCTTCGCAGCCTCAAAGACGGCGCGCCTCTCATCCGCAAACGGCTGGCAAAGGACCGTGTAGCTCTTCTTTTCGGTTCGGAAAAATTTGGCCTCTCTAACACAGACCTCAGCCACTGCCACTGGCTGCTGCACATTCCCACCCGCGCAGAGCACATCTCCATGAACCTGGGGCAGGCGGTCGCGGTTTGCCTGTACGAACTGGCGCGCAACGCCCGTGGGGTCAAACGTCCGGAGAAGGAGAAACCGGCGAGCGCAGGAGAAATCGAGCGCTTCACAGCCTTGCTGATGGAAGCCCTGCACGCCAGCGGCTACGTAAAACCGCGCACCGCCGCCGGCACAGAAGAAAAAGTGCGCCGCCTGGTCCGCCGCCTCAACTTGGCGGAAAGAGAGATAGAAATGTGGCTTGGTATCGCGCGCCAGATCTCATGGAAGCTGCGCAACCCTAAAGGCTAGAGCCTGGCTTCCCTTCGTGTCTTCCTTCGTGAACCTTAGTGCCCTTAGTGGTTGCTTTGGGCACCCGCTAGCATTCATTCCGCCTGCACCACTCCAAAAACCCCCGAAACGCCTCCCCACGGTGGCTGTACTGCGCTTTTTCCTCAGCCGAAAGCTCCGCGAAAGTCTTCTGAATTTGCGGAAAGTAGAACAGCGGATCATACCCGAACCCGTTCTCCCCGCGCGGCGAATCCAGAATCACCCCTTCCGCCTTGCCGTGAAATATTTCCAGCGTCTGGCCGTCACGCGCCGCCGCGATCACACAGACAAACCGTCCGGTCCGTCTTTCCGGCGGAACCCCTCTTAGCTTGCGAATCAGTTTCGCGTTGTTCGCCTCATCGTTAGTGTTTTCATCAGCCAGATGCGGCTCATCCGCCGCATACCGCGCCGAGTGCACGCCGGGCGCGCCGCCCAGCGCGTCTACCTCCAGCCCGGAATCATCGGCGAGCACAACTTCGCCCGGCGCATAAAGGCTGTAGGCTTCCGCCTTCTTGCGGGCGTTGGCCTCGAAAGTCAGGCCGTCCTCGACCACCGTGGGCAGGGAAGAGAAGTCGGGCAGGGAAGCGACTTCAATTCCATACGGCGCCGCGGCCCCAGCAAAATCGCGCAGCTTTCCCGGATTTGAAGTGGCGATCAAAACCCGTTTCATTCCACCATCGCCTCGTTTCGCTCCGCGGCATCCTTCGACCTCGCTAAGGGCACGCTCGGCAAACCCCATCTCCACACAACCAGTGTGAACCCCAGAGCGGTGAGAATCGAAATCATCCCGCCCACGGTCCGGTCCCAGGTGCGAACCAACTTCACCTCCACACGATTCTCCCCCGCCGCCAGCGGAATCACCATCTGCCCCGTGTCCTCACTCGTAGCAGCGTCCACAACCTGACCATTCACCCACACTCTCCACGCCGGATAGTTGAACAACCGCAGTATGACGTTCGTCGCCTGGTCCACATCCGCGACGAAAAATTTCGCCTCCGGCCCCCATTGCAGCACATGGATCCGCGCCGTGCCCGGCCCATCCAGGGTAACGCGCCGCGCATCATGTACCACATTGCTCGCATCCGCCCCCAGCGGCACATACTCATCCGTGCCCTCGTAGCCCGTCTGCTCGCTGACATAGCGCTCCAGTTCAGCGATGTCTAGCGCAGTGTCCCACCACGGTTTCTGAACGCGGAACCAGCAGAACACCAGCACTCCAAGCAATGCGAGGCACAAGCCCACCCGCGGCAGCCAGCGTTTCCACGCCAACGGAAGCAGCAGCGCCAGCGGAACGTTCAGGCATAGCAGCCATCGCCAGGGCAGTTGCACAAACCGCAGCTTGGGAAGGTGAACCCAAAGCGGAAATGTCACCGAACACATCAGCAGCGAGGCCGCGAATCCCCAGGCGCTCAGCAGCCACCAGGCATGCCCCAAAGTACGGCGCCGGCGAAACGACAAGCCCGCCGCTCCCAGCGCCACCACAATCTCGGCCACCCCCACCAGCGACACCAGAAAGTTGAAGCGGTTGTGCTCCGCGTCCTTCAGAACGGTGAACAGAAAATTGTCCTGCGGGCGCACGCCCGGAGCCAGCACCTGCGAAATATCCACCCACCGCTGCTCGTAAATCGCCGGCACAAGGTAAAAGGCCGCCAGCCCAAAGCCGAGAGCCACCGCCAGCCCTCCGCTGAGCAAAACTCGCGGCGAACGTCGCAGGAAGGCAATCACCAATAATAGAAGTGCCAGCGAGTACGTCACCATTACCGCGGCCGGAACGTTGGTCAGCCACGCCGCCGCCACGATAACTCCCAAGGGGATCGCGGCGCGCCGTTCATCCTCTTCTGCCCGCAGTACATACAGCATCAGCAGCGGCAGCAGCGCCCCAGCCAGCAATTCGGCAAAGGCGCTTCGCCAGTAGACAATTATGATGTAGTAGGGATTCGCCGCGTACAGCGCCGTCGCGAAAATCGCATGTGCCGGCTCCAGCCAGCGGCGCGCCAGCAGAAACATAGAGCAGCCGGAAAGCGTGAGCGCAATCCAAACGTAAACTCCGGGCACAACCTTCCAGGGCAGCACCGATCCAAGCAGCGCTCCCAGCAACCACGAGGCCGGCGGATAAAACACAAAACGTGCCTCGCCATATCCCCATTGCGCCCACTCCGCCCAGCGCGGATAGATGACCCCATGCTTCCACTGGCCAACCACTTCCGTCCATGAGTTCACGTGAAACTCGAAGTCATGGCCGGATGCATTGCCGAAGTGCAACATCGGCGCAACCACAGCAAAAGCGGTCAGCGCCACCACCACCAGTCCGCAAGAGACCGGCATGCGTCGCAGTCCCGCCCTCGTCTTATCCGATTGAGTCTTCAGCGCACAGCTCCGGAAAAATGCGCCCTCCACCACAGAGGCACAGAATCACAGAAAAAACAATGCAGAAGTAAAAATCCGTGTAAATCCGCGTGAATCCGTGGCCAGGAAGTTGGTTTTCTCTCGCACGCCCTCGGGAGAGTGCGTTCTCCACCACCGAGGCACAGAGGCACAGAGAAAACAATTCAAGAAGTAAATCCGCGCAAATCCGTGTGAATCCGTGGCCAGAAGTTCGTTTTCTCTTTGTCTCCGTGGTGAAGCCCGGCTCTAATGTCTTCCCAGAAACTTCCCAATCCCCAGCCTCACCTGCACCGTATTCAAACCCGGATTCGGCGTAGCCAGGCCGGCGTTCGAGATGTGCATATACCGCACTTCGATGCTCCAGTTGTGGGAGTCGCCCAGAATGTGCGTCCCTAGCGCCGCGCAGGACGTGAAGTTCACCGTATTAGTGCCATCGGGAACATTGTGGTTGGTAAATAACGTGCCGCCGCTGAGTTCAATATAAGGACTGAGCGCCCCGCGCGTCGCGAAGTTCCACTTCAGGTTCAGGGGATTAAAACCCGCTCCGTACGCAGTGTTTGCCGGCTGGAAAACCACAAACGCCGGCACTCCATCCACCGCATACTCGAATCGCCCTTTCAGGAATCCCGGCCCGTGCGGCCGCGTGAGGATCCAGCCGTAGCGCAAGCCCAGGTTCCAGACTCCGGTGTTCGAAGTGCCCCCAGGCACCGAGTAACCGCTGCCCGTCCAAAGCTGGATTTCATGGCCGCCGTCCTCGGGACGCTGCTGCGCCCTTGCCGCCAGACTCCAGCCCACAAGGACCGGGAACAAAACCACAGCCATCAGGAGTTGTTTCATTGGAGTGTGCGGAAAAGCTCTGTAGAAAACTACACGGGCTGGGCGGCGGACGATACAACGAAATTCCCCGCCCGAATTATTCTTAAGACTCCCGCTTCTCGCTCGCCTGGTTTAGAATCGCTCGACACCGTTTCGCCCAGGCGCCCTATATCGCCAAAACTCAGGAGCACACAATGCCCAAATACGTCATCGAGCGTGAAATCCCAGGAGCCGGACAACTAACTCCCCAACAACTGCAGGGCGTTTCGCAGAAATCCTGCAGCGTGCTCCGCAACCTGGGCCCGGAAATTCAGTGGGTGCACAGCTACGTCACCGCCGACAAGATCTATTGCATATACATCGCGCCCAACGAGGACATGATACGCGAACACGCCCAACAGGGAGGTTTCCCCGCCAACCGGATCTCGGAAGTGAAGTCGGTGATTGATCCCACCACAGCAGAAGCTTGAAGCGTGGCCGAAGTCCGCGCTACAGCCCCAACCCGCCGTCCACCGCCAGAATCTGCCCGGTGACGAAATGCGGCGCGGTGGCAAAGAACAATACCGCCGCCGCAATGTCCTGCGCCGTGCCGTTTCGCTGCATGGGCGTTTGCTTCGCCATACGCCGCATGAAGGCAGACGCGGCTTTCTCTCCCAGGTCAATCATCCCCGGCGCAACGCAGTTCACGGCGATCTCCGGCGCCAATGCTTTGGCCATCACTTTGGTCAGCATATGGACCGCCGCCTTTGACGAACAATAGTGCGCATGGTCCGGCCACGGCCGCAGTCCGCCCAGCGACCCCAGATTGATGATCTTGCCCTTCCGTTCCCTCAGCAGTTTCAACGCCTCCCTCGACACCAGAAACGGCCCGCGAGTATTGGAAGCAAAAATGGCGTCCCACTGCCTGACCGTGATCTTCTCGAACTCTACCGTTTCGTAGTTCGCGGCATTGTTCACCAGAATGTCCAGCCCGCCGAGTTGTCCCGCCACTTCCTTCACCGCCGCCCGCACGCTCTTCTCCTCGGTCACATCGCAGCGTACGGCTGCAGCCCGCCCGCCGAAGGCCGCTATATCAACCACTGTTTGCCGCGCTTCCCGCGCGGAGTTCCGGTAGGTAATCGCCACATCGGCGCCCGCTTCCGCCAGCGCCAGTGCCGCCGCCCGCCCCAAGCGGCGTGCCCCGCCGGTAATCAGCACGGTCTTACCGTGGAGAGCTTGAACCGAGGTGCTCATAAAGAGATTCTAACTGCAGCCATCCCAGTTCAATGGCAGAATAAAGCTGGCCATGCAGAACGACGAGTTCTTCGCGCCCTTTGCGATCTTAGCGGTTTGATTCCCGACGAAGTGCTGCATTTTTTTACATTTCTTTGCTAGAACCGGAAGCCCTGAAAAGGTAGAATCCCGCCATGACCACCTCTCGCGAAGTCATTGTTTACTCCCGCAAGGGGTGCCATCTGTGTGAAATCGTAAAAGAAACCCTCAGCAAGCTGCAGCGCCGGGGCGGCTTTACCTGGCGCACGGTGGACGTTGACACCGACGACAAGCTCCGCCGCCAGTTCACCGACGAAGTGCCCGTAGTCTTCATTGACGGCCGCAAAGCCTTCAAATACCGCATGGACGAGCGCGAATTCCTCCGCAAGCTAGCCAACTAACCAATGTGGCGCAGGCGCCCCGCCCGCGAACAGCGTCAATCTACAAGAAAGTTTTCATTTCGCCGGTACCCAACCCTAAAATTCAACCCCAATCGTACCCACCCAGCAACCCGGCAAGACGCCGGCTCGACAATTGCTACAATCACCAGCGCCATGCTCCGCACCCAACTCTACGCCGACCCCGCCAACGTATTCGTCCACCAGCTCGTTCTGGACTCCTGCCGCCGCTTCTCCTCACGCACCGCCCTTGTAGACACCTCCTGCGCCCGCCGAATCACCTACGCAGAGTATGGTGAGCTCACCGAATCCCTTGCCCACGGATTCGTCGCCGCCGGCGTTAAGCCCGGCGAAATCATCGCCATCTATCTGCCTAACTGCTGGGAATTCTGCGCCGCCTACCACGCCGCCACTCTGGCCGGCGCGGCGTGTACCCTGCTGAACCCCTCCTATCGTGAACGCGAGGTCCGCTATCAGCTGGAAAACTCCGGAGCTGCAATCCTGATCAGTGACGGCCCCAATCTAGCTGGCATCAATCTCGCCGGACTGCCCAATCTCCGCCGCGTTTACACCACACGCCAGCCAGCCCCCGCCGCCGAGCCTTTTTCCTCGCTGCTCAACCCAGCAACCTCGGTTCTGCCCGCGCCCGCTCAGCCCTCGAACGAAACTCTGGCCGCCCTTCCTTATTCCAGCGGCACCACCGGCTTGCCCAAAGGCGTCATGCTCTCCCACTACAACCTGGTGTCGAACGTATTTCAAATCCTCGGCCCGCACAGCTCGCCCTTCGTTTCCGACGATGTAATCCTCTGCTTCCTCCCGCTCTACCATATCTACGGCCTGAATGTTGCTCTGAATCCTCCGCTGACCCTGGGCGCAACCCTGCTGCTTATGCCGCGCTTTCATGTGCAGACCGTGATTGATCTGCTTTCATCCGAAGGCGTGACCACGATGCCCACCGTTCCCCCCGCGCTGAACGCACTCGCCCAGGCCGCCGAAGCCGGCCAGTTCCCCTCAACCCACAAGCTAAGGTGGGTGAAGTCAGGCGCTGCGCCGCTGGCCCCGGAACTGGCGCGCCGATTCACCGCCCTCACCGGCGTGCTCGTCTGCCAGGGATACGGCATGACCGAAGCCTCACCCGTCACTCACATCGGGTACCTGGAGCCAGAGCTCTACTATCCCGGCTCCATCGGACAGCCCGTGTGCCAGACCGAGTGCCGCGTCCTCGACGACAACGCAGACGAAGTTCCCCTTGGCCAGCCCGGTGAACTGGTCATGCGCGGCCCGCAATTCATGCTCGGCTACTGGAAAGAACCACAAGCCACTGCCGCCGTGATGCGAGATGGCTGGTATTGGTCCGGCGACGTAGTTACCCGCGATGAGCGCGACTTCTACGTTGTCGTGGATCGCCGCAAGGAGATGATCAAATACAAAGGATTCCCCGTAGCCCCCGCCGAAGTCGAGGCTGTCCTGCTTGAGCATCCCGCCGTGCGCGAGTGCGGCGTGGTGGGCCATCCCGATCCCGCCGCCGGCGAAATCCCGGTTGCCTTCGTCGCACTTCGCGAAGGCTTCGAACCCTGCACCAAGATGGGTGACGAACTCTCCGCCTTCGTCGCCGGCCGCCTCACCAGTTACAAGCAACCCCGCGAAGTGCGCTTCGTAGACGCAGTACCCAAAACCGCCTCAGGGAAAATTCTGCGCCGCGAGCTGCGGACCGCACTCACCCGAACCTGATCCATTCCAGACATGCTGTCATTGCAAGGATCGCAAAAGTTTTCTTTGCGACCTTCGCGCCCTTTGCGGTTCCCGCTTTCCGGAGCAGCCCTCCGATGCAGCGCGCGGCCCCCGCCACCCAGCGATTAATTTGCCGTCAGCCCGACAGGTTTCGCTCGGCGATTCAAGATTTCAGCCCAAGAGTGCCATGAGAATCACCAAAGCACTGACCTCCGGTTCACCCTCCCTCGTCGCCGCTGGCCCTAGGCGTAATGCACCCCCGTAACATTCTGCTTTCCCCACCCGCGATAGGATAATGAACCATCCCCGCGCCGAGACTCGGCAAGCCCGAAGGAGCATTCGTGCGAACCTCAACCTTAACCGCTCTCCTGGCCGCCGTCTTTCTAATCGCAGGATCCAGCGCCGGGCAGTCTCTGGGCGACGTCGCCCGCCAGCAAAAGCAGAAGCAGCAAGCCAAAACCACCGCCCCCCACAAAGTCATCACCAACGACGACATTCCCGACCACCCAGAAGACAGCACCGACGCCTCCGCCGACAGCGCCAGCGACAAAAAGAGCGCCGACCCCTCGCCCTCACCCTCAGGAAAAACCGCCGACCAATGGAAGTCTCAAATCCAGGCTCAAAAAGCCAAAGTCGCCTCCCTGCAGGACCAGGTCAACAAACTCAACGCCTCCGTCCACTACGTGACCGCCGACGCCTATTACAACGGCGTCCAATACAACCAGGCGCAATTGCACAAGCAGCAGGCAGCCGAGCGTCTGCAGAAGCAACTCGACGAACAAAAGAAAGCCCTCAGCGACATGCAGGAAGCCTGCCGCCGCGCCGGATTCGGCAGCTCAATCTACGAGCCCTAAAAATCTGGGCGCGCGTCCTCGCGCGTGCGTCCTGTTCTCCGACACCGAACCCAGAATTCGGCGGCGCTCCGCGCTGTCACGGACAGGCTCCCAACTATTCCTGTGACCCCAATCACCCCAGGCCGTATCACGCGTCACTCCGCTTTTTCCGCCCGTGGAATATCTTCTTGCTGTGGTCGTTAGGCGGCACCGCCAGAGCACCGCCAGGCCAAGGGCAGCGGCGCCGCTTCTCCCCTGAAAGGAGGCGCCTATGACCGCCATCGCAGAACTCAAGACTTCAGAACTTAAGACTTCACTCCCCAGCGTGGCTTTCAAGCGTGTCCTGTTTGCCACCGACTTGTCGGAGGCCTCCAGCACTGCCTTCTGGTATTCCGTCCGCATCGCGCAACAGCACCAATCCACCTTGTGGGTTGTCCACGTTATGCCGCGCGAAGCCCGCAGTCCTGTGCCGTTGGATTCCTTGCCTCACGATATGGATCGCAGACGCGTATCCGCAGAGCGCGAGCTGGATACCCTGGCCACTACTCTCGCAGGTCAAGACATTGCCTTTCACACCCTGTTGGAGCGGGGCTCCATCCGCGAAGTTCTGCTTTCGCAGATCGCGCGCAACGACATTGATCTCCTGGTCATGGGCACGCATGGCCGGAGCGGGTTCAACAAACTGGCTGTGGGCTCGGTCGCTGAGGAATTGTTGCGCTTGGCGCCATGCCCGGTGCTGACAGTTGGGCCGCACGTTACCACCCCTCCCGAGACTTTTCGCCGTATCCTGTTTGCCACCGACTTCGGGCCGGCATCATCCCGCGCCGTGCCGCTGGTGTTGTCGCTGGCGAAAACCCACAACGCCAAGCTCTTTCTGCTGAATCTGATTGTCAACATGCCGCTCGCCTCTTCGAGCGTCGCAGCCTATGCGCCCGCCGCGTACGCTGCTGACGACGTAGCGGACTGGACTGCCAATGCCCGTAAACGCGCAGCCAGGAAGCTGCGCGAACTGATTCCTCCCGATGCACTGGCCCAGGAACCGGAATACTTGGTTTCAGCCGATTTCACCGCGGAAGGAATTCTCGATGCCGCACGCCTGCATCAAGCCGACCTGATCGTGATGGGAGCGAACCACACCATCTCGGCGCGCCTGGCCGCACACATCCCCTGGGCGACTGGCCACGCCGTCCTGTGCGGCGCCGCTTGCCCCGTGCTCACCATCGCCGAATGAGGGTCGCCCCTTGGGGAGGACGACCCGGCCCCTGTTCCTACGTAGCCTCTACGGGGACAGGGGCCTTTTTTGCTTCCCCGCGCCGTTTCCTATTTCCCTTCGCCAAACTCCACACTGCCGTCAGGCGCTAATCGCCAGTTGGGATTCCAGGCTATCTCCCATGCAAATCCGTCGGGGTCGGCGAAATAGCCTGAGTACCCTCCCCAGGGTGCTTCGGTGGGTGGCTTCAAAATCCTTGCTCCCGCAGCCACGGCGCGCTCCATGTGCAGATTCACTTCACTCTTCGCGCGGACGTTGTAGGCCAACGCCATAGGTGCATGTCCGAATGTTGTTGGATCGGCCTGAAAATCTGCGGCTAGCTGATCACGCAGAAACAGCGCAAAAATCATTCCGCCCGTTTGGAAAAAGAGAATCTCTTCGTTCTCGAATACCGGTTTCCATCCGAAGCCATCAAGGTAGAATCTTTTCGAAGTCCCAAGGTCCCTTACTCCAAGAGTCACAACACTGATGCGCTGGTCCATGGTCCGAGATCATCCTTTTGCAAGAGGCTTCGGAACCTTAATCCCCGGCCAGGAACTTGTACTGCGCCGCCGTCAACGGCACCACGCTCAACCGCCCCTGCCGCACCAATGGAGACTCGCCAAACAGCTTATTCGCCTTCACTTCCGCCAGCGTCACAGTCTTGCTCAGCGCCTTTCCGGCTTTGATCTTCACGCGCGGATTCTTCGGATCAGCCGCGTCCACCGAAACAACCGTCGCCGTCCCCACCGCGCTCTTATGATCGCCAGTCTCATAGATCACCAGCCGCTCACCCGGCTTCATACCACGCAGATTCTTCAGCGCCACCGGATTCGACACGCCGTCCCACGTGGTTTCTTTCTCGCTCTGCAAATCAGCGAAGGAATACTCGGAAGGCTCAGTTTTCAGCAAGTAATCCATAAAGAAGGTCCTTGCGTCCTTTGTGGTTTAGGAATTTCCGCTTCTCTCCCCGGCCTCGCCTGATGTTTTTGCGACCTCGTGTCTTAAGGTTTGCCTCCCGCCGCCGCCTGATTATTGCTGTGGCTTCGAATCCTTCTCCGAACTGTCGTCTTTCTTTTCGGGGTCCTTCTTGTCGTTCTGCTTATCGGTGTAGATCGAATACTGGGCCGCTGGCCGCTTCATCCGCACCACAATCTCCCGCTGCGGCTGGTCAATGTCAAAATCCTCCCCGTAAGTCTGATACCCCTGTGCCAGCACCTGAATCCGCAGCTTGCCGTAGGGCACGCCATCGTAGTCAGCCTTCCCGTCGGCATCGCATTTCAACTCCATTCCACCCCTCGCCTGTTTGCCTTTGCTGTTGACTGGGTGCAGAACCACCGCGGCGTTGCGGATGGGCTTGCCGTTGGAATCTCGCACCACCAGGAATTTCAGATTGGCTAATCCATCCTGCGCCAACGCAGCGGAAGCCAGAATCAGAATCGCCAGCAAGACCAAGCATCTTTTCATGGCGCCCCCAAAAAAAATATCCGCAAAGTACTGTATATACAAGACTTATTTATAATTATGATTCCCGTCCCTTGACAAGCCACTATCAATCTTTTAAATTAGCACTCACAGCGAAAGAGTGCTAGCAGGCGTACACTAAGCAATCGTTCCCTGCAATTAACCCCAATTCTAACTCGAAACTGCACGAAAGGAGTCACAAGTATGGCCACGAAATTTACCCCGCTCCACGACCGCATTCTGGTTCGACGAGTGGAGGAAGCTGAAACCACCCGCGGCGGAATTATCATCCCCGACAGCGCCAAAGACAAGCCGCAAGAGGGCGAAGTCATTGCCGTCGGCAAAGGTAAAAGCGAAAAAGACGGCAAGGTCATTCCCCTGGAACTCAAAGAGGGCGACCGCATTCTGTTCGGCAAATATTCCGGCACCGAAATCAAAATTGACGGCGAAGAGCTGGTCATCATGCGCGAAGAAGAAGTGCTGGGCGTCCTGACCGGCGTGACGGCAAAGAAAGAGCTGGCCGGATCGCGCAAGTAGTTGGCTAGTGATTAGCGGCTAGTGGCTAGCAACTGAGCCCCAGCCCGGATCACTCCTGCTGCAACCAAAATTCCAGTATCAGCTGGTGGAGAAGTGACTAGCCACTGACCACCAGCCACTGACCACTAAGAGGAGATTGAAGAATATGGCAAAGCAAATTATCCACGGAGAAGAATCGCGGCAAGCGATCCTCCGCGGCGTCAATCTGTTGGCCGACGCTGTGAAGGTCACTCTCGGCCCCAAGG
>Ga0335078_10002012_pt1 | contig 30803 bp, 27 predicted proteins | sample Lox_Sample_32_FD_206711 | JGI IMG/M metagenome (GOLD analysis project Ga0335078, IMG submission 206711) | Soil microbial communities from Loxahatchee National Wildlife Refuge, Florida, United States - Lox_Sample_3.2 | ecosystem: Environmental > Terrestrial > Soil > Wetlands | place: USA... | reverse complement strand
GGCGATGGCGGGGCGGGGCGATGGCGGGGCGGGGCGATGGCGGGGCGGGGCGATGGCGGGGCGGGGCGATGGCGGGGCGGGGCGATGGCGGGGCGGGGCGATGGCGGGGCGGGGCGATGCCGGGGCGATGGCGATCCGCCTGGTCGGACGGTGCCCCCGCGCCACCATGTACAACGTGCCAAATCTCCTGCCCTGACACGATCCGGGACACATAAGCATTGAGTGCATGCTTATGTGTCCAAGGTACCTGGCAGTTGCTCGGTTTGCTGCGTTTTACATGGTCCGAGCCGTCCCGATGATGGCTCGGGGCCGTCCGCGCTGTCACGCGGCGCCACCGGCCGTGGCGATGGGGCGGCGGCGGCCCGCCTCGGGCGGTGCCGACGGGCGGTGGGGCGGTGGCGGCCCGCCTTGGCGGTGCCGGTGGGCATTCGCGACCCGCCTGCCTGCCCGCCGCCTGCCCGCCTGCCTGCCCGCCTGCCTGCCCGCATCCCCGACTCGCCGCCGCTCCGCATCTCCAGGAAGCTCCACCCGCTCCAATCCTGGATACATTACGCAGACCGGTGGTATCCTGCGCGCCACGATGGGCTCGGAGCTCCAGTCGGTCGACCTGCTCGACTACGACCTGTTCGCGGACCACGAGCCGTGGGAGGTGTTCGAGCTCCTGCAGCGCGTGGCGCCCGTCCATTTCCACCCCGAGCCGGACGGCCGTGGCTTCTGGGCGCTCACGAAGTACGACGACGTGCTGGCGGTGCTGCGCGACACCAAGACGTTCTCCTCGGAGCTCGGTGGCGCCGCGACGATCGGGGACCTGCCCGAGGACGTGCTCGCCGCGCGCCGCAACTTCCTCGAGTTCGACCCGCCCAAGCACGGTCGCTACCGCCGGCTGATCTCCACCCAATTCACCCCCGGCGCGGTGGCGCGCTACGAAACATGGCTGCGCGGCGTGGTGCGCTACCGCCTCAATACCGTCCTCCCGCGAACCGAGTTCGACCTCGTGCACGAGCTCGCGGCGCCGATCCCGATGAGCGTGCTCGCGCACATCCTCGGGCTGCCCGACGAGATCCTGCCGCACCTGATCGAGCTCGGCGACCGGCTGCTGGTCGACACCGACCCCGAGTACGTCGGCGAGCACGCGTACGCCGGCGAGCGCGACGAATACCGCTACAAGCCGTTCGGCTCTCCATGGGCCGACGAGCTGTGCGCGATTGGCCGCGAGTATTACGCCGACCGGCGCGCCTGCCCGCGTGGCGACGTGCTGAGCCTGATCGCCAACGGCGAGATCGAGGGTCGGCCGCTGTCCGATCAGGACCTCGACAACACGTTCGCGCTGCTGATCGTGGCCGGGAACGAGACGACGCGGCAGGCGATCAGCCTGGGGACGCTCGCGCTCGCGGAGCATCCCGGCGAGTGGGAGCGGATCCGGGCCGACCGCGAGCTGATCCCGTCCGCGACCGAGGAGCTGCTGCGGTTCTCCTCGCCGGTGTGGTTCTTCCGCCGGACCGCCACCCGCGACGTCGCCGTCCGCGAGGTCGAGATCGCCGCCGGCGACAAGGTGATCGTGTGGTTCGCCGCCGGCAACCGCGACCCCGGCCACTATCCGGACCCACACCGCCTCGACGTCGCGCGCAACCCGAGCGACCACCTGACGTTCGGGCGAGGTGGCCCGCACCAGTGCCTCGGCGCGCACCTGGCGCGGCTCGAGCTGCGCGTCTATCTGGAGGAGCTGGTGGCGCGGGTCGAGCGGATCGAGCTCGCCGGCGAGCCGGTGCGCCAGCGCACGAACTTCACCAACGGTTTGAAGAGGCTACCGGTCAGGGTCGCGCTCGCTGCGTCCTCGTGACCGGCGCAACCGGATCGTTCCGGTTCGTTGTCGTCCTCAGCGAGAACTGGACGATGACCTCGCCGCGAGACCTCCGGGCACTCGTCCGGATGGCGGTCGAGGCCGAGGACGCGGGCATCGACGGCGTGATGCTGAGCCAGCACATCGCGCTCGGGCCGGGCGCCGGGGCCGACGGCAGGCCCGACAATCCGCGCGACTACGCGGCTCCCGGCAACCAGGACCCGAACACGCCCTGGCCCGACTCGATCGTGCCGATGAGCGCGATCGCCGCAGTCACGACCCGGCTGCGGCTGATCGGCGCGGCGATCATCGCGCCGCTCCGCCACCCGGTGCTGCTCGCGCATCAGCTCGCGACGCTCGACCTGCTGTGCGAGGGGCGGCTCCTGGTCCAGCCGACGGTGAGCTGGAATGGCGCACGCTGTGGCGCGACTCGCCGGCGACGCACGACGGGCGGCACTACCGGTTCGAGGACATCTACCTCGAGCCGAAGCCCTACCGCGCCGACGGCCCGACGCCGTGGTTCGGCGGGATGACGGTGGGTCCGCGGATCGTGCGCCGGCTCGTCGAGTACGGCCGCGGCTTCCATCCGTTCGGCCAGCCGACCGCCGAGGAGCTCCGGCCGCTGGTCGATGCGATGGCCGCCGCCGGCCGCGACTACGACGAGCTCGAAGTCGTCGGCGGGATCCGAGGCCGCTTCCGGGACGCCACCGGCGTGGCGGACCTCGCCCGAGCGGCGAGGTCGATCCCGGCCCAGCTCGAGGCCGGTTACACGACGATCTGCTTCAAGCCCCCTCGCAGTACACCGACGACCCGGCGCAGGTCGGACGGCTGTGCCGCCAGCTTGTGGAGTCAGTCTGAGAACAGCGCGGTCCGCTCGCACACGGTCTTCACGTCGGCGTAGAAGTCGAACGAGTGATGGCCGCCCTCGCGGCCGATGCCCGAATCGCGCGCGCCGCCGAACGGCGTCTCGAGGTCGCGGACGTAGAAGCAGTTGACCCACACGGTCCCGGCGACGACCGCGGCGCTGACCCTGTCGGACCGCTCGGATGAGCCCGTGAAGATCGTGGCGGCGAGGCCGTAGTCGGTGGCGTTGGCGAGCTCGACCGCCTCGGCGTCGTCGACGAACGTCTGGAGCGTGAGGACCGGGCCGAACACTTCAGCGCGGAGGATCTCGGCGTCCGGTGGGACATCGGTGAACAGCGTCGGGGGGTAGTACAGGCCGCTGATCGGGCGTCCTCCGAACGCCAGGTTCGCGCCGGCCTCGAACGCCCGCGCGACGTGGCCGGTGACCCGCTCGAGCGCGACCGGGTGGATCAGCGGGCCGTAGGTGGTGGCGGGGTCGCGCGGGTCGCCGACGCGGATCTCGCCGGCGCGCGCCTCGAAGCGTTCGAGGAAGTCGTCGACGATCGAATGCTGGACGAGGAGGCGGGTGCCGGCGAGGCAGACCTGGCCGGAGTTGTCGTACTGGTAGGCCGCGGTCGCCGCCGCCGCATCGAGGTCGGCGTCCTCGAACACGATGAACGGAGACTTGCCGCCGAGCTCGAACGACACCGGGGTGAGGTTCGCGGCGGCGTCGCGGTGCACGGTGTGCGCGGTCGCCGGCGAGCCGGTGAACGCGACCCGGTCGACACCGGGGTGGCCGGTGAGCGGCGCGCCCGCGCCGGCGCCCGTACCGTGCACGACGTTGAGGACGCCGGCGGGGAGCCCGGCTCGGTCGGCGAGGTCGCCGAGCAGCGAGCACGTGAGCGGCGCCCACTCGGGCGGCTTCAGCACGACCGTGTCGCCCGCCGCGAGCGCCGGTCCGACCCGCCATGTCGCGAGCATGAACGGCGCATTCCAGGGGGTCGAGACGGCGGCGACGCCGGCGGGGTCGTACCGGACCCGGTTGCGCTCGCCGCCGGGGAGCGTGCGCGCCTGCTCGCCCAGACGGTCACGCGCGAAGTCGGCGAAGAAGCGGATGTTGTTGGCCGCGCGCGGCAACACCCGCAGGCTCATCGCCTCGTACAGCGAGCCGTTGTCGGCGCACTCGACCTTGGCCAGGTCCGGGACGGCGGCGTCGATCGCGTCGGCCAAGCTCGTGAGCGCCTGGTGGCGGCCGTCGGGGCCGAGCTTCGCCCACGCCGGGAACGCGCGGCGGGCAGCGGCCACCGCGGCGTCGACCTCGGCCCGCCCTCCGTCGGCGACCTCGGCGAGCTTCCAGTTGTCCCAGTCGATCGGGCTGCGGACCTCGAACGTCGTCTCGCCGGCGACCCGGCGGCCGTCGATGAAGTGGTCGACGGGCACGGTTACGCCCTCGACCTCGACCGTGCCGGGGCTCATGCCGAGGCCAGGTCGGCGACGACCGTGAGGATTGCGCGCACGTCCTCCTCGGTGGTCCGGTAATTGACGAAGCACGCGCGTAGGGCAGTGGCGCCGTCGACGACGGCGGGCGCGAGCAGGATTTGGCCGTCGGCGGCGATCGCGCGGGCCAGCGCCGCGTTGTGCTCGTCGGAGTCGACGCCGGTGCGCGGCAGGTGGCGGAAGCAGACGGCCGACAGGTGCGGCTCGACCACCAGTTCGAACCGCGGATCGGCGTTGATCAGCGAGGCGAGCAACGCCGCCTGCTCGAGGTTGCGCTCGATCGCGGCCCGGATCGCGTCGGCCCCGTGCACGGTGAACGCGAGCCACAGCTTGAGCCCGCGCAGGGGACGTGAGTACTCGAGCGAGCGGTCGACCGCGTGCAGCTGCTCGCCGTGCGGCATGTACCCCTCGTGGTGCGAGAACGCGTGCTCAAGCGCCTCGATGTCGTGCATCAACAGGACGCTGCATGGCTTGGGGACGAACAGCCACTTGTGGGCGTCGACGGTCGCCGAGAAGGCGCGGGGGAGACCGCGGAAGAGGGCGCCGGCCCTTTGCGTAGCCGCTGCCGGTAGGCCGTAGGCGCCGTCGACGTGGAGCCAGATCTCATCCCCACAGACGTCCGCGAGGCCGTCGAGGTCGTCGACCGCGCCGGTCAGCGTCGTGCCGGCGGTGGCGACGACCGCCACGGGCGTTATGCCGGCGCGACGGTCGCGATCGATCGCCTCGGCGCAGGCGGTCACCTCCATCCGCCGATGGGCGTCGATCGGGATCGCGCGCACGTTCCGCCCGCCGATTCCGAGCACCTCGGCGGCGCGGCGGACCGAGTAGTGCGCCTCCGCGGAGCAGTACAGCGCCATCTCGCGGCCGCCGGCGCCGTCGTGGCGGACGCCCGGCAGCGCGCGCTCGCGCGCCGCGGTCAGCGCGGTCAGGTTGGCGATCGTTCCGCCGGCGGCGACCAGCCCGGGCGCGCCGTCGTCAAACCCCACGAACTGGCCGACCCACCGAATCGTCTGCGCCTCGAGCAGGTCCGCCGCCCCGGCGCTGTTGGCGACGTTGACGTCGTGGGAGGCCATCAGCGCGTCGGCGAGGACGCCGATCTCGAGTCCCGAGGACCCGATGTAGGCGAACCAGCGCGGGCGCGATTGGGCGAGCGAGCGGTCGAGCACGTCGGCGGCGGCGTCGAGCGCCTCGCTCGCGTCCGAGGGCGCGTCCGGGAGGGGGCGGCTCAGCAGTTCGTACGTGCGCCCGTCCGGAAGCGGCTGGCCCGGGCGCGGCTGGTCGAAGCTCCGCCAGGCCTCGGCGATCAACTCGGCGGCGTGCTCGAGCACCCGTTCGCGATCGGGGAGCGCAAGCGCGGGGCCCTCGGTGCTCAGCGGGTCGCTGGTCGATGTCACCGTGGCCAGCCTAGCGCCGGCATCGCGGGGTGGGCGGGGATGCCGGGCGCGGGCGGGCGAGCCGCCGGGAGGCGAGAGCTACAGTGCGCGAGGTGAGCTCCACCCCCGCGCTGATCTTCCAGCACGGCCGGCTCGGGCCGCCCGTCCGCGTCGCCGAATGGCTCGACGCGCGCGGGCTGCCGTACGTCGTGCACCATGCCGCCGAACAGTCGCCCGCCGAGGTGTCGCCGCGCGACTTCGCGTTCGTGGTCTCGCTCGGATCCCAGCATTCCGCCACCGCCGCGGACCCCGATTGGGTCCCGGCCGAGATCGCGGTGCTCCGGGGCGCGGTCGACGCCGGCGTGCCGGTGCTGGGGCTGTGCTTCGGCGGGCAGGCGCTGTCGCTGGCGCTCGGGGGCGGGGTCGACGTGCTCGGCCGGCCCGAGATCGGCTGGCTCCCCGTCGAGACGCTCGACGGCGGCGGCGTTCCGCCGGGCCCGTGGCTCATGTGGCACACCGAGCAGATGCGCGTCCCGCCGGGCGCGCGCGAACTGGCGCGCTCGCCCGCCGGCCCCGCCGCCTTCGGCTTCGGCCCGCATCTGGCCGTGCAGTTCCATCCCGAGGTCGACGCCGAGCGGGTCGGCGCGTGGGCGGAGCAGGACGAGCATCTCGCGGCCGCAGGCCTCACCCCCAAGGACCTCGTCGCTCAGAGCGAGGTGCATGCGCCGGCGGCGCGCGAGCAGGCGTTCCGGCTGTTCGACCAGTGGCTCGAGCGGATGTGACCGACGCGCCGGCCGTCTGGATCTGCGCGACGTGCGGCGTCGAGCATGCGGAGCCCACGGGCGTCTGCGCGATCTGCGCGGACGAACGCCAATGGGTGCCCGCGGAAGGGCAGATATGGACGACACTCGCCGAGCTCGAGGCCGACGGCCGGCGCACCGTGGCGACCGAGCCCGAACCCGACCTGCTCGGGATCACGGCCGAGCCGAAGGTCGGAATCGGACAGCAGACCCACGTGGTGACGTCGCCAGCCGGGAGCCTCGTGTGGGACCCGATCGGCTTCGTCGACGACGACGCCGTGCGCCGCATCCTCGATCGCGGCGAGGTGCTGGCGATCGCGGCCAGCCATCCGCACATGTTCGGGGTCCAGGTGGAGTGGAGCCGGGCGCTCGGCGGTGTTCCGATCCTCGTCTGCGAGCCCCAGCTGGAGTGGGTCCAGAGGACCCACCCCGCGATCCGGGCGTGGCGCGGCCGCCACGAGGTGGCGCCCGGGCTCGTGCTCCAGGAGCTGGGCGGACATTTCATCGGCAGCTCGGTCGTCCACTGGACGGCGGGGGCCGGCGGTCGCGGCGTGCTGTTCAGCTCGGACACGATCCACGCCAACCCCGACCGCGCGACCGTGACGTTCCTGCGCAGCTACCCGAACCGGATCCCCCTTTCGCCGGCGGTCGTCGAGCGGATCGCGAGTGCGGCCCAAGCCCTCGGCTTCGAGCGGCTGTACGACAACTTCGGCCGGACGATCGGCTCCGATGCCGCGGCGGCTGTCCGCCGATCAGCGGACCGGTACATCGGCTGGGCGCGCGGCGACTTCGACCACCTGACGTGACGTCGGTTCCTGGACGCGCCGGCTATCGCTGCCGCGCCGCGCGCGCGAAACGGCCAGCATGGAAACCAAAGACGACCTCGACGCTGTCGCGTCGCGATGACGGCACTGGTCCGGCGATGTCCGACGATCAGATCAACCGAGTGATTGGTGAGCTCGAGTACGTTGCCGAGGAGCGCGGCGATCGAAACGGAGAGGGCGCGCACGCGAGGCGCAGGGCCGAAAGCGGAAAACCAACCATTCACACGAACGGTTCGCCGGGCAGCCCGGGCGCGCGCCGGCCGGCGACCCACGACAGCACGGTCGCCCCCACGTCGGCGAGCAGGCCGTCGTGACGCCGCCCGCCGACGCCGGCGTACCTCGCGAGCAGCGGCGCGTACTCGCGCGTGTGATCGGTGTGCGGCGCGGTCGGGTCGACCCCGTGGTCGGCCGTGAGGATCAGCAGATCGTCGTCGCGCAGCAACGCGATCCACTCGGCGACGGCCGTGTCGATCGCGATCAGCGCCCGGTGAAAGCCCTGAACATCGTGGCGGTGCCCGTACACCTGGTCGGTCTCGACCAGGTTCACGAAGATCAGGCCGGATTCCAGCTCACGCAGGAGCCGAGTCGTCTCCGCGATCCCGGCCGAATTGGTGGCGCCGGCGTGCTTGACGTCGACCCCGACGCCGGCGAACAGGTCGTGGATCTTGCCGACGCCATGGACCGGCGCGCCGGCGTCCTGGAGCTCCTCGAGATACGAGCGTCCCGGTGGACGGACGGCATAGTCCCGCCGGCCCTCGCGCCGGCGGAACGCGCCCGGCGCGCCGTCGAACGGCCGCGCGATCACCCGACCCACCGCGTGCTCGCCGGTCATCACCCCTCGCGCCGCTTCACACGCCGCGAAAAGAGAGGGCTCGGGCACCCGGTCGACGTGGGCCGCGATCTGGAGCACCGAGTCCGCCGACGTGTACAGGATCGCCTCCCCGGTCTCGAGGTGGTGCGGGCCGTAGGCCTCGATCACCTCCGTGCCGCTGAACGGCCGGTTGCAGCAGAACCGCATCCCGGTCGCCCGTTCGAGCGCTTGCACGACCTCGGGCGGGAATCCGGATGGGTACGTCGGCAGCGCGTGCGCGGGCACCACCCCCATCAGCTCCCAGTGCCCGGTCGTGGACTCCTTGCCCGGACCGAGCGGGCGCAGCCGCCCATACACGGCCGGCCCGACCACCGGCGCGACCCCGGCGATCGGCACGATCGACCCTAGCCCGAGGCGCTCGAGCGTCGGCAATCGCAGCCCCCCGACCTGCTCGGCGAGATGCGCGAGCGTGTTCGAGCCCGCGTCGCCGTACGCGGCCGCATCGGGGAGTTCGCCGACGCCGCAGGCATCCATCACCACGACCGCCGCCCGCCGCATTCAGCCGACCGCCGCCGCGAACACGACCTCGCCCGCGACCCGCACCTCGGCGATCGACTCCTCGCGCGCGAGCGTGAACAGCGCCCCTAGCTTCGCCTCGATCGAGTCGGCGCGCTCGAGTACCGCGGCCAGCGTGCTGCCCGCCGGCGCCCGCACGAGCACGAAGTCCGCGCTCTTGCCGACCGACAGATCACCCACCTCGTCCGACAGCCCGAGCACGGCGGCGCCGGCGCCCGTCGCCAGCCACAGCAACTGGCCGGGGCTCAGCCGCATACCACCCGACCCGGAGAGCCTCTGCACCTGATACGCCATCAGTCCCTCCTCGAGCATCGACAGACCGGTGCCGGCGCCGACGTCGGTGCCGAGCGCGACCCGGACCTCGAGGTCGAGATGGCGGCGCAGCGGGAACAGCCCGCTGCCCAGGAACGAATTGCTCGACGGGCAATGGGCCACGCCGGCCCCGGCCGTCCCCAGCCGGCGTAGCTGGTCGTCGGTCACGTGGACATCGTGGGCGAACACCGAACCGGCGCCCACCAGGCCGTACCGCTCGTACGTCTCGAGGTAGTCGCGCGCCCACGGGAACATCGACGCCACGAGCCCGATCTCGCCCGGCGTCTCGTTCAAATGGCTCGTGACCAGGAGCCCGGGCACCTCTCGGACCAGCTCTCCGCACGCCGTCAGCAGCTCCTCCGAACACGAGACCGAGAACCGCGGGCTGACCGCATACCGGACCAGCCCCCGGCCGTGCCACCGCTCGATCAGCTCGCGGCTCGCCTCGACGGAAGCATCGGCCGAGGTGTGCAGCTCGGGCAGCAAGCCCCGGTCCGAGACGACGAGCCCGCTCGCCACCCGGATCCCCGCCTGCGACGCAGCGCGAAACAGCGCGTCCTGAGCGCGCGGGAAGTGCGCTCCGAACACCAGCGCGGTCGTCGTCCCGTTCGCGGCGAGGCCCCGGACGAATTGCTCGGCGACCGCGGCGGCATACCCGTCGTCCGCGAGCCGGGCTTCCTCCGGCAACGCGCGCAGCCGCAGCCAATCGAGCAGCTCGAGCCCCATCGCCCCGATCACCCGGAGCTGTGGATAATGGACGTGGCAATCGATGAATCCGGGCAGCAGGATCGCGTCCCGGGCGTCCATGACCTCGGCCTCCGCGAACCCAGCACGGACCCCGCTCCACGATCCGCACGCGACGATCCGGCCGTCCGAGAACGCCACCGCGCCGTCCTCGAAGGCCTCGAGCGCGGATTCGCGCCTGAACGGATTGCTCGGCGCGTGCGCCAGCTGAGCCCGGACGATCGCCGTCATTGCTTAAAACCACGTTAGGCCACTGGCATCCGGTCCGCCGGGCGGGTTATGGTTGCCCACTCGCTCTTGAGAAAGGAGACAGTTGTGTCGGGGAGGATCAGGCCGTCTGGCCTTGGCGCTCTCGCGGTTGCGGTGCTGGCTCTGGGGCTGGCCGCATGCGGGAGCAGCAACAGCAGTAACAGCACCAGTAGCGCCGCAGCCGCATCGAGCACGAGCACCGCGGCCGCGTCGTCGAGCGGCTCAGGCTTCAAGGTCGGGTTGGTGACCGACATCGGCGGGCTCAACGACCACGGCTTCAACCATCTCGCCTATCAAGGCCTGCTCCAGGCCGAGTCTCAGCTCGGAGTCAAGGGCACGGTCCTACAGTCGACATCCAACTCCGACTATGTCCCGAACCTCAGCCGGCTCGCACAGGCCGGCAACAAGCTCGTGATCGCGGTCGGCTTCCTGATGGCTGACGCAATCCAGACGGTCGCCACGAAGTACCCGAGTGTGCACTTCGCGATCATCGACAACCCCGGCGGCGCGGCTCCGGACACGGCCAAGAACATCGAGGGGATCGTCTACGCCGAGCAGCAGGCCGGCTACCCGGCCGGTTACCTCGCCGGGCTCTACCTGAAGGAACACCACTACACGACCGCCTCCTCGGTCGGCGGCCAGCCCCTCCCATCCGTGACCCCTTACATCGGCGGCTACCAGGCCGGGGTCAGGGCCGCGGACCCGTCGGCCAAGCTCCTGAACGTGTACTCGAATAACTTCACGGATGAGTCCTCGTGCAAGGAGCTTGCGCTCAACCAGATCAACGCGGGCTCGAAGGTCGTCTTCCAGGTCGCCGGCGCGTGCGGGCTCGGCGTGATCTCGGCGGGGGTGCAGACGCACACCCAGGTGATCGGCGTCGACGCCGACCAGAGCTACCTCGCGCCGGCGCTCGTCCTGACCTCAGCCGAGAAGAAGGTCGACACCGGCGTGTTCACGGCGATCAAGAACCTGCAGGCCGGCCAGTTCTCGAGCAACCTGGAGGAGAACATCCAAAACGGCGGTGTCGGGATCGGCAAGATCGGTCCGGCCGGCGCGCAGTACGAGGCGCAGATCAACCAGATCCTCGCGGAGATGAAATCCGGAAAGATCAACCCGCCGTCGGCCGTGATCGTCAAGTAGGCACGACTCACGCCCGCCGTGTCCGGGTCAAGCCCTCCAGCTCTCGCGCTGAGGGGAATCACGAAGAAGTTCGGCTCGGTCCTCGCCAATGACCGAGTCGACTTCGACGTGGTCACGGGCGAGGTCCACGCGCTGCTCGGCGAGAACGGCGCCGGCAAGTCGACGCTGATGTCGGTCCTGTACGGCCTGTACAGGCCCGACGCCGGCGAGATCCTGGTCGACGGCCAGGCCGTCGAGATCAGCTCGCCGTCGACCGCGATCGACCTGGGAATCGGCATGGTGCACCAGCACTTCATGCTGGTGCCCGTGATGACCGTGGCCGAGAACATCGTCCTCGGCCAGGAGCCGACCCAGGCCGGCGGCGTGCTCGACCTCAAGGCGGCGCGAGCGCGGGTCAAGGAACTCTCCGACCGCTACGGCCTGGCCGTCGACCCCGCCGCCACGATCGAGGACGTCACCGTCGCCACCCAGCAGCGCGTGGAGATCCTCAAGGCCCTGTATCGCAACGCGCGGATCCTCGTGCTCGATGAGCCGACGGCCGTCCTCACGGCGCAGGAGGTCAGGGAACTCGCGGGCGTGCTCGGCCGCCTCAAGCAGGACGGGGCCGCGATCGTGTTCATCAGCCACAAGCTCGGCGAGGTGCTCGAGGTCGCCGATCGGATCACGGTGCTGAGGCGCGGGAAGAAGGTCGACACCGTTCCGCGCCAGGGCGCGACCGAGCTGAGCCTCGCGCGCCTGGTGGTCGGCCGCGATGTGATGCTGCGGGTCGACAAGACTCGAGCCAAGCCCGAGGGGCCCCTGCTCGAGGTGCGCGACCTGTACGTGCGCGACGACCGCGAGCTCGAGAAGGTCTCCGGGCTGTCGCTGTCGGTGCGCGCGGGTGAGATCGTCGCGCTCGCGGGCGTCGACGGGAACGGCCAGCAGGAGCTGGTCGACGCGATCACCGGGATGCGCGCAGCCGAATCCGGCGCCGTGGTGATCGACGGTCGCGACATCGCCGGCCTCGGCGTGCGAGTTGCGACGGACGCCGGCGTCGCCCACATCGCCGAGGACCGCCAGGCGCGCGGGCTCGTGCTCCCGTTCACGCTCGCCGAAAACCTCGCGCTCCGGGAGTATCGAGCGCCGGAGCTCAGCGGGCGCGGCTGGCTGCGCCTCGGTCACATGAAGGAACGCGCCGAGAAGCTGCTCAAAGAGTTCGACGTCCGCGGCGGCGGCGCCGAGGCGTACGCCGCCGCCCTGTCGGGCGGCAACCAGCAGAAGGTCGCGGTCGCGCGCGAGATCGCCTCCAACCCCAAGGTGCTAATCGCCCACCAGCCCACGCGTGGCCTCGACGTCGGCGCGATCGAGTTCGTGCACCGCCGGCTGATCACCGAGCGCGACAACGGCCGCGCGGTGCTGCTCGTGTCGCTCGAGTACGAGGAGGTGAGGGCGCTTGCCGACCGGATCCTCGTGGTCTACGAGGGTAAGATCGTCGGCGAGTTCCCGCCCGACGCAAGCGAGGAGGAGCTCGGCATAGCGATGACCGGTGGGAAAACGCAGCCGGCCGAGGTGGCGGGGTGAGCCTGCTCGAAGAGGAACTCCAGGCCGAAGCCGAAGAGAGCACGGGCGCCGCGGCCACGTCCCCGGCGGCCCTGACCGCGTTCCGGCGCGGTGCCAGCGGCATCGCCGTGCCGATCATCACGGCCGTGATCGCGTTCGTCGGCGGCGGGCTGATCGTGCTGGCGACGGGCCACGATCCGCTCACGACCTACCAGTCGATCTTCAACGGGACCGGCCTCAACTGGCTGTTCCCGTGGGTCACCGGGTCCGAGCGCGCGACCGCGGCCGGGAACCTCCAGCAGACGCTGATCACGGCCACACCGTTGATCCTCGTCGGCCTCGCGGTCTCGTTCGCGTTCCGCGCCGGCCTGTTCAACATCGGCGGCCAGGGCCAGTACACCGTCGGGCTGATCATCGCGGTGTGGATCGGCTCCTCGTTCGCCGGGATGCCGCCGGTGCTCCACATCGCGTTCGCGATCGTCGCCGCCGGCCTCGCCGGCGGCGCGTGGGCCGGGATCGCCGGCGTCCTGAAGGCGGCGACCGGCGCCAACGAGGTGATCTCGACGATCATGCTCAACTGGGTTGCGATCTGGCTCGGCGTCTACTGCTTCCAGCTCGGGGGGCCCCTGCACAACCCCCATATGCCGACGACGCCCGTGTCCGACAACGTCGTCGCCGGGGCGAAGCTGCCGGTCTTCTGGGGCAGCTCCTCGCTCCAGGGGCTCGACGTCGGGATCTTCATCTCGCTCGCGCTCGCGGTCGTGTACGCCCTCGTGATCAGGCGCACGCGGCTCGGCTATGAGGCACGCGCCGTCGGCTTCAACCCAGAGGCGGCGCGCTACGCGGGCATGAACGTCGGTCGCACGTGGATCCGCGTGATGCTGATCTGTGGCGCGTTCGCCGGCGTGGCGGCGTCGCTCGACATCCTTGGCTGGGAGTTCAGCCTGGCCACGAACGTCATCCAGACCTCGCAGATCGGCTTCTACGGGATCGCGGTGGCGCTGCTCGGCCGTAACACCGCCAGCGGCAATGTCGTCGCCGGGGTGCTGTTCGGGGCGCTTCTCACCGGCACCTCCGATCGCAACATCAGTCTGAGCATCGATCCGACGCTGGTCGCGTACCTGACGTTCATGATCGAGGGACTGATCATCCTGCTCGTTTCCACCGACGTGATCACGCTCCGGCTGCTGAAGGGCGGCCGGCGGATCGGCGTCGCCTTCAAACGCAGGCGTTCTGACGAGGTGACCGCGACCGAGGGCGGCGCGAAATGAGCGTGGGCGCGATCGCCGCCGCGCCCCCGCGCGCCGTATCGCCGAAGCACGTCGGCATCGCAGGCATTGTTCTCGCCGCGCTCGCCTGGGTGATCACGGTCCCCCCGATCGAGGTTCGCGGGATGGTGCCGTCGATCGTGCTCGCCGTGGTCGCGGTCCTGGCGGGCGCGTGGTCGATCGCCGGCGGCGAGCGCAAGCTCGGATCCGAGGCGATCGTCGTCGCCCTGTTCGCGGTCGCCGGCGCCGCCGCCTCGGCGAACTCGTCGGCCGCGACGCTCTCCACGGTCTTCACCTGGTCGGCGCTCGTGGCGGCGACGCTCCGTTACGCGACGCCGCTGCTGTTCGGGGCGCTCGGAGGCGTGATCTCCGAGCGGAGCGGCGTGATCAACGTCGGCCTCGAAGGCATGATGCTGATGGGCGCCTTCTGGGGCATCTACGGCGCCGACCTGCTGCACTCGTGGGTGTGGGGCGTCGTCGTCGCGATGGTCGCCGGGGGCCTGCTGGCGCTGGTTCACGCGTTCTTCTCGGTTCACCTGCGCGCCAACCAGATCGTCAGCGGGTTCGGGATCAACTTCCTGGCCCTCGGGATCACCGGCTACTTCCTCGAGTACCACTACGGACCCAACGGCACGCCGCTGGACATCTCGATGATCCCGAACGTCAAGATCCCGGGGATCCAGCACGTGGGGTTCTTCGGGGCGGCGTTCGGCGACGCCAACCTGATGACGTGGGTCGGGATCGCGCTCGTGCCCGCGCTCACCTTCTTTCTGTTCCGCACGCGCGGGGGCCTGCGGCTGCGGTCGGTGGGCGAGAAGCCGCGCGCCGCCGATACCGTGGGCGTGTCGGTGGTGCGAGTCCGGTACGCCGCCGTGGTCGCGTCCGGCATGCTCGCGGCGCTCGGGGGGGCATACCTGTCGGTCGGCTTCGTCGGGTCGTTCAGCAATGACATGACCAATGGTCGTGGGTTCATCGCGCTGGCGGCGATGATCTTCGGCAAGTGGAAGCCGTGGGGCGCGCTGTGGGCGTGCCTGCTGTTCGGATTCGGAAGTGCCATGTCCGACCGGGTCTCCGGCGTCAATCAGACGCTCGGGACGCTGTTCGAGGCGCTGCCGTACGTTCTCACCCTGGTCGCCGTCGCGGGGCTCGTGGGCCGCTCGCGGCCGCCGGCCGCGGACGGCATTCCGTACGTGAGGGAGTAGCGCCAGTGGCGGTCGCCCGGCTTGCCCTTGCCAGCTTCGCCGACGGAGAGGTCCGCCTCAGCGACGAGGTCGAGCTGTACCAGCGAACGTACATGACGCTGCTGCGCTCGAGCGGCGAGACGGCGCTGCGGGTGCTCGAGCCGTCCCACATGGCGATGGGCTCGAGCCTCCATCCGCTGGCGGCGAGCGAGGAACTCGACCTCGGCGCGTTCCTGTACGCGGTCCAGCGCCTGCCGGACGGGATCGCCGGCGCCGATCTGGTGATCATGGGCCAGGACGTCGAGGCGCTGATGGCGAGCGGCATCGCGGTCGACTCATGGGTGCAGGACGAGGCCCCCGCTCGCCGGCGCCGGTGGTACGACAGCGGCTCCGGCACGCTCGCGGTGCTGCTCGCGAGCTCATCGGACGTCGACGATCTGGTTCCGACGCTGGTGGCGTTCCAGATCGAGTGGAACAAGATCCGCGTCCGCATGCGTGCCGCGGGCTGGCCGGACGGGTCGCACTCGCCCGACGTACCGCCCGAGGAGTGCGCGCGCGAGCTCGGTGGGAGCCCAGACGACTGGGGGCGCCTTCGCATCGCGTGGGGGCAGGCGTTCGGCGAGCGGATGCGGCTGGTTTCGCGCGAGCGGATGGCGCTGCGCATGCGCATGCTCGGCGGTACGCACACCGGCTACGCGCGCCTGACCCGGCGGTGGTGGGCGCCGGTCAGCGCGGAGCTCGCGGAATCGGTCCCGCCGACCCTCACCGAGCGCCCGCTGTACTTCGTCAGCTCGAACTCCCACAGCCTCGTGAACATCGTCACCGGCATCGCCCGGGAGCGTGAACCCGAGCTGGTGGCGTTCGTCGACGAGCTTCGAGACGACGACATCCTGCGCCACGAGCTGACGGCGTTCCGCGCGGGCGAGAGCCAGGGCTCGTGGGAGAACTTCCTGTATTTCGTCGCCCGGCTGTACTTCTCAGAACGCGGGCCCGAGGCCGCGGCCGAGCGCCGCGCCGACGAGCAGCGCCGGGGCGTCACCCACCTGCGGAGCAAGACCGCGCTGCGCGTGCCCGCCCAGGTCATCTCGCTGGCCGACCTCGACCCCGAGTGGCTCGACCCGCGGCTCGGCCAGGTCGACGCCGAGGCGCTCGCCGCCAGCGGCGCGGTGATCGTCAACATCGACTACCCGCTCGGCGTCGCCGCCTACAACATCCTCCGCGAGGTCGCGGTCGACCGGAGCGGGCTGCGCGGTGTGTACATCCTCGGCAAGGCCGCCACGCTCAACGCCGACGTCGGCGACGTGATGATCTCGAACGTCGTCCACGACGAGCACTCGGGGTGCACGTACTGGCTCGACAACGCGTTCAGCGTCGACGACCTCGCCGCCGACCTGCGCTTCGGCACCGGCCTCGACAACCAGCGGGCGGTCACGGTCAAGAGCACCTTCCTCCAGAACCGCTCGTACCTCGACTTCTACTACCGCGAGGCGTTCACCGTTGTCGAGATGGAGACCGGCCCGTACTGCGACGCGGTGTACGAGATCGCCGACGCCGACCGCCACCCCGTGGCCGAGGCGGTCAACTTCTCAAAGCTCCCGATCGACCTCGGGATCATCCACTACGCCTCTGATACCCCGTACACGCAGGCGCGTACGCTCGGCGCCCGGGGGCTCAGCTACTACGGGATGGACTCGACGTACGCCTCGTCGCTGGCGATCCTCCGGCGGATCCTCCGGTTGGAGGGAGTGTTGGGTTAGACGCCTGCGCCGTCTGCCACCGTCCCTGCCGTCGCGCTCGGGTGGCAGGGAAGCAGGTCAGGGACGGCGGTCCGCACGCACGCTGGTGCCCGGTCGGCAGGCACGCCGGCGCGCATCCCGGCCCGACTACGCCCCGACCGGGTGCCAGGCGGTCTTGAGCTCGGTGACCGCCTCGAGGCGGGTAAGCGCGTCGTCGGTGGCGTCCTCGTAGGTGGTCACCGCGGCGCCGTGGCGGACGCGTTTGATCGTCTCGGCGGCGAGCTTGTCGAGCTCGGTGGCGAGGCCGGGGTCGCCGGCGGCGTCGACGATCGCGTTGAGGTCGCGATGGCCGCCGAGCGCGGTGGCGAGCTCGTGACGGCGGCCCGACAGCAGATTGACCACGCCGGCGGGGACGTCGGAGACGCCGAGCGCCTCCGCGAGGTCGAGGCCCGGCAGCGGGTCGGTCTCGGACAGGATCGCGACCGCGACGTTGCCGGCCGCCAGCGCGGGCGCCAGCTCGGCGACCACACCGAGCAGCGGCGGCGCGTCGGGTGCGACGATCCCGACGACGCCGGTCGGCTCGGGAAGCGAGAACGACAGGAACGGCGCCGCGACCGGGTTGACGCAGCCCAGGACCGCGTGAAGCTTGTCGGTCCAGCCCGCGTAGTGGAGCAGCACGTCGACCGACGCGTCGACCTCATCGCTCGAGGCGAAGCGGCCTCGGTTCGACTCGAGCGCCTCGGCGGCGCGGTACAGGATCTGCCCGCGGTTGTACGCCGTTCGCGCCGCCCACGGTCCGGCCGCCTTGCGCGCGGCCGCGACCGCGTCGCGAACGTCCTTGCGCGACGCCCGCGGGTAGTTCACGCCGGCGGCCTCGTCGTAGCGACCGGACTCCGAGCGCACGAACGCGCCGCCGATCCACAGCTTGTACGTCTTGCGGACCTGGACCCGACTCATCGGACGACGTTCAGATACGGGCGGAGTCCGGCGGGACCGCCCTCGCGCCCGAAGCCCGACTCCTTGTAGCCGCCGAACGCCGCGGTCGGGTCGAAGTGGTTGTAGGTGTTCTGCCACACGACGCCGGCCTTCAGCGCGCTCGCGACCTCGAACGCCTTGGCGCCCTTGTCGGTCCAGATCCCGGCGGCGAGCCCGTAGCGCGAGTTGTTGGCCTTCTCGATCGCCTCGGCCTGGGTGCGGAACGTGAGCACGGACACGACCGGGCCGAAGATCTCCTCGACCGCGATCCGGTGGGCGGGGGAGGCGTCGGTGAACAGCGTGGGCGCGAACCAGTAGCCGCGCTCGGGCAGCTCGCAGTCGATCGAGCGCCTTGTCGCTCCCTCGTCCTCGCCCGCGGCCACCAGTGCCTCGATGCGCGACAGCTGCTCGGCCGAGTTGATCGCGCCGACGTCGGTGTTCTTGTCCATCGGGTCGCCGACCCGGAGCCGGCCCATCCGCTGCCACAGCTTCGCGATCACCTCGTCGCGCACGCTCTCCTGGATCAATAAGCGCGAGCCGGCGCAGCAGACGTGGCCCTGGTTGTAGAAGATCCCGTTGACGATCCCCTCGACCGCCTGGTCGAGGGCGGCGTCCTCGAACACGATGTTCGCCGACTTGCCGCCGAGTTCGAGGGTGAGCCTCGTGTCGGTGCCGGCCAGCGCGGCCTGGATGTCCCTGCCGACGGCGGTCGAGCCGGTGAACGCGATCTTGTCGACTCGATTCCCGCCCACCCCGCGGACGAGCGACGCGCCCGTGCTGCCGTCGCCGGGCAGGATCGTCACCACGCCCGGCGGGAGCTCGGCCTCCTGGCAGATCTCGGCGAGCAGCAGCGCGGTCAGCGGCGTCGTCTCGGCCGGCTTGAGGATCGCGACGTTGCCGCACGCGAGCGCCGGCGCGAGCTTCCACGCCGCCATCAGCAGCGGGAAGTTCCACGGCACGATCTGACCGACCACGCCGAGCGGCCGGACCTCCCGGGCATTGACGCCATACCGGAGCTTGTCGGCCCAGCCGGCGTAGTGGAAGAAGTGCGCGGCGGCCAGCGGGATGTCGACGTCGCGGGACTCCCGGAGCGGCTTGCCGCCGTCGAGCGTCTCGACGACCGCGAGCTCGCGGGAGCGCTCCTGGATCAGGCGGGCGATCCGGAACAGGTACTTGGCGCGCTCGAGGTCCTCGAGCGCCGCCCACTTCGCCTGCGCGGCCCGGGCGCTCGCGACGGCCGCGGTCACGTCGTCCGGGCCCCCGTGGGCCACCTCCGCCACCGGCTCCTCGGTGGCGGGGTTAATCGTCGGCACGTAGCGACCATCCCGTGGGTCTTTGAATTCGCCGTCCAGGAACAGGCCGTAACGGTCTTGTATGCGGATGTGATCCGCGGATTCCGGGGCCGGCGCGTAGTCCCAGGTGATGCCGGTTCGCGTGTGCGTGGTCATTCCCTGGAGTAGTCCTCCGAGCGCCCGTAGCGCCCGGTCTCGGTCTTGGCGTACTGCATAAGAAGATCATTGAGCACGGACGACGCGCCGATCCTGATGCGGTCGGGCGTCAGCCACTCCTCGCCGAGCGTCTCCTTGACCAGCACGAGGCGGTGCAGCGCGGCCTTGCTCGTCGACACGCCGCCGGCGGCCTTGAAGCCGACGATCCGGCCGGTCCGCTCCGCATAGTCGCGAATCGCCTCGAGCATCACCAGGCAGACGCCCGGCGTCGCGCCGGCCGCCGCCTTGCCGGTCGAGGTCTTGATGAAGTCCGCGCCGGCCTCCATCGCCAGCATCGAGGCGTGGCGGACGTGGTCGTAGGAGCCGAGCTCGACGGTCTCGAGGATCACCTTGAGATGAGCGTCGCCGGCGCGCTCCTTGACCGCGACGATCTCCTGCTGCACCCGCGCGTCGTCGCCGGCGAGGAACGCCTCGCGCGAGATCACCATGTCGATCTCGTCCGCGCCGGCCGCGACCGCGTCCTCGGTGTCTTTCAGCTTGGCCGCGAGGGAGACCTGTCCGGCGGGAAAGCCCGTCGCGACCGACGCCGTCTTGACCCCCGTGCCGTGCAGGGCTGCCTTCGCCGTGGCCACGAGCGACGAGTAGACGCAGACGGCGGCGACCGACGGGATCTCGGGCATCGTCGGGGCCGGGCACACCGCCTTCGCGCACAGGTGCCGCACCTTGCCGGGGGTGTCCGCCCCCTCGAGCGTGGTCAGGTCGACCATCGACACCGCGAGGCGGATGCCCTGCTGCTTGGCGGCGGCCTTGATCGAGCGCTTGCCGAGCTGCGCGGCGCGCTCCTCGATCCCGACTCGGTCGACATGGGGCAGACGACGGATCACGCCTGCGAGGCTACTACGCTGCTTTCCGTGAAACGCGTGCTTGTCTTCTGCGGCTCGAGCCCCGGGCGCGGGCCTGAGTATGTGCGATGCGCCTCCGAGCTCGGTCGATTGCTCGCCGCGCGGGGGTTGGAGCTCGTCTACGGAGGCGCGAGCGTCGGCCTGATGGGGGCACTGGCGGACTCCGCGCTGGCCGCCGGCGGAACCGTGATCGGCGTGATCCCGACGCGGCTGGTCGAGCGCGAGATCGCCCACGCCGGCCTGACCAAGCTGCACGTCGTCGAGACCATGCACGAGCGCAAGGCGCTGATGGCCGAGCTGTCCGATGCGGTGATCGCGCTCCCCGGCGGCACCGGGACGCTCGACGAGCTGTTCGAGCTGTTCACGTGGAAGCAGCTCGGCCTGCATCGCAAGCCGATCGGGCTGCTGGACGTGGACGGCTACTGGCAGACGCTGGTGGCGTTCCTCGAGCACGCGGCCAACGAGCGCTTCCTGCACGCCGAGCACCTGGAGACGCTGCTCGTCGACGTCAGCGCCCCGATGCTGCTCGACCGGCTCGCGTCGCACACGCACCGCGCGGTCGACAAATGGCTCGACCGGGGGCGGTCGGGGGCCGATCAGAGTCAGGCGGTCCCGAACACGCGGTCGCCGGCGTCGCCCAATCCCGGACGGATGTAGGCGTTCTCGTCGAGCTCGCGGTCGACCGCGGCCGTCCAGATGCGCACGCCCGGATGCTCGTCCTGCACCGCGGCGATCCCCTGCGGCGCGGCCACCAGGCATACGAGCTCGAGTTGCACGGCGCCGGCCCGCTTGAGCTTGTCGAGCGCCGCCACCGCGCTGCCCCCGGTGGCGAGCATCGGGTCGAGCACGTACACGCGGGACGACGGCAGTCGGGGCGGGAGCCGCTCGTAGTAGTCGACCGGCTCGTGGGCCTCCTCGTCGCGGTAGATCCCGACGTGCCCGACCCGGGCGTCCGGCAACAGGCGCAGGAACCCTTCGACCATGCCGAGGCCGGCGCGCAGGACGGGCACGACCGCCACCTCGTCGCGCAGCCGGAGACCGGTGGTGGTCTCGAGCGGAGTCTCGATCTCGACCTCCCTCAGCGGCAGCTCGCGCGCGACCTCGACCGCCATGATCGCCGCGGCCTCGAACAGGGCCTGGCGGAACGTGCCGTGCGGGGTGTCGCGGTCGCGCAAGACCGACAGGCGATCGGCGAGCACCGGGTGCTCGACCACTTCCAGCGTTCGGGGCACGGGGCGATGCTATCGGCGCGGTAGGCTCGCGCGCTCATGGCGAGCGTGAACGTCGAGATGAAGGCACGTGATCCCGATCCGGAGGGCACGCTTGCGCGCTGTCTCGCCCTGGGCGCCGTGGATGCGGGCGTCCTGGCGCAGCGCGACACCTACTTCATGGCCCGGCGCGGACGGCTCAAGCTCCGCGTCGAGGAGGGAGCGCTCGGTGGCGAGCTGATCGCGTACCGGCGGGACGATGCCAGGGAGGCCGTGGAGAGCGGGTACGTGCTGGCCCCGGTCGCGGCGCCGGAGGAGCTGGCCGAAGCGCTCGACGCCGGGCTGGGCACGGTCGTGATCGTCTCCAAGCGCCGGCGGCTGTTTCTGTGGGAGGGGGTGCGGATCCACCTCGATGAGGTCGAGGAACTGGGGAGCTTTGTGGAGCTCGAGGCGGTGCTCCCGGACGCGGGCGACGTCGCCACGGCCAGGGACAAGCTCACGCGTCTGCGGGCGTCACTCGGGATCGCGGACGAGGCGCTGGTATCGGTCGGGTACGCGGACCTGTTGACGGACGGGCCGCAGGCGCTGCTGCGTGCCGCTTCGGAGGCGATGCGGAACGCGTACGCGCCGTATTCGCAGTTCAGGGTCGGCGCGGCGGTCCGCGGTATAAGTGGAGCGCTGTATGCCGGCGCGAATGTCGAGAACGTCGCCTATCCCCAGGGCCAGTGCGCCGAGGCGTCGGCGCTGGGCGCGATGGTGGCCGCCGGCGAGTCTTCGATCACGGCCGTCGCCGTCGTGGCCGAGCGCGTGGAGCATTGCCCGCCGTGCGGCGGTTGCCGGCAGCGCCTGTCGGAGTTCGGCGCCGCCTCGACGCCCGTGTACCTCGGCCGTCCGGGGGGCGCGCCGATGACGACGACCTTGGGGGAGTTGCTGCCGGGGGCGTTCGACCGCGAGGCGGTCGAGTCGTGAGCCTCGGAGCACCCCGGGTGGGCGTCGTGCTCGGGTCGGGTCTGGGCGCGGTGGCGGACGCCGTCGAGGACCCGGATGTGGTGGCGTACGAGGACTTGCCCGGGTTTCCCCGGCCGACGGTCATCGGACATGCCGGACGAGCCGTGCTGGGGCAGATCGGGGGCGTCCCCGTGGCGGTGTTCCAGGGGCGGGCTCACCTGTATGAGGCCCGCCCACCCGGCTGTTTCGACGCGCTGCTGGCTCCGGTCCGCGCGCTGCGGGCCGCCGGTGCGTCGGTGTTGGTCCTGACGAACGCCGCCGGGTCGCTGCGCGCGGACGTCGGGCCGGGGTCGCTGATGGCGATCACCGATCACATCAACATGCAGGGGACGAATGTTCTGATCGGTCCGAATGACGATGCGATCGGGCCGCGGTTTCCGTCGTTGCGTGACGCGTACGACCCGGCGTTGTTGGCGTCGCTTCGGGCCTCGGCGCGCGAGCTCGGCATCGGGCTGGCCGAGGGGGTGTACCTGGCGGTCGCGGGGCCGAGCTTCGAGACGCCGGCCGAGATCCGCGCGTTTCGCGTGCTCGGCGCCGACGCCGTCGGCATGTCGACGGTCCAGGAGACGATCATCGCCCGGCACTGCGGGTTGCGGGTGGCCGCGGTGTCGGTGATCACGAACCTCGCCGAGGGCATGACCGACGAGGCGCTCAGCCATGAGCAGACGCTCGATGGCGCGCACGCCGGCGCCGGCGACCTGACGCGCCTGCTCCTGAACTTCATCCCGCGTCTGAGCGATGCTGACCGCTGAGCTGATCCGGCGCAAGCGCGACGGCTTCGAGCTGTCCGCCGACGAGATCTACGACCTGGTCGGGGGGATCGCCGACGGCGCGGTCACGGACGCCCAGGTGGGCGCGCTGGCGATGGCGATCGTGTGGCGGGGGATGAGCGCCGCCGAGCGGATCGCCCTGACCGGCGCGATGACGCACTCGGGGGAGGTGCTCGAGTGGAGCTCGTGGGGATTGTCCGGGCCCGTCCTGGACAAGCACTCGACGGGCGGAGTGGGCGACAAGGTCAGCCTGCTGCTGGCGCCGATGCTGGCCGCGTGTGGGGCGTTTGTCCCGATGATCTCCGGTCGCGGGCTGGGGCACACGGGTGGGACGCTCGACAAGCTCGAGTCGATCCCCGGGTACGAGGTCGGGCTGGAGCCCTACCGGCTGGGCGTGGCGGTGACGCGTGTCGGGTGCGCGATCGTCGGCCAGACCGCCCACCTGGCCCCCGCCGACCGCCGGCTGTACGCGATCCGCGACGCCACCGGTACGGTCGAGTCGATCCCGCTGATCGTCGGCTCGATTCTCTCGAAGAAGCTCGCGGCTGGACTGGACGCGCTCGTCATGGACGTCAAGGTCGGCTCGGGCGCGATGCTCCCGGAGGTGGATGACGCGCGAGACCTCGCGCGGGCCATCGTCGAGGTGGCCGTGGGCAACGGACTGCCGACGGTGGCGCTGCTGACCGACATGAACCAAGTGCTCGGCCGGTCGGCCGGCAACGCGGTCGAGGTGCAGGAGTCGATCGACCACCTGACCGGCGCTGCCCGCGACGAGCGGCTGCTGGAGGTCACGCTCGCGCTGTGCGCCGAGCTGCTCGTGTTGGGAAGGCTTCATCACGATTTCGTCGCGGCCCGTGCGGCGGCGGTTCAGGCGCTCGAGAGCGGCGCGGCGGCCGAGCGCTTCGGCGCGATGGTGGTCGAGCTGGGTGGCCCCGCCGGACTCGTCGACGCGCCGGCGCGGTTCTTGCCGCGGGCGCCGGTGGCTGTCGCCGTTGAGCCGGTTGCGCCCGGTGTCGTGTCCGCCGTCGACGTTCGTGCGGTCGGTGTCGCGATCGTCGCGCTGGGCGGCGGGCGGGCTCGCGAGGACGATCTCGTCGACCACGGCGTCGGTCTGACCGAGGTGGCCGCGCTGGGCGAGCGGGTCGAGCCCGGCGGGCGGCCGCTCGCGCTCGTGCACGCGCGCGACGAGGACAGCGCCCAGGGCGCGGCGGATGCCGTGCGCTCGGCCTATGTGGTCGGTGAAGATGCCACGGCGATCCGCGCCCCGGTGCTCGAGCGGTTGAGTATCTGAGCCGTGCGGTCCGTTCCGAAAGCCGAGCTGCACGTCCACCTCGAGGGGACCGCCCCGCCCGAGCTCGTGCACCGCATCGCCGCGCGCAACCGTGTGTCCCTGCCCGAGCGGCTGCTCGGCGAGGACGGGCGCTTCCGGTACGGCGACTTCCTCGACTTCCTGCGCACGTACGACCTGGCGGCGAGCGTGATGCGCACCGGCGAGGACTACCGGGACATCACCTACGAGTACCTGTGCTCGTGCGCGGCGGGTGGCGCGATCTACGTCGAGCTGACCGCCTCGCCCGACCACGCCGCGCTCGTGGGGATGAGCGACGAGGAGCACCTCGGCGGCATCGCCCAGGGGATCGACGACGCCCGTCGCGACACCGGGATCGAGGGACGGATCCTGATCTCCGCCGTGCGCAACTTCGGCGTCGAGCAGGCGCTGCGGGTCGCCCGGTATGCCGCCGAGCACCCCCATCCGTACGTCGTGGGGTTCTCGATGGCCGGGGATGAGGCCGGGTTCCCCGCGCACGACTTCGCCGAGGTGTTTCGGGTCGCCGCGGGTGTCGGCCTGGGCTGCACGATCCACGCCGGGGAGTGGGCCGGAGCCGACAGCGTCCGCGCCGCGCTCTCGTTGCCGGTCACACGGATCGCCCACGGCGTCCGATCGGTCGAGGATCCGTCGCTGGTGTCCGAGCTTGCGGATCGCGGGACGGTGCTCGAGTGCTGCCCGACGAGCAACGTCGTCCTCGGCGTGTATCTGAGCTACGAGACGCATCCGCTGCCCAAGCTGCGAGCCGCCGGCGTCAGGGTCACGCTCGGCTCCGACGATCCGCCCTACTTCGGCGCCACGATCGAGGGCGAGTACGAGGTGTGCGCGGAGCGGATGGGGTTCAGCGAGGCCGATCTGCTCGACGTCACGCGTACGGCGATCGACGCCGCGTTCTGCGACGAGGATCTCAAGGCCGCGCTGCGCGGCCGCCTCGCCGGGTCTCGGTGACGGCGTCGCGGATCGCCCGCGCGGTCGCGGTCGCCGCCGCCGTCCCGAGGACTGTGATCGCCCAGGTGGCGGCGAGGCTCGAGGGGCGCGGAGTGTCAGACCCCGACGCCAGGCAAAAGACGACGTCTCCGTCCAGCGGGGTGAACACCGGGTCGACCGCGCGCGCGATGCCGGCGCTCGCCATGCGCGCGACGATCGCGCACCCGCGCTTGTCGAGCGCGGCGTCGGTGAACACGCACGCGAGCGTCGTGTTCGTGCTCGGGAAAGCCGGTGGGCCGGGGATCTTGTCGAGCGCGTCGGCGGTGCGGATCGTCCGGCCGCTGTCGTCGTGCGGGCTGCCGAGGAGCGTGCCGTCCGGCGCGATCACGTCGCCGTAGGCGTTCGCCACGGCGAGCGCGGCCAGCACCGTTCCGTCAGCAAGCGCGACAGCGGCGTAGCCCACACCGGCGCGAGTCGACCGTTCGCGGCCGAGCGCCTTCCCGACCGCCGCGCCGGCACCGGCGCCGACCGGACCGCGCTCCGGGACCTCGGCGGTGGCGGTTTCGCAAGCCGCGTAGCCCTCGGCCGGCCCGGGGCGGCGGCCGGCGTCGCCCTCGGTCAGGTCGAAGATGACCGCGGCGGGCACGAGCGGGACCACGGCCGCCGGAGTCGGATGGCCGAGCCCGCGCTCCTCGAGCCAGCGAGCGACGCCCTCGGCCGCTGCCAGGCCGAACGCGCTCCCGCCGGTGAGCAGCACCGCGGTCGGCCCCTCCGCGTTCGCCAGCGGCGAGAGCGTCTCGATCTCGCGTGTGCCCGTGCCGCCGCCGCGGACGTCCACGCCGCCTCGCGTCCCGGAAGGCGGGATCACGACCGTGCATCCGGTGCGGGCTTCCGGGTCGGTCCAGTGTCCGACCTTGAAGCCAGCCGGCAGCCGCACCTCAGCGGTCATCACGGCTGGGCGTTGAACCCGAACGGGCGCCCGGGTCGGTGTAGACCGTGACGTTGACGCGCTTCACGGCCACCAAAGGCTAGCCTGGCCGCACGCTGCCGATCTGCGCCCGCGAGGGTGGAATGAACTGTTCTAATTTCGATTCGTGGAGGATGCGATGACGTTGACCACGGCGCCGCGACTCGCGCGGGGCGTCGAGCACCTCGGAACCGAGTGCGCGTTCGCGGTGCTCGCGCGGGCGCGGGAGCTGGAGCGGCTCGGCCGATCGATCGTTCACCTCGAGATCGGGCAACCGGACTTCCCGACGCCCGAGCACGTAATCGAGGCCGCCACCGCCGCGATGGCGGGCGGCGACACGGGCTATACGCCGAGCGCCGGGACCGCCGAGTTTCGAGAGGTCGTGGCTCACGAGCTCGCCACCAGCCGTGGAATCGACGTCGCTCCGGGCCGGGTGCTCGTCGCCAACGGCGCGAAGCTGCTGCTGTTCTTGACGATCCTCGCGGTCTGCGACCCGGGCGACGAAGTCATCTACCCAGATCCGGGCTTCCCGATCTACGAGTCCGCGATCCGCTGGGCAGGCGCAGTGCCGGTCCCGTTGACGCTCCATGACGAGCTCGACTTCGGCTTCGCGCTCGACGAACTGAGCGACCGACTCGGCGAGCGGACGAAGCTCGTGATCGTGAACTCGCCGAACAATCCGACGGGCGGCGTCGTCGCGGCTGAGAATCTGCGCGCGGCGGCCGAGCTGATTCTCGACAGCCCCGCGTGGGTGCTGAGCGACGAGGTCTACCGGCGGATCGTGTACGACCGCAAAGCCGCCTCGGTCGCGACCGTGCCGGGGATGCTCGAGCGCTGTGTCCTGCTCGACGGCCTGTCGAAGACCTACGCGATGACGGGCTGGCGCTGCGGGTACGCGGCGGTCCCGGCACCGCTCGTCGATCCCCTGACGCGCCTGATCACGAACTCGGTCTCATGCGTCCCGGGGTTCGTCCAAGCCGCCGGCATCGCCGCCCTCACCGGCCCACAGGACTGCGTTGCGGCGATGGTCGAGGAGTTCCGCCGGCGGCGCGACCTGGTCGTCGCGGGACTGAATGCGTTGCCCGGGATCTCGTGCCGGGAACCACAGGGCGCCTTCTACGCCTTTCCCGACGTCTCCCGGGTGCCGATCGCGTCCCAGCAGCTCGCCGATCGGCTGCTTGAGGACGCCGGCGTCGCGCTGCTCGCCGGCGAGGGCTTCGGCGCCCAGGGCGAGCGACACCTCCGGATCTCCTACGCGAATTCGAGCGTTCAGCTCGAGCTCGCGCTCGATCGAATGCGGCACTTCCTCGAGGCCCAGGGAGCCGACGGGTGATCGGCGCCCCAGGTCGGTTCGGGGCGCCGCAGGGCGAGGACGGCACGCTCGCGCCAAATCCGGGTTCCGAGGCAAACCGCCCGCGGACCTCGAGGGGTGCAGCTACAGCAGTCCGCCGGCGAGCTCGCGTGCGACGGCGTCGGCTTCTCGCTGGGTCATGTTGGCGTGGGGCTTCGCGCCGCCGCGTGTCGCCTTGTTCACGGCGTCCACCGCTCGCCGGAGAGCGTGAGCCAGCGCCTGTGCCTCGCACCGCTCGACCCCCTCGAGCACGATCTGGTCTCCCTGAACGATGTCGTTCACGTTTAGTCGCAGGTGTCCGACCGCCGTGTGCCCCGCGAGCTCGCCCACGAGGTGCGCCCCCAGATCGCGCGACCAGCGGCGGCTCGGGCACCCCGTCACGCGGACGCGAACACGCACTCCAACGCAGCCCGCGGGGAGTGGCTCGCCATTGACCTGGTTGACAATGCTGTGATCCTCGAACATGGTCTTCCCTCGAAGCGCGCGGTCGGCTGCCGGATTCGTCAGTGAGCGAGGCGCCAGCCCAGATCGGCGTGCCCATCGATGTTGCGCTGCAGAGGTATCCCGCAGCCTGGGCACTCAACCTGGTCGACCGCGAGCTGGTCGCCCGCTTCCGGAGTCGTGATCGTGACGGGAACGGGTTGCCCGCATTGCGGACACGGCGGTTCGTCGACAGTGGAGGACATCGTTACTCCCTCGATCGGTTTGGTTCGCGCTCCGTGCAGGCCAGTTGCGCGTTGGCGATCGCCGCGTCGGCGAGTGCGAGTGCGAGTGCGGCATTTGCGGCACGCGCTGCCCGTTCCGCTCTGGCGCGTGGACTGGGGGCGAGCGACTCGAGATCTCGATCACTCCCACGATGGGGCCGAACGCCCTCGCCGGATTGCGCAGGCGAGACCTTGAAGTGCGCGTGGCTGACGATGCGCTGATCCGCCGACATGCTCTCCTCCTCGGAATGCAGTCGTCTGTTTCCTCTCACCGCGCGGCTTCCCGCCTGCGGCGAGACCCAAACCAGCGGATCCGCGGATCGGGGGTCCACGAGCGCCGGCTGCAGCGGCGGCGCAAGGGATCCGAATTCCGGTGCTTCAGGGTTTCGCTGCGGTGGGCTCGAGCGAGCAGGCCGGAGGGCTGGCCCGATGTCAGTACGCCAACATTCGCTTCTTTGCCCCCGTTGACGCGGAAATGTCGATCAACATCGGTACGTGCGGCTGGAGCTATGACCACTGGAACGACATCCTGTATCCCAGTGGAACGGCATCGCGCGAGCGACTCCGCCACTACACGCAGGCATTTCGCACGGTCGAGCTGAACAGCAGCTTCTACCGCTGGCCACGACTCGCGACATTTCGTGGCTGGCGACGCCGGCTGCCGGACACGTTCCTGCTCTCGGTTAAGGCGCCGCGAGGGCTGACGCACGCCAAGAAGCTCTACGCCCCCGAAGGGTGGGTCGACCGGATCGCCGCGAGCTGGCACGAGCTTGGCGACCGGCGCGCCGTCCTCGTGGTTCAGCTCGCACCGAGCCACTCCCGAGACGATGCCCGGCTCGAGTACTTCCTGCAGCTGCTGCCGCGATGGGTCCGCACATCCGTTGAGTTGCGCCACCCCAGCTGGAACAGCGAGGATGTGTTCGCGATGCTGGAGCGCCATCAGGTCGCGTATTGCGTGATGAGCGGCGCCGGGCTTCCCTGTGTCCTGCGCGCGACGGCGCAGTTCGTGTATGTCCGCCTGCACGGGCCAGACCACCGACAGCTGTACGCGGGGTCGTACTCCGGCGCCGATCTGATGTGGTGGGCCGAACGGCTACGTGAATGGGACCGCGCCGGAAAGGACGTGTTCGCCTATTTCAACAACGACGGGTACGGGAACGCCGTCCGCAACGCAATCGATTTGCGCACCCTGGTCGGCGCCTGACACCACCGCCTCCGGGCAGCCGTTAGACGGCCCCATCCGGGCGCGGACGGCGGACCGAGAGACGGCGTAGCTACAGGCCAGGTCGGCGACGCTCCGTTCGAATCCGGTGATCCCGTCGAACCGTTCGCTCAGTTCGAGGTCCGCCGAAAGCCGCGCTGCTGCGACGGCGCTTTTCTTATCGGCTCGGATTCTGGACGACGCGACCGGCCCTAATGAGGAACCGTCGTGGGTGAGCAACACGCCGACGAAGTCGGGTGTCGCGCGAGGTTCGGATCGCCGCTCTCGAGGGTGGCAGGGCCCTGCTTTCCGAGTCCGAAGATGAGAATCCGGACCTCGCGGCAAGGATCTTGCTCGAGCTCGCGGACGCGCTGCCGCTTGAGTGCTACGGGGCACCGGGACGCATCGTCCAGGAAGCACGATCGTACTGCGCCGAGTTGCTGACGGACCTACGCGAGCGCGGGTACGGGTAACACACATTCGCTGCTCCGGCGGGTCCCGGCTCACGAACCGCCGCTGGAGGAGCACGCATCGGCGCGAACCGGCGAAGCTTGCGTGAACGCGTCCGCCGCCACGCCGGACCGAGCATCGCCACCGGCAAGTACAGTCGCGCCGTGTCTCCGAGCCTGGCCTGGGCCGCGTCCCTTGACCGCGAAGCCCTCGCGGCTGCTCGGTACGAGGTGGTCGAGTTCGGGGCGCTTCGCCGCGAGGTGATCGCCCGCGCTGGAAGCTCACGGGTGCGACGGACCAGCATCGAGAATCCGGCGCAGGACTGGCTTGACCGGGTTGGGCACAGCCCTCGGCTGGCCGTTCTCGGCGTCAGTCTGTGCAACCTCGATGACCTCGCGGCGCTCCACGGCTACGTCCTCGAGCCGGCGCTTCGTGCCGGCGCTGTGCTCGCGATCGAGAGCGACCAGCGACTGACCCGGTTGTCTCCCGAGCGCTTCATCGATCCGGACTTCGCTTACCCGTACACGTTGGAGCGCGCGATCGACGCGGCGACCCGGCTGTACCGCGGATCGCCGGCGCCATACCCCGCTCAAAGCCCCGACCTCGTGAAGGTGCACTTCGCGGCCGACCGCGAGCAACTGCGCGCCATCAACGCCCACGACGGCATCGTGCAGGTCATTGCGCCGGCGGGAAGCGGCAAGACAACCGTCCTGATCGAGCGTGTGGGAGAGCTGCTGCGCCGCGGGGTCCCTGCCGATCGGATCCTGTGCACGACGTTCAACCGAGACGCCCGCTTGGAGCTCGAGCAGCGCCTCCGCGCGGCCGGGGTGCC